>Ga0315902_10010002_pt1 | contig 12593 bp, 10 predicted proteins | sample LakEriMetagenome_9_FD_203523 | JGI IMG/M metagenome (GOLD analysis project Ga0315902, IMG submission 203523) | Freshwater fungal communities from buoy surface, Lake Erie, Ohio, United States - Buoy 12 MA117 | ecosystem: Environmental > Aquatic > Freshwater > Lake > Lake biofilm | place: USA... | reverse complement strand
GGAGGTCGATCATGCTCCGGTCGGCGGGCGCCCGGGCACCCGCCGGCCGATCATTGCCCGGACCAGGAGTCCCTCATGTTCAAGAAGATTCTCATCCCGACCGACGGCTCGGACCTCTCCAGCGGGGCTGCCTCGGCGGCGATCGGGCTGGCCCGGGATGCCGGCGCCTCGGTCTTCGTGCTCAACATCCAGCCGATCTATCAGCCGCCGATCGTCGCCGAGGTGCCCGTGGCGGGCTACTACTCGCAGGACGAATACGAGAAGAGCGCGCTCGAGGTCGGCAGCCGGGTGGTCGCGGCGCTTGCCACGCAGGCGGCTGCCGCCTCGGTCCCCTGCAAGACCCTCGTGCGTCTCGATCCCAGCCCGTGGGAAGCCATCATCAGGGTGGCGCGCGAGGAGGGTTGCGACCTGATCTTCATGGCCTCGCATGGTCGGCGCGGCATGGCCGGACTGCTGCTCGGCAGCGAGACCCAGAAGGTGCTCACGCACTGCAAGATCCCGGTGCTGGTCTACCGCTGATCGGGCGCGGGCACCAGGCGCCGGTGGATCCCGGCGCCGCGCTCAGGCCAGCCGCGAGTAGGTGGCGCCGGAGGGCGCGTGGTGCTTCAGGTAGCGGTCGAAGGCCATGGCCACCGCGCGCACCAGCAGACGGCCTCGCGGCAGCACGGTCACACCGCCGTCGTCGATGCGGATCGCGCCTGCCTCGTGCATCGGCATGAGCTCGGCCAGCGCCGGGGCGAAGTAGCGGCGCGGATCGACGCCGTGCACCGCTTCCAGCGGCGCCCACCGCACCGCGAAGTCGCACATCAGCGCCCGGATGACATCGCGCCGGACGAAGTCGTCGTCGCCGAGCACGATGCCCCGGGTGACCGGCAGGTCGCCGGCATGCAATCGGGCGTAGTAGGCATCGAGAGTCTTCTCGTTCTGGGCATGGACAGGCCCGATCGACGAGATCGAGGACACGCCGAGCGCGATCAGGTCGCCGCCGTCGTGGGAGCAGTAGCCCTGGAAGTTGCGGTGCAGCCGGCCCTCGCGCTGCGCGACCGCGAGTTCGTCATCGGTGCGCGCGAAGTGGTCGAGACCGAGGTGGACATAACCCGCCTCGCCGAGGCGGCGGGCCGCCGTCTCGAAGAGCTCGGCCCGCAGCATGGCCGATGGCAGTTCATGCTCGTGGATGCGGCGCTGCGGCTTGAACAGTGCCGGCAGGTGCGCGTACTGGTAGAGCGCGATCCGGTCGGGGTTGGCCGCCACGATCTGCGCGAGCGTGCGCTCGAAGCCGGCCCGCGTCTGGCGCGGCAAGCCGTAGATCAGGTCGGCGTTGATCGAGCGAAAGCCGGCCGCGCGCGCGGCCTGCATCAGCGCCACCGTGGCCTCGCGAGGCTGGATGCGGTTGACGGCAGCCTGGACCTCGGGGTCGAAGTCCTGGATACCCAGGCTGACGCGATTCAGACCCCGTGCGCGCAGCAGGTCGAGCCGAGATGGTGTGACGGTGCGTGGATCGATCTCGATCGAGTACTCGCCCGCGGGATCGAGCACGAAGTGCGCGGTGATCGCATCGAAGAGCCGGGTGAAAGCCTCGTCGTTGAGGAAGGTGGGCGTGCCGCCGCCGAAGTGCAGATGGCTCAGCCGCTGGCCACGGCCGGTCAGCGACGTGACCAGCCGCATTTCGGTGATCAGCGCATCGACGTAGGGATCCCCATGCTCGGTGCGCTTCGTGCCGATCTTGTTGCAGCCGCAGTAGTAGCAGATCGTGCGGCAGAAGGGCACGTGGACGTAGAGCCCGAGGGGCGCGCGGCGCGCGGCGCGCTCGAGCAGCGCCTGCAGGTAGTCGGCCGGCAGGAAGCCGGCATCGAAGCGGTCGGCGGTGGGGTACGAGGTGTACCGCGGGCCGCGGCCGCCGAAGCGCTCGATCAACGCGTGGTCGATCTCGAGGGCCACGGACGCCGGGGCGGGGCTTGCAAGCGCGTTGATCGGCATGGGTCCAGTGTCGAGGCCCCGACCGGCGCGCGCATTGAAAATCCGCAATGCACGCGCGGTGTCATCCCCCTCGGGCCGCGCCGCGCGCGAGTCGGCTCAGTCGGCCTCGGGCACCGGCACGGTGTAGTTGAGCGCGAGCCGCCCGCCGTCGGGGTAGACCGTCTGGCCGGTCATGTAGGAGGCGTCCTCGCTCGCCAGGAAGACCGCGACCCGGGCGACCTCATCCGGTTCGCCAAGCCGGCCCATCGGGGTGCGCGACAGCAGTTTGCGGCGCGCCTCGGGCGAGCCCATCACGGCCTTGCGGGCGAGCTCGGTCGCGATCGTGCCGGGGCCGATCGCATTGACCCGGATGCCGTGCGGCGCGAGCGACATCGCCATCACCCGGGTCAGCTGGTTGACCGCGCCCTTGGACACCACGTAGGGGACCTGGTCGGGCTGGGCGATCACCGCGTTGACGCTCGACATGTGGACGATCGCCCCGCCGCCGCCCTGCGCGACCATCGCCCGCGCCGCCGCCTGACCGAACAGGAAGTAGGAGCGCAGGTTGACCGCGAGCACCCGGTCGAAATCCGCCTCGTCGAGGTCGAGAAAATCGCAGGCGTGGGTAATGCCGGCGTTGTTGAGCAGGATATCGATGCGGCCGAAACGGCTGCGCGCCAGATCGACGCACTGCGCCGCAAATCCGCGGGCGGTGACATCCCCGCCCTGGAAGCAGGCCTGTGCGCCGAGTTCGTCGGCGAGCGCGCCGCCCGCCGCCTCGTCGCGATCGATGATGACGACCCGAGCGCCCTCGGCGACGAAGCGCCGGGCGCAAGCCGCGCCGATGCCATTGGCGGCGCCAGTGACCAGGGCGACACGATCCTGAAGTTTCATGAAGCACTCCGCAGGGGGGCGCGCATCACCGGCGCGCCGCGGCCGCGCACCGGTGGCGCGCAGCCGCAAGCATAGCGACTCGGCGCCACCAGCCCGCGCATGGCGCGCGCTGGTGGCGGGCCGTGCCCACGCCCTAGAATCGTGGCGATGCACAGCGTCGCATCTCGCAAGTCCGGTCATGCCGCAGGCCTCGCCAGGGTCGAGGGTCGTCGGCGTCTGCTCGCCGCGGCCCTCGGCCTGATCCTGCCGGCTTCCGTGCCCCGCGCATGGGCGAACGGCGGCGCACCGCCTCAACCCCTGCAAGGCTGGCTGCAGGAGGCGGGGGTGCCGGCCGGGCAGGTGGGTGTCCTGGTCGAGCCGCTCGGCGGCGGCGCGCCATGGCTCGCCTGGCAGGCGGCTCAGCCCTTCAATCCCGCGTCGGCGATGAAGCTGCTCACGAGCTTCGCGGCGCTCGGCATGCTCGGCCCCGAGTATCGCTGGCGTACCGGCGCATGGTTGCGAGGCTCGCGCACCGGCGACGTGCTGACCGGCGATCTGGTGCTGCGCGGCGGAGGCGATCCGAAGCTGGTGATCGAGGACCTCACGGCCTTCGTGCTGCGCATGCGGGGCCAGGGGCTGCGTGAACTGCGCGGCGATCTCGTGATCGACGATACGCTCTTCGATGCCGGTGCGATCGCGGGCGATCCCCTCGACGGCGATGCCTCGCAGCCTTACAACGTGGGGCCGCATCCCCTGCTGATGAACTTCAAGGCCGTGCGGGTGCTGCTGCGGCCGGATGCCGGCGCGGTGAGCATCGCTCTCGATCCGCCGCTGGCCGATGTGCGCATCGACAACGCGGTGCGCCTCGTGCCGGGGGATTGCCGGCATGCCGCCGGTGGCATCAGCGTGCGCGACGGGCCGGCCGTGGCTCCCGGCGAGGTGGGCAGCCTGCGGGTCAGCGGTCGCTTGTCCGCGGGTTGTGGCGAACAGGGCGTCTTCGCGGCCATGCTCGGCCATCGCGACTTCATCCACGCCCTCTTCAAGGCAGCCTGGGAGGCGAGCGGCGGGGTGTTCACCGGCCGCACCCGGGTGCAGCGAGGCCTTGCGCTCGGACCGCCGTGGCTGGAGTGGGTGTCGCCGCGCACGCTGGCCGATGTGGTGCGCGACATCAACAAGTTCAGCAACAACGTGATGAGTCGCAATCTGCTGCTGCAGCTCGCGGCCGAGCGGGCTGCGCCCGTGGTCGACGGTGCATCCCGGCCGGGGCTCGATGCGGCGCGCAGGGCGCTCGCCGACTGGCTGGCCTCGCGGGGTCTGCGCTTCCCGGAACTGGTGGTGGACAACGGTTCGGGTCTGTCGCGCGCCGAGCGTATCGCCCCGGCCAGCCTCGCAGCCCTGCTGCGCCACGCGGCGGACAGCCCCTGGGGGGCGCTGCTGCGGGAGTCGCTGCCGGTGGTGGGCTTCGATGGCACGATGCGCCACCGGCTGGCCGGCGACGCGGTGGCCGGGCGCGCATGGATCAAGACCGGCAGCCTGAGCGAGGTGCGCAGCATCGCCGGCTACGTGGACGGGGCCTCGGGACGCCGGCATGTCGTGGTCCTGATCGTGAACGGGCCTGCGGCGCCCGCCTCGGCCAGGTTGCAGGACCGGCTGCTTCGGTGGGTCCATGCGCGGGGTTGAGCCCGCGCAACACAGGCACTGTTTCCGACCGGCTAGCCGACGAATGGCGTGCAAACAAGCAATATAATGCATAAATCAGCCGAATAACCGATTGACCGCGGTCGTTGAGGCTCCCTACAATCCGCCCATCGTCTCCGGCCCGGCCCATCCCCAGGGCCTTCGGTGTCGGAGCCTGCGAGCAACGCTCGCCAACCTGCGTGCCGCGCCGGCCGATTCCCGGCGGGGTACCTGCCGGCCCTCCGAGAGGGTCGGCCGGGTCGTCGCCCAGCGCTCGGCCCGTGTCAGCGCCCGGGGTATGCCGTCGTCGCGCGAAAGCGGGGTGACGTCGTCTCCGGCTGTCAGGAGGCTGCATGGATCGACAGCACAGGGTTTCAAGGCTCTTCGGGGTCTTTGTCAGACTGATCGGCGCAGCGCGCATCGTCCGCGGCAGCGCGCCGCTGCTCGCGGGTCTGGCCGTGGCGGCGGCGGGCTTCGGTTCGCTGGTCCTGTCCGACGGACGGGGTTCGGTGTTCGCCCCCGAGGGGCCGGCCCCGACGGGCGCTCATGGCCATACGCTGGGAGGGCTGCCTTTCCATGCCCGCTATGGCGAGGCGGGAGCCGCTTCGGCGATCGTCGGTCCCTCGCTCAGCCGCGAGCAGCAGAATCTCGCCGACTTCATCGCGCGCACCTACCGCGTGGCCGCCTGGCAGACCCAGTGGTTCGTCGAGCACGCTTACCACACCGCGCGCGAACTCAAGCTCGACCCGATGCTGATCCTCGCCGTGATCTCGGTCGAGTCGAGCTTCGATCCCCAGGCCCAGAGCCATCGTGGCGCCCAGGGCCTCATGCAGGTGCTCACCCAGGTGCATGCCGACAAGTTCTCGCCCTTCGGTGGGGTGGCGGCGGCCTTCGATCCGCTCGCCAACATCCGGGTCGGTGCGCAGATCCTTGCCGAGTATCTGCGCCGGGCGGGCAGTGTCGAGGGCGCGCTCAAGGCCTATGTGGGGGCTGCGCTGCTGCCGCACGATGGCGGCTATGGTGCGAAGGTGATCTTCGAGCGTGAGCGGATGGTGGCAGCGGCGGCAGGCCGGCCGGTACCGGCAAGCCGGCCGGCGACGGGCCAGGGCGATGGACGTGATGCGCCGCGGGCCGGGCGATCGACGGCGGAGGCCCCGGTGATGTCCGCACCGCTGGCGCAGGCCTCGACCTCGAGCGCGGAAGCGGCCGACATCGCCGCCAGCCTGATTCGCGCCGCCGACTGATCGTCTCGAGCGCGCGGCGCACCCGCGCGGGCTGCGCGCGTGAACCCTCAGCGGCCCAGCCAGCGCTTGATGCGCGAAGCCGCTTCCTGCAGCGAGTCCATGCCGGTGGTGTAGGCCAGGCGCAGGTGCGTGCGCGGCGCATGGTTGCCGAAATCCATGCCGGGCACGACCGACACCCAGGCTTCCTCGAGCAGGCGATCGGCGAAGTCGCCGCTGTCCTGGCTGAAACGGCTGCAGTCGGCATACACATAGAACGCGCCGTCGGGCACCACCGGTACGCCGAGTCCGGCCTCGCGCAGCGCCGGGACCAGGAAGTCGCGCCGGCGCTGGAAGGCCTCGCGGCGCTCCTCGAAGATCGCGAGCGATGCCTCGTGGAAGCAGGCGAGCGCGGCGTGCTGCGCGAGCGTCGACGCGCAGATGTAGAGATTCTGCGAGAGCTTCTCGAAGGCACCGACCAGTGACGGCGGCACCACCAGCCAGCCCAGCCGCCAGCCGGTCATGTGGAAGTACTTCGAGAAGCTGTTGCTCACGATGATGTCGTCGCCGAGCTCGAGGGCCGAGCGCATCGGTCCTTCATAGCTCAGGCCGAGGTAGATCTCGTCGACCAGCGAGAAGCCGTTGCGGGCGCGCACGAAGTCGACCAAGCGACCGAGCTCGTCGAAGGGAATCGAGGTTCCGGTGGGGTTGGCGGGCGAGGCGAGCAGGGTGCCACGCGTGCGCGGGCTCCAGTGCGCCCGCAGCTTCGCGAGGGTCATCTGGAAGCGGCTGTCGGCATCCACCGGGACGCCGATCGGCACGCCATCGAAGGCCGCGACGAAGTGCCGGTTGCAGGGATAGCCGGGATCGGTGAGCAGCACTTCGGCGCCGGGATCGACCAGCGCGCAGCAGGCCAGCGAGAGCGCGGCGCTCGCGCCGGCGGTCACGATGATCCGGCCGGGGTCGATGTCCAGCCCGTGACGCCGGCCATAGTCGGCTGCAATCGCCCGGCGCAGCGGCTCGATGCCGACCGCCGAGGTGTACTCGGTGTGGCCGGCGCGCACCGCCCGTTCGAGGGCCGCGACCACCGGCTCGGGCGCCTTGAAGTCGGGCTCGCCGATGCTCATGTGGATGACCGGCCGCCCGGCCTGCTGCAACGCAGCCGCCCGCTTCATCAGTTCCATCGTGTGGAAGGGGGCGATCCGCGCGGTGCGTTGCGACAGGGTGGGCACGGGCATGGATGGTGTCTCCGGAGGAAGCGGCGATTGTAGTCGCCGCCCGCGGGCGCTCAGCGGCCCTTGAAGTCGGGTGTGCGCCGTGCGAGGAAGGCCGCGCTGCCTTCGCGGAAGTCTTCGGTGTCGAAGCAGTCGAAGGCTTCGAGATACTCGGCGTCGGTCAGCGGCGCCGGGTCGCGCAGGCGTCGGGCGAAGCGCTTGTGCCAGCGTGCCACGAGCGGCGCGCCGTCGGCGATGCGCTGGGCGCTCGCGCGGGCCTCGGCGGCCACCTGGTCGTCGGGCACGACGCGGGTGACCAGACCCCGGTCGAAGGCTTCGCGGGCGTCGAGGATGCGGCCCTCGAGCAGGATCTCGAGCGCGACCGCCTCGCCGACCAGCCGCACCAGCGGAGCCATCTCGGCATGGGCCATCACCAGGCCGAGGTTGCGGATCGGTGCGCCGAAGCGGCTGCCCTGGCCGCAGATGCGCAGATCGCACAGCGCGGCGATCTCGAGCCCGCCGCCCACGCAGATCCCGTGGATCTGCGCGACCAGCGGATGCCGGCAGCGTTCGAGCGCCGCGGCGGTGGCGTGCATGTCGTGGCCGTAGGCGATCGCCTGCTCGCGGTTGGCGCGCTCGGTGGCGAATTCGCCGATGTCGTTGCCGGGCGAAAAGCTGCGCTCGCCGGCGCCGCGCACGATGATGCAGCGCACCGCGTCGTCGGCGGACAGCGCGTCGATCGCCGTGCCGAGCGCGCGCCACATCGCGCGCGTCAGCGCATTCAGCTTGGCCGGGCGGCTGAGCACGACCGTGGCGATCGGCCCTTCGTGGGTGACCAGGATCCCGTCGGTCATCGCTCGGCTCCGCGGCGCGGGAGGGCGGGCGCGCGCACCGGGCTCACTCGGCGCGCACGCCGAGTTCCTTCACCAGCGTGGCGTACTTCGCGAGCTCGGCCCGGATGAAGGCCGCGAACTCCTCGGGGTTGCGCGGGCCGGTGTAGATCAGGCCCTGCGGCTCGAGCCTGCCGCGCACGCCGGGGTCGTCGAGCGAGCGGCGCACCGCCTCGGCGATGCGCGCGACCAGGTCACGCGGCATGCCTTTCGGGCCCATCACCGAGTACCAGTTGGTGACGTCGAAGCCCTTGATGCCGACCTCGACGAAGGTGGGCACCTCGGGAAGCTGCGCCACCCGCGCGGGCGTGGAGACCGCGAGCGCCCGCAGCTTGCCCGACTGGATGTGCGGCAGCACCGGCGGCATGGTGTCGAAGTTCATGCTGACCTGGCCGGCGAGCAGATCGCCGATCGCCTGCCCGCTGCCCTTGTAGGGCACATGCGCGACCTGAACCCCGGTGAGCTTGGCGAAGAGCGCGCCGGCCAGATGCTGCGAGCTGCCCACCCCCGAGGAGGCGTAGGTGAGCACGCCGGGCTTGCTGCGGGCGAGCGCGACCAGTTCGTCGACGCTGCGCGCCGCCAGGCCCGGGTGCACCGCCAGCACATTGGGTACGTAGCCGATGTAGTGGATGGGCGTGAAGTCGGCGGCCGCGTCGTAGGGGGCCTTCGCGACCACGTTGGGCGCGATCACGTTGGAGTTGGCGTGGCCCATCAGCAGCGTGTAGCCGTCGGGCGCCGACTTGGCCACCGCGTCGGCACCGATCATGCCCGAGGCGCCGGCGCGATTCTCGACCACGATCTGCGCGCCGAGCAGTTCCGACAGGCGCGCGCCCATCGTGCGTGCGACGATGTCGGTGCCGCCGCCCGGCGCGAAGCCGACGATCAGGCGGATCGGCCGGGTCGGCCAGGTCTGCGCGGCCGCCAGACCGGGCAGGGCGGTGGCGGTGCCGGCCGCGGCGAGGCGGCGCAGCGCGCCGCGGCGATCAGGATCGAATCGGGACATGGGTGTGGCTCCGTGTCGTGGGAGGGCGTGCGGGGCGGATGCGGGGGCGCGCGGATCGGCCAGAGGGGGGCGCTCAGGGCGCCGGGGCGAGCACGGCCATCGCCGCCTGCACGCCGCCGGCGCGGATCGGCACGCCCGCCTGACCCAGGGCCATCTCGACCCCGCCCAGCGTGCCGATCAGCATCAGGTCGTTGAAGTCGCCGAGGTGGCCGATGCGGAACACCCGGTCGGTGAGGCGGCCCAGCCCCTGACCGAGCGACAGGTTGAAGCGCTCGAGCGCGATCCCGCGCACGGCATCGGCGCCATGGCCCTCAGGCATCAGCACCGCAGTCAGGGCCGGGCTGTACTCGGCCGGGTCGGCGCACAGTACCGTCAGACCCCAGGCGGTCACCGCCGCGCGGGTGGCGCGCGCATGCCGCTCGTGGCGGGCGAACACCGCTGGCAGGCCTTCCTCGAGCAGCATCGCGATCGCCTCGTGCAGGCCATAGAGCAGCGTGGTCGCCGGCGTGTAGGGGAAGAAACCCTTCGTGTTGACCGTGAGCATCTCCTGCCAGTCCCAGTAGGAACGCGGCATGCGGGCGGTGGCGCTGGCGGCGAGGGCCTTCGGGCTGATGGCATTGAAGGACAGCCCCGGTGGCAGCATCAGCCCCTTCTGCGAGCCGGCCACCGTGACATCCACCCCCCAGGCGTCGTGGCGATAATCGATCGAACCCAGCGACGAGATGGTGTCGACCATCAGCAGTGCGGGATGGCCGGTGGCATCGATTGCGGCGCGTACCTTCGGGATGCGGGTGACCGCCCCGGTGGAGGTTTCGTTGTGGACCACGCACACCGCCTTGATGCGGTGCTGCGTGTCGGCGGCGAGGTGCCGGCCGATCGCGGCCTCGTCGGCGCCCCGGCGCCAGTCGCCTTCGATGAAGATCACCTCCAGACCCAGTCGCCCGGCCAGCCGGCGCCACAGGGTGGCAAACTGACCGGTCTCGCACATCAGCACGGTATCGCCCGGCGACAGCGTGTTGACGAGAGCCGCTTCCCAGGCGCCGGTGCCCGAGGCGGGGTAGATGATGACCGGATGCTCGGTGCCGAAGATCTGCCGCATCCCCGAGAGCACCGACTGCCCCAGGCGCTGGAACTCGGGCCCGCGGTGGTCGATCGTGGGATGGTCCATCGCCCGCAGGATCCGGTCGGGCACATTGGTGGGACCGGGGATCTGCAGGAAGTGGCGGCCGCTGGGATGCGAGTTCAGGGCGAGGCCCCGGGCGAGTTTCATGGCGGACGCTCCGGACGTCGGGTTGCCGCGCAGCCGGTGTCGATGCGCGTGGCCGACGTCGATGGGGTGGGCTCGGCGGTTGAAGCCCTGTATTTTGTATGCAAAACTTCAGGCGTTCAAGCGCTGGCCGCGCGCGCATCGGTGCCGCGGCCGGCAATCCCCCGGTGTTCTCCCGGCGACTCCCGCATGCCATCCGACTGCGCCCTCGTCTCCGCCGATACCGATCGTGCGGCTGTGTCGCCCACATCCGGGCCGATCGCCCGCCGCGTGCTTCATGAAGAGGTCGCCGCGCGGCTGCGCGAGTGGATCACCGAAGGGGTGCTCGCACCGGGCGAGCGCCTGAACGAGCGGGTGCTTTGCGACCGGCTCGCGGTATCGCGCACGCCGCTGCGCGAGGCCTGCAAGATGCTCGCCGCGCAGAATCTGGTGGTGCTGCATCCGCACCGCGGTGCGTCGGTGGCGGCGCCGTCGGCCGAGGATGTGTGCCATCTTTTCGAACTGATGGCCGCGCTCGAAGGGCTCTCGGGCGAACTCGCGGCGCTGCGCCACGACGCCGCCGAACTGCGCGAGATCCGTGCGCTGCACCGCGAGATGCTCACGGCGCATGCAGCCGGCGATCTCCCGGCCTACTACCGGCTCAACCGCGCGATCCACGCGGCGATCAATGCCTGCGCGCGCAACCCGATGCTCACCCAGACCTACGACAGCGTGAACCTGCGCATCCAGCACCTGCGCTTCCGCTCCAACTTCAACCGCGCAAAGTGGGATGCGGCGGTGGCCGATCATGAGCGGATGCTCGAGGTGCTCGCGCGTCGCGACGCGTCGGCGATGCGCGCGCTGCTCGAGGCGCATCTGCGCGCCAAGCTCGAGGCGGTGCTCGAGGGCGTCGGTGGCGCAGGTGCCGCCGACGCCGCCGCTGTCGCTCGCCCGGCAGCATGGATGGCGCTGGCCGGAGCCTCGCGATGAACGCCCCGAACCCCGTGTTGCGCCCGGTTGTCTCGCCCTCGCTCGAGCGCAGTCGGCTCGCGCAGCGCCTGCGCCGGGTGCTGCGCGGTCAGGTGCGCTTCGACGCCTTCTCGCGTGGCCGCTATGCGACCGACGCCTCGATCTATCAGGTCGAGCCGGTGGGTGTGGTGATCCCGCATGACGAGGAGGACGTGCTCGCCGCGATCGATCTCGCCCGCGAGACCGGCACCGCGATCCTGCCGCGCGGGGCCGGCACCAGCCAGTGCGGCCAGACCGTGGGGCAGGCCCTGGTCATCGACGCCAGCCCCAGGCTCAACGGCATCGTCGCCTTCGACCGTGATGCCACGCGGGTCGAGGTCCAGCCCGGGGTGGTGCTCGACCAGCTCAACGCCTTCCTGCGGCCGCACGGCCTGTGGTTTCCGGTCGACGTGTCGACGTCGGCGCAAGCCACCCTCGGCGGCATGGCCGGCAACAACTCCTGCGGCTCGCGCTCGATCGCCTACGGCAACATGGTCCACAACGTGGTGGGGATCGATGCGGTGCTCGCCGACGGCACCCGGGAGTTCTTCGGTCCCTTCGGCGCCGATGCCTCGCGGCCGATGGGTTCGTCCCGCACCGCCCGGCTGGTGTCCTCGCTGTTCGAGCTCGGGGCGCGCGAACGCGACGAGATCGCGCGGATGTGGCCGACCGTGATGCGGCGGGTGGGCGGCTACAACCTCGATGTCTTCCACCCGCGCTCCGAGCGGCCGTACACCGCCGACGGCTCGGTCAACCTCGCGCATCTGCTGGTTGGCTCGGAGGGCACGCTCGGATGGTTCCGGCGACTGCACCTGAAGCTTGCGCCGCTACCCGGCCACAAGGTGCTCGGGGTGGTCAATTTTCCGAGCTTCCACCAGGCGATGGCCAGCGCGCAGCACATCGTGCGCCTCGGCCCGGTCGCGGTCGAGCTGGTCGACCGCACGATGATCGAGCTCGCGCGGGCCAACCCGGTGTTCCGGCCGGTGATCGAGACCGCGCTGATCGGCGAGCCCGATGCGATCCTGCTGGTGGAGTTCGCCGGCGACGAGCATGTGGCGCTCGTGCGCCAGCTGGCGCGCCTCGAGGAGCTGATGGCCGATCTCGGTCTGCCTGGCGCGGTGGTGCCGATGCGCACCGAGGCGCCGCAGAAGGCCCTCTGGGAGGTGCGCAAGGCGGGTCTGAACATCATGATGTCGCTGCGCGGCGACGGCAAGCCGGTGAGCTTCATCGAGGACTGCGCGGTCCCGCTCGAGCATCTCGCCGACTACACCGCGCGACTCACCGAGGTCTTCGCACGCCACGGCACGCGCGGCACCTGGTATGCCCACGCCTCGGTGGGCACGCTGCATGTGCGCCCGATCCTCGACATGCGCCGCGGCGACGCTTCCCGCATGCGGGCCATTGCCGAGGAGGCCGCTGCGCTGGTGCGCCAGTACAAGGGCGCGTTCTCCGGCGAACATGGCGACGGGCTGGTGCGCACCGAGTGGGTGGGCTGGCAGTTCGGGC
>Ga0315902_10010000_pt1 | contig 12594 bp, 9 predicted proteins | sample LakEriMetagenome_9_FD_203523 | JGI IMG/M metagenome (GOLD analysis project Ga0315902, IMG submission 203523) | Freshwater fungal communities from buoy surface, Lake Erie, Ohio, United States - Buoy 12 MA117 | ecosystem: Environmental > Aquatic > Freshwater > Lake > Lake biofilm | place: USA... | reverse complement strand
AGTTCCCGACGAATAAAGCTGGTAAATTTGTGAGACAAGCGGGCTGTAGGCGAGTGCGAGCAGCGAGATGAGGGCCATGGTTGCCTTGGTAATGGCTGCGTTGAGCCCAAAGTTGATTTGCGAGCGGTCATACCAAGAAAACAAGGTTGCGATGCACCCGAGAATGATGACCGGCGCTGCCATCCACGGATGTGTCGCGAAGTAGTTGCGAAAGAACGCCACGCAGGCTAGGGAAGCAAGCAGCGGCAACAGCGTAACTATACTGAATGTCGTGCGCCATGAGCTGGCGGATACAACGAATCCTGCAGCGAAGATCAACGGAGCAAGAGCCATGATATTCGCCACGAGAATGCGGCGTGTTGCCGTCACCCAATCCATAGGAATATTTCCGTAGCCGCCAGGGCCGAAAAGGTAATTGTTATAGAGTGCTGCTAAAGCGTGTGCGGCCGATGCATCCCCGCTTCTTTTGTCCAAAACAGAAACGGCCAAGACAATAGCCGCGGAAACACCTGCAGCCGCGAAGAGTGCGACAATCCTCCCCAACTTAAAGTTCGCGGACGTGACGAAATAGGCAAAGGCAACAACAAGAGCCATGCCTGTTGTCCAGTTGATGGAGGTGTAAACCACGCAAAGCACCAGAAGGCAGATCCAATCGGCGAGCTTGAGCCTCTCTTTGCGCAGTAGGAGTGCTGACAAAACCACAAAAGGTATGCCGAGCAAAGCAGGAATGGCCAGGGTGTCGAGGATGAGCGAATGCCTGATGAAACCGGGTGAGACAACGGTGCAAAACGCGACGAGAAACGCCGCGAGCGACTGACCCAAGCCCTTCCATATTGCCCAACCAACAAGGGCCGAGAGCAAGGCCTGAAACAGCCAACCCTCATACCCGGGGTTGCCGGTCAAACAGCCGATGAAATACGCCGCACGCAAAACATGGGGCCGGTGGCCGGTGTAGTATTGAGGATCTTCGAGAACGCTGTATCCGCCGGGGTTGGTAATCATCCGGCCTTGCAGCTTGAAGAATCCGTATTCACCCCAGTTGCGAAGCACACTGTGGGCCCAGCCGCCGTTTCGCTCCTGGTCTGATTGGCCGAAGAACAGAATCGCCCCGGCCATTGCCATAACAACGCAAACGATCAGCGTTTTCGTTTTTGAATTCATCGATCGTGATTCAGCGTTCGGTAATACGGGAAATAATGAATCCCGGCCTTCCCTTCACCTCATCGTGGATGCGTCCGATATACTCGCCTAGTATACCAATACAAAACAGTTGCACGCTGCCTAAGTAGAGGACAACGACAAGGATGGACGCGAAGCCCGGTAGTTGTTCCCCGGAAAACAGCCTCCAGATCACGATGTAGGCGCTGTAGGCAAGCGCCAGAATCACGGAACAGAAACCGAGCATAGTAGCAAGCCGGAGAGGTTTTGCGCTGAAAGTGAAAATACCGTCGGCAGCCAGCTCGAGGAGTTTCCAAAATGTGTATTTCGGATGGCCTCCCGCCCGATGATCTCTTGAATACTCCAGTCCTGTTTGGTGGTAGCCCGCATAGCATCTCAATCCGCGCACAAAACGATGTCTCTCGGGCATCTCGTTGATACGGTCGACAACCGTTTTGCGCATGAGGCAAAAATCCCCGCTGTCGAGCGGGATGCTAATTGAAGAGAGTCGTGCCAAGATCTGATAAAAAAGCGAATAGCCTGCTTTCTTGAGCCAACTTTCTTTCCTGTTGCGCCTCACCGCATAGACGACGTCGTAGCCCTCGTCCATCTTGGCCAAGAAGCGGGCAATCTCTTCGGGCGGGTCTTGCAGATCGCCATCAATGACTGCAACGCAGTCGCCCGTCGCCAAAGACAGTCCGGCCGAAACCGCCTGTTGGTGTCCGAAGTTCCTGCTAAGATGCACTGCTTGGATTCCTTCCACCTCCCCCGCAAAACTGTCTAGAAGAGCGCCAGTGCGGTCAGTGCTGCCATCGTTGACAAGAATGAAGCGAACCTGCAACGGCAAGCTTCTGCGCAGATCGAGCAATCGCTCCTTCAGTGCAGGCAGGACCACCTCCTCGTTGTAGACGGGCACGACAACCGACATTATGGAGTTTGTTCCGAGCTTCATCTTGCGTTCTTTTCAAAGACTCCCATGACCGAGGTCCCAACCCATCGCTGCGGGACAGGTTCAAGGCCAGAGATTGCTCCGAGCAGTTTGTTCGCGGTGGGGCTCGGTGGCCTGAATCCTTGGTTGATAACAGCCTGCTCTCCATCGCGAAGAGCCAGCACTAACTTGCGCACCAAAAGCAAAGGCAAAAGGGGCGCACCCCAGTAAGTAGCTGCGACTCGGCCCAGGCCCACTTTCCGACAAACTCCCTCGAGTTGCTCAAGCGAATATCTTCTCAAGTGCCCTGCCGCACGGTCATATTTGGAAAAGAGAAGCTGCAAGGCGGGCACATTGATGATCAGCAGGCCGCCGTATTTCAGGTGAAAAAGAACAGACTCCAAAAATCCCGCGTCGTCTTCGATGTGCTCAATAACATCGAACAGGATGATAAGGTCGTATTTTTCTCTGAGTTCCTCTCTCCGCTCGTGAATGTCGTAGATAAACCGCGATTGATCGGTTGCGACGGACTGCGAAAGTGCATGCTCGTTAAGTTCAAAGCCATCAACCGCCACCTCGTAGGCTGACTTGAACTGCGATTGGACAAGCCCGTGTCCGCAGCCTACTTCTGCGACCAAGCCGCTTGGCCAATAGTCTTTTCCGAGCAAACCCTGAAGAACATCGAACCTCCTACGGATCCAAAAGTGATCGAGTGTGGCAACCTCGAACCACGAGTCGGCCATATTGACGGCCATGCCTTGAGAGTAACGGATGATATCAGACATTGTGGAATCAAGAGATCATGAAACACTCCCATTTGCGAGCGTTGCAGCCTAGTGGAGTAGCGGGTCAGAAATTTTGTAGTGCTGCAGCTGGCTGAACGATCTGTTCTCTATGTTTGCCATGCGGCTCAACGCAGACCCAATACAATTGTAGGAGACACCCAGAACACACAAATTTCAAATCGCTTGAACGCCGTGTAACCGTAGTTTTTAAGCACCCTATTAGCTTCGCTGCCGTCCGTTATCATTGCCGAGGCCTCACACGAAATAACATCCGGCATGCATCTATTCCATGGCCAGTTGCTTAGGATTTCGCCGTCGAGTCCCTCTGTGTCAATTGTTAGGTAATTGACTGTTTGCCCGGTGGGGACCTTCGCCAGAATATCGCTTGGCGTAACGACGGAAACGCCCGTTTCACGCAAGACGGCGCACAAGCCCTTTTCCTCCGCCCGCTTTGTGTCTTCTTCCGAAAAAGAGGAGAAAAAGTCGGGGGCCGTCTCCCAGAAACGTCTCTGCTCGCGAGCTGCACCAACGCCGAGATTGAGGCAGACATCGCGGGGGCGAAGTCGCCGATGCAAGGCACACAAAGAGGGAATGGGATCAACTGTGATGCCGCTCCAGCCTGCCTTGTAGAGCAGATAGGTCGCGCTGAAGACAACCGGATGATTTGCTCCGAGATCCACGTAAAAACCGGAGGTCGCCCACGGAACATTCATATCCCTCAGCGTGTCGAGAAACCATATGTCTTCTCTGCTCTGACCAAAGGATGTATTCCGCTGCATAGCAACGCGAGCTCTGTATAGAGCCAGCAAGTGATAAAATCGTTCCGCCACATAAGGATGTTTCACAATGAGCGATTTCAGTATGTTCTGTCCAATAGTTGACATGAGAGCCTATGTGCGGGGCTTGCACCCCATCATTCAGTTGCGTTCCATTCGCTGCAGTTGACTGAGCAGTTCCCGCGCTTTTTCGCCGAACTTACCCAAGCCGACGCTCGGTTCACCGCCGTATCTCTCGCGGAACTTGATAGGAATAGATCCGTGTCGCCAGATGTTTGTGCGTCGCAGGAGGACGGCGAGGGCGACGTTGGCGAGGAAGAAGTCTGGAGGAACGCGGCCGAGGATCGGCTGGAGATTGACGGTGCGTATCAACCGGTAGGGAACATTAGCATCGATGCAATTGACGCCGGCACCGATTAGAAGGGTGGCTCGCAGGACGTGGCTGGCGACAATTCTTCGCCAACCGTCTTCTCTCTTGGTGCGGTGGCCGTAGATGACATCAAATTTTTCGCGTTCGCGCCAGAAGCGGAAGAAATACTGGGGGTCGCACTGGCCGTCGGAGTCGATTTGAAAGACATAGGGAATCTTCCGCCGACAGGCTTCGTGGTAGCCGACGAGGCAGCTTTGCCCGTGGCCCCTATTAATTTGGGCGAGGATCTCGAAGCGTGGTCCGAGTTGGTCGCGCAGTCGCGCTAAGATCTGTGCAGTGCCGTCCCTCGAGCCGTCGTTGATGGCCAAGAAGATGAAATCCTCAGTCCAGTTTTCCACTTCGTGGAACCACTCGAGAACGACTTTGCGAACGGAGGCCTGCTCGTTGTAGACCGGCATGACGATGAGGAGTTCGGGGGTCATGGAAGGGGGGCAGCGGATCCGTCGTAACGGGCAGCGGGTTGCTAGTGACGAGAGGTCAGAGATCAGCTCGACAGATGACAGGAGGCAGGGGACAGCCTAGCCGGTAGGGCGGTGGGAAGATGCACGCGGCATGAGGTTAACGGCATACGGACGGAATTGAGAGGTCGGCATGGGGCGAGCTTCTTCCTGCTTTCCTGCTCGAGGCAAGAGCTGCTTAATGTTGGCGAATTGAAATCGGCGGGCGAAACATCGATGCGGGGCGGTTGGTTGGTGGCGACGGCCGCGGTGGCTTTGGTGGTCGCTGCGGCGTTTTCACCGTGGATTTTCACCGGCAAGGTTTTGGCTCCCCTCGACATCGTGGAGGAGATGTTTCTGCCGTGGCGGGGAGAGAAGATGCATCCGGCGGTGCACAACCACTTCATGACCGACGTGGTGTTGCAGCATGTGCCCTATCGCATGGTGATGCATGAGTCGTTGCGGGAGGACGGCTATATCGGCTGGAATCCGTTTGTCTTCGGGGGGACGCCGCAGCACGCCAACACGATCATGGTCACCAATGAGGTGACGATGTTGTTGCACCGGTTCTGCGATTTCTGGGCGGCATGGAATCTGGGGCGTTTGCTGCAGATCCTCATAGCAGGGGTAGGAATGCTGGTGTTCTTGCGGTCGATCGGTTCGCTGCCGGGCACAGCGCTGCTCGGAGCGGTCGGGTATATGCTCAACCATCAGTTCGTGGCCTGGATTTACTTTCACCAACTGGTGGCGGCTTTTTGCTGGATGCCGTGGGCCATGTGGGCGCTCTATATGGCGCGGGAGGGGAACCTGCGATGCGTGGCGCCCGCGGCGGCGTTTATCGCGCTGGCGTTGCTGGGGGCGACGCTGCAGCAGGCGGCTTTCATCGCGGCTGTGTTGGGATGTTTGTGGCTTGGCTGGCTGATCGACGGCCGAAGGCAGGAAGGAAACTTCGCGCGATCGACGCTTGTCGTGTTCATGGCCTCGATCTTGGGCGCCGGGTTGGCGGCTTTTGCTTTGGAGCCGACTATTGCGCTGTATCTGGACAATAATCTTTCCGGACACAAGCGTGGGGCGCTCGCTTATGATGCGGGATGGTCGCAGCCTTTGTGGCATGTGCTGGTCTCGCCGCTGACGTTCTATCCGTTTCTGCTCGGGAGTGTGCAGAGCTTGGATCTGTGGAAGTTGTTCAATTCGGACATCGGCAATGCGGGGTTTTTTGGAACGCTGCCCATGTTGCTGGCGTGTGCGGGTCTGTTTTCGCGATGCGTTCCCTCGGCGGCCAAGCTGATGATGATCGTCGGGGTGATCGTGCCGCTGACGCCGTTGGTGGGACTGCTCTATGTGCGCTTCAATGTCGTGTGGATCTTGGGCGGTTGTTGGGCGGCCGTGGCGTGGTTGAATCAAGCGAGTGATGCGGAACTCGCGAGGATTGCGCGTGTGTTGCGGATGCTGGTGGGCATTCTGGCAGTGCTGTGGCTGGCTGGCAGCCTTGCGATCTCGTGGGCGCGGCCGATGATCGGGCCTTGGCTGGAGGCGAAGGTGTTATCGATGGCGCATGGCAGTGCTTACGGATTATTCACCACTTGGATGATGGAGCGTGGCGACCGCTTACTGGATTATCTCTGCATCTGGCATCCGTTGCAGTTAGTGGCTCTGACAGGCTTGGGAATCACAACCTTAGGGCTGCCGTGGATCAAAGCTCCGAAGTTCTACTGTTATGCGGCGGCTCTTGGAGTGGTGCTGCAGCTTTCGGTTTTCTGGTGGCAGATGACGACTTGGAGCGAGCCGAGGCTGCCTTACGGCGCTTCTTCTTTGGAGAAAGTCCTACAGGAACGAGGCGCGTCGCTCGGTCGGTTGGCGATAAAGCAGCGGCCGTGGGCCGAGTATATGGCGCCTCCGAACACTCTCATGCCGGCGGGGATTCCCATCACCGCTGGTTATGACTCGATCCATCCCTTCGGTATGCGCAGTTCGTCGGGCGTTGAGTGGGAGTTCCCGGGGACAACCCATTTTCTCGGGCGGAGCGACGAGCGTGCACCTGCGGGTTGGGCTGTGGTCTGGGAGGACGGCGGTTGGCAACTCTGGGAAAATCCGGCACCGAGCATGGGAGCGGTGTTTTTGCAGGGCGGTGAAGAATCTGTGAATCTCGCACCGCCGGATGTTCAGCGCCCGACGCACAACACGATGCAAGTGATGATTCCTGAAGGTGCAACGGGTTTGCAGCTTTTCAGCAACTGGCATCGAGGCTGGGAGTGGAGGGCTGATGCGAATGATGCATGGAAGAGGGTTGCGCTCGGTGAAAACAGAACAATGCAGATTAAGTTTGCCGTTCCTGCGTCTGTGAGAGGAACGGTCGATTTGCGCTATAATCCAACACCGCCGCTCTGGGTGCTGAGTGTGAGTCTTTCGAGTTTGTTGGCGGTCGCTCTGATCGGCCTGCTCAGCCGCAAAAGTGGAGTTGCCTCCAAATTAACAGGCGGGATCGTTAGCGATACAGAGCGGTGAAGTAGTGGCCGGCGCCGAGCATTTGGCCGCGGAAGGTCAGGGTGAGGTCGCGGTATTGGAGGTCCTCGCCGGCGAGGGCGGCGGTGTTGATTTTTTCCTGCAGGCCGTCGGGGTCGTCGAGGTAGTAGCGTCCAAAGGAGATGAGGTCGGGGCGCAATTCCATGATGAATTCGTAGAGGGTGAGGCCGCGTTTGTAGGCTTCGTGGGCTTCGGGCGTGATGAGTCCTTCGGTGCTGATGTGTTGCAGGTGCGGGAAGAAGTAGGCGGATTGGACTTCTTGGACGAGGAAGACGCGGGCGTCATCGGGCGGGGGGACGAATTCGGTGGCGAGAGCGCGTTGGTTTGGTGCATCGGCATAAGCGGCCAAGGGACGCAGGAGGAGGAAGCACAAGACGAACGCGTAGGCTGGGCCGGCGATCCAACCGATGTTGGGCGGGATGGCGCGGTGCAACGCGGCGAGAGCGGGGACGGAAAGTGCGATGATGGACGGCACCATGTAGCGGCCCTGCCATGTGGTGTAGTAGTAGAGGCTGAAGAAAAGCGCGGACCAGGCGCACACTCCAAGCGCGAAGTAGGCGGAGGGGCGGTCGTTTTTCGTGCCGCGGAAGGCGAGGAAGAGCGCGCCGAGGAGAAGCGGTGACCACGAGAGGAGCATGGTCCAGGCATCGGGATTGATGGGCACGCCGAGGAGCGAAGTGGTGTCATATTTCAGCGCGATGAGGCGGCGGGCGGTGTTGGGCGTGGGGACAATGGGGACGCCGGTGAGGGAAAGGAAGAGGGCTTGCAAGGCGGTGAGGACAAGCGGGACGGCGACGAGCATGAGGGCGACTGGCCAGCGTTGGCGGCCTTGGCCGAAAAGAAAGGCAAGCGCGGCGACACCACCGAGGGGCAGCATTTCCGGACGGATGAGGGAGAGGGCGAAGACCCACAATCCGCCGATGAGTCCGGCGCGCCACGGGCGGGCGGGGTCGCCGTTTTGCGCTTCGCGCCAGAGCCACATGGAGAGGGCGGTGGCGAAGACGAGGGTCATACAGGTTTCCATGGGGTTGACCGCGGTCCAGTAGAAGACAACGGGGTTGAGGAGGACGAAGACGGCGAGGAGCGCGGCGACCGATGCGCCGAGCTGCGCGGCGCGACCCCAGACGTAGAGGCGCCATCCGGTAAAGGCGACGCAGAGCATGGCGAAAATGCGGGCGACGGTCATGAATCCTTCGTTGGAGCGGATCTGTCCGGTGAGAACGCCGAGGACGACGAGGATCCATTCCCAGAGGATGGTGGTGTTGGCGCGGGAGGGTTGGCCGAGGGAATACTCGAACCAGCGGCCTTCGGCGAAGTTGCGCGCGAAGACGAGATGGATCATGGCGTCGCCGGAGAGTTGGTCGGCGCGCCACTCCCAGAGGTAGTAGCTATTCGCGGCGATCAGAATGATCGCGGCGATGAGGGCGGGAACGAACGTGAGCAAGCCCAGTGGCGAGTGACGTGTGGCGAGTGACGAGTTCAAGGAGGGAGCAGAGTTACTGAAACGCTGAAATGCTGAAAGCTGAGACCTGAGATCGGAACGCTATGCGGCGGTCTTTTTGTAATCGCCGCGGGAGAAATACTTTTCCAGCCAAACGTAGAGCACGATGAACAGGTAGCGGCTGCCCATTTCTTTGATCTTCAGCTTGGCGATGCCGGTTCGGCGGTTGCGCCAGGTGATGGGTATAACGGTGAAATTGTAGCCGCGCACGATGGCTTTAAGGGGGAGTTCAACGGTGATGTTGAAATGCGGCGAGAGAATGGGGCGGATACCGTCGATGACTTCTTTGCGGTAGGCTTTGAAGGCGTTCGTCGTGTCGTTGAGGCCGTGGCGAAAGAGGAGGCGCACGAAGGCGTTGGCCATGCGGTTCAAGAAGAGCTTGATCGGCGGGTAATCGATGGTGCCGCCGCCTTTCGTGAAGCGGCTGCCGAAAACGCAGTCATAACTTTCGTTCAGCTTTTCCCAATAGCGGACGACGTCGCGGCAGTCGTCTGATTCATCGGCCATGAAGATCACCGCCGCATCGCCGGTCATGGCGTCGAGTCCGCACTGAATCGCACGTCCAAAACCGTGCGGTGTGGCGCTTTTGATCGGCTTCAGCTCTGGGAACTTTGATTTCTCGGAACAAAGAATGTCCCACGTGCGGTCTTCGGAGCCATCGTCGACCACTATGATCTCGTGCGGGACGCCGCGGAGATTTAACTCGAGATGCAGATGCTCGACGGTAGATGCGATGCAGCCTTCTTCGTCACGTGTGGGGATAATGACCGACAGGAGTCGAAGTGGTGGGTGACGTTTGGCTTGTGACGAATTCACAGAAGGGAGAGATTAGAAGACTAAGAGACTAAAAGTCTAAAAGACGAAGAGAGGGAAGGTGCGACAGTTGGCAGGCGTCCGTTTTTAGCATTTAGAGGGGGGAGAAGTGACGCGAGTGACGAAAAGCTCAGGGGAGGGCAAGCTGCCGCCCTTGGTCGGCTGGTAAGCGGACCAGGGCGAGGTCGAGTTGTGTTGCGCGGGCGCGCAGAAAGTTGTCTGTCAGCCGCCGCCGAGGATTTTCCGGGCGATGGGTAAAATGGTGCGAGCGCTGCGGTGCCATTTGGCCACGCGGTCGAGACGGAAGCGGAGAGAAGACAAGGATGAAGGCTGAGACCTGAAACCTGAGTTAGAGGATGAGGCTTGAGAGTTGAGGGAGGCGCGCAGGGCTTTGACGCGGGACTCAGTCGATTCGAGGCGGGGGATGACGCGTTCTTTAAGAAAACCGGAGATGAGTAACTTCATCTCAAGCTTGGCCGTGTAGAGAGCTTGGCGCGATCCATTGTTGCGCTCTTTGACGATGGCGCCGAAAGCTTCCAGTTGTCGCAACCCCTGGCTGATCGAGCCTTGGCTCATGCCCAAGCGCAGGGCAATTTCCTCCATGCTCAGCGGATTCTCGTTCGCGAAGAGAAGACCGTAGATCTGACCGTAAGATTTGGGGTTGCCGAAAAGCTCGGCGAGGTCGGCGAAGATTTCGACCAGGCCCGACTCGTAGGAGTCGGGCAGTGGCGAGTGACGAGTAGCGGGTGACGAGGGCAAGCGAGGGGAGTGGTTAATAGGAGACTAAAAGACGAAGAGACCAAAAGACTTGGAGAAGAAAAGTGGGAAGGTTTGAAAGTGTGAAAGTCGGCAGTGGTTGGCGGGTAGTGTCCAAAAGCAAAGCTAGATGCGAGAGATGCAATGTCAATTCAAAATGAAATAGAAAGCGTGGAGCAGGGAGAGGGGAGCTAGGAGTGTGCTCCGAGACCGAGAGAAAAGGACGGACCCGCAGGCAGCAAGGGCGCACAGGAAAGATGCCAGCTGCAAGACTGATAACCCGGTCGACCTAAAGATCGATCTACTGGATTACCGAACTACCGACCGCCGCCGTTGGCGGCGTCAGGGAGTGGCCGCGGGGAGCTGCTCGCCTTCGCGCGCAAAAATGGTGAAGGCTTGAAGTTGCAGGGCGGGAACAAAGCGGTTTTCTGCTGCATAGCGGGCGACCGCACCTTGGGGATCGAAGATATCTGGCTTGCTGATGACGATCACGCGCGGGGGAAACTTGAAACGGATGTCATCCCATGACGGTGCCTGCATGGCCCAAGCCCTTCCGGGAACTTCCTGCAGAGCGATGGGTGTGAGGTAGATGTAAGCGGCCGCGGGATCGGCAGCCCACCAGACTTCTTTGTTTTCGGCGAGGGCGGCAGCGGCGACTTCGGCGGCTGTGCGGTAATCGTCTTTGGCGTGCGCCGGTTGCCAGCGGTAATTGAGCGCAGAGACAAGCCAGAGCAATGGCAGGAGCGCGGCGACGCCACGCCACAGAATGAATTTCTGCGCGAAAGCGCACTGCAGGAGATAAGCGAGAAGAAGGATCAGTGCTGGCAGGGCGGGAATGAAATGTCTGGGCAGCGGACGATGATCGAAGAGGAACATTGCGGCGAATATCACCAAAGTAGGAAGGCCCAGAGCCAGTAGCCATGCAGTGGTTGCCTGCTTTTTCTTTGGATGGCGCCGCATTTGCAAAACGGCGAAAACTCCCAGAGCGGCGAGCGTGGCGGCGAGGGGTAGCAGGGAGGGAATGTTGCCTAAGATAGAGGCAACGGGAGCGGCGCGCATTTGCAGCTTGCCGGGACCGAAGCCGGCGAATCCGAGGAGTTCGTAGGCGATGAAGGGAAGACTGAGCAATGAAACGCCGCCACGGTGATAGCCGCGTCCGGCGTCATGCCAGGTCAGCACGTAATACGCGGTGAAACCTACAAGGAAGGCCAGCGCAATGAGACCGATGAGCCAGAGTGCCGGGCTGGGTGCAGGTCGCGCGGAACTATATCGTGCGAAAATCGTGGCCAGAGCGAGGACGAAGGCGCTAGTCCATATGACACCGATGAGACTGGAAGAAAAAAGAACAACCGCCGCGGCGACGATGGCCGTGATCTCGGTGAGCGAGAGTTGTGTGGAGTCGGTTGGTGCGGATGCGTCGGGCTTTGCGGTGAACCGGACGAGAACGGCGGTGAGCCAACAGGCGGCCGCATATTGCATGACGTATGGACGCGTCTCGTCAAGGTAGACCCAAAGAATGGGACTGACAGCAGCGAGCAGACAACCGAGAAGGGCGAGTTTTGGTCTCTGGCGGAGGAGTAGGAGGAAAGCCAACTGGCCGAGGACGAACCAAGGCAGGTTCGAGGCGCGCATGGCCCACTCGCCGCTTCCGAAAACTTTGTGCCAGCCATACAAATAGATCTGGTAGAACGGCATCTGCAGTGTGGATCCACTGACTGCCTGGGCGTATTTCCAGGCCTCCGAAGGATTCGGGGCCATGGCCACGATGAGGGAAAGAGCTTCGTCGATCCAATAGCTCTGCGTGCTGATGGCAAAGGCGCCGACCATAAGCGAGGCGGCTAGGACGACGATGATTACTGCGCGCGACAGCGGGTGCTGCGATGTATCGCTGTCTTGTTGGGTTGACGCTTTGTCCATCATGAATGCGCAGTGTGGCGGTGCCGGAGGCGCTTTAGAAGACCAAAGGGATGGAGGCGTGTGGAGGGCGGAACCGGAGCGAAGCTGAGATGGCGTGAGTCGAAGAAGAGGGCAAATTTGTAGGGGGAGTGGCGGAGACCAAGAGACCAAAGGGCTAGGGGAACAAAGGCTGAGACGTGAAGCCTGAGTGAGAGGCCGGACCGGGAAATGGTGATAACATGGGTGTCACCTGTCGATTCCGGGCAGGCGCTGGAGAATAGGGCTCAGAAAATCACACATGGACTGTCTGCAGAAAGTCCATGTGTTAGTGATTGGCGGGGTGGTCTACAGAGGAAAAACGGTGGATTTGGACGGCAAGCTGATCCGGGATCAGCTGAATCAATCCGACTGGGCGGTCTCGGGCGAGGGGAGGCCAGTGATGCGGTCGCCGGGGAGGATTTTGTTTTTTTGGAACCAGCCTTGGGGGACTTCAAGCGCATAGAGGAGGTCTCGGAAGGCGCTCTGGGCGGGGTTCTCGTCGTGAGGTTGCATGTCGTGGATCTCGCGGATGACGCCGGCGGCGTTGATGTA
>Ga0315902_10009999_pt1 | contig 12594 bp, 10 predicted proteins | sample LakEriMetagenome_9_FD_203523 | JGI IMG/M metagenome (GOLD analysis project Ga0315902, IMG submission 203523) | Freshwater fungal communities from buoy surface, Lake Erie, Ohio, United States - Buoy 12 MA117 | ecosystem: Environmental > Aquatic > Freshwater > Lake > Lake biofilm | place: USA... | reverse complement strand
GGCATCTCCACCCGCAAGGTCGACGCCCTGGTGGAGGCGCTGGGCGGTGCCAGCGGCATCTCCAAATCGGAGGTAAGCCGGATCTGCCAGGGCCTCGATGAGCAGGTGAAAGCCTTTCTGGGCCGGCCTTTGGACCATGCCCGCTTCCCCTACGTCTACCTCGATGCGACGTACCTCCACGGCCGCCTGGGCCGCAACATGCAGGTGGTGTCGCGGGCGGTGGTGGTGGCCATCGGCATCAATGCCCTCGGCTACCGCGAGGTACTCGGCATTGCCGTGGGCGACAGCGAGGCCGAGGGCTTCTGGCGTCAGTTCCTCGGCAGCCTCAAGGAGCGTGGCCTCGACGGCACCCGGCTGGTGATCTCGGACGCCCACCTGGGTTTGACGGCGGCGATCAAGCGCATGTTCCAGGGCAGCTCCTGGCAGCGCTGCCGGGTGCATTTCCTGCGCAACCTGCTCTCCCACGTGCCCAAGGCGGGCCAGGACATGGTGGCGGCGGCCATGAAAGCGGTGTTCGTGATCCAGGCCCCCGATCAGGTGCGCGCCCACTGGCAGCGGGTCACCGAGATGCTGCGCAAGCAGTTCCCAACAGCCGTGCCGGTGATGGACGTCGCCCGCGTCGACGTGCTGGCGTTCCTGCACTTCCCGCAGGAGCACTGGCGGAAGGTGTGGAGCACCAACCCGCTCGAGCGCCTCAATAAGGAGATCAAGAGACGCACCAACGTGGTCGGCATCTTCCCCAACGACCCAGCAATCGTGCGGCTGGTGGGCAGCCAGTTGCTGGAGCAGCAGGAGGAATGGCAGCTGGAGCGCCGGCGCTTCTTCTCCGAGGCCACGATGGCCAAGATCCCGGACCCCGATGAGGTTCTGGAGCTCAGCGATGGTGAACGCGCTGAGGAGGTGGCTGGAGCCATCACCTGAACCGAACCAGCTCCTCCCATCGATCTAGACAGAACTCCTCGATCGCTGAGTTGCCAATTCAGCAATCAGGGTTCATAGTGGATGAACGGAGCTGCGCAGTCAGCTTCCAGGCAGTCATCCTCTGGCTGCCCCTGTTCACCCTCCGGAAAGGGTCACAGGACCTCCTGAGTTACACCACTCGGAGGGGCGCTACCGACGGGAACTGACAAAGGATTATCAAAACTATGCTTGGTGGACTTCATGTCGCCATGGCCATGCACAAACCAAAGGCGCGACACCCCTATTTCATGGGCAATCTCCTGAGCCTTGATGAGCTCATCTTGCGAATCATTCGAAGTAAGAAGTATATATTTCCAGACAACCCTGCCGCCCCTAGGAATCAACATCCGTACACTATCCCGTAAGAAAGCAAAAGCTTTCTCAATCTGCCCGTTTACCCTGTATTTGACATAGGATTCCTGAGTTGCTCCGTCAATAGAAACAAGCATCTCGTGAACCAGTTCACTTCCGATCTTCGCCTCGAAGCTATGATTACCGTTCGTAATTACGCGGATAGGAGTATTTGGCATCAGCTGCCTAGTCAGTGCAAGCAGCTGATTGAATTGAGGGTGATTCAACGGCTCACCTTGTCCGCAGAATTCAATCAATTGAACTGTGTATGAGTAGAAACTCAGTTCCGCAAGAAGATTTGACATCCATTCCAAGGGGAAATGCACAGGGCCACCCCGAATTTCCAACTGTGTCTTATTGGAGCAAGAGGGACAGCGCAAGGCACAAGACAATGACGACTCGAACTGGATCTTCTGAATAACCCTGGTCGAAAGCAAGTCGCCGGAGAAAGCCTCTAGCCTCCTAAGAAATGCACATTTTTCACAGATACCAGGCCATGGCACTACACCGTTAGCAAACGAGGCCCGAATGTGGTCGTAATGGCGGTTGGCAAAGAGAGAATCAATACCTAAGCTATCACTTTCGTAATCTGGGATACCGAGCACAACTTGCTCTCCCTGGTCATCGTTGCAAAGAATCTCTCCATTGGCCTTGACGTAAAGAGTCCTAAGGATTTCACAATTCATTTTAATTTTCTCCCGTCAAGCGAAGCAAGTACCTAGCCTTATACATAAAGAATATTTTAGCGATCAGAGCCTGGTGTGCCGACTTATCCGACCAAGCCATTCAGCGGCGTCCCATGGAACAATGCGCCCAGTGCATCAATGAAGAGTTAACTTAAACAGCCGGAATTCTGGCAGTAGCCGACGGAAGCGGCAAAGAGTCGACGCTAGGTGGTGCATTAGGTGACACCGTGCGACGGCGCCTATCAGGAAAGAAGTCCGCTCGGGGTCCTGCGCACAGCCCCTCATGAATCCTACTCTGAGTCGTTGCTCATGGACTACGGGTTCGGGCAATGACAGTGCTCAAGTGCCTCATCTGATGCAGAGGATTCAGCGGCCGGCCCCCGGGCGGGGCTGAGGCCGCTCCGCCTCTTGCGGGCGGACCAACCTCATCTCCTGGGGCCTGGATTTCTGATCCTCAGGCAGCCACAGCTTCTTGGGGACGAGGATGATTCACCTGCACGATCTGTGGCTGAGACCAATCTCGTGGTGGTCTGGCCCGGCAGCGTGGATGACGTTGGCGAGCCTGCTCATAGGTCTGCTGACGGATCGAGCAGATCGCATCAGCCTCACCGTAGTGACGCTGATTCGGCGTCACGTACTTGATGCCGCTGTGGCGGTGCTCAGCGTTGTACCACTCCACAAAGCCATCCACCCAGGCTCGCACTGCGAGAAGATCCCGAAAGCGCCTATGAGGATAGCTCTGGTGGTATTTCAATGTACGGAATAACGACTCTGCATAGGCATTGTCGTTGCTGACACGGGGCCGGGAGAATGACATCTCGATCCCCAGTTCGGCAAGCTTGGCAGCCGAGGTGTAGGAGCGCATGGGTGCTCCGTTATCGGCGTGCAGGATCGTGGACGACCCCGAGATGTTCCCTTCATCACGGCAGATGCGATCAAAGAACTGCTTGGCCAGCTCGCCGCATTCCAGCTCGTGCACCTCGACGCCAACGATGCGCCTGCTCCACACATCCATCACCATATAAAGGTAGTAGAACTGACCCTTCACAGGCCCGGGCAACAGGGTGATATCCCAGGCCAGCACTGGATGAATGCCCGTTGCCTCCAGCGCGGGTGGCTCTCTTGGCTCCCGCGGCGGACGGCTCCTGCCGCGATGATTCAGCAGGCCCTGCTGGCGCATGATGCGGTAAATCGTCGATTCAGATCCCATGTAGGCACCTTCCTCGGCAAGGATCGCCACGATTTGATTTGGCGTGAGATCGGCAAAGCGTGGATCATTGACAGTGGAAAGCACCCTTTGGCGCTCCTCCTTGGTGAAACGATGCATGACTTGCCTGGACGCCCCCTTGCGTTGATCGCGGCTGAATCCCTGGGCTCGAATCATCAGGCCCCATCGCCTCAGCGTGCGTGTCGCAAGGCCGAACAGGTTGGCCACAGCCTTGGCTGAAGCGCCACGATTGATGCCTTCCTGCAGCAGCGTGACGATCGCCTCGCGATCCGCAGCTGGAATCAATGCTCCTCGTCCGGACGAAAGATCTGGTTGAACTTGTTTGAGAGCATCAACAGCGTTGCTGCTTCCGTGAGTGCTTTCTCCTTTTTATCCAATTCACGCTGCAGGCGGCGGATCTCACGCGCTTGCTCCTGATTCTTGCGCTGCAGTGCCCGCTGATCAGCCATGCTCGGAGCGCTGGGGCCATTGGCATCCTCAGCGGCCTGGCGCCAACGGGCAACCTGCTTGGGGTACAGCCCCCGCTCTCTACAGAACGACCCGAGCTGGGTTCCGCTCAGTCCTGCGGCCTGGATCACGGCCGCCAGCTTGTCGGCAGCGCTCCACTGCTCTGGTGGCTTGCTCGTTGCAGGCACCAGCTGGCCCTGCTTCTACCACTGGCTACGCCAGTGGTAGAAGCAGGGCCGTGATCACCGTGTCCCGGGCGATCTCAGCCACGCTCTCGCGGTTCGGAGTGCTCATCCGGAGGCGGACAGCTTCCCGCAGAGCGGCGTCATAAGGCGGTTGCATGGTCGGCGAATGGGGCCCTGGTGGACGGGTCAGACCGAGCGGACAACTTTCCTGACAGTGGGGGCCACGGGAGTAAGCCATCGTAAGCCATTGATCATAGATGATGCCGACTACGATCTATTGGGATAACGAGGAGGACGAAGTGAGCGCGAACCCATTGCTTTCGAAGATCCGAGGGTTTTGGCGCTCCAAAGCCCGGCAAGAAGCGGGCCAAAGGGGATTTCAGGGGCATCAAGCTCAGCAACAAGACCCACCGCTCAAGCGTCGATCCGGACGCCTTGCTGGCTAGGAAATCCAACGCTCACCCGGCCCAACCGAGCTACCGGTTCAGTGAGCGCACCTTTCGGTGCGACGCCATGTGCTCATGGACAACCGCCATGCGCTGATCGTGGACTGCCGCGTCACCCAAGCAGTGGGCACCGGGGAGCGGGATGCCGCCAAAGCGATGGCAGCTGACATCCCCGGTGCCCACCAGAAAACCCTTGGTGCCGACAAGAACTACGACACCAGGGGAATGGTCGCCGAACTCCGGCGGATCGGGGTAACGCCGCACGTCGCTCAGAACACCGCCCGCTCTGGTGGTTCCGCCATCGATGGCCGCACCACGCGCCACCAGGGCTACGCCCAATCAATCAACGCCCGCCGCGGCATCGAGAATGTGTTTGGCTGGATCAAACAGTGGGGCGGTCTGCGCCAGTTCCTACCGAGGCCGCAGGCCGAGCGTGCCGGAGGCACTAGCTGCGCGGCACCGCAAAGGTGAGTGCGGTGTTTGGCCTGCAAGTGATCGCCTACAACCTGATCCGTCTGGGCAACCTGCTCAGGCCGGCAATGGCGGCGGCATGAACAGGTGGTTGCCCAGAGGTGTGGCCAGACGGCGGCGGTCAGGGAGGCCCAACGGGGCCAACCGTATGAAATCGGGCGTTCTGGGCCGCTGACATGCTGAAAATCAGCCCGAACGGAGCGCGATCAGCTCTCTGGGAGGGAAAGGCGCGGCCATTCAGGCGGTTTTTCCGCAAACTCTTAGGTGGCTTCTGATACTGGTAGAAGTCAGGACAGCGTGGTTAAATAGCCAAGACGGTGATACGTTTGTCTTGGAGTCACCAATTCTTTCAGCCTCCGCGCAAAATTCCGCGCGATCGTTTACTTCTTGTGATCGCAAAGGTCTCATCCTGGCCGGCGGCAGCGGCACACGCCTCCACCCCATTACCCAGGGGGTGAGCAAGCAGCTGCTGCCGGTGTACGACAAGCCAATGGTCTACTACCCGCTCAGCACGCTGATGCTGGCGGGGGTCCGTGAGGTGCTGATCATCACCACCCCGGTGGACCAGCCGGCCTTTGAGCGGCTGCTTGGCGATGGCAGCCGCTGGGGCATGTCCATTCAGTACGCCCAACAGCCCAGTCCGGATGGCCTGGCCCAGGCCTTTCTGATCGGTGCCGACTTTCTGGACGGAGCGCCGGCAGCCCTGGTACTGGGCGATAACCTCTTCCACGGCCATGATCTGGTACCCCAGCTGGCTGCCAGCAACGGCGACGCCGCTGGGGCCACGGTGTATGCCTACCCGGTGAGCGATCCCGAGCGCTATGGGGTGGTGGCATTTGACCGGGAAGGCCGGGTGACCAGCCTGGAGGAAAAACCGGCTCAACCGAAGAGCCGCTACGCGGTGACCGGCCTTTACTTCTACGACCATACGGTGGTGGAACGGGCCCGTCAGGTGGTGCCCTCACCCCGGGGCGAGCTGGAGATCACCGATCTCAACCGCATGTATCTGGAGGATGGCCTGCTGCGGGTGGAGCTGATGGGTCGGGGCATGGCCTGGCTTGATACGGGCACCTGCGATTCGCTGCACGAGGCCGCCAGCTACATCCGCACCCTGGAACACCGCCAAGGCCTCAAAGTGGGTTGCCCGGAGGAGGTGGCCTGGCGCCAGGGATGGATCAGCCGCGAGCAGCTGGAACGGCTGGCCCTGCCGCTGCGCAAGAGTGGGTACGGCGACTACCTCCTGCAGCTTCTGCAGGAGGGCGACGGCGACCATGCCGCGTTGCAACAGAGTCTGGAGGTACACCATGCAGGTTGAGCAGTTGCGAACGGCCGCGGGCCAGGTGGTTGAGGGGCCGCTGCTGATCACGCCCAAGCTGTTCGGCGATGACCGCGGCTTTTTTTTCGAGAGCTGGAACCAGCGCCGCTTCGACGACGCCGTGGGAGCGGCCATCAGCTTTTCCCAGGACAACCATTCCCGCTCCTGCCGGGGCGTACTGCGGGGCCTCCACTACCAACTGGAGCCGGAGCCCCAGGGCAAGCTGGTGCGCTGCCCGGTGGGGGCGATCTTTGATGTGGCGGTGGATCTGCGCCGCAGTTCCCCCACCTTCGGCCAGTGGGTGGGCGCCGAACTAAACGCCGAGAACCAGCAGCAGCTGTGGGTGCCGGTGGGCTTCGGCCACGGCTTCCTCACCCTGAGCGACACAGCCGAGGTGCTCTACAAGGCCAGCGGCTTCTGGAGCAAGAGCTGCGAGCGCTCCCTGCGCTGGAACGACCCTGACCTGGCGATCGCCTGGCCGCTGGATCGCCTGAACGGCAGCGGGCCTCTGCTGGCGGAGAAGGATGCCGTGGCACCGGGCTTTGCCGAAGCGTCGGCTGCCGGGGAGGTGTTCGCATGAAGGTGCTGCTCACCGGTGCCGCCGGCCAGCTGGGCCAGGCCCTGCGCCAGCAGGTGCCTGAAGGGGTTGAGCTGATCGCCACCAGTCGCGGCGGTGGTGAGGGCCTGGTGGCACTGGATCTGGCTGATACCGAGGCTTGCAGGGCCGCAGTGCTGGAGCTCCGGCCCGACTGGGTGCTGAATGGTGGCGCTTACACGGCGGTGGACAAGGCCGAGAGCGAACCGGAGCTGGCCCTGGCGGTGAACGGCGGCGCACCGAGAGCCTTTGCGCAAGCGCTGCTGGAGACAGGGGGCCGGCTGCTGCAGGTGAGCACGGATTTTGTGTTCAACGGCCAGCAGGGCAGCCCCTACCGCCCGGAACAGGCTCGCGATCCGCTGGGGGCCTATGGCCGCACCAAGGCCGCCGGCGAGGAAGCGGTGGAGGAGGTGCTGGGCAGCAGCGGCCAGGGCGTGATCCTGCGCACCAGTTGGGTGATGGGGCCGGTGGGCAAGAACTTTGCCCTCACCATGCTGCGCCTGCACCGGGAGCGCGGCGCCAGCGGCCAGTCCCTGGGGGTGGTTGCCGACCAGGTGGGCTGCCCCACCAGCACCCAAACCCTGGCGACTGCCTGCTGGCGTGTGATTGCAGCGACGGACACCACGGCCGGGCTGCCGGCAGTGTTGCACTGGAGTGATGCGGGAGCAGCAAGTTGGTACGACGTGGCCGTGGCGGTGGGCGAATTGGGGGAAGAGTTGGGGTTGGTGGAGCGCAAGGCCCACGTCAACCCACTCACCACCGCAGAATTCCCTACGCCCACGGAGCGCCCGAGCTACTCGCTGCTCGACTGCTCGGCCAGCCGAGCGGCACTGGAGCTCGCGCCAACCCCCTGGCGGCAAGCGCTGCGGCAGTTGCTGGTAGGGATCAGTTGAGCGTAACCTCGTTCCAGGCGACGCTGATTTCTTCAGCCTGAAGCATGGATTCAGGCTGATTCGCTCAAGTCGGTTACGACAAAACCTCTGGCACCGCTTGATAGCGCGCACCACCCCACTGAAATTGAACACCTTTCTGTGACTGACCTACCACCTCCCGACGTCCAGACCCTGCTCGCCGGCCGCCAGCGCATTCTTGTGACCGGCGGCGCCGGCTTCATCGGCGGGGCGGTGGTTCGCCGCCTGCTGCGGGAGAGCGACGCGCTGGTGTTCAACCTCGACAAATGCGGTTACGCCAGTGATCTCACCAGCATCGAGCGGGTGCTGGCGGAGCTCGGTCCTGGGGGCCTTACTGCCGATGGGCAGAACCGCCACCAGCTCCTGCGGGTGGATCTCACCGATGCCGAGGCCACCGCCGCCGCGGTGCGCCAGGCCGACCCGGACCTTGTGATGCACCTGGCGGCCGAGAGCCATGTAGACCGCTCAATCGAGGGACCTGGCGCCTTCATCGACAGCAATGTGACCGGTACCTTCCATCTCCTGCAGGCGGTGCGCGCCCACTGGCAGGCGCTGCCGGAAAAACGCCAGGTCCTCTTCCGCTTCCACCACATCAGCACCGACGAAGTGTTCGGCTCCCTGGGAGCCGAGGGTCGCTTCTCGGAAACCACCCCCTACGACCCGCGCAGCCCGTACTCCGCCAGCAAGGCCGCCAGCGACCACCTGGTGAATGCCTGGCACCACACCTATGGCCTGCCGGTGGTGCTCACCAACTGCAGCAACAATTACGGCCCCTGGCAATTTCCGGAAAAGCTCATTCCTGTGGTGATTCTCAAGGCCGCCGCCGGCGAGCCGATTCCCCTGTACGGCGACGGCCAGAACGTGCGCGACTGGCTTTATGTGGAAGACCATGCCGATGCCCTACTGCTGGCCGCCTGCCAAGGGCAAGTGGGCAGGAGTTACTGCGTAGGCGGCCATGGGGAGCGAACCAACAAGCAGGTGGTGGAGGCGATCTGCACCACCCTCGACCAACTCCTTCCCAGCGGAGCACCCCACAGCCAACTGATCACACCTGTCACCGACCGCCCCGGCCACGACCGCCGCTACGCGATCGATCCCACCCGCATCAGCGCTGAGCTGGGCTGGCAACCAAGGCACAGCTTTAACAAGGGCCTTGCGGCAACCGTGAGTTGGTATCTGGAGCAACAGGGCTGGTGCAATCAGGTGCGGCAGCTTGGTGGTTATAGCGGGGAAAGGCTGGGACTCAAGATGACTAGCGCAGGCTCTTAGGGTTACTAGCTGCCTGACACACCCCAGGCATCTTTTCATAGATCTAAGCATCCAACCTGCTAAAGCCTTCTCAGAATTCAAGCCCGGGCAATCGAATGAATCTGCTAAACATCTTTCGCCAGACGATTCAATCCAAGGATTTGCACGAGGCTTCACTTGCGATCCTTCGCATGAGAAAGCTCAAATACCCTTCATCCATTATCCTTACGGCCGAAAAAGAACTACTGACCGCGTCAAATCAACTCCTTAACGAGCAATTCATCCACGAGAGCCTACCATTAAAAGACATCCCATACATAAGTCCAGGCAATTACCTGCTTCACAGACCAGACCTTCAAGCTGCAGGCTTCACGATTGAACAAGCAAAACAGCATCTACACAAGCACGGCCTTGAAGAACTCGCCCAAGAAGCAAAAGACGACAAACCACGAATTAGACGATATCTCGATCTAAATGACACACCCGATAGCCATTTCTGGCTAGTTGTATGTCACCAAGGAGCTACAGGGAAGAACTTCACAGGAGAAACATATCGCTATTCAGAAGGGGTCCAAACGGTTCGACTGGATATATCCACTCTTTGTATTTCGCTGGCAAACCAGCCGCAGCACCTCACCCTTCAAGAATTTGCGGCCTGGGCCCGCATAAGAAAGGACGTCCAGCATTTTTGCTTCGTAGACCAAGCCGATCTCATTGATCGTGGCTGGCAGCATGTATACGCAGAAGCACTACAGAGGAATCCAGACGATTTCTTCTTCTGCGAAGAATATATCGATTTTCGCCCCGAAAGACCAACCGAATTCACCAAGAGAGTAAGGCAGTACAAATCAACCCCAACCAGATTCAGGGTTCATACGCGCGGATACCTTTCAGGCATTGTTGCAGTTCCTACAAGTTTTCTTTCAAAGGCATCACTCGAAGACAGCTATGCTCACACGTGGTGTCTTCAGGTAGATCTCGCTCAACAATTTTCGTCTCGAATACAGGTAGTTCACCGCCCACTACTTCTTAGGCACCAAAGATCGAATCCATCCATCCCGGAATACAGCAATATGGAGGGGCGCCTACTCTTTGCGCCTGCAAGACAGGAGTTCCTCAGGATATCCAAGAAAAACATAGAGGACTCTTGTTATTACAGCAAAAATAACGCATTAGACCTGATTCAAGGCGAGAGTGGAGAAATCATTCCCAATGCGAATGATGCCGAACCAGCCTACATTTCTATCATAATTCCATTTCGAGATCAGCCAGAGCTTCTAAAGGCCTGCATCAACTCCCTAATCACTAACGAAAGACGATGCAAATTTGAATTCCTGCTTGCGGACAATGGAAGCAGCAAACCTGAGACTAGCGCTTTGGTAAAGGAACTGCTATCAAATAATGCGATCATCGCCAAGCACATTAGGATCGATGAGGAGTTTAATTATTCACGTATAAATAATATTGCGGCACGACACGCAACCGGAGACTACATCTTTCTTCTAAATAATGACATTGAGTTTAGATCCCCAAATCCCCTATCCTCAATGGTTGCCTACTTTAGTTTTAAAGATATAGGGGCCGTGGGGACAAGGCTGCTCTTTGATGATGGCAGCATTCAACACCAAGGAATTGTTCTAACACCCTTTGAACCTTACGATACATACTGCCCATTCAAGAGTACACTAGTCGCGCAGTATGACTACAGCCTGGCAAGCCTTGTTAGCACTGACCAATGGAGCGCAGCTACCGCAGCCTGTCTGCTAATTGATCGCACGACATGGGAAGCATTAGGAGGACTAGACGAGTCCTTGGTTGTAGCCTACAACGATGTTGATTTTTGCCTTCGCGCGCTCGAGCTCGGCAAAGACATTCTAGTGGATTCATCTCCACATATTATTCATTTTGAATCAAAGTCGAGAGGGCTTGATTTAAAGGGAACAAAATACAATAGACTCTACAAGGAAGCCGGACTTCTCCGAAGCAAACACACTCATCTCTTTAGCCATAAGGATAAGTTTTGGCCCTCCCTTCTTTCGATTTCAAATCCTCGTGCAACACCCCACTATCTCGATTCGCCTGACTTACTTTCTTCTGACTCTCCTTTGGCTATAACAAAGCGCATTCCCGGAGATCAAGAATATGCGAACAGTAGCCCATTGAATCTATGTATTTATGTGAATTACAGCGCATGCGACAGATTAAGGCCTGACGTTATTTGGCAGCTCAAGGAGATTTCACGCCACTACAGGATTATCTTTGTCACCACATCAGGACCTAGCCTGGCAACAGATCCACTTTTTGAATCACTCAAAGAGCATACACTTGAAATAATATTCCGCGAAAATATCGGCTACGATTTTGGTTCATGGAAAGCAGGAATTTTAGCTAATTATAATCTCATCTATAATAGCGAATCGTTACTGCTGATGAATGACAGCCTCTACGGCCCAATCACATCAACAGAACAGCTATTCAATCAAGTTCTTAATTCATCGACAGATGTAACCTGCATGACATTAAACCATGTGGGTGGCACCCATGCGCAAAGCTACTTTGTAAGTTACAATCAATCTGTATTCAAGTCGGCCGACTTTAGCTCCTTTTGGAAAACAATCCCCATTTACTGCGATAAATTTCAACTGATTAAAAACTGCGAAATGAGGTGGAGTCATCACCTACTTAATACAGGCAAGACAATAAGTGCACTATACGATACGGGATCATTTGGCAATCAGACACATATTGACTGGAGATTGCTTATCGAAAAGCACGACTGTCCTTTCATAAAAAATGAACTAATCCTGAAAAATCCAGTCGGCCAAAATATTGCCAATATCGAGAACATCATTGCATGCAATTCCGAACTACATAACGCGATGAGGGCCTATTGGAAAGAAACAGATGAAGTTCTTGCCTTTATGCCTTCAATTTAAACAGCCCAAAAGCAGTCATGCTCGTTTTCCAAAAATTCATAAATTGTCTAATTCTCTCATTAGCTTCGTCACTCATTGGTTGACATGCTAAAGTTAGAATGCTGACCATATCATCCATGAGCGCCGACCACCCGCCCCCAAGCCAAACCAGATGTTACGCTAATCAACCTTATGCGATGCAACAACTATTAATGGTGGAAGACGTCAAGATAATCAGTGAATCTAGGGAACATCTAAAAAACCCGTTAAAATCATTCCAGATCCAAGACTGAGACTGGAACGGATGGCCGCCCCCCTCCAGCTGTGCTTCACGGACTACGAGCAGATCTACGCCAAAAAGAGAACGCGTCGTCAGCGCTTCTTGGATGAGATGGAGGCCACGGTTCCCTGGGAAGCGTTTCTGGCCTTGATTGAGATCGTGTATCACAAGCCGTCCAGCAAAGGAGGCCGTCCGCCGATTCCTTTGGAGGTGATGCTGCGGATCCATCTGCTGCAGCAGTGGTTCACGCTTTCAGATCCATTGATGGAGGAGATACTGATCGATACGCCCTGCTTCCACCGCTTCGCAGGGATCGAGACGATGGAAGGCCGGATCCCCGACGAAACTACGATTCTCAACTTTCGCCATCTGCTGGAAGAGCACCGCATCGCCGAGCAGATCCTTGAGGGTGTGAACCAGATGCTCAGCAAGAGGGGAGTGATGCTGAGGGAAGGCACGATCCTTGATGCCACGATCATCAATGCCCCCAGCTCCACCAAGAACAAGGCCAAGGAGAGGGATCCTGAAATGCACTCGGTAGCCAAGGGCAAGCAGT
>Ga0315902_10009997_pt1 | contig 12595 bp, 16 predicted proteins | sample LakEriMetagenome_9_FD_203523 | JGI IMG/M metagenome (GOLD analysis project Ga0315902, IMG submission 203523) | Freshwater fungal communities from buoy surface, Lake Erie, Ohio, United States - Buoy 12 MA117 | ecosystem: Environmental > Aquatic > Freshwater > Lake > Lake biofilm | place: USA... | reverse complement strand
CCACCATCACCCTGTTTAAAGGCCGCTAAGTTTCACCACTTAGCGGCTTTTTTCATTGTTAGACAGCCACTTAGCCTTCCAAGGAGCGACAATAAAAACTATTGACAGCCAAATCTAACCGGGGGAACATGGGCTTGTAGTGTTCCCCCTAAATTAGGGAGGATGGTTTTGTTCCCCCGAAAAATACTCATATGTTGACCGATGCTGCCTGCAAAGCCGCTACCTGCCCACCTGATAAAGCCAGAGCGAGGTTTTTCGATGCTGGCGGGCTTTACCTAGAGGTCAGCCCTGCTGGTTCCAAGAGGTGGTTTCTTAAGTACCGCAAAGACGGAAAAGAGACGCGGCTGGCGCTGGGCAGTTACCCCGATTTCAGGTTGGCCGATGTTAGATTGAAACAGGCGGAGGCCAAGGCACTCAGGCGTAATGGAGTTGACCCTATTCAAGCCAAAAAGGTGGCCAAACTCCAATCAAGCGTACAAGCCAGTGACACCTTCGAGGCTGTGGCCCGGGATTGGCACATTAAGCAGCGCTCAAACTGGTCAAATGTGCACTCTAAGACAGTGTTTCGGCGAATGGAGCGGGATCTTTTCCCATGGATAGGCAATCGCCCCATGGCCCAGATTCACCCTATGGAACTGCTGGCAGCACTGCAAAAGATTGAAGACAGGCAGGCCATCGAGACTGCCCACCGAGTGCTTGATATTGCCAGACAGGTTTGGGATTACTGGCTGCCCACTGCCCAAGCTGAACAGCGCAACATCACCGAGGGGCTAAAAACACGGCTAAAACCTTATCACACCAAGAACTTCGCAGCCATCCTAGAACCAAAGCGAGTGGGTCAGATGATGAGGGCCATTAAGCACTACAAAGGCGGGCTGGTTGTCAGGGTGGCTCTGCAATTAACGCCTATGCTTTACCAACGCCCTGGTAACTTGAGAATGATGGAGTGGGCTGAGCTAGATCTATCGGCCGCAATCTGGACGATTCCCAGCGCCAAGATGAAGCGTACCGTTCAAGAAAAAGCTGAAGGTGAAGCCCATGTTGTACCCCTCCCCACCCAGGCCGTTGCGCTGCTTCAAGGCCTGCAACCAGTTACAGGTCATGGCCGCTATGTTTTCCCTGGTGAGCGAAGTCATGACCGCCCAATCAGCGACAACACTGTGAGAAGCGCTCTTTATGCAATTGGCTTTGGTGAAGAGCAAAAGCCCCATGCTTTTCGTGCAGTGGCAAGAACGCTGCTGGTGGACGAGTTGGGTCTAGACCCTTTGATGATTGAAGCCAACTTAGCTCACGGAGCCAGAGACAGGCTAGGGCGCAGTTACAACCGCACCCAGTACCTTAAGCAGCGCTTTGAGATGGTGCAGCAGTGGGCTGACTATCTTGATAAGTTGGCCAATGACAGCTAGGTAATTTCCTTTAAGCGGGCATAAGGACCAGGCCACGCTTTTATGATTTGGATCAACAAGCGAGTGGGTAGACGTTCTTGAACGGTTTTAAAAACGGATTTATAATTTACTCACGATATTGGTAATACAGAGAGTAGCCGCTCTGGGATCAGTAAGAGTCAAGCCCTTATTGGTCGAGGTGTTGGATGGCGTCCTTCATTAGCTGTTAGTTGCTGGGATTTGACAGGGTTTGCCCAGCAATAGGAGAAAAACCGAGTCCTTTATCTGAGGCTTGCGTTTGGCATCACTGCCAGCGCAGGCCTTTTTGCTTTGCGGGTGGTGGTGTCGCATTTGGGGAAGATCTCAATGGCGATTTGGCGAATACAAACCTGCAAAGGGCATTCTGGTTACAAAAGCACTGCCACCATCTACAACTACATTAACGCTGGGCTGTGGACTAAGCCTGTGCGAATTGGTCAGCGTTCAGTTGGTTGGCCCTCCGATGAAATAGAAGCAATCACGATGGCCCGAGTAGCTGGGGCAACTGATGAGCAATTGCGCGAACTGGTGACCCGGCTTCACGCCAAGCGAAAGGGGCTACTTGAGGGGGTGCTAAATGGTTGACTACCTCCACCAAGTAAAGATCGGAAACAACGCCAATACCCGCAAGACATACAGATCAAGCAAATCCTCAAAGATTACCTCCACAGTAGCTGGCCAGGCAACCGGGTTTGACCGTGAACTGCTGCCTGTCCCGGTCAGTTACTACGAGGCCAAGGGCTTGACTCTGCAAGGCTCTCGCGGTGCTGAGTGGAAAACTACCGAGTGCCGATTCCACGGCGGCAGCGATTCCCTGCGAATCAAGGTGACTACAGGCGCTTTCGTCTGCATGGCATGTGGAGCCAAGGGCGGAGATGTGCTGGCCTATGAGATGGCCACACACGGCATTGGGTTTGTCGATGCCGCTAAGCGCCTGGGAGCATGGGCAGGAGGCGATACCCCTCATCGGCATATCAGGCCTACGGCCCTGACAGCCCGGGATGCTCTGTCGGTGCTGGCCGATGAAGCCAATCTGATCGCGATTGAAAGCGGCCGCATGGCCGAGGGCATCAAGCCCAGCCCCGAGGACCGAGCGCGTTTTCTGGTGGCGGTAGGAAGGTTCAACCACGTCTGGGGAATGTTCGCATGAGGGATGACATTCCAACTATTGAAGGCGTGGCCGCTACGCACCTTTATCCGCCAGAGCGACCTGTCCTGGACGCGCGGCAGAGGCGGATTGAAGCTGTTGACCGGGACATGGCTCTGACCGGCCGCGAGATGCTGGGCGTCGAGCTGCTGCGCGGCTCTAACCTAAAACCAAAGCCGATTAAGTGGCTGTGGCCTGGCTGGCTTCCGCAGGGAAAGCTAGTTCTGTTGGCTGGCGCACCAGGAACCGGAAAGACCACAGCAGCCCTGAGCTTTGCAGCCACAGTAACCGCAGGCGGAAGCTTTCCGGATGGGAGCATGTGCCCTGATGGCGATGTATTGATCTGGTCTGGTGAGGACGATCCCACTGACACCCTCCTGCCCCGACTGATCGCCGCCGGGGCTAACCAGGGTCGAATCTACTTCGTTGGCGATGTCGGGGCACAAGGCGAGCGCAGGCCGTTTGACCCAGCTACAGACACGGAAAAGCTACTTGAGGCAGCTCGGGGGTTGCCTGAACTGCGAATGGTTATCTTTGACCCTGTGGTTAATGCCGTGACAGGCAACTCTCACCAGAACACAGAAGTCCGGAGAGGGCTGCAGCCGCTGGTGAACTTTGCAGCCCAGGTCGGAGCGGTGCTAATTGGCATCACCCATTTTTCGAAAGGCAGCTCAGGCGTTGATCCGACGATGCGCGTGATCGGATCGGTAGCTTTTAGTGCATTAGCCCGTGTGGTACTGGTCTGTGCCAAAACAAAGGATAACGTTGGCAACGAGCGCCGCATTCTTGCCCGTAGCAAGTCGAACCTTGGGCCAGACGATGGGGGCTTCACTTACAGTCTTGAGCAGGTGGAAACTTCGCAGGGCATCCCGACCAACCGAACGGTCTGGGGCGAGGCATTAGAGGGCAGTGCCCGCGAGCTGTTAGCTGAACCCGAAGCAGGTCAAGACGATCGGTCGGCGATAGATGCTGTAGCACTGCTACGAGAGGAGCTGAGCGTAGATTGTTGGACGAACGCTAAAGAAGCGCAGCGATCAATCGAATCACAGGGTTTCAGCCCAAAACAGATCTGGAGAGCGACCAAGCACCTTAACGTAATCAGAAAACGGGAGGGCTTTCAAGGCAACATCTACTGGCGATTGCCAGGCGGGCCCGAAATTGGGCTACCAACTGCGTCAATAGATTCCATTGATTCCAAGATTAAAAGTAGGAAATCAATGGAAAGTATGAGGCTTAGTGGAATCACTGGCGAGGCTAACGACGATCCCGGAGAGGACTTCTGATGACAGTCAGTCATATCCTGGAAGAAGTCCGTAATGCTGGTCTGACTCTACGCCTGACAACTACGGGGAAGATTAACGCCAGGCCTGTAGATCGGATTACTCCTACCCTGCGTGAGCAGCTAAAAACGCATAGGGCCGATCTAGCGATTGCCTTGAGTAAGCCGCTACGTATCAAGCGCAAGGCAACACCAGCTGCCACGAGTGGCGACGAACTTGATCGCCTGTTACACGAAGCTGCCATGCGCTGCTGTGACCATTGGAATGACGGTCCAGAAGCGCGGGCGCAAATGGTGGCCGAAATACGAGCCACGCCTAAACATCACCGCCAGGCTCTTCTGGAACATTTCCAGTGCTGGTATGGCAAGCCCAAATGAAGGATGCGCTCCATGAGCAAACAATTTAAGCTCCCGCCAAAGCCAGTCATTAAGCGCCACCACCCAAGTGACACCCTTGCCCCCTCCCCCCTCGGCTCTGGCGTCGGGGAGGCTCGCGAAAATTTTTCCCAAAAAAAGTCCAAGAGAAGAAGTCGGCACGGTAAGCCTGATCTCACTAGGGTAAGCGACAAGCCCCCGCACACTAAGTTTTCAGTCATACCAAGCAGAGCGATAACTGATCCACGGATCAACACCCGTAAGCCCCTGCTGCTGCTGCTTGGCGCGCTGGGGGTTCACGCTAGCGTCTGGGGAATTTGCTACCCAAGTCAGCGCCGTTTAGCTACTCTTTGCGGAAAGTCCCACAGTTGGGCTCACAAGTACCTCCACGAGCTGATTCGCATGGGCTACGTCAGAAGGTTGGTGTCACCAAAAATCAGGGGCAAAAGACAGGCACTTAGACTTCAAGTAATGTGGTCTACAACCCAACCTCTACCCACTAAAGAAACCGCCTGGCTGGATGCGCCTTGGTGCTGGCGTTAGCTCTTAACTACCGTCGTTCAGCTCGTGCTTCTAAAACAATACTGGTAATTTGTTTCATCCATCCAATATTTCTTCCAGCCCAAGCACCGCTGCCATATGCTGTCCCTATATTTGGTAGCCGTACCTCATCAAAAGCATTGATCTCAGCTTGACATTTGCTCATCACGCCAACTGCAATAGTGTCTGCTGGGCTAATTCGATCATCAAGTTTACGAGCGAAATTTTGAATGCAGGCGGCGGCTTTAACAGCTAACTTACTCCTGTCTTCTTCCGTTGGAGTTGCACAACCGACAATGACTGCTGCGAACATCAAGATGACAGTCAACTTTAAAAGAAATTTATTTTTCACTTTTATCATTGCTTATATTAAATTAATTTTTGATCCAGTTTTCAGGTTTGGTTGCTCGATTGCAAAGTGCGTTGAAGGAATTAGCAAGTCGATCGGATATTTGAAGCCCGTCCAAAGCAAGACTCATCTCATTTTTTTCAAGGACACCCTCACCTAGAAAAGAATAAATGCGCACGACAGAACGATCCTCTGGAGATCGCTTTTTCAAAGAAATGAACTGCATTCCCTCGCCTGGCATAGAAAGACAAATATTCATCAGATGAAAGAGTGGAATAGAACGGTCTGTTACTTGAAGAGACAGACCTATAGCATTCAACAACACTGAAGATGCTCCGTGCAAATCCTGAAACATGCTGATGTATGACGATAGAGCATCACTCTCCTGTTTCCACTTCTCCACTACTGATCTTGGTTTTTTTTCTATGGGAGCCAATGCAAGCAGCCGCTGCTTTCTAATATTTCTCAGTTTGTCAGTTAACTGTGAAAGCTTTTCCACATCTTGCGACATTGACGACAGCCTTACCTGCTCCTCTTCGGGCTTTCCAAATGTCTGGGCGTTAACACTATGGTTAGTCGCAACTACGAAAAAAATCAAAGCGGTGATGTGAACAATGTTGTTGGGCATAAGGACTGATTATTCACAACATACTGTGAAGACAAGTCTAGCTCGAAAAGCGATTCTTGCCCAGTATGTTGGGCAAGAAAAAAATCTCACCTTCAGCTGCTTTTGGAGTGGTGCTACGTGAACTCCGTCAGGAGAGGAATCTGTCTCAGGAAGCGTTGGCGCTTGAGGCGGATCTGCAGCGCAACTACATCAGCCTGATTGAAAGAGGAATCAACCAGCCAACGATTACGACGATCTTCAAGTTGGCGGCCGCCCTAAAGGTGCAACCGTCTGAGATGATCTCCAAGGTAGAGTTAGAGACCACGCTTTAGTTACTTACGAGCTAAATTTTCTGGCCAAGTTCGGCTTTTCAGGGATCATCACTGTCCGTTGATTTTGTTCATTACTCGGCATAATGACCTCTACATCTATGCGACCAAGTACAGGATCAATAGAAAATGCGCTGGTTCAAAACCAAACAGGAAAAATTCTTCGCCAATCTTCGCGAAGAACAGGTTTATGAGGTGGTGGCACATGAAATCGCATCTGATCAAATTCGCCCCGGGATGTGGGCTAAAGCGTTTTCAGAAGCGGCTGGAGATGAGCAACTTGCTCGAGCAAAGTACATCAAGCTACGCGCAGAACAAGTGAAGCTTGGTATTGATGTAACTGAAGAACTGTTGCAAACGGTCTTTCGGTCTCCCTCCACTCATAAACAGCCAGCAGAGCCACCATATGTGACTCCAGAACCAGAGTCGCAACCACCCAGACCGCAAAACATGCGAGGTACCGCTTTTGTAATTGATGAGGTAAAACTACGGCAAGCTGGTCCTTTTGTGTTGGCTGATGGGAAGCTCGCTAAGAAGCAGTAAGTTATCTTGATTTTTTCCAAGTTCAACGGGGAGCCTCGCCCAAGAGGATGGCTGAATCGATAGACCCCACAGATCAAGCACACATTAGTTGGGCATTTTTTTGTTGATGATCTGGCGGAAGTGGTGACTACCAAATCCGAATCAAAGCGTTCGGCCTAGCAAAACAGTCTTAAGTAATCTACCGTAGTTTTGACCTGCAACTTTACGCACAGTAGCTTCCGGCATGTTTATGGCGAGCATCAAATTTACAATTTCGCGCATCCCCGCGTAGTTTTCCAGCATAGTGTGCTGAGGTGCCAAGCCTTGCATATCCGTACCAAATGCAACATGGTCTTCACCGAGCAGTGATACTGCCTCGCCCAACGCCTCAACGTAAGCGCGCGGGTTGTTGAAGTTAAATCTGCTTGGCCATATGCCAATTACGCCGCCCCGTTGCGCCAACGTTTTAGCGTTGGCCAAGCTGATACTCATGATATGGTTGCCACTAGTTCTCCAGTCTGTTGCTCGGCGAGATATGGCGCTGTGCGACCACAACATAGGTTGCTTGGATACTTCGAGCGCTTGTGATACGGCTTGATCGGTAGAGTGAGCTAAGTCCACCACAATACCTAAGGCATTGCAACGTGCAATTACCGAACGACCAAAGTCACTGAGCCCACCGATTTTTGGCGGCTCAGTTCGTATATCAAGCAAGTCGCCTTCGACGAAATGACCAAGCCCTATTTGTCGAACGCCTTGGGCATACACAACGTCTAGGTAATTCACATCGCCCCCAAGAAAGTGGGCACCTTCGGTGGACAACACTATGTGTAATTGCCCCTGCAATGCTAAGTCTACGTGCTCGGGGTTCAGTATCAGGCGCAAGTTCTCCCCTCTAATTCGCCGCTGCATACCGCCCAACATGCGCATGTACACCTCGCGAAACTGGTCTACGCTGGGTTTTGAATTGGCCTGTATCGATCCGTTGGGCATTCTCTGCAAGAAAGGGCCGTCAGAAGCCAATGCCCAAGAAATCAGACTGACACCGGACTCTGTCAGACCACATCCCAAGCATGTACCCGGGCCCATCCGCAAGGCAATATGAGAATGTGTGTCTGAGATCAGAATATCTCCAGCATTTGCGGCATTGCTCAGAGCACCACCAACAGCTGCTGCAAGCCAATTCAATGCGCGCCTACGGCTGAATGAGTCAGATGATGTAGCATTTCTAGATGTAATCGCAGAGTCTGTTCTTTTCATCTGAAACCGCCTTTGATCAAAATAAGGAATTAGGTGTTTCTAGCCATGAAGTCGCCTTTCGGACCGATAGCGCCCACTTGCGATGATGCAACCTGAAACAAGTTTGCAGTAGTTTTTGTATGGGCTTCAGACATACTAAGCTTACGAACATACCGATGCATTATTTCAAATTCGCCCACTCTGCATAAAGTGAGTAGAGTTCTACCATGTAGTTCTCAACATTTGAGAATGCAATCAGGACTCTGTTGTTGGCATGATTCCAACCGATGCGCTGTCCCCCATGGCCCAAAGCCCAGTAGCTGTCGCGATGTTTAAAGTTATCTGTCCAAATCTGATAGCCATACCCTTCAAAGTGGGCACCAATTTTCCGTGAATTTGGTATTTGCTTATTGACGGCTCTGCGAATGTAATCTGCGAAGCATCCGGTGCCGGATTCGTTGGCCTTGACCCATACCGCGAACCTGATCCAGTCTTCAAGATACATGCGAACATTTCCGTCTGATGTCCCAAATCCAAAGTGGTCTTGGCCGATGACGGCGGGTCTTCTAATACCAGCGGGGATAAGCACTTCTCGTTCAACATATTTAGCGTATGTCGTTCCCGTAGTCTTGTTCAGTGCAACACCGAGAGTCAGAGGGTCAGTACTACGATAGATGAACTGTTCACCGGGCTTTATAGGTCTGCCTTCACTATTTTTGGCTGCACTGGATACCTGACTTGTGGAGAGAATATCCAAGTAAGTCATGGAGCCACTGCGAACTCGTTGGTCTTGCTCTAATGTCCAAACGGTACTGTCCGGGTTTCCGGCCCATGTGCCGGAGCTCATTGTCAGCAAGTGCTCAATAGTCGCTTTTCCAAGATCGGTGCCAGACAACTCTGGAATCACCTTGCCGACCTCATCCGCTAGGGACAGTTTGCCCTCGCAAATAGCTTTGCCCACTGCCATTGCAGTCACAGTCTTTCCAACGCTGAAGCTGAGGAATCGATTGGACGAACCAGCCGGGAACTTGTAGCCTACCCAAACAACCTGGTTCCCATCGACGAGAGCCATCGCTTTGGCAGAAGAACGTTCAAAAAGCCGCTGTGCTTTTTCAACTATCTCTTTTTCATGATCCAATGGCGCTCTAAAAACCAATGAGGCTGCAGGCTTTGCCACCTTGGTTTGGTAATGCCAGGCTTGGCCATTAGATAAAAGCCATTCGTCTGGCGCAGAAGCGAACTGTCCCGAACTTGGTAATTGAGCAAACACCATTAACGGTAAGCACATCAATGATGCCAGTGCAAATTTCAAGAAAGCAGACCTGCTCATGGCGTAGGGCACATTTGTTTTGTCAGATTTCAAGATGGCACATCCTTTCTGTTGCTTTCAACAAATATACAAGGGCTTCGTGTTGTGGCCAATGAACGAAAATATTTGCTACGAGGAAACCTTGGACGATATGCTGCGGAAGGCTGTCGAGAAACTAAGGAGATCAGTACCGTAATGGTTAACGATTCGAGCCGCGAGCATATTCAAGCCGTCAAAGAGTGGCTACAGAAAAACGTTCGTGTTTATCCCACTCCCTCAACCATCACCCTTCGACAGATCAGGCTTGATCGCAAAGAGCTACGCGGTGAGGCACTTCTTTTGATTGGCGATGCCCTGCCGGGAGAGGAGTTGACTCTTTGGATGTCTGAGTCTGGCATGCTGACATTCAGCCCGCCGCTATTTCACTCCCCCTTAGGTGCACCAGCCACATACGCTGCGATTGAACTCACGAAAAAAACAGAACAGGCTATAGCTGATGCAGTTCAAGGCTTGCTGCCCAGGCTTCTTGCGCTTGGAATCAATCCAAAAACAAAGGAGTGGGTCACTACATCGACTCCGCTTCATGAACGGATCGCTGATACATCAGAGTTCAATGCCGCCTTTGAGCGGATCACCCGTGCTGATTTTGAATATGTGAAGGCCGTTGAGCCAGACTGACAACTACTCAACAGCTCGACTTAATGTTATTTTTACTGCTCGCTGAACTGCTTGATTTTTTCCGAGGCTGACTGAATTCCCTGCTCCTGCAGCGCCCTGCGATTTTGCTCCAACTTGAGGCGCATTGCTGCTGCTTCGAGCTCCAGAGAGCTCGGCATCGGTGAAGGGGATATCTCTTGCGATGGAATCTGTGCGTCCTGCACCGAGGTCTGCCAACCTTCCCGAATAAGCTTGCCCATCTTCGACTCCTATTGCTGGATCACGTCACTATGTTGACCAGTATATGGTTCACCTTAAAGGGTGTCCATAACGTAGGGGGGTCTGGGGGGGGGGAGGGGGATTTGATGATTTTTTCTGAGCAGGTAGGGTAGGCCGAAGCGGCGGTTTGAGGCGGTCGGGGAAACGATCTCAACCGGTAGTATCAACATTAAAACCGGGGAACAAAAAGGGGAACAAACCCTCTTTAATTTTTAAAGAATCTTTCTTTTATGGGCCATTTAGATGTTCTTTCAGTTCCCCCCAGCTCCACCAAACCGCTAAAAAAGCCAACCTTCACGGGTTGGCTTTTTTTTGGCCAAATAGGCCATCAAACATGGAGCACAGCGAATGACTTTGGCAATGACTTGGCAAGAGTGGGTGCAGCACGATGCGGTGGCTTTGGCCGCGCGGGTGCGCCGTGGCGATGTGACGCCGGCTGAATTGGCCGCCCAGGCCGCGGCGGGGGTGGCCAAAATCAACCCGGCGGTGCACGCGGTGGTCGAGGTGTTTGAGGACGTGGTGGCCGACCCGCTCAAAGACGGCTTGAATCTGGACAGCCCTTTTGCAGGCGTGCCGTTTTTCATGAAGGACCTCGGGCCCACGATGAAGGGGCGCTTGCAGGAGATGGGGTCCTTGATGATGCGCGGCAACCGGGCCAGCGCAGACACCTTCCTCACCCGCAAGATGCGCCAAGCGGGTCTGAACCTCATGGGCCGCACCACCACGCCCGAGTTTGGCGTGTGCAGCTCGGCCGAAAACCCGGCGGTGTATGTGACGCGCAACCCGTGGAACCCGGCGTACACCAGCTACGGCTCTTCAGCGGGCACGGCGGTGGCTTTGGCGGCGGGTGTGCTGCCTTTGTCGCACGCCACCGATGGCGGGGGCTCGATCCGCATTCCGGCGGGCACCAACGGCAACATCGGCCTCAAGCCTTCGCGGGGTGTTTTTTCGATCGCGCCTGCAGCGTCGGACTTGACCGGTCTGGTTTCGACCCAGGGCTGCCAAAGCCGCACGGTGCGCGACACGGCTGCGTTTGTTGACCATTGCCGGGGCGGTGCGCCGGGCGAGTTCATGCCCTACTGGATGCCCCCAGAGCCCTACAGCCAGTTGATCGGGCGCGATCCGGGACGCCTTCGCATTGCCTTGTCGCACGAGTGGGGCGACTTTCGGGCGGTGCCGCATTTTGTGGCCGAGTTGGAGCGGGTGGGGCGCTTTTTGGAAAGCTTGGGCCATCAGGTGGATTGGGCTTTGCCCGAGGTGGATTTTCGGGCGGCGTTCGATGCGCAAACCACGTGCTACATCAGCAATTTTGCGCAGACCATCTCCAACTTGCTGGCCCCTCGGGGCTTGGCGCGTCCGCCTGCGGATCTGGTCGAGCCGATCAACATCAAGATCTGGGAGATGGGCCTGAACACCAGCTTCACCGAGCGGGCCCGCATGCAGGCGGTGTTCAACACCACCTCGCGGGCGTTTGGCCAGTTCTTTGAAGACTGGGACGTCATCCTCACGCCCATCACCGCTTTGCCCACGCCCCAAATTGGCACGGTGGAATATCTGACGACCAGCGACAACCCTTCGGTGCTCGATTGGTTCCATCACCTGTGGTGCAACTTTGCCTACACCCCGCTGACCAATCTGTGCGGCATGCCGGGCATCTCACTGCCCATGGCGTGGCAATACAACGGTTTGCCCTTGGGCATCCATGCGCAGGCACGCCAAGCCAACGACGGCCTGTTGCTGCAACTGGCCGCGCAGATCGAACGCGCTTTGGACGGGCAGTGGCACGCGGGGCGTGTGCCCCAGGTGCATGTGAGCCGCTAGATCGGGCCTGGACGCTGCGCCTGCAAGGGTGTGTTGGTGGCTCATGGAGAGCGCCTTTGGATGCGCTGGCCTTCGCGCAGCGGGGCAGGGTAGAGCACCACCAGGTCGCCTGCCTGGAGCGGGCCGGTTTCGATCCAGGCGTGCTCTGCGTTGCGGTCTTTGAGGACTACTTGGCGGGCACGGGCGCGCCCCTGGTCAAACAGCCAAACACGCCACTGGGTGCCGTCGCGCACCAGGGCGGCGGTGGGCACGCGCAGGGCTTGCTCGCTGCGTGAGGTGACGATGCGGGCATCGACCCGAAAGCCATCGCCGGGGCCTGGCGCCATGGCCTCTGCGGTGGGCAGCAGGTCCACCAGCACATTCACGCGTTGCTCCTCAATGCCCAGAGCCGACATTTTGGTGAAGGCGATCGGTTCGATGAGCCTGACACGGCCTTGGCGTGGTGCGTCTTGCGCGTTCAGTGACAGACGCACAAGTGCGCCTGCGGGGATGTGCCGGGCATCTGCAGACAGCACATCGATCACGGCCTCCAGATCGCGCAGATCGCCCAGGGTCAACAAGGCTTGCCCAGCGGTCACCGGCCCGGCGCTGCTTGAGTGCAGCTGCAGCACCCAACCGTTCACCGGGCTGGTGATGGCCAAGAGGCCGGGTGTGGCGGGTGCGGGTGTGGTTTGCCGCAATGCGGCTTCGGATTCCGCCAGACTGAACCGGGCCGCCA
>Ga0315902_10009996_pt1 | contig 12596 bp, 12 predicted proteins | sample LakEriMetagenome_9_FD_203523 | JGI IMG/M metagenome (GOLD analysis project Ga0315902, IMG submission 203523) | Freshwater fungal communities from buoy surface, Lake Erie, Ohio, United States - Buoy 12 MA117 | ecosystem: Environmental > Aquatic > Freshwater > Lake > Lake biofilm | place: USA... | reverse complement strand
TAACGAGTCTCTCTTTATGACGCTGCTGTGGTTGCCCACCCGACCGAGAGACACTTCGGTGCAGCGTCCAGCTGGATTAAGCAGCTAGAGCGTAAGTTTCGTCGTTTGCGACTATACTTGTTTCTAGATGGATTTACGAGGTAACTAGGCCTCGACATGCCCTCACCTGCTTTGCAACCCACGTCGAAACCGGGTCAGCCCCAAAGCAAGCATTCATTATACTACTTCTTATTAGCCGCCCGCATGATTCTTGCCTTGTCCCGTTCCCAATCGCGCTCCTTTTCAGCGTTACGTTTATCATATTGTTTTTTACCCTTAGCCAACCCTATTTGGATTTTGATACGCCCACCTTTAAAGTGCATATCGATGGGCACTAGGGTGTAACCGGAACGCTCGACTTTACCAATAAGCTTTGCAATTTCTTCATTATGTAAAAGAAGTTTTCGGGTGCGAATCGCGTCAGGACGAATGTGCGTTGATGCGGCGCCCATCGGCGTAATATGGCACCCGATAAGATAAATTTCACCGCGCTGAATAATGACGTAAGCCTCCTTGAGGTTTGTTCGATTGTCCCGAATAGCTTTCACTTCCCAACCTTCTAATACAATACCCGCTTCATATTTTTCTTCGATGAAGTAGTCGTGAAACGCTTTTTTGTTTTGAACAATACTCATAGAAACCAAGTAATCCTTTAAAATTGGGTATTTTACGCTAAATCAATTTACCCCATGGCAGATGTTAAAAAAAATGTGATCGTGAATCACTCGGCGGATCAAATGTTTAACCTTGTCGATCGCATTGAAGACTATCCCGTGTTTTTGCCCTGGTGTGGCGGCACAAAAGTGTTGGAGCGAAATGATGACATCACAAGAGCCTCAATCCATATTAAATATAGTGGGGTCAGTCAAAGTTTTACTACACAAAATACTAAATATTACCCTCATCGTATTGATTTGAAACTCATTGATGGACCTTTTAAAGTATTGGAAGGCTATTGGATTTTTAAGAAAATTAATGAAGAGGCATGTAGCATCGAATTTCATTTACATTACGAGTTTTCAAACTTCATTTTAGATAAATTGATCTCCCCCATATTCAGTCAAATTGCGAACACCTTTGTCGATGGTTTTGTGAGCCAAGCTGATAAAATATACGCAAAATAACTTGAGATAAAAAAAGCTTTATGCCAAACGAAATTTTGATTGAGGTCGCCTACGCTTTACCAAAAAAGCAGCTCATTATCCCTATCAAGGTAAAGCATGGAACGACAGCCCAAGAAGCGATTCAACTTTCAGGCATCATCAAAAAATTTCCAGAAATTGATTTGAGTGTCAATCAAATTGGTATCTTTGGAAAATTGACACAACTCGATCACGTCATGCGTGAACGCGATCGTATCGAGATCTATCGCCCTCTGATTGCTGACCCTAAAGAAATTAGACGTCAGCGTGCGGCCGAAGGTAAAGTCATGAAAAAAGGTGGGGATAGCGCTTAAAAGCGAGCATTTCTTAGCTAAAACGAGACTTTTTCTGTATAATTTCGTTTTGCGCAAAGGATTAAAAGATGCGTTTAATACAACAAGCACTCACTTTCGATGATGTGCTCCTCGTTCCAGCTCATTCCTCAGTATTGCCTCGCGAAGTTAATTTAACAACACAACTCACTCGAAAAATTAAACTTCACATTCCGATTGTATCGGCTGCGATGGATACAGTGACTGAATCAAGGCTTGCGATTGCTCTGGCTCAAGAAGGTGGACTCGGTATCATTCATAAAAATATGACGCCGCAAGAACAAGCGCAGCAAGTATCCCGTGTGAAGCGTTTTGAATCAGGTGTCGTGAATGATCCTATTACCATTGAACCTAATATGTCGGTTCGCGATGTCATGCAGCTTACTCAACTTCATAAAATTTCAGGTTTACCTGTAATAGATCAAGGCAAGATTGTTGGCATTGTCACAAACCGAGATTTGCGTTTCGAAACCAATCTCGATCAGCCCATTAAAAATATCATGACACCACGTGATCGATTAGTCACTGTTAAAGAAGGCGAATCAAAAGAAGAAGTGATTCGTTTGCTTCATCATCATCGTCTAGAACGTGTGTTGGTCGTTGATAAAAATGATGCGTTAAAAGGTTTAATCACGGTCAAAGATATTCAAAAATCATCTGACCATCCTTTTGCCTGTAAAGACGATAAAGGCAGGCTTTGTGCTGGTGCGGCTGTAGGTGTAGGTGAAGGTACCGAAGAGCGTGTGGAATTATTAGCGCATGCTAATGTGGATGTGATTGTAGTTGATACAGCGCACGGTCATGCACAAGGTGTATTAGATCGTGTGACATGGGTTAAAAAACATTTTCCAAGTATAGAAGTGATTGGTGGCAACATTGCTACAGCGGATGCTGCTAAAGCGCTTGTTGATGCGGGAGCTGATGGTATCAAAGTCGGCATTGGGCCAGGCTCTATTTGTACAACTCGAATTGTTGCAGGTGTCGGTATTCCTCAAATTTCAGCGATCAGCAATGTGGCTGAAGCGCTGAATAAACTTAATATTCCATTCATCGGTGATGGTGGTATCAGATTCTCAGGTGACGTTGCCAAAGCGATTGCAGCAGGGGCAAATTCAGTCATGCTAGGTTCGATGTTCGCAGGTACCGAAGAAGCACCGGGTGAAGTTGAGCTCTTCCAAGGTAGATCATATAAATCTTATCGTGGCATGGGTTCTATTGGAGCGATGCAAAAAGGTTCATCTGACCGTTACTTCCAAGATTCTGAAAATAATGCAGACAAATTAGTGCCTGAAGGTATCGAAGGTCGTGTGCCCTATAAGGGAAGTGTCATTAATGTTATCCATCAACTCATGGGCGGACTTCGATCTTCCATGGGTTATGTGGGTGCTAGAACGATTGATGAAATGCGCAATAAAGCTAATTTTGTACAAATCACAAGTGCAGGTATGCGAGAATCTCATGTGCATGATGTGCAAATCACCAAAGAAGCACCGAATTACCGTGTTGATTAATTTAAAAATTCTCATAAACAAGCCTCTCTCTCGGGAGGCTTTTTAAATCCTATGGATAAAATTCTCATTCTTGATTTCGGTTCACAGTACACACAACTTATTGCGCGTCGTGTGCGTGAAATGCATGTGTATTCAGAATTGCATTCACACGATATGAGTGAAGAAGAGATCAAAGCCTTAAATCCAAAAGGTATTATTTTGTCAGGGGGTCCTAATTCAGTGTATGAATCAAACACACCTATTGCTCCCCCCATAGTTTTTGAATTAGGTATTCCAGTCTTAGGGATTTGTTATGGCATGCAAACCATGGCAGCACAACTCGGTGGCAAGGTTGAACATGCGCAAACGCGAGAATTTGGTTATGCTGAAATTAGAGCGCATAACCACTCTCCTCTTCTGAATAATATTCAAGACAAAACAAATTCAGAAGGTCATGGGCTTCTTGATGTATGGATGAGTCATGGCGACAAGGTGACAGAGCTTCCTCCCCAATTTAAAGTGATTGCAAGTAATAGCTCTACACCTATCGCTGCCATGATGCATGAAACAAAAAATTTCTATGGTGTGCAATTCCATCCGGAAGTCACCCACACTAAACAAGGCTTTAATATTCTCAAACAATTTGTGAATCACATTTGTGAATGCAAACCGAGTTGGACAATGCCTAATTACATTGAAACAGCCATCAAACATATTCAAGAGACTGTGAAAGATGATGAAGTGATATTGGGTTTATCTGGCGGTGTGGATTCATCCGTTGCCGCAGCTCTTATTCATCGAGCGATTGGCGATCAACTCACTTGTGTGTTTGTTGATAATGGCCTTCTTCGCTTAGATGAAGCGACACAAGTCATGAAAACATTTCATGATAACTTAGGTGTCAAAGTCATTCATGTAGATGCCTCAGATAAATTTTTAAATGATTTAAAAGGTGTGACGGATCCCGAAGAAAAAAGAAAAATTATTGGTCGCGAGTTTGTGGAAGTATTTCAGAATGAAGCTAAAAAAATCCCAAAAGCAAAATGGTTAGCACAAGGCACGATATATCCTGACGTGATTGAGTCGGCGTCAGCCAAAACCAAAAAAGCACATACCATTAAAAGTCATCACAATGTCGGTGGCTTACCAGAAACGCTCAACTTAAAACTATTAGAACCATTGCGTGAACTCTTTAAAGATGAGGTGCGTGAATTAGGAGTGGCATTAGGCTTACCTAAAGTCATGGTCTATCGCCACCCCTTCCCTGGGCCTGGTTTGGGGGTGCGTATTTTAGGAGAAGTCAAAAAAGAGTTTGCAGATCTACTTCGACATGCAGATACTATTTTTATTGAAGAATTAATCAATTCAGGTTGGTACGATAAAACATCACAAGCTTTTGCTGTATTTTTACCCGTGAAGTCAGTGGGTGTGATGGGCGATGGCAGGACTCACGAATACGTGGTGGCATTAAGAGCCGTTGTCACATCAGACTTCATGACAGCTCAATGGGCAGAATTACCTTACGATCTTCTAGGTAAAGTTTCTAACCGTATTATTAATGAAGTTCGGGGTATTAATCGTGTCGTTTATGATATTTCAGGTAAACCACCAGCCACAATTGAGTGGGAGTAAAAATTAATCTTTTAATCGTTAACTTTTAAATGAGATTTATCTCACACAAGTAGTTTTGCCATTATAGTTCTGCAATTATATTTTATTCTTGTACAGAATTTGCTAGCGCCTAGTATGCTAAAAGTAGTTATTTAGATGGTTTGGACTTTCTATAAATCATAGTAAGATTCAAAGAATAAAATGCTATGTTTGAACGAGGAAAAAAAATTAAACGTGTAATTAAATTAAGTATTTTTTTTATTGGCAAGGCAATTAGTCGGTGACCTAAAAATAATAAACTTGTTCCAATTAAAGGTTGCGCTTCTTCGCCAACGAAGATGACTTCCATATTAGATAGAGCTGCGAAATAAAATATTTTTCCACTACCAATAGTTGTAAGATGAGTAATGTCGCCATTTTGATTAACTAAGCCAAAAGGTGAATCGCCGTTTGGAACTCGCGCAATAAAGAAGCCATCTTTTTTTAGAGTACGCTTTACTTGGCTTATAAAATTTAGCACTTCATCCTGGGGAATATGTTCCATCACATCAAATGCTACAACCAAATCAAAAGTGTTGTCTTTGTAGGATAGTAAATTGTCAGTGTGAGTTACATTATATCCGCACTCAATAGCTTTTTTAACTAAATTTTTATTTACTTCAGTTCCATAAATTTTCCAATTTTTTTCTTTAGCGAATTTTAAAAAAGATCCATTTCCGAAACCAATTTCTAAAATTTTACTATTCTTAGGAAAACTCTTCTTAGTTCTTCTTAATTCGGCAGAATAGTAAGCTTTGTCTTGTTTATTTAGATTGCCAAAAAAAGTGTTATTGTTCCATTCTTTCCATTTCAAATAATTACTTCCGTATGACTTCTCAATTTTTTTATTTCTGACATCTGATCGGGCTTGTTTGTTTTGTGTTGTCATAGTATCTATTTTAAATATTTATAAATAATTCTTTCATATTAAGATATATTGGACAAGATATATTCATAAAATTATAGAAATTCCCGAACGATTTGATTGCTCCGACAATTTTTACGATATGATTCTTGCATTTCCAAATCACAAAAATTTTTTTTCCCATTAAATTTGTGTTTGGATAATAGTAGACTTAAAACAATCTTTTCAAAAAATGTACTTAAAATTTTAATAACCCAAAGACCGGATTCTGGTGATTATATAAAAAAATAAACTATGCAACTAAAAACAAAGTATCACATACTTTTTGCCATAGACTCTTTAATAGATCGTGGCTCAGAGAAAGTTACAATTGATCTTGGTGAAGCACTTATAGAATTAGGTCACAAGGTTAGTATTATAATTTACGAAGATATTGTTAGATTTAATGTTGACAATCGTATTGCGCTATATAGTCTCAACCCAGTTGATCGAACATTACCAAGAATTTTTAGTCGAATTACAGACAATCAGAATATCATTCGCTTCAACCAGAAGTTAAAAGCTATTGAAAAAAATCAGGGTTATGTAAACTTAATCTTATCGGCACTACCTCGCATGGATCGCATTTTATCTCGCATACAAGATGACCGCATCTACCACGTTCTTCATAGCCCATTATCTATTCAAAGTGGAATTAAAGAGAATAAGTGGTATAAAAAAATTTCACGAATCTGGCAAACAAAACGTATCTATGATAATCGTCAAATTATCACTGTTTCAGAAGACGTGAAATCTGATCTTATAAAATATGCAAAAGTAAGCCCAGCTTCAATTCAAACAATTTATAACCCATTTAACTTTAAAAAAATAAAATATTTAGCTAAGCAATCCATAAAAGCAAATAGTAATCCATTCCCTAAAAAATATATCATTCATGTAGGCACTTTTACATTAAGAGTGAAGCAACAGGATCTTCTCATCAAGGCTTTTGCGCAATCTAAATTAAAATGTAAGTTAGTCTTGCTTGGTAAGGGTAGAGATGAAAAAGAAATATACAGGCTTATCAAAAAATACTCCTTAAACAAACAAATTGTTTTACCAGGATTTCAAGCAAATCCTTACCCTTGGATAAAAAATGCAAGTCTCTTAGTAGTGTCATCTCGTTATGAGGGTTTTGGCAATGTTTTAATTGAAGCAATGTCACTTGGTACGCCTGTTTTATCAACAGATTGCGGAGGTCCTAGTGAAATCCTCTCTCATTTTATGAAGAATTGTTTAGTGCCGAATGGTAATGTAAAGATGTTAGCAAAAAAAATGAACGCATTTTATTACAACCCACCTGAAATTCATAAAAAAACTCTTCAACACTTTGAAGCAAGTCGCATTGCAAAGGAATATTTAAAACTTATACCGGAGAAATAAATAATACTTATTTAAGATAATCTGATATTTTTTAGCGATGCTAAAATCTGATTTGGTGATAATTCTGCCATACATGCGCCAGGTGTTTTACATTCACTGACACCCCTTCCACATCGATTCAACCAATTCACTTCTCGTCTAAATAGTATAGGCTGATCTCTACAGATAAAATTGTCTTTTGTTGCGTGATAATGAATAGATTTTTTCCAAAACAAACCTTCACCGTGGCTTACAGGCGATCCAGGTCCAAACAAAGTCACAATTGGGGTGCCTGTGAGTTTTGCAAAGTGAGCAATGCCCGTATCTACTGAAACTACAAATTTTGCTTGCTCAACCAAAGCCCACATTTCTATTAAAGAGTAAGTTCCAGGTACATGATGATATTGATAATCAGGATCAATTTTGTTTATTAAGTATTCCTCATTAGGCCCCACTGAGAGAACTACCTCGTACTTTTGTTTTTTTAGATTTTTAATTAAAACCAGCCAAGAAGAGGCTTGCCAAAATTTTAAGCTATTAGATGCTCCTAAGTGACAAACCACATAGGGCTTTGATCTATCAAAAGGTAAAGATAATTTTTTAGTATCTGGACGTGACCATTCATTTTTTTGGTAAGGCTTAGGATTTTTACCATCGACTAAACGCCCCATCATATCTGCCCATGTCGCAGGTTTGATATCAAAGGATTTAGCTTCGTTTACCATCCAATTTTTCCATTGTGGCTTATCATGCGCAATCCCGACAATCCATTTCGAGCCTACAGCTCTTGCAAGCCAACTATAACGATTATCTCCAGCAATGAAAGTTAGGTCATAAGGGCCACAACAAAATATTCTCCATACACTCAAAAAACTTTTGGGGTTAAATGAAAGCGCTTTAAACCCATAAGGTTTATTTCCAAAAAGAGGAACGAATACAGGTTTTGCAAGCACATATTTTTGGGCGTGTGGATATTTCTCCTGAATACGCTTCATTAAGGGCGCTAATAATAAAGTGTCGCCTAAAAGTAAATCATGTGCAATCAGAATTTTTCTTGGATTTCTTTTTTTAATGTTCCAAAAAAAGAGGCTTCGTAAAATAGCTGAAATAATAACGACTAAACGTATAAAGCCACGCATCTTAATTTAATTGCCTGTGCGTTGAAATTGAATGTATTAAATGAAGCCATGCCTCTATAATTTTTGAGGGTTCAATATCTTTAACATGCTTTGATTCGCTTTGCATGATGGTATAGGGCACTCCCCACGGTCGCCACCTTTTAGCGTTAGAGTCGCCAAATAAAGCGATGATGGGACGATTTAAGGCAGCAGCCATATGCATCGCCCCACCGTCACTCATGATCATACTACCGCATCTTTGCAAACCTTCCATTAGGGATTCAAGTGTCGGTGTGGATATAAATTGAATAGGCAAATTTTTTAAAGTATTTTTTAAAGTATTAGCTTTTTCGTCATCGCCTGGATGCATAGGGTTATGAAGATCCCCTGGTGACCAAAAAATATGAAAGGTTAATTTTGGATCCATGTCATGCAATTTACAAATGAGTGTTGCCCATGCTGTAATGGGATATTGTTGCTTGATTCGTCTCGCACTGATATGGATCCCTATGGTTTGATTATTTTTTATATCAGAAGATGGATCATAAAGATGAAGGGGTAATGTTAATGAACCGGGCAATCCTTTTAAGCCCATTCTTTGGCCTAATTCCCAAGCTCTTTCCACTTCAGTTTGATTTGTCCAATCAATCATGGGCGAAAGTACTTTAGTTTTTCTTAAAAAACGCGTTAAGTTTAAAGCACGCGCATCAAAGGCTAGAATGTAATCGTAATGGTATTGTCTTAAGTGAAAAATGAGTTTTAGTCTTTCATAAATCACCTTAAAAAAACTGGTATGGCCATGTTTTAATTTGTGATAAACAAAAAGCGTATCAATAAAAGTGTTACCTTTTAAAACGGGAGCGACATAGACATTAGTCACTACATCAAGTCTGTCCACTTTGAGTTGCTCTTTTATACCAACCATTAAAGGTGTTGTACATAATAAATCGCCAATATTATCGCGTCTAATAATAAGAATATTCAAAATACTTTTACCTGTCTTGAAGAGATGAGGCACATCAAAGTTAAGCTATATGAATACTACTACAAATGATAAAATTACGAATTAATTAAAGAGTTGTTTTATAGAAAATGAGTCGCGCATTTGTCAAAGAAAATGATTTAGAGCACGCAGGGATTGACATTCCTGAAAGGCCTTTGAGTGACGCGCCTAATTATGTGACACCGCGCGGATTGCGTCTTCTTAATCAAACCATCAATGATTTAGAAAAAGAACGTGAAGCTTTGATCACAAAAAAAGATGATCCCATGGTAAGACAAAAAATAGCGGTGATTGAACGTGATATGCGGTACTTTGCTGCGCGCATTGAATCCGCAATTTTAACAAACCCAAAAGAAGAAGACCCCACACATGTTTTATTTGGGGCGAAAGTCACCGTGGAAGATGAAGAAGGAACATCGCTCACTTTTGAAATCGTGGGTGAAGATGAAGCCAATATCCAGGAAGGTCGTGTGAGTTATCTCTCGCCCTTAGCTGAAGCTCTTCTGGGCGGAGCCGTGGGTGATGAAGTGGTATGGGAAAAACCTAACGGGAAAAATTATCTTACTATTCAAAAAATCAGCTACTAATTTATCAAAGGGAAATATATAAAATTATGCATGTGAATGAAGCCATCCAATTAAGACGATCGATCAAACATTTTGATCCAAAGCATGAGATTACAAAAGAAGAAATTCATACCCTTTTATCAAATGCGATTTTGTCTCCTACTGCTTTTAATATACAAAATTGGCGATTTGTTGTAGTCACTGATAAAGCTTTGCGTAAAAAAATTCGTGAAGTGAGCTGGGGTCAAGCGCAAGTGGAAGAAGCATCACTTCTTATTATATTGGTCGCTGATTTGATGGCTTGGAATAAAGAACCTCAACGCTACTGGAAAGATGCACCGAAGCCTGTACAAGATTATTTAGTCCCAGCGATTCATCAGTATTACCACAATAAACCCCAAGTACAACGCGATGAAGCGATGCGCTCATGCGGTATGGCGGCTATGAATTTAATGTTATCCGCTAAAGCCATGGGGTATGATACTTGCCCTATGGATGGCTTTGATTTTGATAAAGTCAGTCAATTATTAAATCTACCTCAAGATCACACGCCTTCAATGTTTGTGTGCGTGGGTAAAGCGATGAAAGATGCGCTGCCACGAGGTGGTCAATTGCCACTGAGTGATGTGGTCATCGAAAATCAATTTAAATCATTTATTTGAAGGAAATCACGCGTGCTCATTAGTAATAACATCACTATACAGTTTGGTGCCAAACCCCTCTTTGAAAATGTGTCGGTTAAATTCGGGGATGGCAATCGCTATGGACTCATTGGTGCCAATGGCTGTGGCAAGTCCACTTTCATGAAAATTTTAGCAGGGGTATTAGAGCCTACTTCAGGCAATGTATCCTTAGATAAAAATGAGCGTATGTCATGGCTTAAACAGGATCAATTCGCCTATGAAGAAGAGCGTGTGTTAGATGTGGTGATGATGGGTCATGAAGAAATGTGGAAAGCGAATATGGATAAAAATGCCATCTACATGAATCCTGAAGCCACTGAAGATGATTATATGAAGGCGGCAGAACTGGAAGGTGTTTACGCAGAATTTGATGGTTACACTTCAGAAGCTCGTGCAGGTGAATTATTAATCGGTGTGGGTATTCCCATTGAACAACATCAAGGGCCTATGAGTGCAATAGCCCCTGGATTTAAATTACGTGTTCTTTTAGCACAAGCGATTTTCTCAAATCCTGATATTTTGCTACTCGATGAACCCACCAATAACTTAGATATTCACACCATTCAATGGCTAGAGGACACATTAAATAATCGCAACTCCACCATGATTATTATTTCCCATGATCGTCATTTTTTAAATCAAGTCTGTACGCACATGGCGGATATGGATTATGGAAAACTGACCGTCTACCCTGGTAATTATGATAATTACATGGAAGCTTCCACCATGGCTCGTCAGCAAAAATTAAAAGATAACGAAAAAGCGAAAGAACAAATTGCTGAATTACAAGAGTTCGTGCGTCGATTCTCAGCGAATGCTTCAAAGGCAAGACAAGCCACCAGCCGTGCAAAACAAATTGAAAAAATTAAAGTAGAAGAATTTATACCTTCCAGTCGTCAATATCCATATATTCGTTTTGATTATGACGACCGAGAAAAGCTCCATCGTCAAGCCGTTGAAATTAAAAACCTCACCCATGGTTTTGATCGTGATTTATTTAAGAACTTTAATTTACTCGTTGAAGCAGGTGAACGCATTGCCATCATTGGTGAAAACGGGATTGGTAAAACTACATTTTTAAGATGTTTAGTGGGCGACCTCAAACCTAACCATGGCGAAATTAAATGGGCTGAAAAAGCTAAGGTGGGATATTTCGCACAAGATCATGCGATTGATTTTGAAAAAGATGTAACACTTTTTGATTGGATGAAAGATTGCGCGCAATCAGGTGAGGATGATCAAGCGATTCGGAGCATCCTAGGTAGACTTTTATTCTCGGGGGAAGATACTAAAAAGTCCGTCAAAGTATTATCAGGCGGGGAACAAGGTCGCATGCTCTTCGGTAAACTCATGCTCGCGAAATCCAATGTGCTTCTCATGGATGAACCGACGAATCACATGGATATGGAATCCATTGAGTCACTTAATACAGCACTTGATAAATATAAAGGCACCCTCTTCTTTATCAGTCATGACCGCGAATTTGTAAGCTCGATTGCCACACGCATTTTAGAAATCAAAGAAGATCGTATTATTGATTTCTCCGGTAATTATGAAGATTATTTACTGACTCAAGTCACTTCCAGCTAATGTTTGATTTGACGAAGCATACGCAATGCTTCATGAGTAATCATAGAAGGTTTCATTTGCACTAGACATTGACTCACTTTAGATCCCTCACAACCATCTTGACCGCAAGGTCTGCAACTAAATGTTGGCGAATCTTTACTTGTTAAAGCAATGACACGATGTTTAACGCCCCAAGGTCCCCAATTTTTTTCATTGCTGGGTCCAAAAATACTGATCACAGGGGTTTGTGTCGCACTCGCAAGATGTGTCGACATGCTATCAATGGCTAATACAAGATGCGCTATGCTATAAAGGGCGGCAGTGTCTTCTAATGAAAAGTTTTTAGTCACAATAGGCTTCATACTGCAAGCTTTATGAATCGCCTCATTGGTTAAAAGGTCTTCTTTTGAACCACACAATATCACTTCATATTTATTTTTTTTTAATGTATCAATCACATAAGCCCAGGTGGCTATGGGTAACTCTTTAAATTTCCAACGTGATGGTGCATGAACCACCACAAGCTTTAGTTTGGATGAAATAGATTGCTTCGACAACCAAGTTTTGATTTTTAATTTTTGTGTGAATGATGGCTTAATAAGATAAGACGGTGCTGTTTGAGATTTAAAAAGATGGCTCGCTCTTAATAAATCGACATCTTGTTCTGCTATAGGTCTCACATCATCTAAACTTTCAGTCAATATATCGAAAGATTGATGCCAGAATGGACCTCGTCGA
>Ga0315902_10009995_pt1 | contig 12596 bp, 9 predicted proteins | sample LakEriMetagenome_9_FD_203523 | JGI IMG/M metagenome (GOLD analysis project Ga0315902, IMG submission 203523) | Freshwater fungal communities from buoy surface, Lake Erie, Ohio, United States - Buoy 12 MA117 | ecosystem: Environmental > Aquatic > Freshwater > Lake > Lake biofilm | place: USA... | reverse complement strand
AGGAGTTATCCAGGGTGGCCTGGTCCGGGAAGATCCACTGGTTGTCCACCAGCGACGGATCGAGGTTGGCCATGGCCTCCTTGGCGCCCTTGACCGGCGAGACGTACTGCACGTACGCCGCCACCTCGGCCGCCACGACAGGGTCGTAGTAGTAGTTCATGACGGCCTCGGCGTTCTTCTTGTGCTGGGCGACCGAGGGGATGAGCATGTTGTCGGTCCACAGCATGCCGCCCGTCTCGGGCAGGCCGACGCCGAAGTCCTCGCCGAGCTGGAACATGTCGCCGGACCAGCCGATGACGGCGATGACATCACCGGTCTCGAGTGCGGCGACGTAGTCATTGCCCGACACCTGGCGAATCTGGCCATTGTCGATCTGCGCCTGGAACTCGGCGATGCCCGCCTGGAACTGCTCGTCGGTGAAGTTGGCGGGGTCGGCGCCCTGCCACGCCATGATGATGCCCATGGTGTCGCGCATCTCCGAGAGCACCGTGATGCGGCCCTTGAGCTTGGGGTCCCAGAACTGGTCCAGGGAAGTGAGCGTGTCGGTGCCCAGAGTCTCCTGCAGCAGCGCCTTGTTCCAGCCGAAGGCGCCGAAGCCCGAGAACCAGGGCAACGTGTAGTCGCGATTCGGGTCGAAGGAAACACCCTGGTACGCCGCGTCGAGGTTGACGGAGTTGGGGATGAGGGCCTTGTCCAAGGGTGCCGCGAATCCACTCTGAATCCACAGCGCTGCCATCCAGTCCGTGAGGACGACGATGTCGCGATCGATGGGCTGGCCCGACTCGAGCTGCGCGCGCACCTTGGCGAAGAACTCGTTGTTGTCGTTGACGTCTTCGGTGTAGTTGACCGCGATGCCCGTCGCCTCGGTGAAGGCCGTGAGCGTGGGGTACTCCCCCGTCTCGTCGTTGACGTCGATGTAGAGCGGCCAGTTGGCCCAGTTGACGAACTTCTCCGTGTCGGAGAGATCAGTCGCCTGCGTCGGCGAAGGAGCCCCGCTGGAGGACTCGCTCGAGCCCCCGCCCGCGCCGCATGCCGCCGCGGTCGCCGCGACGCCGGTGATGCCCGCCACCTGGAGGAGCCGGCGACGGGAGAGGCCGGCCTGGGACATGCGCACGATGGCCGCAGCCTGGGGTGAGAGGGGGCGCTTCTTCATCGTTTCTCCTCGACTTCTCAGGGGTTCGGGTTCTCGGGGTTTCGGACGGGTCTCGAGCCTGCTTCGATGCTAGCGGGGATCCCGCGAGCGGTCAGCAAAGATGGTGCGGTGCCACTCCTTGCGCGCGTCGCCCGAGATGTCCCAGGAGACGTGCTTCACGACGGTGTACTCCTCGAGGGAGTACTTCGACATGTCCTTGCCGAAGCCTGACTGTTTCATCCCCCCGTGGGGCATCTCGCTCACGATGGGGATGTGGTCATTGACCCAGACGGTCCCCGCCCGGATAGTGCGCTGCGCCGTCTGAGCGCGGTAGACATCGCGGGTCCAGACCGAGGCCGCGAGGCCGTAGCGGGTGTCGTTGGCCAGCGACAGGCCCTCCTCATCGGAGTCGAAGGGCAGCGCCACCAAGACGGGCCCGAAGATCTCCTCCTGCACGATCTCGGAGTCCTGAGCCGCGCCCGTCACAAGGGTGGGCTCGTAGTAGGCGCCCTTCGCGAGTTCGCCGCCCGGCACCGCTCCGCCCGTCATGATGCGCGCACCCGACCCCCGGGCGCGATCGATGAAGCCGGCCACGCGATCGCGCTGGGCAAAGGTCACCAGCGGGCCGAGGTCAGTGTCCGGATCGCGAGGGTCACCCACACGGATCCGGCTGAGGACGTCGGCGACACCCTCCACGATGGCGTCGTAGACCTCGCGCTGGGCGTAGATGCGCGTGGCCGCCGTGCAGTCCTGCCCGGCGTTGATGAGGGCGCCCGCCACGGCCCCCTGGATGGCCGCCTCGACGTCCGCATCGTCGTAGACCACGAAGGGAGCCTTGCCGCCGAGCTCTAGGTGGACCCGGGCAGCCCGCCCCGCAGCAATCTCCATGACGCGGCGGCCCACGGGCGTGGACCCCGTGAAGGACACCATGGAGACATCGCGATGGCTCACGAGCGCCTCGCCCGCCTCGGGGCCCCGACCCACGATCACGTTGACGACGCCCGCCGGGATGCCCGCGGCCGCGGCGTCCTCGGCGAGCATGAGCGTGGTCAGGGGGGTGATCTCGGCCGGCTTCAAGACGATGGTGTTGCCCGCGGCGATGGCGGGCAGGACCTTCCACATAGCCATCTGCAAGGGGTAGTTCCACGGAGCGATCGACCCCACGACCCCCACGGGCTCGCGGCGGATGACCGAGGTGTGGGTCGCGTCGTACTCCCCCGAGGCCAGCCCCTCCATCTGGCGGGCTGCCCCCGCGAAGAACACGACGTTGTCGATGCTTCCGGGGACATCGAATTCGGTGGCCAGCCGCAGGGTCTTGCCGGTCTGACGGGATTCCACCTCGGCGTACTCGGCGGCCCGGGCCGAGACTCGCTCGGCCAGCGCCAGCAGGGCCGCTCCCCGCTCACCGGGGGTCGCGGCGGCCCACGAGGGAAAAGCACGCTGCGCTGCGGCCACGGCGAGATCTACCTCGGACGCGCCGCCGAGTCCGACGGTCTGCACAACCGTGCCGTCGGCCGGGTCGATGACGTCGAAGGAGCCCGCCGAGCCCTGGCTCAGGGGCGCACCATCCACGAAGCCCGCGATCACTGCCGCCTCCTGCTCTCCGCGCTTCTCGATCCCGACACATTAGCCGCCTATCCGGCACCGGCGACTCGGCATCGGCGATCCGACTCCCGATCGTGACCGCGACCGATTCACCCGGTCTCCCCCCACGACCCGGACGCGCGGGGCTAGTGTGAAACCTCGTCCCGGGGATTCCGGGACCTCGGACCTATCCGAGCAGCCGGTGGAGGTGTCATGTCCGTGGTGCGGGCAGCCCTAGTCCAGACAAACTGGACGGGCGACAAGGAGTCCATGATCGTCGCGCACGAGGAGTACGCGCGCCAGGCGGCGGCCCAGGGGGCCAAGGTCATGTGCTTCCAGGAGCTCTTCTACGGGCCCTACTTCTGCCAGGTGCAAGACGCGAAGTACTACGAGTACGCCGAGAGCATCCCGGGCCCTACGACGGAGCGCTTCCAGGCGCTTGCCGCCGAGCTCGGCATGGTGCTCGTGCTGCCGATGTACGAGGAAGAGCAGCCCGGCATCCTCTACAACACCGCGGCGGTCGTCGATGCCGACGGCACCTACCTCGGGAAGTACCGCAAGCACCACATCCCTCAGGTCAAGGGCTTCTGGGAGAAGTTCTACTTCCGCCCCGGCAACCTCGGCTTCCCCGTCTTCGACACCGCTGTCGGCAAGGTGGGCGTCTACATCTGCTACGACCGCCACTTCCCCGAGGGCTGGCGCGCACTCGGCCTCAACGGCGCGCAGATCGTCTTCAACCCATCGGCCACGCACCGCGGCCTCTCCGCGTACCTCTGGAAGCTCGAGCAGCCCGCCTCGGCCGTAGCCAACGAGTACTTCGTCGGTGCCATCAACCGCGTCGGCATTGAGTCAGAGATCGGCGACAACGACTTCTACGGCACGAGCTACTTCGTCGATCCCGAGGGCAAGTTCGTCGGCGAGCCAGCCGATCCCTACAAGCCTGAGCTCGTCGTCCGCGACCTCGACATGGATCTGCTCGCCGAGGTGCGCAATCGCTGGGCGTTCTACCGCGATCGCCGTCCGGATGCTTACGGCGACCTGACCCGCGCCTGATTGATCCGCCTGAGTCCGCGAAGGAGGTTGAGATGAAGACCCTGATCCGCAACGGCTCCGTTGTCACTCCCCAGGGAGTGCACGCGATGGACGTGCTCGTCGAAGGCGAGACCATCGCTGCCCTGTTTACTCCGGGCACCACTACCGACGAGCTCGCCGGCTCGGTCGACCGGGTCATCGACGCCCAGGGCAAGTACGTCATCCCCGGCGGCATCGACGCCCACACGCACATGGAGTTGCCCTTCGGTGGCACCTTCGCCTCAGATACCTTCGAGACGGGCACCCGGGCAGCGGCGTGGGGCGGCACCACCACGATCATCGACTTCGCGGTCCAGCGCTACGGCGAGCGCGTCCAGGATGGTCTCGCCATGTGGCACGCGAAGGCAGACGGCAACTGCTTTGTCGACTACGGCTTCCACCAGATCATCGGCGGCGTCGACGACGACTCACTCAAGGCGATGGACGAGCTCATCGACGAGGGAGTGACGAGTTTCAAGCTCTTCATGGCCTATCCGGGCGTGTTCTACAGCGACGACGGCCAGATCCTCCGCGCCATGCAGCAAGCCAAGAACAACGGCTCGATGATCATGATGCACGCGGAGAACGGCATCGCGATCGACGTGCTCGTCGCCCAGGCGCTGGCACGCGGCGAGACCGCTCCGATCAACCACGGGCTCACGCGCCCATGGGAGACCGAGCAGGAGGCCACCCACCGGGCCATCATGCTCGCGCGGATCACCGGAGCCCCGCTCTACATCGTGCACATGTCCGCCAAGCAGGCGGTGCAGACCGTGCAGGAGGCGCGAGACCTGGGGCTCAACGTCTTCGGTGAGACCTGCCCGCAGTACCTCTACATGTCGCTTGAGGAGCAGCTCGGGGCACCCGGCTTCGAGGGGGCGAAGTACGTCTGCTCGACCCCCCTTCGCTCGAGGGCGGAGGGTCACCAGGACGAACTCTGGCGCTACCTGCGCACCAACGACCTGTCCATCGTGGCCACCGACCACTGCCCCTTCTGCTTCAAGGAGCAGAAGGAACTCGGCATCGGCGACTTCTCCAAGATCCCCAACGGCATCGGCTCGGTCGAGCACCGCATGGACCTCATCTACCAGGGCGTGGTCGAGGGCCAGCTCACCCTGGAGCGCTGGGTCGAGATCACCTCGACCACTCCCGCTCGGATGTTCGGCCTCTACCCCCAGAAGGGCGCGATCGCGCCCGGGTCGGATGCCGACATCGTCATCTACGACCCGAACGGCCACACCAGCATCGGCATCGAGAAGACCCACCACATGAACATGGACCACAGCGCGTGGGAGGGCTACGAGATCGACGGCCACGTCGATGTCGTCATGTCGCGCGGTGAGATCCTTGTCGACGAGCAGGGCTTCCACGGCAGGAAGGGTCACGGCCGCTACCTCAAGCGCGGTCTCTCCCAGTACCTCATCTGAACCTGTTCATACACACCGAAGACGAGCGGAGCAACACGTGTACACGATCGACCACTGGATCAACGGACAGCGCGTCGCCGGAGCCTCCGGCAACACCGGACCGGTCTTCAACCCGGCCACGGGGCAGCAGCAGGGAGAGGTAGCCCTGGCGAGTGTCGCCGAGGTTGACAAGGCCGTGGCCGTGGCGAAGGAAACCTTCGCTTCTTGGCGGTCGTCGTCGCTGTCAAAGAGGGCCGACATCCTCTTTGCGTTCCGCCAGATCGTGCACTCGCGTCGCGACGAGATCGCAAACCTCGTCTCCCAGGAGCATGGCAAGGTGCCCTCCGATGCTGCTGGCGAACTCGCCCGAGGCCTGGAGAACATCGAGTTCGCATGCGGGATCCCCCAGATGCTCAAGGGCTCCTACAGCGAGCAGGTCTCCTCCGGCGTCGACGTCTACTCCCTGCGTCAGCCCCTGGGCGTGGTCGCAGGCATCACGCCGTTCAACTTCCCCGCCATGGTCCCGATGTGGATGTTCGCCAATGCGATCGCGACGGGCAATACCTTCATCCTCAAGCCGAGCGAGAAGGATCCCTCGGTCGCCCTTCTCATCGCCGAGATGCTGGCTGATGCGGGACTGCCCCCCGGCGTCTTCAACATCGTGAATGGCGACAAGGTGGCCGTGGACCGCATCCTGGAGCATCCCGATATCCAGGCGGTGAGTTTCGTCGGCTCCACCCCCATCGCGAAGTACATCTACTCGACCGGCACGGCCAACGGCAAGCGCGTGCAGGCCCTGGGCGGCGCTAAGAACCACATGATCGTGCTGCCCGACGCCGACATCGACATGGCGGCGGACGCCGCCGTGAGCGCGGGCTTCGGCTCCGCCGGCGAGCGCTGCATGGCCATCTCGGTGGTGGTGGCAGTCGGCGGCGTCGGTGATCAGCTGGTCGATGCGATCTCCGCGCGCATGCCCAAGGTCAAGGTCGGCCCCGGCACCGATCCCGACGCGGAGATGGGACCCCTCATCACCGGCGAGCATCGCGACAAGGTCGCGTCGTACCTCGCCGGGGCGGCCGGGGAGGGCGCGTCGGTGGTGGTGGACGGCCGCGAGGCGGACCTGCCCACGGACGGCTTCTTCCTCGGCGTCTCACTGGTCGACAAGGTGAAGCCCGGCATGAAGGTCTACGACGACGAGATCTTCGGTCCGGTGCTGTCCGTGGTCCGCGTCGACACCTACGAGGAGGCAGTCGACCTCATCAACCGCCACCAGTACGGCAACGGCACCGCGATCTTCACCCGCGACGGCGGGGCGGCGCGCCAGTTCCAGTTCGATATCCAGGTCGGCATGGTGGGCATCAACGTGCCCATCCCCGTCCCGGTCGCCTACTACAGCTTCGGGGGCTGGAAGGCCTCGCTCTTCGGCGACGCCAACATGTACGGCCCCGCCGGTGTCGACTTCTACACCCGCACCAAGACCGTTACGTCCCGCTGGCCCGATCCCTCGACCTCCTCGGTCGACCTGGGCTTCCCCCGCACCCGCTGACGAAAGGCACATTCGCGACATGGACATGGGCGTCGTTCTCCAGTGCACTCCCCCGGCCTCCCGAGTCGTCGACCTCGCACGCAGGGCCGAGACTCTCGGATTCGACTACGTATGGACCTTTGACTCCCACATCCTGTGGGAGGAGCCCTACGTGATCTACTCCAAGATCCTCGACGAGACACGCAAGGTCATCGTGGGACCGATGGTCACCAACCCGGCGACACGCGACCTCACCGTGACGGCGTCCGTCTTCGCCACCCTCAACGAGATGTACGGCGATCGCACCGTCATCGGCATCGGCCGCGGCGACTCGGCCGTGCGGGTGACCAACGGCAAGCCGGTGAGCGTGGCCGAGCTCCGCGAGGCGGTGGTCCAGCTCAAGGACCTCACCAACGGCCGATCGATCGACTACAAGGGCAGCACGATCCGCCTGCCCTGGGCCAGCGATTCGCGCACCGGCGTCTTCGTCGCGGCGTACGGACCCAAGGTGCTCGCCCTCACGGGCGAGGTGGGAGATGGCTTCATCCTGCAACTGGCCGATCCGCAGATCGCAGCGTGGACCATCGAGGCCGTCCGCAACGCCGCAGAGGCCGCGGGCCGCAACCCCGACGATGTCTACATCTGCGTGGCGGCGCCGGCGTACGTCACCGACGACGTCGACCATGCCCGCGACCAGCTGCGCTGGTTCGGCGGCATGGTGGGCAACCACGTCGCCGACATCGTCGAGCGATACGGCGAGGGCGGTGGAGTGCCCAAAGCGCTCACCGACTACATCAAGGGCCGCCAGGGCTACGACTACAACCAGCATGGGCAGGCGGGCAACACCCACGCCGACTTCGTCCCGGACGAGATCGTCGACCGCTTCTGCATCATCGGCCCCGTGGAAGAGCACGTGCGCCGCCTCGAGGAACTCAAGGCCCTGGGCGTCGACCAGTTCGCCGTCTACCTCCAGCACGATGACAAGGACCACACGCTGCTTGAGTACGGCGAGCGCATCATCCCCGCCATCCAGGACACCGTGCTGGCGAAGAGCTGACCGATGGCCTCAAGCACCACCTCCACGACAGGTAAGAGGATCAAGCAGGGAGCCATCTCCCTGGGCTGGGCCCTCGCCGGGGTCGTCATCGCCATCCTGCTGTGGGAGGGCGTGAAGCTCCTGGGGACGGTCATCACGCTGCCCTTCGAGACCTCCGACCAGGCGATGCCACACGTGTGGACCATTGCCCAGGGTGCCTTGCAGCCCGAGGTGAGAGGGTCCGACACCCCTGTATGGCTCACCGTGCTCATCGCCGCGCTCTACACCCTGCTCATTGCCTTCGGCGGCTTCATCATTGGCGTGAGCGTGGGTCTGCTGCTTGCCATCATCATGCAGCGCTTCGCCTTCATGGAGCGCGGGCTGCTCCCCTTCGTCATCGCCTCGCAAACGGTGCCGCTCATCGCCCTGGCTCCGCTGATCGTCGGCATCGGCAACCGCATCAGTTTTGGCCCCTTCCAGTGGGGGCAGACCCAGTCGATCATGTTCATCGCGGCGTACCTCGCGTTCTTCCCGCTCTCCGTCGGCGCCCTGCGAGGCCTGAACGCCGCGACGCCGACCCAGCTGGAGCTCATGCGCTCCTACGCCGCTTCGCCCCGCTCCACCCTCTGGAAGCTGCGGTTCCCGGCTTCCGTGCCGTACCTCGTGCCCGCCCTCAAGGTGTCCGCTGCCGCAGCCGTCGTGGGCACCGTGGTCGCCCAGATCTCGACCGGCGGACGCGGGGGCATCGGCCGACTCATCATCGAATACGCCCGCGAGACCACGGCGCAGCCCGCCAAGGTCTACATCGCTGTCATTGGCGCGATCCTGGTCGGTCTCATCGCCGCCGGACTCGTCGCACTCCTTGACCTGTACCTCACGCGCAACCTGCCGAAGGAGAAGCTCACGTGAGCGAGTTCGCTGTCCACGCCGAGGGCGTCTGGAAGGTCTTCAACGAAGGCGCCGCCAATGAGGTCACGGCCCTGTCCGACGTCAGTATCGATGTCCGCAAGGGCGAGTTCGTCTCCCTGATCGGGCCTTCCGGATGCGGCAAGAGCACCCTCATGCGCGTCATCGCCGACCTGACCTCGGCCACGCGCGGCACGGTCGAAGTAGCGGGTATGACACCCCAGAAGGCCCGCGAGGACCACCAGTACGGCATCGCCTTCCAGCAGGCTGCTTTGCTCGACTGGCGCACCGTCCGGCGCAATGTCGAGCTCCCCCTCGAGCTCGCAGGCTGGGACAAGGCGAAGCGTCGGGCGCGTGCCCTCGAACTGCTCGACATGGTGCAGTTGCATGACTTCGCGGAGAGCCGTCCCTGGGAGCTCTCCGGCGGCATGCAGCAGCGCGTCGCGATCGCGCGCTCACTGGCGACCGACCCGGAGATCCTGCTCATGGACGAGCCTTTCGGTGCACTCGACGAAATGACACGCGAGCGCATGCAGAACGAGCTCTTGCGCATCGCCGGGGCGACCGGCACATCAGTCATCTTCGTCACGCACTCGATTCCCGAGGCGGTCTACCTCTCGAATCGCGTGATCGTCATGTCCCCTCGCCCCGGGCGCATCACCCACGTGGTCGACGTACCCCTGGGCGAGCGCAACGAGGACACACGCGAATCCGACGCGTTCTTCGAGGCGGTGACTGCCGTGCGCGAAGCGCTGCGCGGCCGAGCGAAGCCTGCGGGCGAGAGCGGTGCACGTCTCGCGGAGACTTCATGAAGGCGCGAATCAACCTGATCTGGCCGCCGATCCTCCTCGGCGCGCTCTTCCTGCTCGCCTGGCAGGCCCTGGTCGTCATCCAGGATCTGAAGCCCTATCTCCTGCCGGCGCCAAGCCTCATCTTCACCACCTTCACCAGCAACCTCAGCCTGATGGTGGAGACAGGTATCTATACGGCAACGACGGCCGCGTTGGGGCTTGTCTTCGGCACCCTTGTGGGCATTCTCTTGGCCATGGTGGCGCAGCGGTTCTTCGTGTTCCGCAACCTCATGATCCCCATCGCGGCGGGCATCGCGGCGGTGCCGATCGTGGCCTTGACGCCCATCCTCAACAACATGTTCGACATCACCAGCCGCACCCCCCGCGTCCTCATCACGGCGATCGTGGTGTTCTTCCCCATCTTCGTCAACGTCTACCGCGGGCTCACGGCCGTTCCGCCCGTGCAGCTTGAGCTCCTCAGGTCCCTGTCCGCCACACCTCGGACAGTCCTTCGGGTCCTGCGCATCCCCAATGCACTCCCCTTCTTCTTCACCGGACTCAAGGTGGCCGCACCCCTCGCGGTCATCGCTGCACTCGTCGCCGAGTACTTCGGCGGACCCCAGGAAGGACTGGGGAGCAAGATCGCGGCATCCGCCGCAAACACCGCATACGGGCGAGCCTGGGCGTATGTCGTGGTCGCGATCATCGTCGGGCTCGCGTTCTACCTCATCACCCTCGCCTTGGAGAGGGTGGCGACACCCTGGGCCGGTCGAACCCGATCTGCCTGATGCAACCCACTGGAGGAAACATGAAGACAGGACCACGCGGTCGCCTCGTGGCGTCCGTCGGAGTCCTCGCCGCTGCCGGCATGGTGCTGGCCGCGTGCGGGGGCGGATCTAGTTCGACCGAGTCGAGCTCCGCGGCTCCGGCAACGTCCGAGGCCGCTCCGGCTTCGTCCGAGGCCGCTCCCACCGAGGAGGCGTGCACCGAGCTCATGCCCGTGAGCCTGCAGCTGCAGTGGTTCGTGCAGGCGCAGTTCGGTGGCTACTACGCCGCCAAGGACAAGGGCTTCTACGAGGAGCAGTGCCTCGACGTGACCATCCTCGAGGGTGGTGTCGACATCGTCCCGCAGACCCAGCTCGCTCAGGGCGCTGCCGACTACGCCATCGCGTGGGTGCCGAAGGCACTCGCCTCCCGTGAGCAGGGCGCCGGCATCGTCGACGTCGCTCAGGTCTACCAGCGCTCCGGCACCCTCCAGGTGTCCTGGGCCGACTCGGGCATCTCCACGCCCGCGGATCTTGCGGGCAAGAAGGTCGGCAACTGGGGCTTCGGTAACGAGTACGAGCTCTTCGCCGGTCTCACCCAGGCGGGCCTCAAGCCCGGCAAGGACGTCGAGCTCGTGCAGCAGCAGTTCGACATGCAGGCGCTGCTCAATCGCGAGATCGACGCCGCTCAGGCCATGACCTACAACGAGTACGCCCAGGTCCTCGAGGCCGTCAACCCCGACACGGGCGAGCTCTACCAGCCTGAGGACTTCACCGTCATCAACTGGAATGACGTCGGCACCGCGATGTACCAGGACGCCATCTGGGCGTCTGAGGAGCGCCTTGCCGATCCCGCGTACCAGGAGATGACGCAGGCCTTCGTCACGGCATCCCTCAAGGGCTGGATCTACTGCCGCGACAACGCCCAGGAGTGCGCGGACATCATCACGGCCAACGGCTCGAAGCTCGGCGCGAGCCACCAGTTGTGGATGATGAACGAGGTCAACAAGCTCATCTGGCCGTCGCCGCTGGGTGTGGGCGTCATCGATCCGGCCCTGTGGGCTCAGACGGTGACAGTCGCACTCAACACGCTCAACGCCGATGAGATCACGATCATCACCGCGGATCCGGGTGCGGCGGCGTACACCAACCAGTACGCCGAGGCTGCCAATGCCGCCCTCATCGCAGAGGGTCTCGACACCACCGGTGATGGCTTCGCTCCGATCACTGTGGAGCTCAAGGAGGGCGGCGCCTGATCGGCGACGCTCCCCGATAGCAAAGGGAAGGGGCCCCGGACCAGTTGGTCCGGGGCCCCTTCCCTTCGTCGAGTGAATCGAGCTAGTCGAGGCTGGCCATGACGTGCTTGATGCGGGTGTAGTCCTCGAAGCCGTACATCGAGAGGTCCTTGCCGTAGCCCGAGTGCTTGAAGCCACCGTGGGGCATCTCTGCGACCAGCGGGATGTGGGTATTGATCCACACGCAGCCGAAGTCGAGATTGCGGGCCATCCGCATGGCGCGACCGATGTCGCGGGTCCAGACGGAGGAGGCGAGGCCGTAGTTGACCCCGTTGGCCCAGGCGAGTGCCTGCGCCTCGTCCGAGAACTTCTGCACCGTGATCACGGGACCGAACATCTCGTTCTGGATCATCTCGTCGTCCTGGCGCAGGTCTGCCACGACCGTCGGCTCGATGTAGAAGCCACGATCGCCCTGGCGCTTGCCGCCGGCCACGATCCGCGCATGCGACGGGGCGCGCTCGATGAAGCCCAGCACACGCTCGAGCTGGTTGACGTTGTTGACCGGGGGCACGAGCGCCTCCCCGCCGGGGCCCTCCTCGAAGGTGGTCGCGGTCGCGGCGGCCTGCTGTCCGAGTGCCGAGACGAAGTCGTCGTAGATGCCGGGTGCCACGATCATGCGCGTGGCAGCCGTGCAGTCCTGACCGGCGTTGAAGTAGCCCGCCACCGCAAGCCACTCGGCGGCGGCCTCGACGTCGGCGTCATCGAAGATCACGATGGGTGACTTGCCGCCGAGTTCGAGGTGCACGCGCTTGACGTCGCGCGCGGCTTCGCCGGCGACCTCCATGCCCGCCCGGACCGAGCCCGTGATCGCCACCATCTGGGGCGTGGGGTGGGACACGAGCGCGCGCCCGGTGTCACGGTCGCCCGTGACGACGTTGAGGACTCCCGGGGGCAGGATGCCCGCGTCGGTGATGAGTTCGGCCATGCGGACCGTGGATACCGGAGTGGTGTCTGAGGGTTTGAGGACCACGGTGTTGCCTGCGGCGATCGCCGGGGCGAACTTCCAGACGGCCATCATCATGGGGTAGTTCCACGGGGTCACCTGGCCGATGACGCCGACGGGCTCACGACGAATCATCGACGTGA
>Ga0315902_10009993_pt1 | contig 12599 bp, 9 predicted proteins | sample LakEriMetagenome_9_FD_203523 | JGI IMG/M metagenome (GOLD analysis project Ga0315902, IMG submission 203523) | Freshwater fungal communities from buoy surface, Lake Erie, Ohio, United States - Buoy 12 MA117 | ecosystem: Environmental > Aquatic > Freshwater > Lake > Lake biofilm | place: USA... | reverse complement strand
CAACAGTTGGGGAAGTACCAACAACAGTTGTGGCTGTTGCCCCAACTGTAGTTGCTGTTCCCCCAGCTGCTGTTGCTGTTCCCCCAGCTGTTGTTCCCGCTGCCGTCCTTCTCGCCTGCAACGCCTGGAGCGCCATGTCCTGACTCGCCTTGAACGCCTTCTCCGCCACACCGCGGATCGAGTCCTGCACCGCCTTGGGGAGCAGCGAGAAGATCACCTCGTTGCGCTTGCGGGCGGCCGCCTGCTGGCGCGACGTCTCCTCGGTCAGGTCGATCGCCTTCGTCCGGATCGACGGGTCGGCGCCGCCCTTGAGCAACGCCGTCACAGCCGCCGGCCGGTTGGCCGCCGCCGCAAACATGAGCGGCGTCTGCCCCCACCCGGCCTCGCGGGCATTCACCTCCGCCTTCTTTGCCAGCAGGGCGGCAATCCCCGCGGCGTCGCCCGCCTGCGCCGCCAGATGGAGCGCCGTGGCCCCTGTCCCGGTGAGCGCCTTCGCGTCGGCGCCGGCAGCAAGGAGCGCCTTCACCACCGCCCCCTGACCCGCCTTCGCGGCCACGTGGAGCGGTGTGTAGCTGCCGTTGCGTGTCACCGGCGTGGTCTTCGCCCCCGCGCGCAGCAGCACCGTGGTCATCGCCACGTCCCCCCGCTCGGCGGCCCAATGCAAGGCCGTCATGCCATCACCGGCCGCCGTATTCACGTCGGCGCGGGCCGCGAGCAGCGCACGCACCGCGCTCAAATCGCCGCGGCTGGCGGCGTCGGGGAGGGCCACATTGTCGACGGCCATCACGGCCACGCTCACCGCCGCTGCCACCGATACACCGCGCCAGGTCAGGATCGACGCCATCATGCCGGTCGTCTCCGGGAGGAGGAAGAAACGGAAACCTTCAGGAGGCGCGGCCGGTCCATCGCGGACCGGCCACGGGAACTCGTCAGGCGTACAGCGCGAACGGGGCCACGCTGTCGCCGAAGCTCGACGCATCCACGCCATGCCGATGCAACAGCGTGAGCATCACGTCGGCCATTGGCGTGCCGTCCGGCGCCTTGAGGTGCGTCCCGCCGGGCAGCTGTGTCTGCTTCCCGCCCAGCAGGATGAGCGGGCAGCGCCGGTGGTTGTGCGTGTTGCCGTCCGCCATCGGCGAGCCGTACATGATCGTGGTGTTGTCCAGCAGGTTCCCTTCGCCATCCTGCGTCTCCTTGAGGCGCTGCAGGAAGTACGGGAGCATCCCGACGTGGTAGCGGTTGATCATGTTGAACTCCAGGATCGCCTGCTCGCGGCCGCCATGGTGCGACGCCGGGTGGAAGCCCTTGTTCGTGCCACTCTCCGGGAAAGTGCGGCTCGACGCGTCGCGCCCCGTCTTGAAGGAGAAGACGCGCGTCATATCGCTCTGGAAGGCCAGCACCTGGATGTCGAACATGAGCTTCATGTGCTCCTCGAACGAATCCGGCACGCCGATCGGCGCCTCGGGAAGCAGTCGCTCCTCACCGCTCGAGTTCTTCGCCTCCACCATCTGGATGCGCCGCTCGAGCTCTCGCACGTTCTCGAGATACTGGTCCACGCGCCGCCGGTCGGTCGGCCCCAGCTGGCGCTTGAGTGAGGCCATCTCCCCCACGACCCAGTCGAGGATGGAGCCGTTGTCCTTGCGGCGGGCCGAACGGTCCGCGTTGTTGGCGCCGGCGCCGAAGAGCAGGTCGAACGCCGCCCGCGGGTTGCGGATCATCGGCAGCGGCTCCGTCTCGGAGGCCCAGCTGATCGTGTCCGTGTAGGCGCAGGCATAGTTGTAGTAGCACCCGCCCGCCTGGTCGAGATTCTCGATGCACAGCTGCATCGACGGGAGCGGCGTGTCACGCCCGATCTTCTCGGCCACCAGCTGGTCGAACGACTTGCCCACGAACAGATCGGAGCCCTGCGTCTGCTTCGGGTGCGCCTGCGTCAGGAACACCGCGCTCGACCGGAAGTGGTCGCCGCCGATCTCCGGCGCCTCGAACGCTTCCGCCATGCGCGTGTCGGTGTTGCTCACGATCGTGAGATGGTCGCGCCACCCCTCGAGCGGCTTGAGCGCGCTGTCCGGGATGAACTCGAACTGCCGCCCCACCCCCTCGGGTGCCCAGAGAAACTTGGATGCGCCCCACGCATTGCTGCCGGCCGCACCGTGCACCGACTCGATGCACACGAGCCGCTGGCGCGCCGCCGCCGATCCGCCCAGGCGGGCCAGCCCGCGCCCCATCGGCTCCATGGCGTCCAGGTAGGGGAGCGCGATGGCCGCGCTGAGTCCCTTCAGGAAGGTGCGACGCTCGAGCGTCTTCTGGTTCAGGAGGTGCATGAGTGGGAGCTCCGGGGTTGGTCGTGCGGGACGACGGAAAGAGACGGGAGGAGGATCAGTTGGAGGCGTCAGCCGTCACCGGCTCCGCCCGCTTGCTGTGGAACGCCTTGCTGTTCACCACGCCGAGCACGAAGGCCGACATGCGGTAGTTCGACTTCGCCGCCTCGCGCACGATGGCGCGGATCGCGGGCTGGTCATGATCTTCCGCCCGGCGACCCAGCGCGTACGCCATCAGGTTCTCGGCGAAGTTGCGCATGAGCGGCACCGGCCGCTTCAGCAGCGCGCGGGTGAGATCGCTCGACGTGGTGAGCGGCGTCCCGTCATACAGGTTGCCGCGCGTATCGAGCTTCGCCCCGTTCTCGCGATGACGCAGGCGTCCCGTCACGTCGAAGTTGTCGAGTGCCAGGCCGATCGGATCGATGAAGTTGTGGCACGACTTGCACGTCGGGTTGGCCCGGTGCATCTCCATCCGCTCGCGCGTGGTGAGCTGCCGGCCGTCCTTGGCGCCTGCCGTCTGCTCCAGGTCGGGGATGTTCGGCGGCGGAGCCGGCGGCGGCGCGCCCAGCAGCACCTCCATCACCCACTTCCCGCGCAGCACGGGCGACGTGCGGTTGCCGAGCGACGTCTGCACCAGCACGCTGCCGTGGCCGAGGATGCCGCGCCGCTGGTCGTCGGCATACGCCACCTTCCGGAAGTGCGAGCCGGTCACATTGGGGATGCCGTAGTGCTTCGCCAGCCGTTCGTTGGCGTAGGTGGAGTCGAGCGTGAAGAGCGCGAGGACGCTGCGGTCCTTCCGCACCAGCTCCTCGAACACGAGCTCCGTTTCGCGCTGCATGGCGTTGGCGAGCAGCAGGTCGAAGTCCGGGAACAGAAACGCATCCGGGTGCACCTTCTCGAGATCCTGCAGGCGGAGCCACTGCGCCGCGAAGCGCGTCGAGAGCGCCTCCGCCTTCGGATCGGCCATCATGCGCCGCACTTCGGCCGAAAACACCGCCGGCTGCGACAGGCGCTTCTGGCGCGCCAGCGTGAGCAGCCGCTCGTCGGGGATCGTGCTCCAGAGGAAGAACGACAGACGCGTCGCCAGCTCCAGATCGTCGATCCGGTAGTCGTTGCCGACCGCGACACCGGCCGGCGCCTTCTCGAATCGGAACAGGAAGTACGGACTGGCGAGAATGGCCTGCAGGCCAAGGCGCACGCCCCCCTCGAACCGGTTCGACGGATCCGCCGCCGCGCCGCGGTCGTAGAACGCCAGCAGGCTTTCGCGCTCCTTCGCCGTGAGCGGGCGGCGGTAGGCGCGCGTGGCCAGCCGCGAGAGGATCTGGTCCGCGCACGGCCGCTCCGCCGTCGCCGTGGTCGGCTGGCAGCTGAAGATCGCCTTCCGGCTGGGCGACTCGGAGAGTCCGGTGACCTTCGAGGGTCCCGTGATGAGCACGTCCATCACGTACGCCGGCTCGGTGGTCCCTGCCGCACCGGTCCCGCCGGACGCGCGCGACCACTCATGCGGCTTGATGATGTCCTCGTACGGCCCCTCGGCGTTCTTCACGAAGGCCGCGGAAATGGTGTGCTGCCCGCCGGTGATCGCGAGCGGCTCGGTGTAGAGATAGTCGGCACCGAGTGGCAGGTCGGCCGACTCGCTGTTGCGGGCAATGCCGCGATCATAGTGCAGCAGTGCCACCCGCTGGCCGTCAATGGAGACGTCCACGTCTTCCACCGGGCGCCCCACACCGCCACCCACGTTCACGCGGATCTGGTAGATCCCGTCGGCGGGAAAGACGTGCTTCATGACCAGGCCGCCGCGCGTGCCGTACGGGGTCCCGTCCACGCGGTCCCACGGGTGCTGCGAGGCAAAGGGCGACGCCCGGAACGCCACCTGCGCGCTCGGCGCCTTCCGGTCACCGATGGCGAGGCGGCTCACCGCGCTCGCGGCGTTGAGGTACCCCTCGAGCAGCATCGGCGAGAGCGCCTGCGCATCCGAGATGTTGTCGAAGTTCGCGCTCTTCGTATCGAGCGGAAGCCAGTCTCCGGCGTTCACCTCGAGGCGAAGCAGGTCGCGCACGACGCGCTCGTACTCCGCCCGGTTGAGGCGCTGGAAGGTGCGCGTCCCCGGGTTGATCGGGGCGGCATCCACGGTCGTCTCGAGTGTCTCCACCAGCGCGAGCAGCGTGTCTCCGCCCGGGCGCTTCGATCCCGGCGGCGGCATCATCTCGGCGCGCAGCTTGCGAATCATCTTCTCGGTGACATCCAGCTGCGCCGTGGCCTCGCCCACCGACCAGCCGCGCAGGTTGAGATTCCCGCGCTTCATCGTGGGGTTGTGACAGGAACCGCAGTAGCGCTGCACCGACGAATCCAGCGCCGCGAGGGCGACCCCTCGGGCACCGAAGCGCGCGGGCGCGCGAACGGCCGATGGCCGCGCGGCGCGCACCGTCGAGAGCACGGGATGCGTTGCCGGACGCACGGGCGCGGCGGGCGGTGGCGACACCACCAACGACCAGCCCAGCGCCACGGAGGTGGTGACACCGGACAACGCGAGCAACACGGTCATATCGGCTACTCCAGCAGGTCAGGGCACGCGACACCGAATGCCCCTGCACGCGACCAGTCGGTCGAAGCAGGGGTCGTTCCTCGGTGTGCTCGTGGAAACTACGCTCGATGAACCACTTGCGCTGCAAGGGGGATCCCGACCGCCTTCCGAACGGACCACGGCTGTGTCGAGCCTGATGGCCCTACGGAGAATCCTGTCGAGCGAGCTTGCCTGCCCTCTCGTATTTTCACGGTTCGGGACGGTCAGTCCGGTCTACCACCAATCCCCACGAAAACGCGGGTCACCCCCAGATCGGCGCTCAGCTCGCGGGAGCGGCCGTCGGAGTCAGGACCGCATGCAGGACCGTGTGGACCGGAACAGTGACGCCAAGCGTCCCCGCCAGACGGATCACGGCCCCGGTCTGAGCCTCGTACTCCGACGGCCGCCCCGCCATGAGATCCCGGGCCATCGAGGTGTACCCGCCGGCCGGCAGGGCATCATACCGCTGCCAGACACGGGCCTTGGCCTCGGATGGCCACGCGATACCAGCGGCCGTGCCCACGGCCATCACTTCATCGAGTGCGGCATCCAGCAGCGCCCGTGTTTCAGGAACGCGACGCAACACGCCATACGGTTGGCGCGCCACCGCGCCCACCACGCCCATCGGTTCGATGAAAAGGAATTTCTCCCAGAGCGCCACGCCCATGTCGGCCGGTACCAGCGCCGCCAGCCCGGCACCCGACAGCGCGGCGGCGAACCGGTCGACGGTGGAACGCACGGCCGCATCGAGCGGCCCAGTGGCACGCGCGCCGAACTCGAGCAGCGGGGTAACGGCCATGTGGCGCACATGGCCCGGCGCCGCGAGCTCGGCAATCACGCGGCAGACGCCGTCGCTCACCGCCCCGTGGCCAAGGGCCGCGGCCAGCTGGACGCCCGCCTCGACCCCGTTCTGTGTGGGGACCACGAGGGTGTGCGTCGCGAGCAGCGGCCGCAGCGAGGGGGCCAGCGCGGCCACCTGGGTGGCCTTCACGCACACGAGGACCACATCTACCGGACCGACGACCGCCGGATCGATGGCCGTCGCCACTACCGGCAGGTGTACATCCCCCTGTACGCTGTCAATCCGGAGCCCGTCCCGAATCAGCACCGCCTGCGTGCCGGGACGTACGATGAACGTCACGTCATGGCCGGCGAGCGCCAGGCGGACCCCGAAGATTCCGCCCACGGCACCGGCCCCGACGACGGCGATCCGCAACCGCTCCGCGACCGCCGTCGTCGAATCCGTCACGACTTACTTGCCGAGCGAGAAGCCGGAGATGTGCGCGTCGGTGTTGTGTCCCATGCGGAAGCCCACCACGCCATCGGTGCTCTTGAGCTTGCCGGCGGCCACCAGCTCCGCCTTGCTGTAGCTCGCCACCTCGGTGCCGTTGATCATGCAGGAGACCTTGTCCCCCTTCACCTGCAGCGCGATCTCCTGCGACACCGGCTTCCCCTTCGCCTCGGCCTTGTGCACGGCCTCGTTCGTGCCGCCGCGTGGACCGTTCATCTGGAAGGGCGCCGGTCCGAAGCCGCGCACGATGAAGTTGCCGTTGCCGTACGCCGCGCAATACAGGTAGCTGGCATTGTCGGTCCCCATGTCGTTGCCGGCCATCACGATGCCGTACGGGTGCGGGTGGCTGTTGAGCCCCATGTACTCGCGCTCGGCGAAGGTGGCCTTCACCGTGTAGTCGCCCTTGCCGACCATCGTGGGGTTCCAGTAGGTGATCGCGGGGCCGGTGGTGGCATGCATGCCGCTCCCCATGGAGACGAACTTGGCGCTGTCCACGGTGAGCCCGGCCTTGGCCTCCTTGGCGTCCACCACGCCCATCCACCCCTTCATCTGGATCCCGCCTTTCACGGCCAGCGACTTCTCACCGTCCTGCGCCTGCACCAGCTGCGGCATGAGTACCGCGGCAGCGACCAGCATGACACGCTTCATCGGAATGGCTCCTGCGTGGGAGAAACGGAATTGGACCACGGGAATGCGACGACCATCTGCCGGATAAAGTGCCCGACCGTCCCGGTTTGCAACAGGGGACTGACGGCCCTGACAGCGATGCAACGAACGCTTCGACCCGCTCGGCCGTAGCGTCATCGAACCGGCTCGGCGTCCACGCACGCGCTGCCGGGCGCCAGACTCCACTTCCTCCTCTGTCCATGCCGACTATCGCCGAGCCGCGGCTCAACCAACCCTGCTGGTTCGACCTCTCCACCACCGATCTTCCCGCCGCCATGGCATTCTACGGCGAGCTCTTCGGCTGGACCTTTCACGATGGCGGAGAGGCACTTGGCCACTACACCCAGGCCCATCGGGACGGACGGGCGGCGGCGGGGCTCGTGCCCAAGATGCCGGGGATGGAGGAGACCCCGACCACGTGGACGGTGTATGTGGGCGTGATGGATGCGGAGGCCATCGCCAGCCGCATCGTCGCACAGGGCGGGTCCATGATGGTCCCCCCCATGGACGTGATGGGCCTCGGGGCGATGGCCGTGGCCGTCGACCCGGAAGGTGCCGTCTTTGGTCTCTGGCAACCCGGGACCTTCATCGGTGCTCAGGTCGAAGGCGAACCCGGGGCCATGTGCTGGGCCGAGGTCAACACGCGGCAGCCGGCCGAGGCAGTGACGTTCTATGGTGGGGTGTTCGGCCTCGCCGCCCACCGGATGGAGAATGCCGATCGGGAATACCACACCCTGCACCTCTCCTCGGGTGACGCCGTGGCCGGCGTGTTCGGCATGACCTCCGACATGGCCCACATCCCGCCCCACTGGATGCCGTACTTCGTGGTGGAGTCGATCGCGCATGCCCAGGCCGTCATGGCGCGCCACGGCGCCACGGTCCTCTACGGACCGGAACCGACGCCGCACGGGGACATGCTGCTGCTGCGGGATGCGCAAGGAGGGTTTTGCGCGGTACTCGCCGCAGAGAACGGCGAGGGGACCACGGAACGGCGACCGCAGTAACCGCGGGGCACCGCGGTACCACGACCGCAGAAACCGCGGGGGACCACGGCACGACGACAGCTGAACCACGACAGCGGGGGCTACGGGGGCGAAACGGCGATAGCTGAACCACGGGAACTGGTCAACCGCGTGGTACCACGTGGTGAAGCGGTTCCCGTGGTTCAGCTATCGCCCTTTCGCCCCCGTAGTCCCAGCTATCGCCGTTCTCGCTATCGCAGTTCCGTAGTCCCCCCGCCGTCCCCGCTATCGCCCTTCCGTAGTCCCCTCGCCGTTCCCCGACGGCAGCTGCGGAATGCCTCCCCCCTCTCCACCACGGAGGAGTCCGCTGGAGGCGTATATCCCCAGCTTCTCGCGCGTGTCGATGATGTCGAGGTTCCGCATCGTCAGCTGCCCGATGCGGTCGAGCGGCGAGAAGTACTCCTGCCCCTTCTCCATCGTCAGCCGTTCCGGCTTGTACGTGAGGTTCGGGCTGGAGGTATCCATGACGGAATAGTCGTTCCCGCGTCGCAGTTCGATCGTCACCTCGCCCGTGACCGCGCGCGCCACCCATCGCTGCGCGCTTTCGCGCAGCATCAGCGCCTGCGGGTCCAGCCAGCGCCCCTGATAGAGCAGCCGGCCCAGCTTGCGGCCGTTGATGCGGTACTGCTCGATGGTGTCCTCGTTGTGGATCCCCGTCACCAGCCGCTCGTAGGCAATGAACAGGAGCGCGAGTCCCGGCGCTTCGTAGATCCCGCGGCTCTTCGCCTCGATGATCCGGTTCTCGATCTGGTCCGTCATGCCGAGGCCATGCCGCCCGCCGATGGCGTTCGCTTCCATGAACAGCTCGAGCGCACTGCCGAACTCGCGCCCGTTGATCGCCACCGGATACCCCTCTTCGAAGCGGATCGACACCGTCTCGCGCGCAATTGCCACGTCGTCCCGCCAGAAGGCGACGCCCATGATCGGGTGGACGATGTGCATCCCCTTGTGGAGGAACTCGAGATCCTTCGCCTCGTGCGTGGCGCCCAGGATGTTCGAATCGGTCGAGTACGCCTTCTCGACACTCATCTTGTACTCGAAGCCGCTGCGGATCAGATACTCCGCCATCTCCGTGCGGCCGCCCAGCTCGTCGATGAACTGCTGGTCGAGCCACGGCTTGTAGACGCGCAGCGACGGATTCGTGAGCAGCCCGTAGCGATAGAACCGCTCGATGTCGTTCCCCTTGAACGTGCTCCCGTCGCCCCAGATGTTCACGTCGTCCTCGCGCATCGCCGCCACGAGCATCGTGCCCGTAACCGCGCGCCCGAGCGGCGTGGTGTTGAAGTACGTCTGCCCCGCGGTGGAGATGTGAAAGGCGCCGCACTGCAGCGCCGCCAACCCCTCCGCCACCAGCTGCGAGCGGCACTCGATCAGCCGGGCCTTCTCGGCGCCGTACGCCATGGCCTTGCGCGGAATCTCCTCGTAGTCCGATTCGTCCGGCTGGCCGAGGTTGGCCGTGTAGGCAAACGGCACGGCGCCCTTCGCGCGCATCCAGTGGAGCGCCGCGCTGGTATCGAGACCGCCGGAGAAGGCAATGCCGACCTTGTCGCCGACAGGGAGAGACTGGAGGATCGTGGCCACGGCATGAGGAGAAGGAGGCGGGTCCGACCGGAGCCCGGGGAGCGCCCGGGCTCGGCAGCTGGAAAGCTACCGCCCCCCTGCGCCTTGGCGGTACCGACCGTAGCGTTCAGGAAGGCGGCCTCCCGCTCCCTGACCCCCCTTCGTCCCGCTCCCGCGGTTCCCTGCATGCCTCTCGTCCTCCCCACGCCCCTCGTCTCCACCGAATGGCTCGCCGCCCACTGCACCCACCCCGAGGTGCGGGTCATCGATGCCAGCACGTACCTGCCATCGGCGGGGCGTGACGCCTACGAGGAGTATGACGCGGCGCACATCCCGGGCGCCGTCTTCGCCGACGTCGACATGCTGAGTGACGAGCACGCGAAATACCCGCACACCCTCCCGACCCCCGACGCCCTCGCCGCGCGACTGGGTGCGCGAGGCATCGGCAGCAAACACGCCATCGTGGTGTACGACGGTTCGGGGCAGAACTTCAGCGCTGCCCGCGTCTGGTGGATGCTCAAGACGCTGGGGCATGAACGTGTCGCCGTCCTCGATGGCGGCTTTCCCAAGTGGCAACGCGAGGGGTGGCCCGTGACGCACGATTTCCCCGTGCATGAGCCCGCCACCTTCAGCCCCGTCCTCGACAAGGCGCGGTGGCGCGACCTGCGCGCCATGAAGGCCAACGTCGAGTCGAACGCCGAGCAGGTCGTGGACGCCCGCTCACCGGGTCGCTTCCACGGGCGTGAGCCCGAGCCGCGCCCCGGCGTGCGCGGCGGGCATATCCCGGGGTCCCGCAACGTGCATTACGCCACCGTGGTGGGCGACGACGGCACGCTGCGCCCCGTGCTCGAGCTGCGGCGCCACTTCGCCGACGCCGGCGTGGATCTGCAGCAGCCCATCGTGGCCAGCTGCGGCAGCGGCCTCACCGCCTGCGCCGTCCTGCTGGCGCTCGACGTCGCCGGGGCAAAGCAGACCGCGCTGTATGACGGCAGCTGGACCGAATGGGGGAGCCAGCGCGACACCCCCGTGGCCAGCGTTGCCGTGGATCACCCGATCAGCGGCGCCTGACGAACAGCCCCTTCGGAATCATGACGTGCGCGCCCATGGTCCCGTCCACCAGCTGCGTGATGCGCACATCGCAGGCCGTACTCACCAGCTGGTAGGCGTCCTCCCGCGACAGGCCGTACACGTCACCCAGCAGGACTATCGCCTGCCGCACGGCGATCTTGGTCGCCACGGTCAGGTTGCTGTCGGCCCCCATGGCAATCCAGTGGGTCGCCGTCTCACCACGCGGCCAGGTGAGCGTCTTCCCCTTCCGCACGATCAGCTGCAGCTCCCCCCGAAGCGCCGTTTCGAGGGCGGTGATGTCCACTTCGCCATCGCCTTGCGCCGCGTGCCCGTCGCCGATGTGGAGCAGCGCGCCGCGGACATACACCGGGATGAAGAGCACCGTGCCAGCGGTCAGCTCCTTGTTGTCGAGGTTCCCGGCATGGATCCCCGGCGGGGCGCTGTTGATCCGTCCGGCGGACGGCGGCGGCGCCACACCAATGCTGCCGAAGAAGGGGCGGAGTGGAATGGCGATCCCCAGCGTGTCGTCGAAGCGCCCGATCCCGGTTGCCACATCGAGCGGAATGATCTTTGATCGCGTGGTGTTGGGGAAATCCTCGGGGATGAAACCGCTGCGGGAGCTGAAACTGTTGCAGGCGAACGGAATGGCGAGATCGATCCGCCGGAGACGGACTTCCAGCACGTCGCCCGGCTCGGCCCCTTCCACATACACTGGCCCCGTGAGCACATGCCCACCCGGCCCGCGCGCCAGGGTCCCTGCCTGCGCCGCCGCCTGAATGGCGCGAATGGCCGGCTCGATCACCCCAGTGTCCGTTCCGGGGCGGAGCAGCCGTGTGCCGCAGGTGGAAACCGTCCCCACATCCACCACATCCCCCGACCGCACGCGCAGCACCGGCGCGGCGTTCGGATCGTAGCCGCCATAGACCACCGTGGTGGGCGACGGCCGCAGCGTGTGCACGGCACCGATCGGTTCATCCGACCAGAACGGCCGAGACGTGGACCCCGACGCCGTGGCGCGATTCGGGGCGGCGGACGTGGAGACCGACACACACCCGACGAGCGGGCCGGTAGCAAGGCCCGCCAGCAACAGCGCCGGTGGCAGAATACGGGGCAGGGTCACGGAACAGGCTCCTGGATGGTGGCCGCGAGGATCGAATCGAGCGCCGGAAACCAGCGGGCAAAGTACCGGTTCCCCTGCCGGACAGCGCGCACCGCGTTCGGCTCCTCCCCGTACTCGGCGTTCAGGGCGGTCACCACATCGAGCCCCTCCACCACGCGGCCGATCGGGGCGAACCCCTGCCGGTCGAGCTTCTGTCGGTTGTCGCCGGTGCTGATGAACAGCTGCGTGGCGCGCGAGTTGGGCCCTGAGGCAGCGAAGGCCACCGTCCCCAGCGCATTGCCGGTGGCCCGAGGGTCATCCGCCAGAGTGGCCGTGTCCCACACCGCGTTGACCGCCGGATCGCCATGGATGCCGAACTGCACCACGAACCCCGGCACCAATCGGAAGAAGCGGACGCCCCGGAAGTAGCCGATCCGCACCAGCTCGTGGAACCGGTCGGCCCCGCGCGGCGCCCAAGCGCGGGTCACCTCGACGACGAATGGCCCCTTGCTGGTCTCCACGCGGACCCGGTACCGGGCGGGGCTGGGTGGGGAGACAGCGACGGGCGCCGGGATGAATGCAACGGACGAGCCCTGACCCGGGTCACCGGCTGCCCCAACAGGCGCCGCCGTGGAACGACTGTCGCTGGGAGGGCCTCCGCAGGCAGAGGCGAACGCAAATAGCCAGACCATGCTTCGAGCTGGAGCAGCCATGGCAGGCAATGTACCGCGCGCCGTTCTGCCGATTCCTGAAATCCAGCGCATCGCACTTCTTGACAGTGTGACTATAGTTGCACTAATGTAAAGTGTCACTCTAGTCTCACCTCCATAGCAGGGCGTCCCATCATGCCCGGACTCACCAGCCGAACCCGCGCCCAGGGCGCGTCCATCGTCACCACCCTCCCCGCGGAGGTCACCCGCCGGCTCGGTATCGAGGCCGGCCAGGAGCTCGACTGGATAGAAGACGGCATGGGAGGCTTCCGGGTCGTCCGCCGCTCGGAGCCGTTGGCGGA
>Ga0315902_10009988_pt1 | contig 12604 bp, 11 predicted proteins | sample LakEriMetagenome_9_FD_203523 | JGI IMG/M metagenome (GOLD analysis project Ga0315902, IMG submission 203523) | Freshwater fungal communities from buoy surface, Lake Erie, Ohio, United States - Buoy 12 MA117 | ecosystem: Environmental > Aquatic > Freshwater > Lake > Lake biofilm | place: USA... | reverse complement strand
CACGATGTTCTGAAACTCGCCGAAAAAAAATTTTCTAACTTTCAGTAAAAGAACAAGTTGGAAATGAAAAAAAGCGGACTATATTTGCCGCCCGATTGAAAAAAACATACTTGACAAAACATAACACTACGATATATGACTAAAGCAGATATAGTAACGGAAATCTCTAATAAAACCGGCATCGATCGCAATGATGTGCTTGCAATTGTTGAAGGCTTTATGGGTACCGTTAAGAATGCCATGGAGAATGGTGAGAACGTTTATTTGAGAGGGTTTGGCAGTTTCATCGTAAAGAAGCGTGCTGAAAAATTGGGACGCAACATTTTGGCGAAAACCAGTGTAGTTATCCCCGCTCACTATATCCCGGCTTTCAAACCTGCCAAAGAGTTCATGGACGATGTGAAAGCCAAGGTGAAAGTTGATCAGAATACCAATGCCTAAACAACGCATTGTTCTGACCCTGCTAGTGCTCGTATCACTAGGACTTATCGTTCTTTTTTTATTGTTACCTAAACACCCTGCCTCGAAAGAGGTAGCTGCGACCACTGCGGATCCCGACTCACTTAAGCTCCAACAGGCTGTTGAGTTGGTAAACGGAACCAATCCGATGGCGGGCATCACCCTGCTGCGCGAGATGGTTGCAGAAGATTCCACCAATGTCGATGCGCATTACTACCTGGGATTGTTTTCGGTGAAAAGCGGACAACTTGACAAAGCCATTGCGCGCTTTGAAAAAGTAATCGCCCTTCGCCCCGATGACATTAAATACCAGATAGAAGTAGGATATCAGTTTATGGTAATGGACACTGTAAGTTTGGCCTTGCAGTGTTTTGAACGCGGATTGCAATTGGACTCAACCGACAACAATTCGCTGTTCTTTTCAGCTCAGGCGCTTCAGCGTTTGAATCGTCCGGCTGAAGCCAAACAACGCTACGAAGCACTTTTACGCCACAACAACGACGAAGTAGTTGTTGCCAAAGTGAAAGAGTTTATAGATACTTTAAATATTCAATTAACACAGCAAAACAATGCCTTGCGGTAAGAAAAGAAAGCGCCATAAGATGGCCACACACAAAAGAAAGAAGCGTTTGAGAAAGAACCGCCACAAGAAGAAGCTACGCTAGTAGTTTGTTCTGTGCGCTGCTGCGCTTATAACAGCGCGGCGGTCATCTATTCAGGGTGATAGCTCTGCGCTATCACCTGTTTTCTGTTTTCTCAATATTCCGGTTTTGACGGGTAACATCGAACTTCTTATCAATTCTACTTCTTCGGGAGTAGAAATCGCCTTGCTCAAAGAGAAGGTCCTCATCGAACTCCATCGCGAACAACGCAACCAGGAGTACGCGGTGGGCGACGTATACATGGGTAGGGTTAAAAAGATATTGCCACACCTCAATGCCTGCTTTGTGGATGTGGGATACAGCAAAGACGCCTTTCTGCATTATCTCGATTTGGGTCCGCAATTCGCCTCGCTCAATGCGTTCGCACGCAAGACGGCTGCCGGTGAGCAGCGAACACCCGATTTAATGGGGTTCCAGATGCAGCCCGATATTAAGAAAGAAGGGAAAATCAAGGATGTAATCGGTCAGGGCTATGTTATCCCTGTGCAGGTGGCGAAGGAACCTATTTCACAAAAAGGCCCGCGTCTCACCTCGGAGGTTACCATTGCTGGGCGATACCTCGTGTTGGTTCCTTTCTCCAACAAGATTTCACTATCGGGCCGAATCACCGACGACGACGAACGCGATCGACTTCGCAAACTCATCAATAGCATTCGCCCGCAAAACATGGGTGTCATAATCCGCACACAAGCGGAAGGAACCAGCGTTTCAGAGCTCGACCAAGATCTGCAAGATTTGGTGAAGCGGTGGGATGAGCTGCACAAAAACATGCGCAGCGCACGCGCACCTCAACGTGTATTGGGAGAAATCAATAAGACAACTTCCATTCTGCGCGATATTCTCAATGATAATTTCACAGCCATACATGTCAACGACGATACGGTCGCGGCTGAAGTAAAAGCCTTCCTGAAAACATTCAACCACCAGGAAAGCATTGTGAAGATGCATCGCAGCACGGACCTTTTCGACGCATTCAGCATACACCGCCAAATCAAGCAGAGTTTCGGCAAGCAAGTCAATTTGAAGAGCGGCGCCTACCTCATCGTGGAGCATACCGAAGCTATGCACGTTATTGACGTGAATAGCGGTAATCGTAAAAACTCCACGGTGGTAAATCAGGAAGAGAATGCCTTGCAGACCAACGTCGAATGCGCCAAAGAAATAGCCCGACTGTTGCGCCTACGAGATATGGGCGGTATCATCTGCATCGACTTCATCGACATGCAGAACAAAGACAATCAGCGCAAACTCAGCGATGTGTTGCGCGATGCGATGAAGGAAGACAAGGCGAAGCATAACGTTCTTCCACCGAGCCGTTTCGGCGTGGTGGAAATAACCCGTGAACGCGTGAAGCCTGTCACCCAAGTTGTCACGACGGAAAAGTGCCCCAGCTGCGACGGCAAAGGCACCATTCAATCTTCCTTACTGTTCACCGAAGAAATTGAAAACAGCATTCGCTTCCTTTCCGAAGAAGGCACGCACAAGCAACTTCGCCTGGCAGTGCACCCGATGGTGGAAGCTTATTTAAACCGTGGCTTCTTTTCGAACATCACCAAGACCTGGAGCAAGAAATACAAACTCAAATTGCGCGTCGAACCTTCTACCAGCGCGGCTTTACTCGAGTATCATATTTTTGATAAGGACGGAGAAGAAGTGAATCTATAGTGGCGAGTGGCGAGTGGCGAGTGGCGAAAAAAACAGGAATTAGCGTTGAGTTGCCCACAATTATCCAATCACTTTTAAATCCTTATTCTCGCATTCGTGCTAATCTACCGCAAATACGCCACAAAATGTTTCTCCACGACACTGCTCAGAGCTGCAATGTTTAAGTGGTCGCTCACTTCGGCAGCATCACGCACACTGCCGTCTTTCATGAGAATACGAATGACGTCGTGCTGACTGTTGTAGGCGCGGTTATCTACACTGGAGCGGATCACAAAATAATCGGCCTCTTCCTTTGTAAAGCTATATTTTGCAGAAATGCGATCCACTTCATTGTCCACGCGTTGCACTTCAAAGGGCGTTCGCTGAATTTCAATTTTGAATAATCGACGATTGACCAACTGCTCGGCCAATGTTGCAAGCACGCGATCTTCGTGGTGCTGCCAAACCTTCAACGCTGCAGCGATATCGAAATCGTCGAGGGAAGCATAGTGCTGCAATGCTTCAGGCTTCGAGATAAGTTCTTCTTGCTTTACCTGGTTGTATAGGAAGTAATGGAGTGCGGGCGAACAATGGAGCGAGGCTCCTGATCTGGCGAGTATCTGTGCACGCCGCAAGGCGTTGACTAGCATGAACTCGGCACTCAACACCGTTTTATGCAGATATACCTGCCAATACATGAAGCGACGCGCCACAATAAACTTCTCTATACTGTAAATGCCCTTCTCCTCCACCACCAGCTGATCGTCGACCACATCGAGCATCTTCAAAATGCGCTCGCTTCCTACCTGGCCCTCCACCACACCACTGAAAAAACTATCGCGCGCCAGGTAGTCGAGTCGGTCCATATCGAGCTGACTACTTACCAACTGGTGCAAAAACTTCTTGGGGTATTCGTTATTAAAAATGGCAATTGCCATGGAGAGTTTGCCCTGGAAATGCTCATTTAAGCGATTCATCATGAGCGAAGAAATGCGCTCATGATGCACCTCGCTGGCAATGGTATATTCCAAAGCGTGGCTGAACGGCCCATGCCCAATGTCATGCAACAGAATGGCACACAATAACGAAACCTCCTCTTCATCCGTTATCTCATTACCCTTCAAGCGCAACTCATCAATCGCATTTTGCATGAGGTGCATGGCACCAATGGCGTGTTGAAAGCGATTGTGCAGCGCTCCGGGATATACCAGATGCGACAAACCCAGCTGCGCAATGCGTCGCAAACGCTGGAACCATGGATGATCGATGAGCTCCAGAATAAACGCATGACGGATGGAAATGAATCCATATACAGGGTCGTTGATGATTTTACGCTTAAGTGCCAAGAAATATTATTAGGCTGCAAAAATATCTATTGCTAGGCCGAGTTAGGGCACAATGCCTTTCATCGTAGATTTGAACAGGCTATAACCCCTACACAATTCTTATATGGCAAGTGAACGTATTCTTTGGGCCGATGATGAAATAGATCTGCTCAAGCCCCATGTGCTCTTTTTGCAGCAGAAAGGCTATGAAGTGGTAACCGTCAACAACGGCGCAGAGGCCATAGAAAAAGCCCGCGAGAGTTTCTTCGACATTGTATTTCTCGATGAAAACATGCCCGGTATCAATGGCCTCTCCGCATTACAAAAAATCAAAGACATCGACCCGACTCTTCCGGTGGTAATGATTACGAAAAGTGAAGAAGAACACATCATGGAAGATGCTATCGGGTCGAAAATTGCCGACTACCTGATTAAGCCGGTAAACCCGCATCAGATTTTACTTTCTCTGAAAAAGAACCTCAATGAAAAGCGATTGGTAAGCGAAAAAACCACCAACGATTACCGTCAGGAGTTTCGAGAGATAGCCATGCGCCTGGGCGACAAGATGAACCCGGAAGAATGGGTAGAATTCTATCGCAAGCTGGTGCGTTGGAGCCTGGAACTATCCGACTCGCAGGATGAAGGCATGGCCGAAATTTTTCGCACCCAGCGGATTGAAGCCAACGAGCAATTTGCAAAGTTCATAAAGAACAATTACACATCGTGGTTGAAGAATACCGCTCAAGCACCTGTGATGTCGCACACACTGGTGAAGAATAAAGTGGCACCCATCCTGAAAGATTCGAAAGACACCGTTTTCATGGTAGTCATCGACAACTTACGCTTCGACCAGTGGCGCGTGATTCAGCCCAAATTAAAAGAGTACTTCCGTCCGGAAAGTGAAGATATTTTTTACGCCATCCTTCCAACAGCTACGCACTACGCACGCAACGCGCTGTTTGCCGGTTTGATGCCCAGTGAAATTGAAAGAACCCATCCAAACCTTTGGCTCAACGAAGATGACGAAGGCGGTAAGAACATGCACGAAGAAGAACTCATGGCCTCACAACTGAAGCGTCTGGGCTTTGACTTCAAATGGAGCTACAACAAGATCACCAATCTCAACGCAGGAAAGAAGCTCAACGATTCATTCAGCAACCTCATGAACAACAAGCTGAATGTCATTGTCTACAACTTCGTGGATATGCTTAGCCATGCCCGCACCGAAATGGAGGTAATTAAAGAGCTCGCCGACGACGAGCCTGCATACCGCAGTATCACCTCTTCCTGGTTTGATCATTCGCCGCTGTTGGATATTCTGAAAAAAGTTTCTGAGCACAACTGCACACTCATCATCACCACCGACCATGGTACGATCCGTGTCGAGAACCCCATCAAGGTGGTGGGCGACCGCAATACCAATTCCAATTTGCGATACAAGGCCGGAAGGAATTTGAATTACAACCCCAAAGAAGTATTTGAAGTGCGCAATCCTGCCGACATTTTCTTACCGAAAGTAAATGTGAGCACATCTTATATTTTCGCCCAAAACAGCGACTTCTTTGTATACCCCAACAACTACAATCAATTTGTGCATTTCTACCAAAACACCTTTCAGCACGGAGGAATTTCAATGGAAGAAATGCTCATTCCATTCTGTGTAATGCATTCCAAATAAAACCCGATTACGCTTGTCATGAAAACATCCCTTCTGCTCTCATCCGCTATTGCAGGAGCCATGGCTTTTGCCAGCTGCAGCTCACCCTCTGACCCCACCCAAACACCGCTTATGACCATCAAGCAATACCCGGTTACAACCCAAGAAGAAAAAACACTCGACTTTTTCGGAACATCTGTTTCTGATCCTTACATGTGGCTTGAAAACGATACGGCTGCAAACACCGAGGCATGGGTAAACGAGCAGATTGCCCTAACATCGGGGTATCTCGATAGTATTCCATTCCGTCAAAAAATCAAAGATCGTTTCACGGAACTCTTCAACTTTGAAAAGGTTGGCGCTCCCACCAAGGCGGGCGATTACTACTTTATGTTCCGCAACAGCGGACTAGAAGCACAGGGAAAGTACTTTGTGCGCAAAGGGCTCGATGGTCCTGAAGAAATCTTCCTCGATGTCAATGCACTTTCTCCCGATGGAACGACATCGGTAGGTTTGCTGGGAGCAGACGATTCGAACCATTATATGGCTGTATCTGTCAATGAAGCTGGCAGCGACTGGGGCCGCATCGAAATATTCGATATCGCCACCAAAACACGTTTGTCGGATCGCCTCGAATGGGTAAAGTTCAGCGGCGCAACTTGGTATAAAGACGGATTCTTCTACAACCGGTACCCTGCTCCCGAAAAAGGAAAGGAACTCAGTGGAAATAACGAATACCACATGGTGTACTACCACAAGCTCGGCACCGACCAGAAGGAGGACCAACTCGTGTATCGCGACAACGAGCGCCCCTACATGTACAACATGATTAGCGCCACCGAAGACAAAAAATTTCTGATTCTGAACGCCGCACCTGGCACCGACGGTTGGGAAGTATGGATTAAAAATCCGGAGGACACTCAAGGAAAATTCAAGCCCTTGTTCACCGACATTTCTCTTCACAACTCAATAGTTGAGAGCACAAGCGACGGAAAGTTACTCATGCACACCGATGCCGAAGCACCTCGCTATCGGTTGGTGCAAGTCGACCCAAACAACCCGGGCATCGAAAACTGGAAAGAAATTGTGCCACAAAATGACATGATGCTACAAGGAGTTTCAACCTGCGGCGGGAAATTGTTTTTGAGTTATCTCGATCGGGCGAACACGCGCATCTTCGTGTGCAATTACGATGGCAGCGAAAGACAAGAAATTGCCATGCCCGACAAAACAGGCGCTGCAGGAGGTTTCTCGGGCAAGCGCGATGAAAAGACATGTTTCTATTCGTTCACCTCGTTTACCTATCCGACCTCCATTTATAAATACGATATTGAGTCGGGCAAGTCGGAAGAATACTATACAATCAAGGTAAAGTTTGAGCCCTCGGCGTATGAGAGCAAACAGATCATGTACAAGAGCAAAGACGGAACTGAAGTACCTATGTTCATCGTACACAAGAAAGGGCTCAAGCTCGATGGCAATAATCCTACCCTGCTCTATTCCTATGGTGGTTTCTCAATTGCCATGCAGCCTGGATTCTCTTCATCACGCATTGTCCTGCTCGAGAACGGCGGTGTATTCGCCATGCCATGCATACGAGGCGGCAACGAATTCGGGGAAGAGTGGCACAAAGGAGGCATGCTCGCAAATAAGCAAAATGTGTTCGACGACTTTATTGCTGCAGCCGAATACCTCATCAAGGAGAAATACACAAGCAGCGAGAAACTCGCCATCAACGGCGGTTCGAATGGAGGTTTGCTGGTCGGTGCTTGTATGACTCAGCGTCCCGAACTTTTTGGAGTAGCCATGCCCGAAGTAGGAGTGCTCGACATGTTGCGCTATCACCTCTTCACGGTAGGTAAAGGATGGATTCCAGAATATGGCTGCGCGGACAGTTCAAAAACCGCGTTTGATTATTTGTACAAATATTCACCTTACCACAATCTGAAGAAAGGCACCAACTACCCTGCTACACTTGTGTTTACCGCAGATCACGACGACCGGGTTGTTCCGGCACACAGCTTCAAATTTGCAGCGCGCCTGCAAGAGTATCACAGTGGCAAAGAACCCGTGCTCATTCGCATTCAGAAAAGTGCCGGCCATGGCGCAGGCATGAGCACAGACCAGGTCATCGAATCCGTAGCCGATCGCTATGCGTTTATGCTTTACAACTTGCACGTCAAACTATAGTCCTACAATCCAATTATTCTATGAGAAAACTTGTACTCACAATCGCTGCCATCGCGATATGCACACTTACACATGCACAATATCAGGTAGTAACAATTGTCGAATCGATCGTTGCCGGAGGAATTGGTCGTTCGCGTATGGTCGAGAATACCTCTCCAATAAATTACAATGATTTCACCACCACGCGCTCGGAGGGAAAGGACACTAAACAAACCGATATCGACCGAGACGAAATCAAAGTGAGTTCATTAAAAGAAACCAAAATGCTGAATTTCTTCAGTTTGGTGGGTATTAACTTTCAAAACATCGCATCGAACGATGCAATCATTACGTCCAAATTAAACGAGATGGACTCTCAAGGCTATGAACTTGCATTCGTTACAAGTGGTGTGGAAAGCGATGGAGGTAAAGAAGATAGCAGTGGCATTTTCATTACTCGTCTTTACTTCAAAAAGAAATAATGATAAGCACCCCATGAAATGAGCCCGCTATCAGCGGGCATTTTCTTTCATGGGAATCGGCCAAATTTCTCTCTGTATAGTTGGATACTTTGATCCAACTCTGATTTCAACTCAGGAAAGTTTGCCATGTGCCCCTTCAGAATCTTGAAACATACATACCGAACAGCAAGATCTTGTTGAGGGTCAGTTACCCATTTCAACGTAATCATCAAGAGTTGATTCAACGAATCGTTATTCAATTGAGCCTTCACAAAGCATTTAAGTAATTCGCGCTTTACACCGCCAATTGTTTCCGCTTCAAGCTGCATCAACATTTCGGAATAATGGGGTTTCACCAATGAAGGCGATACCTCATGAATGCGCGACAATACCCACGAACCTTTCATGCGCTGCTCGCGCTTACCGGCAGTAACTAACTGAAATAACGATGTGAGTATTTCCGGTTGCTGAATAATGAGCGTAACCGCCTCATCGCATTGCCTGCGACCCATACCGACTATGAGAACATGTTCCAGCATAAAAAAAGCGCACCTTTCGATGCGCTTTGAATTAACTATTTCTTGTTGGGTTTGGGCGCCTGTGGTTTCTGCCTGATGTTTCCGCCCCTCGGTGCATGATCCTCATCTTCATACTCGGCCTCTTTTAACGGGGCCGAAATATCACTTCCTGATTCCAAACGGTTGAGGAAGTCCTCGAGCTGCTCGGCACCCAGCGATTTTGCAATAATCTTCTTGTCCTTGTCCATTAAATACACTTTCGGTGTGCTGTTTACATCCCAATACTGATGGAAATTCAAACTTTGAATAGTGGTTACACGCTCTTGGTTGATAAGCTTTGTTGCCGAATCCTGCGTCATAATAAACTGATTGCGCGATACATTCATGAACTCAAGCTGCTCATCGCGAATGAACTTCTTCCATTTATCGACCTCCATGTTATTATGAACTGCAAAAACTTCCAGACCTTTTGATTTCCATCGCTTATAAAGTTCATTGATTTTAGGCAACTCCTTTTTGCAATGACCACATGTGGCCTCCCATATTACCAACAACGTATACTTACTCTTGAGCGCATTCATGGATTGCCATACGTTGCTCGAATCTGGAAGAATGATGTCAAGTGCAGTCTGACCGCAAAGGCAGTTGCGTTTTCCATCGGCCGACGTCTTCATCTCTTTAATCTTATCTTCCTTCACCCAATCACACAATCCCTTCGAATAGTAATTGTCAATCATGTATACAAAGCCCTTGTCCATACACATGATTTTGGCTGTTTCAAAATTGTAGGTGAACTGGTGCACGATATACTTGAATCCATCCTTGTTGTCGCCAACCGTCGCAACCAAACGCTTCACTTCAGCTATCATCGTATCCGGAATCTGAGGCAATACCTGCGTGATGTATTTCTCTATTAACTTGTGATACGCCTGATCTCGAATCATACGAGGATCTTTTAAATCGATATTATCAAAATAATGATGTCGGTAGTAGAAGTATTGCCAAATCTTTTTGCCTTCCTCCGTCGAATCCGCAGGCGCCGCAGGCACATCGATATCCATGGACATTTTGATGAGCTTGCTAACCAGCAAATCAGGATTTTTAGCGATCATGTCCTTCTGATACTGAATGACATCTTCATTCAGCTTGGTCAATTGATCTCGGAACGGTTGTTTCTCCAACTCCGTCTTGGTTGAATCCTGGAGCATAGCGTCAATAGGCTGTCGCAAGCGCATTTTATCCGAAATAAAAAGCACGTAGTCAAAGAAAATCTTGTTGTTTTTCGACTGCTTAACCTTGATTCCATCAATGCGGCAATCGGGAGTAAATTCAAGTTCTATCTCTTCCTGGTCCACCACAATGTCCATACGACTGGAGTTATTTACCACGATAGCATACTTACCGCACTCGTCGTAAGGTTTACCCTCAAAAAAGAAATTCCCCTTGCCATCGACCATCGCGGTGTCGTTGTAGTAAAGTTTATTTCCGTAGTAGTTCGCCAAATAAATGGACGTATCGCGCAAGCCTTCGATGTGGCCCTTGATTTTATACTTACTCTGCGCGAAAAACAGCATTGGGCTTAACAATGCACCTAGCAAAAAAACGCTTCGTAGAAATCGTGTACTCATAGTCATTCAATATTGGTGGTAATCAAACATGTCGCAACAAGCAACCTTCCGCTCAAAACCTTTACAAACTTAACATTTTGTTTTGCCAAAGTTTGTACTCGTGCCTTCAACAACCATTCCGAGGCAGGTTCAATTGTAGTAACGGGGTAAAATTACGGCGATAGATTGTAAACAGTCAAGAGCTCCTTAATGGCTTATGAATCGAGCATTTGAGCAACTTCGAGCTGAAGCGCCTCGTGTTTGTTTTTTGCGTACCAGCCGTGCAACTGCTGCTTCTGTTCGTCCAGTGATACAGCTTCTTCTTTCAATTTATTTAACATATCCTGGGCGGCTCGGGGACGAGCTCCCCATTTCCAGCGAAAGTTCCAATGCTCATCGGTGCATATCCAGACAGGAATGGAACGAGCGCCATTGGTAAGAAACAAGTCCATAAATTCCGGATTCTCATCGCGTAGTACATAATGAGTCGTAATAAGCGGATTCAATGAAGCAAGTTTTTCGATTACCGGAAGTTGCTGGGCCGCATCGCCGCACCATCCCTCTGTAATCACCACCCAATGCAAAGGCTTATCAATAGCTGCAATCTTACGCGCCAATGCAGGCGATGGGACGAAGGTTTTTTCCCATCGATGCATTCGATGCATATTTAATTTCGAATACACGAGCAATGATTCAGATTGCTGATGCCCCGTAACTTTGCCGTCGTGTTGCAACGCTTCCACCATGGCAATGTATTCCGGATAAGTATAGCTTTTCTGTGGTAGAATAATTTTCATAGTGTGGTAACGGAGCAAAATCGCGGCGGCAATATTGCCCAAAACTCTCAATTCTGCCATATGATAAACATCACGACTCACCTTCGAAAAATGACAACCGCGCTCGGAATTTCGGGCATTGCAGAATACAGTCTTCCTCTGGTGCATATAACGGAGTATGCAGGCATGCAGTCGATCAATGAATGGGTGGGCAAGCGAATTTCTATGCGCTTTTCAGGAAACATCCACTGCATTGCGACAGGAAAAAAAATAAAGAAGACGTATGGAGAAGGCCTGAGCTACGACGCTTTCCTTACCTCACCCCTCAGTTCACCCAGCATTGTGAATCCTGAGTTAAGCCGCATCCACGAAGGAATTGCTATGCGCGATTTTGAGTGGGAACAGAAACATCACAACCAGCCTCATTTCGTTTATCTCTCCAAAACAAGCAGTATCAAGGTGGGTGTTACTCGCAGTACAAACCTATTCTCCCGGTGGATCGACCAGGGAGCAACCGAAGGTATTCGGTTGGCAGAAACTCCCTACCGGCAGCTTGCGGGAAACATTGAGGTGCTGCTCAAAGAACATCTGCCCGACAAAACAGCATGGCAGGCCATGCTTAAAGGCTTATGCAGCGATACGGAGGACCTAGTTCACGCAAAAAACAGATATCTTGATTTTCTTCCTGAGGAGCTTCATCCCTTCATCGTTGATGATGACACAATCACCACCATCACGTATCCGGCTCTTAGTCTGCCCACAAGCCCTAAATCTGTTAAACTGGATACAACACCGTTGTTCGAAGGAGAGTTGATTGGAATTAAAGGTCAATACCTCTTATTCAGGAGCAATCATGTGTTCAATGTGCGCTCACACGCCGGCTATGAAGTCGATTTGAATGTCTCCTGAAGGAAAAGTGCTATGAAAATTCACTTTTTTCTTGTGGGCGAAGCGGAAAGGTCTATATTTGTCAAGACTACTCTTCTTTCAACAAAATGTTTTCTAATGTGGTCAATGTTTGTTGGAGCTCGCAGTTGTCTAATATTTTAATCAACAAACAGTTTTAAAAATGAACATTTTTGTTTCAGGGCTGAATTACAGCATGTCGAGCGAAGAGCTTGGCGAAGTTTTCTCAAGTTTCGGTGCCGTGGCATCTGCCAAGGTAGTAACTGACCGCGCTACAGGTCGTTCACGCGGTTTTGGTTTCGTAGAAATGCCATCAGAAGATGAAGGCCGTGCAGCGATTGCACAGTTGGATCAATCTGAGGTAAGTGGTCGTAAAATCAATGTGAAGGAAGCTGAAGAGCGTCCACGCAGCAACGATCG
>Ga0315902_10009986_pt1 | contig 12606 bp, 13 predicted proteins | sample LakEriMetagenome_9_FD_203523 | JGI IMG/M metagenome (GOLD analysis project Ga0315902, IMG submission 203523) | Freshwater fungal communities from buoy surface, Lake Erie, Ohio, United States - Buoy 12 MA117 | ecosystem: Environmental > Aquatic > Freshwater > Lake > Lake biofilm | place: USA... | reverse complement strand
CGTGGAGTTCCCCGCCGGGGAATCGGCCGACATGTGGGTCGCACTCCGGCTGCGGCAGGCGGAACTGGATGATCCCGAACTGCTCGATTCGCGCATGCGCGCCCTGGTCGCCCTCGCCGGGGCGGCCACGGAGGCACTGCGATGACCGTCACCCGGCCCGTCGAGAGGTCCTGCTGATGCCCTCCTGGTTCGGTGGCGGCTGCCTGGGGTGGACCCTCGCGATCATCCTGTGGTGCGTCCTCGCCGTGGTGTTCCCCATCGTCCTCATCGGCTGGGTCATCATCATCGGCGGTGTTCTCGGCGCCATCGGCGGCGGCGGGGGCGACGGCTAGCGAGCCACCGACGCCACGAACTGCTCGACGGCGGCGAGATCGTTCGGCAACATCACCGTCTTCTCCGGCCGTTCCATGAGGTCGGCAAGATGCTCGGGAAGCCCGGGTCGCACGCCGGTCGCGCGCTCCACGGCATCAGGGAACTTCGAGGGGTGAGCGGTGGCCATGGTGACCATGGGGACGCCGTCGCGCACGTGCTCGCGGGCGGCCTTCACTCCCACGGCCGTGTGGGGGTCGATGAGCATCCCCGTGGACTCGTGCACGGACCTGATCGTCACGAGGGTGTCGTGGTCGGAGGCGCGCGAGGCACGGAAGACCGGCGCGATCCACTCGGCGTACTGGTCGGCCTCCACGAGCAGCGTCCCCTTGTCGCGGAAACGCCCCAGCTGCTCCCGGGTCACGGCGCCGTCACGGCCGTTCATCTCGAACAGCAGGCGTTCGAAGTTGGATGACACCTGGATGTCCATGCTGGGGCTGAGGGTGGGGTGCACGCCGGTCGCCCGCATCTCGTGCGACTCGAAGAACCTGGTGAGGATGTCGTTGTCGTTGCTGGCGACCACCAGCCGCCCGATGTTCGCCCCCATGCGACGGGCGATCCAGCCGCTCAGCACGTTGCCGAAGTTGCCGGTGGGGACGGTCACGTCGATCTCGCCGCCGATCCGCCGCGCGGCCTCCACGTAGTAGACGACCTGGGCCATCACCCGCGCCCAGTTGATGCTGTTCACCGCGGAGAGGTTGTGCCGCTCCCTGAAAGGGGCGTCGTTGAACATGGCCTTCACCAGGTCCTGGCAGTCGTCGAACGTGCCGTCCACCGCCACCGTGTGCACGTTCGGCGAGTCGACGGTGGTCATCTGGCGCCGCTGCACGTCGCTCACCCGGCCGTGCGGGTACAGGATGACGATGTCCACGTTGCCGCAGCCCTTCACACCGTCGATCGCGGCGCTGCCGGTGTCGCCGCTGGTGGCACCCACGATCATCACGCGCTCGTTGCGCGCCGTGAGGATGGAGTCGAAGAGCCGCCCGAGCAGCTGCAGGGCCACGTCCTTGAACGCGAGCGTCGGCCCGTGGAACAGTTCCATCAGGTGGTGCCCCGGCTCCAGACCCACGAGGGGGACGACATCGGGGTGACGGAACGAGGAGTACGCGTCCACGCAGAGGGCGGACATCTGCTCCCGGGTGAAGTCCCCGCCCACGTACGGCATGAGCACCTCGGAGGCGAGTGCGGCATACCCGTCCGGCAGGGAGACGGGAAGAGCCGGCCATTCCGACGGCACGTACAGCCCGCCGTCGGTGGCGAGACCGGCGAGGACCACGTCGGCGAACCCGAGTTCCGGCGCCGCACCGCGGGTGGAGACGTAGCGCACGTGCCTACTCGCCGATGACGCGCAGCAGGCCGGACGTGCGGCGCACCACCCCGAGGTCGCGGAACTCGCGCAGGCACGCCTGCACGTCCGACTCGCGGGCATCGTGGGTGATGAACACCAGCCGGGCGTCGGTGCCGATGCCCTCCTGCTCGGCGGCGCGGATGCTGACCCCGTGCGCCGCGAAGATGCCGGTGATCGCGTGCAGCACGCCCGGCTTGTCCTCCACGTCGAGACCCACCAGGTACTGGCTGCTCGTCTCGTCGATCGGCACCACGGGGACCCGCGCGAACGAGCCGATCGTGCCGTGGGTGCCCTTCACCAGGTTGACTGCCGCGTCGATCACGTCGCCGAGGACGGCGGACGCCGTGGGGAACCCACCGGCGCCGCGACCGTAGAACATGAGCGAGCCCACGGCATCACCCTCCACGAACACCGCGTTGTAGCTGTCGCGGACGCTGGCGAGCGGGTGCGTCAGCGGGACCATGGCCGGGTGCACCCGCACCGCCACGGAGTCACCCTGGCGCTCCGCGATGCCGAGGAGCTTCACCACGTACCCGAGCCGCCGCGCGATCGCGATGTCCGCGGCCGTGATGCCGCTGATGCCCTCGTGGTACACGTCCCCCGCGACCACCTTCGCGCCGAACGCGATGCTCGCGATGATCGCGGCCTTCGCCCCGGCGTCGAAGCCCTCGACGTCGGCCGTGGGGTCGCGCTCGGCGAAGCCGAGGCGCTGCGCCTCCGTGAGCGCCGCCGAGTAGTCGGCGCCCTCCTCCGTCATCTTGGTGAGGATGAAGTTCGTGGTGCCGTTCACGATGCCCATGACGCGGCGCACCGGTTCCCCGCGGAGGGACTCCCTGAGCGCGCGCACGAGCGGGATGCCGCCGGCGACTGCGGCCTCGAAGAGGAGGTCCGCACCGGACTGGTCCGACTGGGCCCACAGCTCGTGCCCGACGTTCGCGAGGAGCTCCTTGTTGCCGGTGACCACGGGCTTCCCGGCGGCGAGCGCGGTGGAGATCAGCTCGCGCGCGGGCTCGATGCCCCCGATCAGCTCGACCACGAGGTCGACCTGCGGGTCCTCGACCACGGAACGGGCATCGCGCACGAGCACGCCGTCGGCGAGCGTGACGTCGCGAGACTTCGACACGTTGCGCACGGCCACCTTCACGACCTCGAGCCGTATGCCGGTGCGCGCCTCGACCATGTCGGCCTGCGTCGCCACGAGCTGCACGAAGGCTGACCCGACGTTGCCGCAGCCGAGCACGCCGATGCGCACCGTGCGCGAGGCGGAGGGAACCTGAGTCATAGGGACCCCAGCCTACGGCTGGGCCTGTGGACAACGGTGGGGAATTCTCCCTTGCCCCTTGCGGGACGGGGGTCTCACCATTCGTCGGACTCTGGCTCCCCGTCCCCGAAGTCACCGTCCACGTCATCCGGGCCGAGATCGTCCTCCATGAGGTCGTCGCCGTCGAGGAGGTCGACCATCTCGAGGTACGTGAGGCCGCACGACGTGCACCTCTGGTCGTTCGTGAACCCGATCACGGGTGCACCGCACTCCGGGCAGAACTCGATCTCGCGCATGGCAACCTCCTGGTCGCCGACACCGTACGGCGGGTGTGCGTCATCCCCGCGGGATACCTAACACCCTTCACTAGCTCTCATCTCATGGGGCCCTAGCGTCTTGCTCTGGTCAGCGAGTAGACGAAGTGCTCTTTCCTACGGCCTTTCTGAGGGCATTCAAATCAACCCCCCCGCCACCGGATAGAGAGTTAGACACTTCCTCCCTCTGGAGCCTTTCAGTCCAAGCTCTCCTGCCATCACTGAATCTTTGAATCTCAAGAAAAGAGTGTTGGGGAAATCGAGACCACGCTACAAAAGCGGGCTTTCTATGAAGACCAGTGAGTCGTCGGCTGGCTTCCTTTAGTTGCCACTCAATTTCCATTGTCATGCTCATTCGAGCGTCAATTTCCTCTTTGGCCTGCTGAAGAACCTGCAGTTGCTGTGTCACTGTCAACTCACCAGCAGCACGACGCCCCAATCCGATCACAATTTGGCGGCCGAGTCCCTGTTTGCGTCTCGTCTCTTCAATCTCTGACATACGGATAGTCGCCTCACGGCGGGCTTCAGTCAGCGAGGCACGTTCGTTCTCACAAGCAACGGTTGCAAGTGTCAATGACCGCACACCTTCAACCAGCTCGGTGAAACTCCAGGACTCCCAGTTGAGATTTCGAGGAAAGAGTTCCACTGGTACGGATTTTGACCTCAGCACTGGACCAAATCCGTCGTTCAGCAATTTCCAGAGACTCTTGACCTGCACTTCTCGAAATGGAGACTTTGGGGCTCGAACTACCGGCGCAGCCTTCTTGGTCGCAGCCTTCTTGGTCGCAGCCTTCTTGGTCGCAGGTTCTTCTATCTGCACAAGCGAAATCTATCCCAGCTGATTTTCACCCTCAGGTGTCGAGACGGACGAGGTCCTCGAAGGTCTCCCGGCGCACCACGAGCCTCGCCGCGCCGTCGGCGACGAACACCACGGCGGGCCGCGGGACCCTGTTGTAGTTGCTCGCCATGGAGTGCCCGTACGCACCGGTGACCGGGGTGACGAGCAGATCGCCGGGGCGCACCCCGGCCGGGAGGGCGGCATCATCAATGAGCACGTCGCCGCTCTCGCAGTGCTTCCCCACCACTCTCGCCCTCGCCGGTCGTGTTGCGTCGGTGCGCGCGGGGTCGAACGCCTCGTACCGGCTGCCGTAGAGCATCGGGCGGAGATTGTCGCTCATGCCGCCGTCGACGGACACGAAGTCGCGCACGCCCGGGACGGTCTTCACCGTGCCCACGGTGTAGACGGTCATGCCTGCGGTCGCCACGATGCTGCGCCCCGGCTCCACACGCACCACGACACCGGACGGCAGGCCGGCAGTGGCCGCACGGATCGCGCCGGCCCACTCGGCCATGGTCGGAGCCGATTCGTCCCCCGTGTACGCCACACCGAGTCCGCCGCCGAGAGTCAGCTCCGGCAGCCCCGTGCCGGCGAACAGCTCCACCATCACGCGGCTCGCCTTCTCGAACAGTGCCGCCGACATCACGTTCGACCCGATGTGGCAGTGCAGGCCGACGAGGTTCACCGAGGACGCCGAGCGCGCACGGGCGATCGCGGCGTGCGCGTCACCGTTCGCCAGGTTGAAGCCGAACTTCGAGTCGTCCTGGCCGGTGGAGACGTACTCGTGCGTGTGGGCGTGCACGCCGGGCGTGATCCGAAGGTGGACGTCGGGGACGGGCAGGCCGGACGCGTGCAGGCGGTCGAGGCGGTCGAGCTCGTCGAAGCTGTCCACCACGATGTGGAGCACGCCGGCGGTGACGGCCTGGCGCAGCTCCTCGTCGGACTTGTTGTTCCCGTGCACCGTGCACACCGACGCCGGCACGCCGGCAGAGAGCACCGCGTGCAGTTCCCCGCCGGTCGCGACGTCGAGCAGGAGGCCCTCCTCGTGGGCGAGACGCGCCATCGCCCCGCACAGGAACGCCTTGGTCGCGTAGACGACGCGGCCGGGACCGAACTCCGCCACCGCCTGGCGGCAGCGGGAGCGAAGGTGGTGCTCGTCGTAGACGTACAGGGGCGTGCCGAACTCCTCCGCGAGACGGGGCACTGCGACACCGCCGACGGAGAGGACACCGCCGTCCGACACCGTGGCGGTCTCGGGCAGGAGGGAACGGCTGACGGCGCTCACATCTGCTCCGGCGCCTGGATCCCGAGAAGATCGAGACCGCACGACATGACGCGGGCCGTGGTGTCGCAGAGAAAGAGCCGCGAGGCACGGACGGCCTCGTCCTCGGCCTTGAGCACCGGGCAGTGCTCGTAGAAGGAGGTGAAGTCGGAGGCGAGGTCGTAGAGGTAGGTGCACAGCTTGTGCGGGTGGTAGCCGTCGAGCGCATCCCACACGGCCGCGTCGAACCTGAGCAGGCGGAGGGCCAGTGCACGCTCCCGCGGGTCGCCGAGTGAGGGCCTCGCGGCGCGAACCGAGGCGCGGTCGATGCCGGCGCGCCGGAAGATGGAGCAGATGCGCGCGTGCGCGTACTGCAGGTACGGCGCGGTGTTGCCGTCGAAGGAGAGCATGCGCTCCCAGTCGAAGATGTAGTCCTTGATGCGGTCCCCGCTGAGGTCCGCGTACTTCACCGCTCCGATGCCCACCATCGTGGCCACCCTGGCGCGCTCGTCGGCGGGCATCTCGGGGTTCTTCTCGGCGATGGCCGCCGACGCGCGCTCGACGGCCTCGTCGAGCAGCGAGATGAGCTTGATCGACTCGCCGCTGCGGCTCTTCAGCATCTTGCGGTCGGAGCCGAGCACGCTGCCGAACGCGACGTGCTCGAACTCGATTCCGTCGTCGATCCAGCCCGCCATCCGTGACACCGCCTCGACCATCTGCAGGTGCTGGGCCTGCGGCGCCCCGACCACGTACAGCATGGAGGTCACGCGGTTCCGCTCCACGCGGTCGATCACCGTCGCCAGGTCGGTTGCGGCATAGCCGTACCCGCCGTCGCCCTTGCGCACGATCATCGGCAGCGGCTCGTTGTCCCGGTTGGCGAAACCCTCGGGGAACACGACGTCAGCGCCGTCGTCCACCTGCAGCAGACCCGCGTCCCCCAGCCGGCGGACGACCTCGTCGAGCATGTCGTTGTAGGCGCTCTCGCCCATGAGGTCGTCGTCGGTGAGGAGCACCCCGAGACGGCGGTAGATCTCGTTGAAGTACACCGTGCTGAGCGACACGAAGATGCGCCACAGCCGGAGCGTCTCGGCGTCACCGCCCTGGAGTGCCACGACGCGCTCGCGCGACCGTGTCTTGAACTCGTCTGACGCATCGAACTTGCGCCGCGCATCCTTGTAGAAGCCGTCGAGGTCGCCCACGCCCAGTTCGTCGGCGGCCTTGTCCTCGCCCACGTCCAGCAGGTGCTCGATGAGCATCCCGAACTGGGTGCCCCAGTCGCCGATGTGGTTCTCCCTGATGACAGTGTGGCCGGCGAACTGCACCATCCGCGCGACCGAGTCGCCGATGACCGTGCTGCGCAGGTGGCCGACGTGCATCTCCTTCGCGACGTTCGGTGCCGAGTAGTCGATGGCGACCCTGCCCGGCCGGGCCGCGGCGCGCACCCCCAGCCGTTCGTCGGCGGCCATGGCGGCGAGTTCGGCCTCGATGAACGCCTCCGCGAACACGAGATTTATGAACCCGGGGCCGGCGATCTCCGTCGAGGCGAGGATGTCGGAGAGGTCGCCCGCCGCATCCAGCACGCGCTGGGCGACGTCACGCGGGCTCCCGCCCACCGTCTTCGCGAGTGCGAGCGCACCGTTCGCCTGGGCGTCGGCCCGGTCGCTGGGGCGCACCACGGCGTCGGCGGGCGCACCCGCGACCGCGGCGAATGCGGGCCCGAGACGGGCGGCGACGGTGAGGAAAGGATCCGGCATGGGAACCCCATTCTGCCCGCCGCGGTGCGTGCCGAAGCGTTCCTTTCCCCGCGGGGCTAGCCTGTCGTCGCGCGCGTCGAACGACTCGTCACGCTCACGTAGCTCAGCGGATAGAGCACTTGCCTCCGGAGCAAGGGGTCGCAGGTTCAAGTCCTGCCGTGAGCGCCACTACCCCCGGCCGGCACCCGGGCGCGGGTGCGGGGCCGTCAGCTCGTGAAGCCGGTCAGCCCCACGAACGCACGCGCGTGCTCGATCTCGCCCATGTGGCGCAGGCCGTGCTGGTACAGCCAGCACTCGATGCCGTCGAGCACGGTCAGCCCCGCCTCCCCTGCAACCCGCGCGGAGTAGGTGCTGGCCACCGCCGGCCCGAACGGCCTGGTCAGCAGCACGCGGTCCAGTTCGGCGGGGTCCAGCCGGGCCAGCCAGGCCTCGGTGCGGCCGAACACGAGGTTCATGTACTCGGTGAAGGCCTCCTTGTCCCCGATCTGCTGGAGGTGCATCTCGCCGGGCGTGCGGTGCTTCCCGTGGTCGGGGATGGACGGTGCGATGCGCTCCATCCACTCGTCGTTCGCGATGAACATCTCCCCCGACAGCATCATGAACGAGGCGTCGTGCATGTTGACGTAGTGGAACAGCGAGAACGCGATCGGCATCACGTTCTCGCCGAGGTGATGGTTGATCTGCTCGAGGGTGGTCGTCTCCATGCACTCCTCGTAGAGGGAGAAGAGCGCGCGGAAGCGCCGCCTCAGAGAGTCAAGAATCAGTTCGTTCGACACGGCCTCCCCCTTGCCCGGCCCGCCGGGAGGGGCCGCGGTCACCCATTGCTACTCGCTTTCCTGGCGTCGACGACGAGTGCATTGAATTTTTCGGTGTCCAGGAAGACGAACACCGCCTCTGCCTCCGCCGTGACCTCCCCGCCGTGGAGGATCTCGCCCCGCACCAGCATCTTCCGCGGGTGCATCTCCACGATGCGGGCCTCGACCTTGAGCTCCACGTTCACGGGTGTCGGCCTGCGATAGTCGACCTTGAGCGACCCTGTCACGCAGTTGCGATCGGTCAGGTGACGGGCCCTGCCGAGTGCCTCGTCCAGCAGTGCCGCCACGAACCCCCCGTGCACGCAGGCCGGCGGCCCCTGGTACGCCTCGTTGAACGTGACGGTGCTGACGACCCGGTCGGCGTGGTACTCACTCGTCATCGGCGGGGCCACGGGGTTCATCACGCCGGAGAGCGGGCTGCGGGTGTGGCGCAGCAGGGACTCCTGGCGGACGCCCAGGGTGCCAGCAGACTCGAGGCTGTCCGCGAGGGACTCCGCCGCGGTCGCCACATCGGCATCGTCGTGCTCCGGGTGGACGTGGTGGATCGCCTTGATCGCGCGCCGAAGGGCCGCGACGGTGCGGTGCATGGCCCCGGACGGCGGCGTGTGAGGGTGGATGCTGCTCATGTCGGGCGGCACCGTGGTCAGGAAAGCGCGGCCTTGACCAGGTTGGCAACGACCGACCCGTCGGCAGACGCGCCGACCTTCGCACGGACTGCCTTCACCACGATGCCCATGGCCTTCGGGCCGGTGTTCCCCGCGGCCGCCGCCGCGGCGACCTCCTCCGCCACGACCGCCGCGATCTCGGCCTCGCTCATCGCGGCGGGCAGGTAGCGCTCGAGCACGGCCAGCTCCGCCTTCTCCTTCGCGGCCGCATCGGTCCGGCCGGCCTGGGCGTAGATCTCGGCCGCCTCGGAGCGCTTCTTTGCCTCAGCCTGCAGCACGGCGACCACCTGGTCGTCGGACAGCTCGACGGCCTCGTCACCGGCGACCTCTGCGTTGGTGACGGCCGCGAGCGCCATTCTCAGGGTGCCCCTGACCGTCTCGTCGCCGGCCTTCATGGCGGCGGTCAGGTCCGACTTCAAGGTGTCCTTCAGCGTTGCCACCCCTCCATCATGGCCTCGCGGGGCCCGCCGTGCATGGTCCTGGGCACTGGGACTGAACTACATTCAGCGTGGGACGAACCCCAGGAGGAACCATGAGAACCACCAGACACCGCCGCGCACTCGTCGGGGTCGCGGCGTCGTTGATCGCCGCGACAGTGATGGTCGGGACAGCGACCCAGGCCGCCACGACGACCGTGACGATCAAGGCCAAGCTCGCCGCCGGCTACCGCATGCTCGCGGTCACGAAGGCCGGCAAGGCGTACATGGGGACCTCGTCGAAGGGCTCGGTGACGCTCACGGGCATGTCCCGCTCGGACACCAACGCGATGACCATCTCCGTCGTCAGCACGTCGGGCGCGTACGTCGGCCCCGTGATGCTCAAGTACATGGCCTCGGCGAAGAGGCAGGCCACCTCCGTGAGCAAGGCAAAGTCCGGCTTCACTGCGATGAAGCAGGTGGCCAAAGCCGGCACGGTCAACCTCGGGACGATCACGGTGAAGGGCAACTACGCCCACACCAACGTGAAGAAGTCGGTCGTGGCAGTCACCGGCAGGGCCGTCGCGGTCACTGGCGGCGTGCCCCCGGCACGCGAGAGCCTCGGCAAGACGAAGGTGCAGGGCGCGAGCGTCCGTGCGTTCGCCGACCCGGTCAACAACCCAGCGGGTGCGGATGCCGACGGCGACGGCCTCCCCGCATTCGTCGACGTTGACGACGACAACGACGGCAAGCTGGACCTCGTCGACGACGCCTTCTACTCGACCCCGGCCAAGAGCGACGGGTCTGACTTCGGCGAGGCGGTCATCAAGACCGGCCTCATCTGCGGCGGCGAGTGCGTGAACCTGAACGCGTTCAACGTGGACCGCCCGTCCGACAGCCAGGCCGCATCCACGAGGCTCGCGAAGATGATCAACACCTTCCAGGGCGTCTTCTTCGACTTCAACTCGACGGCGAAGTACTTCCCCAGCCGCACGGGTGCCAACTTCGGCTACTTCAACGTGGACTGCACCGGGATCTCCTGGTGCTCGGGCGCGACGAGCCGCGCCGTCACCATCTCGCCCGACTACGACAACCCGCAGCAGCCCCAGCCAGCCTCGAACGCCCTCCCGCTCTCGGGCGGCTCCACCAACTACGCGGACTTCTGCGGGTCCAGGGTCGTCGCCCGCAACCCCCTGAACCCGTCGGCATCCCCGGCCAACTGGCCGACGGACACGCCGTACGACCAGACCATGGACGAGTGGGTGTTCTCAAGCTGCGACCCTGACAACGACGGCCTGCCGAACGTGATCCCCTCGAAGGGCACGATCGCGTCCGGCACGAGCTGGACCAACGAGATCAAGCCGCGCATGCCCGGGCCGGACGGCATGAAGGTCGGCGACACGATCCGCTACAAGTTCACCGACCAGTCGGGCAAGCTCGTTGCCTCCTCCAGCCAGGTGATCTCCGGTGTCATCCAGACGGCGCCGAGCGTCCGCACCTTCCAGGTCGGGACGAACCCCGCCGTCACGCTCCACGCCGCCGACGGCACGTACGTGATCCCGAACGACCTGAAGAACCCGGGCGCCAACACGCTCACGCTCACCTTCTGGCGCCCGCAACGTGCGCCGATCGGTGCCGAGGCATCCTGGCAGGACGTGGGCGGGCTCTTCTACAACGTCAGCGGCCCGAGAGGTGGCTGCACGATCACGGCCGCCAACACGAGCAGTGGCGCGACCCTGGCGGTCTCGTCGGTCACACGCGGCGACAAGTCGTTCAGCACCATCACCGACACCGCGTCGGACGCCGCGCCGGACCCGGCCAACTTCATCCAGGTCACCGTGGACGTCACGAACTGCAAGAGTGCCTCCCCGCAGCCCGGACAGCCCGGACAGCCAGGGCCCGGCGGGCAGTGGAGCGTGTCCGCAACGGACCGCGCCGGCAACAGCACCCACTTCAAGTGGCAGTGACCTGACGGCGAGAACGAACGGAGGGCCGGGGTGGCGACACCCCGGCCCTTTCTCGTTCGCGGCCGCCGCCCCGATGCGGACGGGGCGCCGCCGGGGCACAACAATGGCAGTTCGTCCGAGGACAGAGATGCCGAGAGAGTGAACCAGTGAGCTACGAGATGCTTCCCCCCGCCCCCGAGGGCACCGAACTGATCCACACGCGCCGTTACGAGGTGCGCACGTACAAGGTCGACGACTCGCGGTTCATCCTGCGCGGCGTCGTCGTGGACGAGAAGCCACCGGGCCTCTACATCAAGGAGGACCCCGAGGTGCTGTGGGTCCACCACATGATCGTGGATCTCGAGGTCAGCTTCCCGTCCTTCACGATCGAGAAGGTCACCGTCACGTTCAACGAGCACCCCCACACCCACTGCGTGGACATCATCCCTGACTACGACAAGCTCGTCGGCGTGTCCATCGCACGCGGCTACAACAACAAGGTGAAGGAACTGTTCGGCGGGCCGCGGGGGTGCACGCACATCGGCGCCCTCCTGACCGCGATGGGCCCGGTCGCCATCCAGAGCGGCTGGTCGATGCGCGCCGGCTCGGCCGACTCGAAACCCCGGAGCGAGATGACGCCCGAGGAACGCGAGCGCGGCTACGCCATGAACCTGAACACGTGCCACATGTGGGACGAGAACGGGGAGATGGTCGCCGGCATCCGCAACGGCGAGCCCATGGAGGCACCGGTGTGGATCGTCAAGCGCCTCGCCAGGCACGGCAAGGGCCCCGAGGAGTGGGACAAGTTCCGCTGACCGCGCCGGTGGCTACTTGGCCACCGATGCCAGCAGGTGCAGGCCGCACACCACGAGCAAGACGAAGGCCGGTGCGGTGTTCCTCGCACCGTCGCGGACGCGCACGTGCGTCAGGACGGCAGCCGAGAAGTAGAGCACCAGGCACAGACCGGTGAGCTGGGCCAGGCGCACGTAGTCGGTGCCCACGAGCAGCCCGATGACGGCCAGGATCTTCACTCCACCGAGCACCGGAACCTTCTCCGCCGGGATGCCCAGCCTCGACGTCGTAGCCACGATGCGCGGGTGCCGCATGATGTCGAGGACCGCGGTGGACCCGAGCACCGCCACCAACAGCAGGGTGAGAGCGTTCGCGACGTTGTTCATGCGGCTCCCCTCCCGGCCAGCACGGACGCCTCGTGGGCGAGGAGCCACTTCTTCGTCTCCAGCCCCCCGGCGAAACCTGTGAGCGACCCGTCGGCCCCCACGATCCTGTGGCACGGAAGGACGATGGCAACCGGGTTGCGGCCGTTCGCCGCCCCGACCGCGCGCGTGGCGGTGGGCCTGCCGATGCTGGCTGCCTGGGTGGCGTAGGAGGCAGTGCCGCCGTAGGGAACGCGCGCGAGCGCCCTCCACGCCGCGACCTGGAACTCCGTGCCGTCGAGCAGGAGCGGCAGGTCGAACTCTCTCCGCGTGCCCGCGAGGTACTCGCGCAACTGGGCCAGGGTGCGCGCCACGACGGGATGGGAGTCGGCACGCTCCACGGAGGCATCTGCGGGCAACCTGGTCCCGGGCTCGCCGGCGAACGAGACGCCCCTCAGGCCGTCA
>Ga0315902_10009984_pt1 | contig 12607 bp, 12 predicted proteins | sample LakEriMetagenome_9_FD_203523 | JGI IMG/M metagenome (GOLD analysis project Ga0315902, IMG submission 203523) | Freshwater fungal communities from buoy surface, Lake Erie, Ohio, United States - Buoy 12 MA117 | ecosystem: Environmental > Aquatic > Freshwater > Lake > Lake biofilm | place: USA... | reverse complement strand
ATATGTTTCATCGAAAACGCATCGGTGAGGCCATCGTTAATCATGGTGTCGACCATGGTGCCGTTACCCATCTTCACACCGGCGCGCAGATGCATGCCGTGAATGGCCATGCTCATGCTTTCCTGCCCGCCCGCAATCACGATGTGGCTATCGCCGTTTTTAATCGCCTGAAAACCGAGGCACACGGCGCGAAGGCCAGAGCCGCATACCTGCTTCACGCTCCATGCCGGAGATTCTTTGGGGATGCCTGCATTCATCGATGCCTGGCGCGCCGGGTTCATGCCCGCGCCGCCATCTAAAATCTGCCCGAGAATCACTTCCGATACATCCACGCCGGCAACGCCAGTGCGCGCCAGTGTTTCTTTCAGCACCACTTCGCCGAGCTTGTGGGCAGGCAGCGATGCAAACGCACCATTAAACGAACCAATCGCCGTGCGCAGCGCACTGACAATGACAATATCGTGGTCGGACATAGTTGTTTTCCTATCATTCCGGCGAAGGCCGGAATCCATCTGCGGCCATTCGCGAATTGTTGAAGCATGGATCCCGGCCTTCGCCGGGATGACGAACAGTATCTAGGTAGTGATCTGACAAAAGTCCAGCAATATCGGCAACTTCTACTTGTGCAGCGCAGCAAGCCAACTCGCAAACGGATCCCAGCACTCTTTCGCCGCCTGCTTCCCCACCATCATGCCAACATGGCCACTGGCGGGATGGATGATGCTTGCGTGTTTCATCATCTGCGTAAGCGGCCACGCACAATCATACGGCACCACGTGATCGTTTTTGGCAATGGCGAAAAAGGTGGGGAGTTTTATCGTAGACGGACGAATCAACGTATCTGCTATCTGCCAGCTGCCCGCTGCCAACTGATTTTGCTGCGCCCAGCCAAGCAGCGTATCGCGGGCGACACCAGCCGTCATTGGCACGCCATCATTCACCCAGCGCTCCAGCGCGATAAAATCCCTCGCGGCATCGCTTGCCGGATCCAGCGAGGCAAAACGCCGGAACTTCTGCTCAAACACCCAGGGGTCGGTGAGATAAAATAACGATTGAACCCACTGGGCTGGCAGCTCGCCAGAACCAGAAATCGCCTGCTGCATAAGCTGCTGCCAGTGATCATTCACGAGAAAGGGAGCGAAGGACTGGCAATGAAAATCCCACGGCGTAGCAAAGAGAGAGAGCGAGGATAGTTTCCTGGGCGCAAGCTGCGCCGCCGCGATCGACAGCACGCCGCCCATGCAATAGCCGGCAAGCGCAATCTGCTGGCCTGTGGTCTGGTGCAGAAAATCGATCGCGGGCAGGATACGATCCATGACATAGTCCTCGGCTGAAAACGAAGACTCAGACGATTGCGGCACACCCCAATCCAGCACGAAGGAACGGATACCACGCTTTGAAAGATGCCTCAGCAGGCTGCGATCTTCCTTGAGGTCGAGAATGTAGTAGCGGTTGATGAGGGAGGGGATGAAGAGCAGCGGCACGCCATTTCCGCCATAATCCAGAAGGCGCGCGCTACCGCGTTTCCATATGGCTGGCGGCTCGCTGACATGGCGCAAGTAGGGCTCAGCCAGATAGCGCTGGATGCCTTCAAGAAGCTCGGCGCTTCGCTTTGCCGCCTCGTTTCCGAGGGCTTTTTGCAGGTTTTCCAGCGTGTTCGAGGGCGGCAAGGCGCCGCTCGCACTCGCCAAGGCGAAAGGCAAGCTGTGCCAGGTCATGAGGTTCATCATGAGCGGCAGCGGCAGGATGGGCGGCGGCGGCGTTTGCTTTCTGGCCATGGCCGGTAGTTTGCTGCAAGCTTTGCATCATGTCCAGCATCGCCTGCGTGAAGGCTTTGTCCTGCATGGCATGCGCCATCTGCTTTTGCCACATATCCATGAGGTTTTTGGCGGCCTCTGCGTATGGATTAGTCATTGCCCAAACCCTTAAATAATGCTAAAAGATAAGGGAAACTATAGTGTTTTTGAGCCAATTGGAAAGCTGTTTATGAATGCTGCAACGACCACCAACCAGCCAATTATTGTTAAAAAATACGCCAACCGCCGCCTTTACGATACCGAAACCAGCGCTTACATCACGCTCGATGACCTATGCAAGCGCGTGAAAGAAGGCAAGGATTTCATTGTGCAGGACGCGCAGACCGGCGCCGACCTCACCAACCAGGTGCTCACCCAGATCATCCTTGAGCAAGAAATTAAGGGCTTTCACCTGCTGCCGACTGCGTTTCTGCGCTCGGTGATCCGCCTTTATGATGAAAACATGGCGGGCACGATGCAGAACTATCTCAATGCCAGCATGATGAATTTCGCCAGCAATCAGGAGCAGATGAAGAGCCTGTTTGGCCGCACGATTGGCGAATATTCACCAATGAACCAGTTTGAAGAAATGACCCGCCAGAATGTCGCCATGTTTGAAAAAACGGTGCAGATGTTCAATCCGTTTGGCGGCATGTTCGGCCGCGGCGAGCAAGCGCAGGAAGCTGAAGAGAAGGTAATTCCAGTATCAAAAGCAAAACGCGCGAAGCGGGGGTAATTTGTCATGCCGCATTTATTGCGGCATCTCCATCAGTTTCGCGAGACCCCGCAATAAATGCGGGGTGACATAAACAATAAAAAAAGCCCTCAAACGAGGGCTTTTTTTTGTATTTCTAAAAAAGAGATATTTAAAGGGACGGGCCGCCTTTACCTTGTTCGTTCTCGGGAGGCTTGCCCGACATAAATAAAGTAGTCGCACCAATGGCGGCGAGACCAAGCCCCATGACAATCGCTTTGGTTTTAGGAGAAAGGCTGCCCATCGGCACCTTATCTGCCAACTCGAGGATTTTTCCCTCTTTGGCAAAGGCACCAACTCCTGCCACAGCTGCACCCGCAACTGTTGCACCGCCACCAATCATTTGTCCAAAGCTTGCCATATTGATTTCCTGAGTTTGTCTTTAATAACGTTTATCTGATTCTGATACTACACAAGTTTATTGTCATTGTGCATGACAGTTTTGTGAATGTGCGTTTCGATTTGTTATGACAGATATGTGACAATCCAAAAAATACCATAACCACCCGATTATTAATTCTTTTTTAGCTTCTTCTTTTCGGCTTCCGTTACCCGCTCAACTTCCTTCTCAACATCAGCAACTTCAAACAAGGTGGCGGGATCGGTCTGGTACATCTCGGCGACTTTGAGGGTGATCTCATCTGGCGGGGTGCGGCCTTCGCCGGAGACGATGATTTCGCCCCATTCCTTAAATTCATACAGATTGATTTTGCCTTCCTTCTGCGCCGCCATGAAAGGCTGGTATTTGCTGGGCTTTACCGCCACATAACACCAGAAAGGCGAGCCACTTTGCAGCATGCCGTAAACCAGCACTATGACGCGCGTCAGGTCATCTTTCTTGGCGGTTTCTGCGGTTAGTTCAGTCATGCAATTCCTTTTGGCACCAGTTGGCAATTAAATCCACAATTTCTTTAATGTCTTCACGACTCAAGATGTAAGTTGCTCCTCACACCAGACAAGCGTACTACGGGTGATGATAAGAAGTTCAGCCGAATCCGGATATTCATCTTCGTAGATGCCATAACGAACCAATACGGCAAAAGGGTTGAGCAAATCCAGATTCGCATCATTCAAAGGTACGTCAAGACCCAAATCCTTGATGATGGTTGATAGCGTAACCAAATTATGTGTGTGTGGAAAATCGCGATGATGATGTGCAATGACGGCCTTCAAACATTTTTCAACCGCTTGCTGCGCGAGGAAGCAACACACGCGCTGGCCAATGCCAAGCTTCGCCAGACCTTCCAAAGAAGCTAGATCATCTTTTGCGATGACGAGTAATTCACAGGCAATCTCGCTACGCGTCATAGAGCAGCTTGCCCTCACGCAGTGCCCAATAAGCAGGCTCTGAACACCAGCCTGAGCGCTTATCATACTCTGTTTCAGAATAGACGAGCACATCAGCTCCAACAGGTAAATCCGCCAGCACTCTCATGCCCACCGCCATAGCAGCTAGGCGTTTGGAAGGGGTTTTTGGCTCAATCACCATCAAATCCAGATCGGAATGCTCGTTCGCGTCGCCGCGCGCGTAGGAGCCGAAAAGGATGATTTTTTTCGGTTTCAGCGCCGCCGCAATACGGTCGGCGGCGGCTTGGATGTCAGCTTGTGTTAACATGGTGCTGATAATGCACGATTTTTCTTAAAAAAGCGATAATTTTATTGTCATTAACGTGAAAGCAGGAATCCAGTTATAGTTCTTATAAGAAAAACCATTATGGCATAGACATGCCATTGCTGGATTCCCGCTTTCGCGGGAATGACGAAACACTTACGCCGCTGCCGCTTTGCTACCCAGCAAACCACGCACGACATAAGGCAAAATGCCGCCGTTATTGTAATAGGCGACTTCGTCCAGGGTATCGATGCGGCACAGCAGGGGAACCGTCTGCGATGAGCCATCGCTGCGAGTGATGACCATATCCACCTTCATGCGCGGCTTGATGCCACCAGAAAGGCCCTTAAGCGAGATGGTTTCTTCGCCGGTTAGGTTAAGCGATTTACGGGTCATATCGCCGTGGAACACCAGCGGCAGAATGCCCATACCCACGAGGTTTGAGCGATGAATGCGCTCGAAGCTTTCGGCAATCACGGCTTTGACGCCAAGAAGCATGGTGCCTTTCGCCGCCCAGTCACGCGAGGAGCCGGTGCCATATTCCTTACCGGCGATCACCACCAGCGGGGTTTTATCCGCTTTGTATTTCATTGCAGCGTCGTAAATGGACATCTTCTCACCCCCCCTTACTTCCCCCCCGCTTGCGGGGGGGACTGAGGGGGGGAAGTAGAAGGTATTGCCACCTTCTTCGCCGCCGAGCATTTCATTCTTGATGCGGATGTTGGCAAAGGTGCCGCGCATCATCACATCATGGCTGCCGCGACGCGCGCCGTAGGAGTTGAAGTCTTTTGGCTCAACGCCCATCGCCATCAAATATTTCGCTGCCGGAGAGGATTTGGAGATGTTACCCGCCGGAGAAATATGGTCAGTGGTGATGGAATCGCCAAACAGGCCGAGGATTTTCGCACCCGCAATATCCTGCGCGGTGCCGCTGGCGGCTTTCGCCATACCGTCAAAATAGGGCGGGTTTTGGATGTAGCTGGATTTGGCTGGCCAGCTGTAGGTTTTGCCTTTGCCCACAGGAATCTGCTGCCATGCTTTCTCACCAGCAAACACATCCGCATATTTCTTTTTGAACATTTCAGCGGTCACGCATTTCATCACCGTATCGGCCACTTCTTTGTTCGATGGCCAGATGTCTTTCAGGTAAACCGGCTTGCCGTCGCTGCCGGTCGCTATCGGTTCTTTGGTGATGTCGAGATTCATCGTGCCAGCAAAGGCATAAGCGACCACCAGCGGCGGCGAGGCGAGGTAGTTCGCTTTCACCAGAGGATGCACGCGGCCTTCAAAATTGCGGTTGCCGGAAAGCACCGACGCCACCACAAGGCCATTATCTTTAATCGCCGCTTCGATTTCATCTTTCAGTGGGCCGGAGTTACCAATGCAGGTGGTGCAGCCATAGCCCACGAGGTTGAAGCCAACGCTATCCAGCGCCTTATCAAGCCCTGCCATTTCCAGATATTCGGTCACAACTTTTGAGCCGGGCGCGAGCGAGGTTTTCACCCACGGTTTCGGCTTGAGGCCCTTTGCCGCTGCTTTTTGCGCGACTAAACCTGCCGCCATCATTACATAGGGGTTCGAGGTGTTGGTGCAGCTGGTGATCGCGGCGATGACCACATCGCCATGTCCCATATCATAGCCACCCACTTTCACGCGGTTTGCAACGGGTGTTTTTTTATCTTTGTCCAAATCAGCAAAGGAATCCGCGAAGGATTTATGGGCGGTAGAAAGTACCACCTTATCCTGCGGACGTTTTGGCCCGGCTAAGCATGGTTCAACCGTATTCATATCCAGCTCGAGCGTATCGGTGAAGACCGGATCCTGATAGGATGCATCGCGCCAGAAGCCCTGCGCCTTGGCATAGGCTTCCACCAGTGCTACGCGCTCCGCGTCGCGGCCGGTAAGTTTCAGGTAGTTGATGGTTTCCGAATCAATCGGGAAGATGCCGCAGGTCGCGCCATATTCCGGCGCCATGTTGGCAATCGTCGCGCGGTCAGCCAGCGGCAGGTTATCCAGCCCGCTGCCATAAAATTCCACGAATTTGCCCACCACGCCTTTTTTACGCAGCATGTTGGTGACGGTGAGGACGAGGTCGGTCGCGGTGGTGCCTTCCTTCAGTTTGCCGGTGAGCTTAAAGCCCACCACTTCTGGAATAAGCATGGATACAGGCTGGCCAAGCATCGCCGCCTCTGCTTCAATACCACCCACGCCCCAGCCAAGCACGCCAAGGCCGTTGATCATCGTGGTGTGTGAATCCGTGCCCACCAACGTATCGGGGTAGGCCACGCCTTCATTTGTCCATACCGCCTGCGCGAGATATTCCAGATTCACCTGATGGCAGATGCCGGTTCCCGGGGGAACGACGCGGAAATTATTGAACGCATTCTGCCCCCAGCGCAGGAATTCATAACGCTCGCCGTTGCGCTGCATTTCGAGATCGACATTCTGCGCGAATGCACCCTCGGTCGCATAATGATCCACCATCACTGAATGGTCGATCACGAGGTCAACAGGAGAGAGTGGGTTGATTTTCTCCGCATCGCCGCCGAGCTTCGCCATCGCATCGCGCATCGCCGCCAAATCCACCACCGCCGGAACGCCGGTAAAATCCTGCATCAGCACGCGCGCCGGACGAAACGCAATCTCGCGGTCAGACTTTTTATTTACATACCATTCACCAAACGCTTCGATGTCGCCTTTCGACACGCTGACATCATCTTCCCAGCGAAGGAGGTTTTCCATCAGGATTTTGATGGAATAGGGCAGCCGCGACAAATCCTGCTTCAGCGCGCTGTAAGCTTTTGGCAGATCGAAATAGGTGTAGCTCTTGCTGCCAACTTTGAGTTCTGATGCGGCGCCGAATGAATTCTTAGACTTGTGTTTCACGGGGATGCTCCTTAACTGCGCCCAGCACTTGTTGCGGGGTCTGGTTGCTATTTTTAGTGAATTAGTATTATCTATCAATTATTAAAGGTTCGTTTATGCGTAACAATTTGTTTTGTATTGATACCAGACCCCACAATGCGCCCTCTTGCGCGGGCTTATGCGGGGTTTGAATGCTGGTGGCCGATAACCTGACATGCAGGCGTGGGGAGCGCACAATATTCAAAGGCTTAGGCTTTTGTTTACAGGAAGGGGCGCTTTTATTACTAAAAGGTGCTAACGGCAGCGGAAAAACAAGCCTTCTCAAGATGATCGCGGGGCTGATTGTGCCGGAAGAGGGCTCTATTTCTTGGGATGGCGCGTTGATTTCCGGTCAGGATCCCCTTATCCGAGGGGATAATACTGATTTCAAGCGAAGCCTGATGATGGTCGGGCATAAAAGCGCGGTGAAGCTGGATTTAACTGTGGAAGAAAACCTGCGCTTCTGGGGCAGGCTCTATGGCACGGAGATGCTGCTGCCCGCTGCGCTTAAATTTTATAACCTCACACGCTACCAACACACCAGCTGTAAAGAACTCTCTGCGGGCTGGCAGCGTCGCGTGGCGCTGGCGCGGCTGATTATTGCGCCGTGTAAACTCTGGCTGCTCGACGAGCCCACCAATTTTCTGGATGAAGAAGCGGTGCTGCTCACCGCGAGCCTGATTGAAAGCCGCGTGAAACAGGGCGGCATCGTGATTGCCGCGAGCCATAGCATGAGCTCGGGCGTTGCGAGCCATGTGCTGATGCTTTCTGATTTTGAGTCGTCATCCTGCGGCGCGCCTTTAAGCGCGAGCGCAGGATCTCATACCGCACGGGATCCTGCGCTGCCTCCTGAAGGCGCCTCGCAGGATGACGGTCACAGGATGACGACGCATGCTTAATCTCATCCTCACCCAATCCATCTCCCAATCCTTCCGCCGTGGCGGCGGGGCGTTTGGCGCGTGTGCTTTTTATCTGATTATTTTTACACTGTTTGCCTTTGCACTTTCGCCCGAGACACTCAAAGCGCATGCGGGCGCGGTGATGTGTGTGGCGATGCTGCTTTCCACCATCACCGCCATGCCGCTGCTGTTTGAACGCGACTATGAGGATGGCACGCTGGAGCAATTCCTGCTATGGCCTGCTGCGCTGGAACTCTTGATGCTGGCGAAAATCACCGGCCAGTGGCTGGCGGTGACGCTGCCGATGCTGCTTATCTCGCCGCTGATGACCCTGATCGCCGGTATCGACACCGAGGCAGCCGCGCAGATTTTACTGCAACTCTTTCTGGCATCATTTTCGATGATTGCGGTGAGCTGCATCGCCGCGGCGCTGACGCTGGGTGCGAAACGTGGCGGCCTGCTGCAGGCATTGATCACGCTGCCATTTTTTATGCCGATTGCTATTTTTGCATCCGCCAGCAGCGGGGCAGGGGTGCTGCTGATTCTCAGCGCCATGGCGCTTGTCGCCTGGCCACTTGCATGTTTTGTGTGCAGCGCGGTGATCCGGCTGGTAGCTGCTGAGTAGCTATGAAAGATCCAGAAATGTGAAGCGCTCACGCGTGTAGCGAGCGTAGTGGAGCGCATCGATAAATCGCTCCTCCTGCCACGTGAGCTCGGAAAAATGCACTGGCGCGCCCGCCTGCTTCAGCGCCGCCTCAAGTGTGGTAAGCGGCAGTGTTACGGCTGCGATTTTTTCTACGACATCCTGCCATTTGGGTTTTTCAGTGAGCGATACGAGCGCCATTTTGCCATCAAAGGCTTTGCGGCACTGCGATGCGACGTCACTGCCGAAAAGATGAATCATCCGCTCGGAGGAAAAATCCGCCGGCCGGAAACTGGCATTACGACTGAGGAGTTGTTGTTGCATGTGCGCCATCGCCAGCGTGGTGACGGCGATTGATTCACCGTGCAGATGTTTTGGCAGGTGCTCTCCTGCTTTACTGCTCAGCATTTCGTAGGTGTGCGCAATCATGTGCTCGCCCTGACTTGCGGGATAGCTGCCACCGGCAATGGTCATACCCATGCCAGAAAGCAGCAGGGTTTTCAGCAATATCTGAACGCTGGCTTTATCCTGACGTAAAATGCCACCAGCGGATGCCAGAAGCTGCGGCTCATCTTCGGCGAGCAGTGCAAAAGGGGTTTCGTCATAATGCGTATCAAGCACGAGATGCGAAAGCAGCCAGTCCGCCTGAGCGGTGGAGCGGGCAATGCTGTCGCCAAACCCGCTTTGGGAGAGTCTTTTCGGCGCAGAGGCAATGACAGAGAGATCACAAAACACTGCCTGCGGCATCATGGCCAGCAATGTTTTTTTATGACCGGAAACCGCGATGGATGCATTTGCGGAGAGATAACCATTCATCGATGCGGCCGTGGGAAACACGAGGTAGGGCTTGCGATCAAGATGCGCAACATATTTACACAAATCGTTGATGGTGCCGCTACCTACCGCCACCAGCGCATCGGCAGAAAGTGTCTGGGTGCGAAGCGTGGCCACGGCGGCATCATCTGCAACCAGCGGTAATGGCAGTGTGACATGGGTGCAGGGGAAACGCCCCTTCAGCGCGCGGAATACATCATCACCGAGGGCTTCAGCGGTGTTCTTATCATCCACCACGGCGAGGCGCATCGGTGAAAAAATTTCTGATACCAGATCATCAAAATCATGTCGCAGCGCATCTTCGCAAATAATGGTGGGAATGCTCTGCAGATATTTTTTTATGAAAGATTCTGTTGGATCCGAAAACACGAATGCACTTTCTAACTTGTGAATTGTAAAACGAGCGTTATGGTAACGAGGTTCATTCATCCTGTCAGGTTTTTTATGCGCCGATTTCTGCTTGTTGTCCTCAGCTCATTACTCGTTACGTCCTGCACCGCAGAAAAAAAACCACCCGTGGCTGATCTTACAATTCCTGAAGAGCCCAGTGATGCAGCCTTTAATGACTGGCTGAAAGATGTCAAAAAAGAAGCGCGCAGCAAAGGCATCTCTCAGGCAACGATCAACGAAGCCCTGGTCGGCATTAGCCATGATGCCAGGGTGATCCGCCTTGACCGCCGCCAGCCCGAAACCAAGCTGACGCTGGAAGAATATCTTGCCAAAGTTATCAGCGACGCGCGCATCCGGCGCGGCCGCGAGCTGCTTGCCGAGCACCGCGCCACGCTGGATCCCATCAGCCAGAAATATGGTGTGGCGCCGGAATTTATCGTGGCGCTGTGGGGCATTGAAACCAGCTATGGCAATAATACGGGCAGCTTTTCCGTGGTCGAATCGCTGGCCACCCTCGCTTATGATGGCCGGCGTAGCACCTATTTCCGCGGCGAGCTGATGAACGCACTCAAAATTATTGATCAGGATCATATCACCGCTGATGACATGCAGGGCTCATGGGCAGGGGCGATGGGGCAGTGCCAGTTCATGCCTACAAGCTTCCTTTCCTTTGCGGTGGATCACAATGGTGATGGCAAGCGCGACATCTGGAACACCGAGGCAGATGTGTTTGCCTCTATCGCAAACTACTTAAGCAAACATGGCTGGAACGACAACAAGGACAACCAGTTTAATGTCATTTTAAAATGGAACCGCTCGCGCTACTTTGCCACGGCTGTGATGCAGATTGCCGAGCGCATCAGGGAGGGAGCATGAAATATTCACGCTACGTTGCCGCATTATTATTGTTACTCACCGCTTGTGCGGAGCAGCCCGCTCCGCCGGGCGTTAAAATCGGTAAGCCTTATGTGATTGATGGCAAAACCTACTACCCAGCCTATGACGCGGATTATGACAAAACGGGCGTTGCTTCGTGGTATGGCCCCGGTTTTCACGGTAACCGCACCGCCAACGGCGAAAAATATGACAAGTATGACCTGACCGCCGCTCACCCGACCCTGCCCATGCCATCGCTGGTGCGTGTGACGAACCTTGAAAATGGCAAAACGCTGGTGGTGCGTGTGAATGATCGCGGGCCATTCGCCGAAAACCGCATCATTGACCTTTCTAAACGCTCGGCGCAGCTGCTGGGCATTACCGGGCTTGCGAAAGTGCGCGTGCAATTCCTTAAAGAAGAAACTGAGCGCTACCTCGCCGAGCGGGAAGCACGCGGCGGCGAAATCGATATGTTCGCCTACAACGAACAGATCAAGAATCGCAAAGAAGAATCCATCGCCCGCTCCACCGAGCCAGAAGAAAGCACCATTGTGGAAAGCAGCATCGCAACCAGCGGCGGCGGCCAGCAAGTGGCTGGTGCGGCGCCTGTGATGTCGGTTGGTAGTGGTGACCTCGCCACCAAAACAATCGCAAGCCAGCGCGGTAAGGAAGTTGTCCTTCGTAAGCCCGAATCCAGGCTTTCTTTTGTTTCTGAAGCTAATGCGCAAACACCTGTTGCAGCTGCAGAAACTCCCAGCCAGCCAGAGGAAAAAGCACTACTCGCTGAGCCAGGCGCCATTGTGCTGAATAGTCCTGAGCCAGTGCCGATGAAAGAAAAAGCCATTAAGGCCAGCAATAAAAATCGCGAAATCACACCCCCGGCCGGCACAGCAACAACAGGTTATTTCATTCAGGCTGGTTCATTTTCCACTCAGGCAAACGCAGAAAAACTTTCACAGAAGTTATCGACAATTGCCTCGGCAAACGTTGATAAAATGAATGTTGGCGATAAAGTATGGTGGCGTGTGAGGGTTGGGCCATTTGGCGATAAAACTGAGGCCGACCAACAGCTGAGGCTGGTGCGTGACAACGGCGTGCCGGATGCGCGCATTGTTCATCAATAACGAACCTAACCACGGATGACGGATGACATTTTTTTTCAGATCAATCGCTCGCAATTTGTTTTTCTTTGGCCTTGCCCTGCTGCCACTGCAAGCGAAGGCGATTGAAACCACGGCCAAACACGCCTACATGATTGATGCCACAACAGGCACAGTGCTGCTGAATAAAGAAGGTGAAGTGCAAATGCCGCCTTCTTCCATGAGCAAGCTGATGACGGCCTATGTGCTGTTTTCGCGCCTGAAGGAAGGGCGCGTGAAACTCACCGATGAATTCACCGTCAGCGAAAAAGCATGGCGCACACAGGGCTCCAAAACCTTTGTGCATGTGGGGGACAAGGTGCCGGTGGAAACCTTGATTCGCGGGATCATCATTCAATCTGGCAACGACGCCTGCATTACGGTCGCTGAAAATATCAGCGGCAGCGAAGAAGCTTTTGCGGCGGAAATGAACCGTATTGGCAAGGAAATTGGCCTGACCGGAAGCCACTTTGTGAACGCAACCGGCTTGCCGGATGAAGGCCATGTGATGACCGCGCGTGACCTCGCACACCTTGCGCAGCGCATCATCAATGATTTTCCGGAATATTATCACTATTATTCGGAGCGTGAGTTCACCTACAACAACATTACCCAGCCAAACCGCAACAGGTTACTTGCCAGCGATATTGGTGTCGATGGGCTTAAAACTGGCCATACATCCGTTGCCGGCTTCGGCATCACGCTTTCGGCAAAGAAGGGCGATCGCCGGGTGATTTTAGTCATCAACGGTCTGGAAAGC
>Ga0315902_10009983_pt1 | contig 12607 bp, 8 predicted proteins | sample LakEriMetagenome_9_FD_203523 | JGI IMG/M metagenome (GOLD analysis project Ga0315902, IMG submission 203523) | Freshwater fungal communities from buoy surface, Lake Erie, Ohio, United States - Buoy 12 MA117 | ecosystem: Environmental > Aquatic > Freshwater > Lake > Lake biofilm | place: USA... | reverse complement strand
CCCGCCCATGGCACCGCCAAGCGCTTTACCCAAGGTGCCGGTTATAATGTCTACGCGACCCATCACATTGCGGAACTCGTGTGTCCCACGACCGGTTTTTCCCATGAATCCGGAGGCATGGCATTCGTCAATCATGACCAATGCCTTGTATCGGTCGGCCAGCTCACAGATCTTGTCAAGTTGTGCTATCGTACCATCCATACTGAATACACCATCGGTCACGATCATCCGGTGGCGCAAGTGCTGCGTCGCCTGCAACTGCACCTCCAGATCCTCCATGTTGTTGTGCTTGTAGCGATGGCGCTGAGCCTTACACAGACGTATACCGTCTATGATGGAAGCGTGATTGAGTTCGTCGCTGATAATCGCATCTTGTTCATTGAGCAAGGGCTCGAATACACCGCCATTGGCATCAAAAGCCGCCGCGTACAATATGGTATCTTCTGTACCGAGAAATGTCGAAAGTTTCGCCTCGAGTTCCTTGTGGATGTCCTGGGTGCCGCAAATGAAACGCACACTGCTCATACCGAATCCATGGGTATCAATGGCCTCTTTGGCAGCAGCTATAACCTTGGGGTGGGATGAGAGGCCCAGGTAATTGTTCGCGCAAAAATTGACGACATCGCGGCCGTTGGCGCGGATATCAGCTGCTTGGGGCGATGTGATAATGCGCTCTTGCTTAAAAAGTCCGGCAGATTTAATTTCCTGAAGTTCTTTTTCAAGAACCGGTTTTAGGGTGTCGTACATAGGGCTGGGATGATTCGTCAAAGATAACTGTTCATTCAACGGACCGAAAAACCAAACTCTGAATCCTGTAGCTCAGGAATTAAACATGTGAAAATTCGGCCCGATAGTGTTCGGTGTACAGGCAGGGGCATTCAATTCAATCGGTAGCGTTTGCCAGGAAGTAGTTTTAGAACCCCATTCAACTCGAGCTCAAGGAGCACCCCCGAAATCCGTGAAAGGGTTACTCCGCTGTGAAAAGCAATAGCATCCTGTCCGCTTTCACCCATCTGTCGAAGCACATCAACGATACGTTGTTGCTCAGGATTGAGCTCGGGAAAGAGTTGTATCTGTTGAGCCTTCCGCTTCGTCTCCGGCTTATCATCATTCCACCCCATCAGCCAAACCAAATCTTCGGCCGATGTGATAAGTGCGGCTTTGTGTTCGCGAATGAGCCGGTTGCATCCCATGCTACGTAGATCACCAACCCGACCAGGAATGGCAAACACATCCCGGTCGTAGCCGTTGGCCAGATCGGCCGTGATGAGTGCGCCGCCTTTTTCGGCTGCCTCAACAACCACTACAGCATCGCTAATGCCGGCAACAATGCGGTTTCTGGACGGAAAATTCTCCCGGTCAGGCTGTGTCCCGCTCGGATATTCAGTCAGCAAGCCCCCGCACGCTATCATTTTTTTTGCTGTGCCCCGGTGTGCTGGAGGATAAATTCGATCGAGTCCATGCGCAGTAACGCCGATGGTCGATAATCCCTGGTCGAGCGCTGACTGGTGGGCACGTATATCAATACCATACGCCAATCCGCTAACAACACACACGCCATAGGGTGCAAGCCCTGCAACCAACGTCTCTACGCAGGATGCACCGTAATCGGTCGCATGCCGGGTACCAACCAAGGCTACGAAGCGGCCCGCATTGTAGTCGATACTCCCCTTGGAATACAACAAGGCTGGAGCATCATGACAATGGATAAGTCGTTGCGGATATAATGCGTCGGTAAAGAAAATTGGGGTGATGCGGTGCCGACGGATGAATGCAAGCTCACGCTCGGCAAGCGGAAATACCGGTTCGGAAAATGCTTTGGCAACCCTGCGGGCGCCTAAACCCGGAATGCGTGCCAGTAGGCTACGTTTCTCCCTAAACACCGCCTCGGCGGAACCGCAATGTCCAACAAGTGCCCGCGTTAGCACAGGTCCTACTGCAGGAAGGAAGGAGAGGGCGATACGGGCCAGCAATTCCTGTTCCGTGCATGACGAAGATAAAAGTACTTCAGACACCGTTGAGATCCATTTAAAAGGGCGCCAAAGATACTGCCGTAAAATTCCGATCTTTTGCTCGATTACGCTCTGAAGTCATGCTTAAACGTTTGTATTCGCTTATCACTGTACTATTGGCCTTGTCGACCTTCAGCCAGGCACAGGATGCAACCCTGAAAGGAAGGGTTAGGGATGAAAAAACCCGCGAGCCCCTGCCTTTCGCGACGGTCATGTCAGCCGACCGGAAGCATGGTGTGCAGACCGATCAGGAAGGGCGATTCAAACTTGTGCTCCCTGCCGGAAAATTCGTGTTGCTTTTTAATTACATCTCATACAAATCGGAGTCAAGACTTCTGGACCTGGCTCCGGGCGAGCTGGTCGAACTGGATATTTTGCTCGCACCCGATATGCTGGATTTCCGACAGATTGTCATTACAGGCAACCGTAGCAGGCAACGGATTGAGGAAACGGTCACTTCGATGGATGTACTGCCGCAACAGCTGCTTGAACGGCGGGCCGACAACACCATCGAAACCGCTGTAGAACAAGTACCGGGTGTCACCGTTATCGATGGACAAGCGAATATCCGCGGTGGAAGTGGATTCAGCTACGGTGCCGGATCGCGTGTATTGGTGCTGGTGGATGACCTGCCCATGCTGGCCGGGGATGCCAACGATGTGAAGTGGAACTTCATCCCTGTGGAACAAATGGAGCAGGCCGAAGTACTCAAAGGCGCTTCCTCTGCCCTATTCGGATCATCGGCACTCAACGGCGTTATTAATCTGCGTACTGCGATGCCTGGCGACACGGCCCTTACCCTCATCAATGCCTTCGTTGGCGCTTATGATCAACCTTCGGATGTGCGTATGCGTTGGTGGGATGAAGCACGCATGACAAGCGGCATCAGCCTCTCGCATCGGCAACGCTTCGGCAAAGTTGCATTGGTCAGTGGCGGACAATACGTGAACGACCGCGGATACCGGGAAGGGGAAACGGAAGAACGTGTTCGGGCGAATGCACATGTCCGCTTTCCGATAGAAAAGCTGAGCGGGCTTACTGCCGGACTGGCCGTTAATGCACAACGTGCGAAAGGAGGTAGTTTTCTGATTTGGCAAAACGATACGACAGGCGCATTACTTCCATTTGGAGGCACGCTGAGCACGTACACATCCGACCGCTTCACCTTCGATCCGTATTTAACTTACACGAGTGGGCCATGGATCCATAAGTTGAAAACACGGTATTTTCTCAGCAACAACACCAACAATACCGCCCAAGGATCTCGATCAGAAGTGTTTTATGCCGACTACCTGAGCCAGCGAAAGTTCCTTGAACGCATTGACTTTACAATCGGCGCTAGCGCGTCCACTACACGGGTCGCCGGTGAATTGTTCGACAAGCAGCGCGGCAGCAACATGGCAGGCTACCTTCAGGGTGATGGCTCTTTCGGGAAACTGAAACTCAGCCTGGGTGCACGGGTTGAAGGTGGATCCATCTCCGGAAAACAATTCGATCCGCAGCTGCTGTTTCGCACGGGTTTGAACTATGAGGCCTGGAAGGGTGGTTTTGTCCGAGCCTCCTATGGCCAGGGCTTTCGCTTCCCCAGCATCGCTGAGCAATACGTACGTACACGGGTCGGCAATATCGTCATCTATCCGAACGACTCGCTTTTTCCCGAGCGTGGTTGGTCAGGCGAAGTCGGTGTCAGGCAGTTACTCGCAGTTTCCTCGTGGAGAGGCATGGCCGATTTCAGCCTGTTCCGGATGGAATACCAGGATATGATGGAATTTACTTTTGGTCCATGGGGTAACCCTTTAAATCCTGGCATAGAGGATTATGGATTCAAATCGCTAAATATCGGAAACACACGTATCACCGGACTCGAACTGACACTGACAGGTCAAGGTATGATTGGACAAGTGGAGCAGACCCTATTAGGCGGTGTTACAGTAATTGATCCGATTCAACTGGATTTCAACGCTGATACTGCAGCCAAATTCAATTCGAGCACTGAAAACATTTTGAAATACCGGTTCCGGAACATGTTCAAATTCGATAGCGAAAGCCGCTACAAAAAATGGATCGGTGGATTCAGTCTACGGTATTACAGCCGTATTGAAAACATCGATGCGAGTTTTGAAAATTTTATTCCCGGTGTCAAGTCCTACCGGGAACGGCAGCCCGAAGGTTCATGGCTGGCCGATGTGCGTGCAGGCTATGTCTTAAACGATGGGGCCACCATCATGCTTAACGTGCGAAATGTATTCAACACGGAGTTCATGACACGACCTGCCGACCTGCAAGCTCCGCGCTCAGTACTCCTGTCGGTCATTGTAAGACTTTAGCCACATCTACCGCGGCTTAGAACACTATATTTGTCCAAATGGAACCGGTCATTCGTGTCAACGGACTCGTCAAGCGCTATGGCTCGTTCGAGGCAGTGAAGGGTATTTCCTTCGAGGTATACAAACAGGAGATTTTCGGACTCCTTGGGCCTAACGGTGCAGGCAAAACAACCACACTGGAAATCATCGAAACACTTCGGGAAAAGTCGGTCGGAAGTGTACACGTCGCCGGGCATGACATCGACCGCGATGCGGACTCCATCAAACGCATCATCGGTGTGCAATTGCAGGCGGCAGGGTATTACCCAAGTTTGACATTGACCGAACTCATCGGCCTTTTTGCCGGATTATACAACATGCAGGTGGATGCAGAAGCCTTACTGAAAAGTGTCGGCCTAGAAGAAAAACGCAAATCACGGTTCAAGGAATTAAGCGGCGGGCAGAAGCAGCGATTCAGCATCGCCACTACACTCATCCACAAGCCCTCCATCATTTTTCTGGACGAGCCTACAACCGGTCTTGATCCGCAGGCGCGCAGAAACCTGTGGGACCTGATCCGAAAAGTGCGGGACGAGGGAACCACTGTGGTCATCACAACCCACTACATGGATGAAGCAGAACAACTGTGCGACCGGGTGGCCATCATGGACTCGGGCAAAATCATTTCCATCGATTCACCTGAGAAGTTGATTGACAAATTGGTTGCGAGTGGATTCGAGCGCCCCCGCGAGGTACGTAAAGCCAGCTTGGAAGATGTGTTTCTTAACCTGACAGGTCACGCCTGGACTGAAGAATAAAGCGCTCCAAATCGAATGGAACCTTCAAACCCGAAGAATCACGCACATTATTCTCAATGGAAAGCGATGCTGGCCATTAGCAAGGCGAGCCTGCGTTCCATGCTTAGAAGTCCGTCTGCGGTCATATTCACCTTGCTATTCCCCCTGATCTTTATACTTGTATTCGGATTCATACGGGGTGGCGGAGTACAACTCGATGTCGGACTTGATCTGCGAAGCGATACCCAGAACCGTCTCTTCGATGTGTTATCGGCTCAGCCGGGAATCAATCTTATCCCTGAATCCGATGCCGAAGTGCAACTTGAACAGTTGCGAAAAGGGAATATTGACGGAATCGTACGGCTGATCAAAAGCGATTCAGGTGACAGCTCTGCCTATCGACTTGAACTGACCACAGCAGTGACAGGTGGTGAGGGTGCGGTCATCCTGCGATCGATGCTTGAGCACCTAGTCGATAAAGCCAGTCTCGATGCAATGCAACCTCAGCAACGACTCGCATCCATTTCACAAAAGGTGATACAATCGCGCGAGTACCGCACCATTGACTTCATTCTGCCTGGACAGCTCGGGTTTTCACTGCTAAGTTCGGGGGTGTTCGGAACGGCATTTGTATTTTTTAACCTCAGACAGACGCTGGTTGTCAAGCGATTCTTCGCTACACCGATTCGGCGGCCTTATATCGTCATGGGTGAAGCACTCAGCCGATTGGTTTTTTCGCTCAGCGGAGCCTGCTTCCTGATTGCTGTGGGTCATTTTGCGTTCGGATTCACGTTAGTGAATGGCCTCAGTACATTCCTTGCCATGCTCGGGCTCTCTGCCCTTGGTTTGATTGTCTTCATGGGTTTCGGATTCCTTGTTTCCGGTCTGGCCAAAAGCGAAAGCACCATCCCCCCACTGGCCAACCTGATTACACTTCCACAATTCCTCCTCTCCGGAACCTTCTTCGGTATCGAGAATTTTCCAGAATGGCTTCAACCCATCTGCAAAATACTTCCGTTGACTTACCTAAATAATGCACTAAGGCTTGTCGCTTACGATGGAGCTGGACCAGATCAGCTCTGGCTACCTGTGTTGATTGTTGCTGCCTGGGGATTACTGGTGTATGCGCTAGCCGTACGCTTTTTCCGGTGGGAATAAAAAACTGCCTGATTGGCAGTACTTTTACAGCGGCATGCCGTTTGGGTATGCCCATCACTCCAAATAATTTTGCATTTCATCCGTTAAACACCTTACACCTCTACTGCCATGTTAGGAATTTATGTCATTTCCATTGCATTCATGCTGATTGGCTGGCTCGTAAGCGGCCAGCTTAAACGCCGTTTTACCCGCTATGCTCAAACGCCGATCAGCTCTGGAATGAGCGGCCAGGAAATTGCCGAGAAAATGCTTCGTGACAGCAGCATTTTCGATGTAAAGGTGATTTCCGTTCAGGGACAACTGACCGACCATTACAATCCCCTTGAAAAAACCGTAAACCTGAGCCACGATGTGTATTACGGTCGCAATGCTGCCGCTGCAGCCGTTGCAGCGCACGAATGCGGTCACGCCGTACAACATGCCCGTGCCTATCACTTCCTGAAGTTGCGATCAGCGCTGGTACCGGTCGTTAGTTTTGCCTCACACTGGATGCATTGGATTCTTCTCGGCGGAATCCTTACAGTCAACACCTTCCCACAGTTGTTACTCGCCGGAATTTGCCTGTTTGCGATGACCACGGCGTTTAGTCTGATTACACTCCCGGTTGAATTTGATGCGAGCAAGCGTGCACTCATATGGCTCGAAAGTGCCCGCATCACCAATTCCATGGAGCATGAACAATCAAAAGATGCCTTGTGGTGGGCAGCCATGACCTATGTAGTAGCTGCTCTGTCTGCAATCGCAACGCTTATGTACTATGTCTTGATTTATATGGGACGCAGAGACTGATTCTGATTACACAGATACGATGAAGGGGAGGTTGGAAACAGCCTCCCCTTTGGTTTTTCACACCAACGTATAATTAACATAGCCATTGCCCTCACAACGATTGATTACTTTCGTAATATGAGTCTACCCCAACCGATTGTCGACAGGATCAAACTCCTGGAAGAAAAATATACGGCCATGGGACAGGACCTGTTGTCCTATCTCGATGGTCTCCTGTACGCCGATGTGTGTACCTACTGGGATTATATCCGCCTCGATACCTTGCTGAGTCTGCAGCAACCACGCACGCAGTTCCCCGATGAGACCGTATTCATCATGTATCATCAGGTCACTGAGCTTTATTTCAAACTTGCCTTACATGAACTGAAGCAGATTGTGGAACGCGGACCGGATGCAGCCTTCATGACTGAGCGCTTGCAGCGTGTGAACAGGTATTTCTCGGTACTCACCAGTTCATTCGACATCATGGTGGAGGGTATGGAGCGCGAACAGTTTCAGAAGTTCAGGATGAGCCTGCTTCCGGCCTCTGGATTCCAGAGTGCACAATACCGGATGATTGAAATCTACGCAACAGACTTCATTCATTTGGTCGACAAAGACGTACGCGAATCGATGCGCAACGGAAACCACCCAGTAGCAGAACTGTTCGAACACATTTATTGGAAAGCCGGTGCCACTGAATTATCAAGTGGAAAAAAGACACTCACACTTCGTCAATTCGAAGAAAAGTACTCTGTTGAATTGGTTCGCCTTGCCGAATCCCTTGAGCGAAATAATATGCTGGCCTTGTATCATGCCCTTCCGGAAGCTGATCGGAATAGCGATGAACTACGTGTTGCCCTAAAACAACTTGATGTGAATGTCAACATCAACTGGCCCCTTGTGCATTACAAATCGGCTGTGCGCTATTTACAAGCTAACCCTGCAGATATCGCTGCTACCGGAGGTACCAATTGGCAGAAGTACCTTCCACCACGATTCCAGAAACGCATATTCTACCCCGAACTCTGGTCGGCCGAAGAACAGGAAAACTGGGGTAAAATATGGGTGGAGAATATTCTTTCAAGTCAGGCAAAATCCTAATCAAATACCTCATCAGACCATGCGACAGATTAGAATTTTGACCTTCATCGGTGTTATCGCTTGTGCATTCCCGCACGCTGCTTCATCACAGGATGCAAGTGCAGCAAAACCTCCTACACAACTTGAAAAATCACGGAGGTTCCTCATGCGCTACATCACCTTCTTCGACACCATTCCTGATACAGAGGCCAGATTAAACATCGTGAAGGGTATCGCCATGGTTGCCAACGCCGATGCCAATGATTGGGTGGCGCAATACCAAGCCTCGTATCATCATTTGATGATTGCAGAATCATGCGCTGACACCATCAATAGAAATTACCAACTTGAACGCTCGCGCTTTTACCTGGATGCAGCTGAAAAAGCCAATGCAGATGCGGCCGAGTTAACTGCATTAAAAGGTCTATCGATTCAGGTAGTAGGCAAGCTGCTGAAGCGCTCGACCGACAGCCTGATTGCCGCAAACCTTAAAACGATTGAGCAACTCCATAAAAAGGGCAAGAGCTGTGCACGAAGTCAACTAATGTTGGCCGAAGATCTGCTGAACCTGCCGGAAGGTAAAGGACGCGATGAAAGGCGTGCCAAAGAGGCTCTGCTTGCTGCACTTCCGCTTTTCGACCAGGAATCACACGAGGATCCGGCATGGCCGGCGTGGGGGAAGAAACGCTGCGAGGCACTACTCGATTCGATGAAAAAATAATCAGCGTGGCGAGAGCCCATATTTTGTCCGATACCGGTCGTACAATGCTTTCTGATAGTTGTCGAGGCTGATTTCACGGCCAGCAATCCAAGCGAGTTCCACATGGTTTCCTGTCATTTCCAGCGCATCGCCGCTTGAAACAAACAGGGTTGCGTCTTTCCCATCTTCCAGAGAACCGCATCGGGAATCAATGCCCAGTATCCGTGCAGGGCTCAATGTGATGGCTTTCAAAGCCTCTTCGCTGCTCAGACCGAAACCTACTGCCATGCCTGCTTGAAAAGGCAGGTTGCGGTGTTGCCAGAATCCCTGATCTGTGATGGCGAATTCAACTCCGGCATCGCGAAGCAGGGATGGCAATTTGTACGGAAGCGCTACATCTTCATCTTCCCGGTAAGGCAATGCATGGGTACGTTCGATGATCACAGGAACTTTTCCGGCTTTGAGCCTGTCGGCAATTCGCCAGCTGTCAGCACCGCCTACAATCACCAGCTTTATTCCATACCGTTCTGAGAGCGCAAGTGCTTCGAGAATCTCACGGGCAAAATCGCAACGAACGAATAACGTTTTGGTGCTATCAAATAGTCCCTTCATCGCCTGCAAATGCGGGTTGAATAAAGGATCAGTGGCATCGGCATAAGCTGCCGCCTCCTCGAACTGACGGTTCAATGTGGCAAGCGATTTCTGCATGCGTTCGCGCTGTTCATCTTCCGGATCAGACCAAGGGGATTTAAACGTGCGCATAGAAGGCCAATTGAGCCAGATACCATCATCCGCAAATACGGCAGCGTCCTCCCAGTTCCATGCATCCAGTTGCACAACCGAACTTGTGCCCGAAAACAAACCGCCTTGAGGAGCGATTTGCGCCATCAACACACCATTATCGCGCACCGTCGGTATAACCCGCGAATCGGTATTGTATGCAATCAGAGCACGGGCACTGGGATTGATTGTTCCACTCTCACGGAAATCGTTCGTTGCCCGAACCAACTCGATTTCACTTAAGCCGATGATTGAGCCCGTAGAGATAAATCCCGGGTAAATATGTTTCCCCGGCAAGGTCATGATTGTATCGAAAGAACGTGGGTCTGGTTTGAATCCTCGTGCATCCATGATGAAGGTGATCTTACCATCAGCCAATCCGATGGCACTGTTCTCCACTACCTTACCGTTACCCACATGTGCCGTGGCATTGAGCAGTAAAATGCGTGAAGGTTTACCATCTGCCGGCACAGGACGCTGCGCTACAGCTTGTAGAGAAAAGAAAAGGAAAGCGAAACTCAAGATGTTTTTCATGGTGTTCAGTGCGGGAGGTGTTCCATGTCATTGCAGTGAAATTCTTCGCGCAAGGTGGTGGTGGGCCGCTGACTGGCTCCCCCTTGCTGTTTATCGTCCGACATTTTACGGATCAGACGCTGACGTTCGGATTCATTCCGCTTTCGGAGTTCCTCGTCACGAACGATGTCGAAATAGCAGATTCCATCAACATAGGTCTGCACTGGTCGCGATCCTACCGACAAGGGATGCCCGTTCCACACGACCAGATCAGCATCCTTGCCCGCTTTGATACTTCCTACACGTTGGTCGATTCGCAGGAGTTTCGCTGGATTGAGAGTCACAAAACACAAGGCTTCCTCTTCACTCAACCCGCCGTATTTCACTGCCTTTGCCGCTTCCTGGTTAAGTCGACGTGCCATCTCGGAATCATCACTATTGAATGCGGTGAGTACGCCACAACGGTGCATCAGGGCGCCGTTGTACGGAATGGCATCGATCACCTCGTATTTATAGGCCCACCAATCGGCAAAAGAAGATCCGCCTGCTCCATGACGCTTCATTTTATCGGCGACCTTATAGCCTTCAAGAATATGCGTGAAGGTATTTACCCTGAATCCGAATGTGTCGGCAACATGCATCAGCATATTGATTTCACCCTGCTGATAACTGTGGCAGGTTATAAAGCGCTTGCTGTTGAGTATCTCCATCAGAGCCTCCAACTCAAGATCTTTACGCGGTGCACTTTTCGTTGTACCGGCTGCAAAATCCTTCCAGCTACGTTCATAGGCACGGGCCCGGCTGAAGGCATCGATATACAGCTGTTCTACACCCATACGCGTTTGCGGATAGCGTGAAACGTTATTATCGCCCCAGTTGGTTTGCTTCACATTCTCACCGAGTGCAAATTTGATGAATGGAGGAGCCCCTTCGAACTTCAGGGCTTCGGCTGAGCGACCCCAGCGCAACTTGATCAACGCGGTTTGACCTCCGATGGCATTGGCACTACCGTGTAATAGGTGTGAGGTGGTGACGCCTCCAGCAAGCTGCCGGTATATATCGATATCGTCCGGATCAATCACATCACCGATACGGACTTCGGAGGTAATGGATTGCGTTCCTTCGTTCACCCCCTGGTTGATTGCAATGTGCGAATGCTCGTCGATGATCCCGGGCGTGATGTGCTTCCCGGTGCAATCGATCACCCGAACTCCTTTCAATTCATCGGGCGACAATGCACCCACTTTGCTGATTTTGCCATCACGGACCAATACATCCGCTTGCATAAGCTTTCCCTGGCTCTCGCAGGTCCAGACTGTGGCATTGCGGAAACACACGGTGGCTTGGGTAGGAATTGTTTGAATTGCATTATCCCAGCCAAAGGCAGTTTGGGGCCACCAAACCGACGGCAGTTGTACTGCGCTATCGCGCACAACCGAGTCCTTTGCTGTAGGCTTTGGAACGGAAGCGGCTCCATCGCGCGTGGCGAACCAGGAAATCCATCGCCCAGCAGGATCCTGCCCAATACCGGACCAGCGGTTCGTTGTGGCATCATACATACCATTTAATCGATAGGCTCCTTTTCTCTTTTGCAACTCAACGCGCAGTGTCCATTGTAACCCATTTTGTGAAGCCTCTACACCAATTTCTATCGTATCCTTTTTCAAAGTGAACTTCGGCGCCGTACGGTCTGCACTCACCTGCATCGTATACCCTTTCAGCGTATCCAATTGGAGGGCAAAACGACCGGCGATTTCCAAGGTGTCGGCTTCTTTCAGTACATACCTTTTTCCCGAAATCCAGGATTCAGCAATGACGCATTCTTTGTCGAGCAGCGGCTTTGTACAAAGGATAAAACTGGCCACCATACCAGGCCTTAATGCACCGAGTTTGTCTTCTACACCGGCGAGCCGGGCAGGCACCGTGGTCAGGGCTGAAAGAATTCGGTTTGTATCAAGGCCATAGCGTGCAACTTTCCGCAAGGCCGCAAGCATTTCCTTGCGGTCTTTCAATCCATCTGAGGTAAATGCAAAAACTGCAGACTTCTGCAACGCCATAATCGCTGCATTTGCTGGAGCAGCTTCCCAATGCTTCATATCAGCCAATGTGATGTTCAAGGCATCAAAGGGGTCGCTCACATCGTAGGCCTTGGGGAATTGCAAGGGCAAAATGAACGAAGCACCAGTTGCGGCTAGTTCATCGGCCCGTTTGTATTCATCGCCAGAACCTTTGATGACCAATTTGAGATCGAACTCTTTTGCGACACGAACAGCGCGCAAGGCCGAGCGGTAATCGGAAACATCGAACACAACCGGCAGGTTGCGTTTCGCATGCATGGCTTCGAGCGAAACATTGAAATCATGAACCAGGTTGGGCTGGCCATACCAGTTTCGATCGAGCATGCTTTGTCGTAGCAGAGCAATACTACCCATCAAGGAGGAGGGATAATCCTGGCCGGAACTTCCCTTATCAAACGACATTCCCATCATG
>Ga0315902_10009982_pt1 | contig 12608 bp, 8 predicted proteins | sample LakEriMetagenome_9_FD_203523 | JGI IMG/M metagenome (GOLD analysis project Ga0315902, IMG submission 203523) | Freshwater fungal communities from buoy surface, Lake Erie, Ohio, United States - Buoy 12 MA117 | ecosystem: Environmental > Aquatic > Freshwater > Lake > Lake biofilm | place: USA... | reverse complement strand
GCACTGGTCACCAGAGGGAATCGTCTTTGTTCCTGCAAATAAATCACCTTCTGGCAGAGCGCTGATTATCACAAGCTATGAATTATCAGGTTCACTCTCGATTCATCAGATCGAGCCACGTAACTAAACTCTCAAACATTTAAAAGACCGCCCCAAAACCACTGGGGCGGTCTTTTAAATTTATAGATATTAAATATCAGGAATGTGTGGGACTCCGGTCTCGATTAAGAGTTAACGGAAGTAAGGTCTTACGCACTACTAATCACGCACACTACCGCATGTAATAAGCCTAGCGAAAGCTCAATCATCGAGTTTTGTATCCGTCATGACTATCCGCGTTGCTACCCGGTTGCTACTCATTCTTGTCAACCCCTTGGGTTTGTCAATTAACTTGGTTACTGTTTGATCCATGGTCAATCCTCCTACGGCGCAAATTCAGGATCTCCACAAACGGTTAAGCCAGTATTACCTGGCCTGCCTAAGTCGATCGACCCGGCCAGAAGCCAAATTCTTTGCTCAAAGTAAGTTCACGCCCGAATACGCAGAACTCATATCTAACCCTTTCATTTCTTCAGTGGAACTTACGGGTAATAATGCCGCAAGAAAAGTTATTGATTCCTCAAAAAGTAAGAAAGAAAAACAACTTTATGCGGGCCATATAATTTTTGCTGATTATCTAGAAAGTAAAAGTAGCGATTGGAAGGGCTACTTGCTCTATCCACTCTTTATTACGCCAATAGAGCAAGCGGGTGGATCAATCGATTGTACGGATAGTCCATTGTTTGTTAACCCTGAAGCACTCAAGAAGATACTTGGACTCTCATCGGCCAGTGAATTGCAAGAAGCTGTACTTGAACTGGAGGAAGAGTTGGGTTTAGGTGGCGCTGACGGAAAAGTTCAATCCATGGAAGATGTAATGGTGCACCTACGAAAGAATTATGATTACTGGAATTGGATTGAAGAGCTTCCTGATACTGAAGTTGAAGGCGGTACTGAAAACCGATTAGCACCAGCCTTTCCACTAACAGATGTAAATAGAGTGGGTCTGTATATTCGTTCGGTAATTTTTATGTCCGAAAGACCCAAGTACACGATGGGCCTCGAAACTGAGCTAAATGCTCTTTCCAATTTATCAGTCGCCGAATTGGCAAATAGCTCACTCGCTAAGTGGCTGGGCTACGGTGCTGGTTCGGCCAGCCCCTTATCCGAGAACGCACTGATCGAACCAATTCCGCTCAATAGTGAGCAACGAGACGCGGTAACAAGAGCACTTACGCAACCTCTGACGGTAATAACAGGTCCACCCGGTACGGGAAAATCGCAAGTTGTTTCTTCAATCTTGGTGAATGCTGCAATGCAAGGTACGACAGTATTATTTTCATCAAAGAACAACAAAGCCGTTGATGTAGTGGAAATAAGAGTTAATTCTCTTGGCCAAAGGCCAATTCTATTGAGACTGGGTGCCAGAGATTTACAAGAAAGGCTTTCAGATTATTTGACACGGATTGTGTCGATGAAAACTGAACCAGAAGATATACAAGCGTTTGAACGGGCTCAGAAGGAGTACACGGATCTTTCCCTTGCACTTGGTTCAGAGAGGAGAGAAATTGAATCCCTCCTAGCCCTAAGAAACGATGTGGACGACCTCGAGGCGCGATTAGAACCTATTCGCGAGAAAATTGGCGAGGATGTTTCAACTGCAATGGAAAGTCTTGACATTAGCGCCATGTGTCTCACGGCGTCCGAACTGAGTGAAGCTGTGAAGAGAAATATTCCAGGCAATCAAGGTTTTCTTGCAAATATATTTCCAGGAATTGGTAGAAAATCTCGTCTCGAATTACTAGTAAAAGCTGCAACTTCTGTAGAAAATCATTTTTTACAATTTAAATTTCAGATTCCTGCTCCAACTGGGGATATCGAAGAATGGAAAGTCTTGGCATCGAATATTGAGTCTATCGTCCTCGGCATAGAGCAGATTCCAAAGTACAAAGCCAAATTGAAGCAACTTTCCGCCGCGGAAGATTTAGGATCGCATGCACATAAAGTGACTACTTTGCAGGAACAAACAGCGATAAAAAGTATGAAGTTATGGCAAACCTGGTTGAGAACTATTCCAGAACGACTTTCACAAAATGACCGAAGGGAGCTGACCAAATTTCAGTCCACAGTAACAATGCTGGCTCGGGCCACAGATGGAAAGTCAACAGCTTCCCTTAAATCAGAACAGCAGAGATTATTCCCAACAGTTAGCAAGTTTTTACCTTGCTGGGCAGTAACTTCATTGTCTATCAGAAACAGGGTTCCATTTAGTCCCGGATTTTTTGATCTTGTTGTGATCGATGAAGCCAGTCAGTGTGATATTGCTTCCGCCTTACCACTTCTCATGCGGGCCAAGCGAGCGGTGATAATCGGAGATCCTCTTCAACTTCGGCACGTCGCAAATATCGATACTTCTACTGATCGTATGTTGTTAGACCAAAATCAACTAATTGAGTCACTTGAGTGGTCGTACTCTTCGCAATCTTTATTCGATCTAGCAGCCGCAATCCGTGATGAAGATTCGATGATCACATTAAGAGACCACCATAGGTCGGATGCACAGATTATCGAATACTCCAATAAGCAATTTTATGACGGCCAACTTCGGGTCGCTACCAAGCATGAAAACTTGGTAAAGCCGAAGAAAGATGAAGCTGCAATCAGATGGGTAGAGGTTAAAGGAACTTCCATTAGACCATCTCAAGGAAGCGTAACTTGTGCACAGGAAGCAAAGAAGGTTGTCGAAGAAATAGAAAGGTTAGCAGGCCAGGGATACAAGGGAAGCATTGGTGTTGTAACGCCATTCGCACCGCAAGCAAGAATGATAAGTGATTTATTGGCGCAACGAGATGAATTAACTGGATTTTTGAGGTCCGCTGACATTTTGGTTGCAACAGCACATAGTTTTCAGGGAGACGAACGCGATGTAATTATTATGTCTCCAGCATTGCAAAGCGGAGCGCCAGATTCAGCAATTAAGTTTGTCTCCGGTCAGGCTAATCTATTTAATGTTGCAGTCACGCGTGCTCGGGCTGCGTTGATAGTTGTTGGAAATAGCGATGCAAAAGAGCTCAATAAAGTTCCTTATATTCAAGCATTCGTAAAATATGTGGACCAAATCGGGAAAGCATCAGAGAAGAAATTGACTGATGCAAAGAAAGATTATGGGCCAAAATTTCCACACGAGCGCCGAGATAAATTTGTATCAGATTTCGAAATTAAACTTTATGAATCACTTTACGAGGCTGGCATAAAAACGACACCCCAGCTTTCCGTAGATCAATATCGCTTAGATCTTGCTCTCGTTGACGGTGATAGAAAATTAGATATTGAAGTCGACGGAGAGCTCTATCACCGACACTGGTCAGGAGAAAATGTAAGAAGAGATATGTTGCGGAGCCAAAGGCTTATCGAGCTTGGCTGGGATGTTCAAAGATTTTGGGTGTATCAAATTAGAGATGACATGGATGGCTGTATTCGCCGCGTTAAGAAATGGCTTAAGTAGTTAGTTCATTTGAAATTACGGTCTAGGGAGATTCTAAATGGCGGGAGAAGCGACAGGTCTAGCAATTTTTGCGATGCGTTCTGTTTTTGAAGAGATAAGAGCACCTGCTAGTTCCCGACTCTGGAGACCAGGTTTTTGCTGCACACTCATTGAGAAACATGTGCCTATGTGGGTGATTACTCCAATTGGTTATGCTGCACATGATGAACCTAAACACCTGGTAGTTGTTTGCAATGAAAACATCGAAGGTCCATTTGAAATGGATTTAATGCCAACAATGGCTTCAATTTTTGACCCAAGCAATTCTCAACTCAAATCTCAGGCAGATCGAGAAGGGCTAGTTCACTCAAATGGATCAAACTGGTGGATTGCGCCAGTCACCAGACATCTTGAGGTGAACGAAGAATATGATGGGGAAGAAGTTATCGAGAGATATGAAGAAATTCAGACTGATTATCCATCAGGAAAGCTTTATGAAATTAGCTTCAAAATTATTGCTGAAAGATGCAGAGTTACATCCATGAAACTTCCAGATTCTTCGCTGAACCAGAATAATTCAGTCCTTTGGATGCGCTCTCTAGGAATCGATGTCGATGAGTTTTCGTTAGTAATTAGAGGATAAAACTCAATTACCTAACTATTGGCTGCAAATTTGGAACTTCTTTATCCCATTCTTCTCGAATTCCTGGAACTTGTGATTCCAGATAAAACATTAAGAGATTCCCCAGCCCGATAGAGGCATCCTCAACAATTTCAGTATCGCTACCACTTTTTCCACGGTGCAGAGAATTTCCTCTTATTCTGTACCAAGTGCGGAGAGCGCCGGAGTCTTTTGTAGTAGAGATAGGGCCTTTCCGTACATCTCTAGAGTCGCTTATTGAAACATATGGGATCAAATTCAAGTTGCTTGCAGACTTGTATGCTGACTTATATGCACTGGAATTAGCCATACTTTTCAGTAAGTTATTGATCTCTCCCTTCTCACCGGCAAATAGAGCGCCATGAGTTAGAGACCATATATGTTCAAGAATTGAGCTAAGGAGAAGAAAGTTTGAAATCTTCTTATTTTTCATTTTCCAATCACTTTCACCTTCAGTGAAAGTAAGTGGCCTAAAGTTTATTGTTTCTTGAATGTCTTGGATTAGTACGGGAAAACTTCTTGATAGGAGTGGGTCTAGTCTGGTCGACCATCGTTTACGCCTTAGATTTTCAGGGCGGCCATAGTCCGTTTCAACTCCCTGAAACACTTTAGCTTCGACTTCTTCAGAATTATCTTCTTTGCAGATGCAATCGGCGAGTTCAAAATTTATGCCTTCAAATTTGATGAGTTTCTCGTAGAAAACTGACGAAGTTTCCGGCTTGGGTGTGAGAAGAAAACCTTCGACAAAATCTGAATGGTCCGACTTATCCACTAAGGGCATCAAATCTCGCATCATCAATGAATAACCAGGCAATCTTGCCTCTTGATAATGAGACACGTATTCAGCGATCTGCTCATACGCAATCTCCCCAGGCATGAGAGTTCCATAAACGAACATCGGCTTTAAGGATGTTTGAATTCCAACTGGAATAGTCATATCTTTCCACTTATCTTGTATTCATACCCGAGAGCTTCTAGGTCTGAATCATCTATCTTCCACGGCGAGATGAAGAGAACTTTTCCACCTTTAGCCGACGGTGGCTCACTTCTGTCTAGATCTATTTGGCTCACCACGATTAGAGCATTATTTGGATGCTCCTGGCGGTGAAGCAGAACTTCGTTCTTAGTAAGGACAACCTTTTCTCCAAGCGCGATGGTCCCCTTGACTTCTATATAAAAATCAATCCCATTCAATTTCGCCGAAATATCGTATGAGTGGTTTTTCCCAACGTCCTTGATATTAGTAAAGCCTTTTTTCTCCAAAAGTTTCATTGCAACTTCAACTGCATGTTCTTCTATTACTTTTTTGTGTGCCTGCGGCAAGCGCGAGCGCCCTTGACGTCTGGGCCCGGTTAAATTTTTACCCGCTGCCTGCGATATTGCAGCTACTGCATCTTGATGCTCGGGGCTTTCTGAACCAGGAATTGTGGCATCGGTTTCCTGGAGTAAATAGAGCCGAGAAAGTAGCCCCAACAGGAACTCCACATCGCTGAGGATCTGCTCGTCAGCCGGGATACTTTCTTTCCGGTATTCAAAGCCACAAAGACTGGTTCGGTCATAAGCCTCAGCTAAGCTTCCTTTCGCCTCAAGATTTCGTGAAAACTTAAGGCGAGGATTATTGATCTTATTTAGGTTTAGCTTCTCACGCCCCCACCTCATTAGTCCTTCGGCAACTTTCGGGGCAAGAGCTCGTTGATATCTTCGTTCAGTTGATTCACCGTCATAAGTTGTGCTTGCATGGCCAAGACTTAAATAACAGTTAGACCCTGTCGCTGAGAATAAGAAGACTACGTACCAGCCTTTGGTGGCGCTGGGGCTTAATTCCTTAGAGGCAAGTCTTACCCATGGAATCTCTGCCTTATTACCATCGCCATCTTTGCCTTGTACCCAAAGATCTTCGATCGCTATCTCGTATTTCGATTTAAACCTTTCGAGATTTTCATTCAATGCTCCCGCAAGTTCCTTACGGATCAAAATACCTCGGCGCTGCATCGCAGGCGTGTTCTTGGAGGTGTATTGACCTTGAAGCTCTAAGACCTCTCGGATTTGGGTGCTGATCATGTTGTTAAGGTTACTGAGAGTAACCAACATGGGAAAGGTGCTTACTTTAAGTAACTTTTACCCACTCAAATCATCTGAGAAGTAAGAGAATTTGGACAAATCTAAGTCCCTGTGGTCATATTTCATCGTTTTAATTAACAATCCAGGCGAGCTTGGCTATCGTTAGTACATGCCTGCGACTCTCACCCCGGAAGAGCGCGCTCGGATCTTGATCGATGAGCAGCTTATTCAGGCTGGCTGGGTAGTCCAGGATAGAAATGCGATTGATCTGGTCAACCATGTCGGGGTTGCAGTTCGAGAGACGATACTCAAGAACGTCGCCGGTCGAGCTGACTATCTGCTCTATCTCAATCACAAAATCGTGGGTGTGATTGAAGCCAAGCCATCGGGTGTAACTCTCACTGAAGTGCAGTGGCAATCCCATCGCTACTCCCGCGGATTGGATGCCGACCAATCAAAGGTTGCCGTACTTCACCGCAACGAGCTTCCCTTTATCTATGAAGCGTCAGGGACTGAAACGCACTTCACCAATCTCTATGACCCAGAACCTCGAGCTCGTCACATTTTCAACTTTCAAAAACCAGAAACGCTTGCGCGGATCATCAGAGAATCAGAGTCCAACGATCAGGCAACCTGGAGAGGACGAGTTCAATCCCTGCCGGATACAGAAAATTACGATCTTCGCCCCGCCTCACGACGTGCGATCATCGCAATTGAAGATTCACTCAAGGCAAACCAACATTCGCGTTCACTTGTACAGATGGCAACCGGTGCCGGAAAAACACGCATGGCAGTAACCGAGTCTTATCGACTATTGAAGTTTGGTGGATTTACCCGAATTCTCTTCCTGGTCGATCGTAACAATCTGGGAGATCAAACCCTACGCGAATTCCGTGACTTCACTACCCCTGATGATGGTCGAAAGTTCACCGATCTCTACAACGTAGATAAATTAACTAGTAGCGGAATGGTCGGATCCTCTGCAGTTGTAATCTCCACCATCCAGCGCGTCTTTTCTGTATTAAAAGGTAAGTCAGTTACAGAAGATGATGATCCAAATATCGATGGTTATGTTCCAGATGCCCCAGTAGAAGTTCAATACAACCCTGATCTTCCACCCGAAGCATTTGATTTAGTCATCGTCGATGAATGTCATCGCTCTATCTATGGGCTATGGCGCGGTGTAATTGAGTACTTTGATGCTCACATTGTTGGTTTAACCGCTACTCCAACTAAGCAAACCCTGGGGTTCTTCCAACAAAACTTGGTCTCTGAGTACACCTTTCCGCAATCTGTTGCCGACAAGGTCAATGTGGACTTTGAGGTCTACCGCATCCGAACCAAGATCACCGAAGAAGGCGGCTTACTTGATGCAGGTTCGGTTGTTCCTGTTATGGATAAGCGCACCCGTGAGCAGCGACTACTAGAACTCGATGATGATGTTCCCTATACCGCAAGCGAACTTGATCGAAGCGTTGTGAGCAAAAGCCAGATCCGCACCGTCCTTGAGACTTACCGCGATCGCTTATTTACAGAGATTTTCCCTGGCCGCCGAGTTGTTCCTAAGACTTTGATCTTTGCCAAAGATGATAACCATGCAGAGGAGATCGTCACTCAGGTGATGCAGGTATTCGGTAAGGGAAATGATTTCGCTGCAAAAATTACATACAACTCAAAAGATCCGAAGAAGTTGCTACAAGATTTCCGTAATTCACCAACTCTGCGTATTGCAGTAACGGTTGACATGATCGCCACCGGAACAGATGTTAAACCCATCGAATGCGTCTTCTTTATGCGCGATGTTCGCTCCGGCACATACTTTGAACAGATGAAGGGCCGTGGAGCCCGCAGCATGGATGATGCCTCATTTACTGCCCTTACTCCCGATTCAAATCACAAAGAACGCTTTGTCATCGTCGATGCCGTGGGAGTTACAGAACATCCATTCGTTGATGCTGCTCCGCTTGAGCGATCTAAAACAGTTCCACTCAAAACACTTCTAGAAAAAGCTGCAACCTTTACTATCACCGCAGATGAAACCGCCTCTCTTGCATCGCGTCTTGCCAGATTAAGTCGCGAACTGACCCCTGGTGAAAACGCAGAACTGACCGCACTTGCCGGTAGACCACTCCAGGAAATAACTCAAGAATTAGTCAAGATTGCTGATCCAGACACTCTGGCAACAGTTATCGAAAATGCGCCTGTCAATAATGAAGGCAAGAAAGATACAAAGAAGGCCATGACAGAGTTCATTGAAAAGATCATCACCCCTATTGCATCAAACCCACAACTTCGCCAACGCATCCTAGAAATTCGCGCATCGCACGATCTAATCTTTGATGAAGGCAGCAAAGATGAACTTTTAGATGCCAGGGGAGTAGTCGATACATCAAAGGCCCGAAGCTTGGTTGAATCCTGGATCAAGTACATTGAAGATAACAAGGATGAAATCACAGCCATCCAGATGCTCTACTCCAAACCTAAAAATGTCAGCATCACTTTCAAAGAGATCAAAGAGTTAGCCGAGCGGATCAGACGGCCCCACCCAACGTGGACAGTCGATGTCATTTGGAATGCTTACCTCGCCCTTGAGCCAACCAAGGTGCGTAAATCTGCAGTTCATACCACCACAGATTTGGTGTCACTGGTCAGGTTTACCCTGGGTCAAATGACAGAACTGATTCCATATGCCCAACTTGTTGAAGAGCGCTACGCCGCTTGGTTACTTCAACAAGAGAACATGGGTGTGAAATTCACCGACAACCAACGGTGGTGGCTTGACCGCATCAAAGATGCCATCGCAAACAGCGCGCAATTTGATGTAAAGGATCTAGAGATGTCGCCATTTACAGAACGCGGTGGCACCGATGGAGTGCTCGCCGAACTTGGTAACTCCGTAACCGACCTCATCGCTAGCATGAATATGGAACTCGCCTCATGACTTTTCCTAAAACGAAATTGCTCGGTGAGTTAGCCGAAGTATTGCGCGGCACCACTATTACTAGAAAACAAGTTACTCCTGGCGATGTTCCTGTGATAGCAGGTGGGAAAACTCCATCCTGTTCTCATAATATTTCAAATCGCAGTGGCGAGACCATAACAGTGAGTGCATCAGGGGCATATGCCGGCTATGTTCAATATTTTAACCACCCAATTTTCGCATCGGATTGCTCAACTATTCAGGTTAAAAGTAAAGATGAAACCAATACGAAGTATCTTTACTATGCCCTCTTGGCTTTACAAAATGAAATATATGAGTTTCAAAGAGGAAGTGGTCAACCTCATGTATACCCAAGTCAACTCGTCAATCTTGAAATTCCAGTCCCACCCCTCCCCGAACAACACAGAATAGTTGAAATCCTTGAAGACCATTTATCTCGCCTGGATGCCGCGCTAGCTGATGTAAAGCAAGCAAAGGTAAAAGCTGCTCAATTCCGTCGATCTCTTCTACAAGCTGCCTTCACTGGAAATCTTGGAAGCGATGGAACTCGCCTCATGACCCAAATTCCAAATGGTTGGCGAACAAAGACTTTAAAAGATTGGGGAATGGACGCCCAGTCTGGATTTGCATCTGGTGCTCACAATTCTGAAAACAAAGGAATTATTCACCTACGTCCAATGAATATCAGTCGCTTGGGAAAACTTGACTTTGAGAGTTACAAAAGTGTGGAGGATGACTCACATAGAAGAATAGTAAAAGGTGACATTCTTTTCAATAATACAAATAGTGCAGAATTAGTGGGCAAGACTACTTTGATCGATATAGATGGTGAATTTGCTTATTCCAATCACATGACAAGGCTACGTTTTCCAGTTGAAGAAGTTGCACACAAATATATGTCAATTCTTCTTCATTCCTTGTGGATGTCCGGCTATTTTAATGAGATTTGCTCCAACCATGTTAATCAGGCAAGCGTGTCGATCAAGAGACTGGAGCAAGTAGAAGTTTCTCTCCCACCCCTCCCCGAACAACACAGAATAGTTGAAATCCTTGAAGACCATTTATCGCGCCTAGATGCCTCTATTGCTTTGGCGGATGCCATGGAAAAGCAATCTGCTGGACTACGGCGATCTTTATTGCAAGCTGCATTTACTGGTCAACTAACAAAAGAGGTAGCAAGTGTCTGATTCATCGGTATTGGTTAACAAACTCTGGGCATTCTGTAATGTCCTTCGAGATGATGGCGTGGGCACACTCGACTACACGGAGCAATTGACCTATTTGCTATTTCTCAAGATGGCACATGAACGTGAAACTCGCGCCCTAAATCCGGAAAAGATTGTCCCCAAAGAGTGTTCATGGCAGTTATTACTTGATGCCGAAGGCGAGCAACTAGAGCGCACATATAAGGGGATATTAGAAACACTGGCGAAGCAATCTGGAACCTTGGGTGTTATTTTCCGTAAGGCGCAAAACAAGATTCAAGATCCAGCTAAATTAAAAAGATTAATTGTTGATCTAATTGATAAAGAAAACTGGTCTGCAACGGGCGTAGATATTAAGGGTGATGCCTATGAAGGTCTGCTTGCTAAAGGCGCGGAGGATATTAAATCTGGCGCTGGTCAATACTTCACACCTCGCGCACTTATTGCAGCGATGGTTGATGTTATCCAGCCGACTGCCAAAGATACGGTTCATGATCCTGCATGCGGCACAGGCGGATTTCTTCTCTCTGCTTATGAGTATGCAGCCTCTCAAGAAAATCTCTCTAAATCTGACCGTGAGCACCTGCGGGATAACTTCGTCAGTGGAATCGAGTTGGTAGATAGCACTGCTCGTCTTGCTGCCATGAACATGCTTTTGCATGGAATGGGAACTCCAAACGGTGCAAGTCCAATCGAGGTAAGAGATGGCCTAACCGCAGATCCTGGAAAGAGATACTCAGTTGTGCTTGCTAATCCTCCGTTTGGTACCAAGTCATCAGTGACGATGGTGGGCGCTGATGGAAAAGTAAGCAAAGGTGATCTAGAAATTGTCCGAGATGACTTTTGGGTTACAACTTCTAACAAGCAGTTGAACTTTGTACAGCACATCAAGACCATTATGGATATCAATGGGAGAGCTGCGGTTGTCTTGCCAGATAACGTTTTATTTGAAGGTGGTGCAGGTGAAACAGTTCGTCGTCGATTATTAACCGAGTTTGACGTCCATACTTTGCTGAGGTTGCCAACCGGAATCTTCTATGCCGGGGGCGTAAAGGCGAACGTTCTATTCTTCGATAAGCGACCAGCGGCTGAAAAGCCATGGACAACAAAACTTTGGGTCTATGACTTCCGCACGAACCAGCACTTCACTCAAAAGACGATGGCGATGAAACGTGGAAATCTTGATGAATTTGTGGAGTGCTACAAACCAGGCAATCGCGGAGAACGTGTTGAGTCTGAGCGCTTTAAGTCATTTACCTATCAAGAATTGATCGCACGCGATAAGGTCAATTTGGATCTCATTTGGCTGAAAGATGATTCTCTGGAGGATGCTGCTAATTTGCCTGCACCGGAAGTCATTGCGCGGGAGATAATGGAGAATCTAGAGTCTGCGCTTACAGAGTTTTCAGCAATTGTTGAAGCACTAGAGGGAGATAATCAACAATGAGTTACGTGTATATCTTGATCAATGAAGCAATGCCAGGAATGATAAAAATAGGTAAAACGACAACTTCTGTTAAGCAGAGAATTTCGGAGCTAAACGCGCCTGCTGGAATTCCACTGCCTTTCACTTGTTATTACGCCGCTCGCGTTGAAGATTCTCAGAAGGTAGAGAGAAAATTGCACGAGGCTTTTGGCGATCATCGCGTGCGAGAACGTAGAGAGTTTTTCCGATTAAGCCCTCACCGTGCACAGGCAGCTTTAGAGTTAGCCGCTCTGGAAGATGTAACACCTAGAGATGAAATCATTGATGAATTTCCTGAGGATGCAGAAAGAGGATTAATCCGCGAAACTAACAGACGAGTGCTTCCTACTTTCTCCCAGTATCAAATTCCCATCGGCTCTACATTAAATCTCACAAAGGATCCCGAGATAAAGGCGTTCGTGGACGGTGAAAGAACGGTCAATTACAACGGCGAATCTATGACTTTGTCAGCTGCTGCACTTCAAGGATTACGCTCTCTTGGTTACAACTGGAAATCGGCGCACGGTGCTGCCTATTGGGAATTTGATGGTGAAACCATTTGGGATAGATATGAGCGCTTGCGAGATGAAATCACCCAGTAGAGCCAGGACGCAGCTTCTCGAACCTCGACTCGGTCATTAAGAGTTAACCTCACTACCAAACCACCGCTATTACTATCGCAGTTACCGTTAATAGCACCATAGCTAGCCAGGTGTTCTTAGATAGGTTTTCTTTTCTCTTTGCTCTATATC
>Ga0315902_10009977_pt1 | contig 12611 bp, 11 predicted proteins | sample LakEriMetagenome_9_FD_203523 | JGI IMG/M metagenome (GOLD analysis project Ga0315902, IMG submission 203523) | Freshwater fungal communities from buoy surface, Lake Erie, Ohio, United States - Buoy 12 MA117 | ecosystem: Environmental > Aquatic > Freshwater > Lake > Lake biofilm | place: USA... | reverse complement strand
GCCCGCGTCAAGCGCCGCCTGGCCCTCTCGGGAGGGGAGCCGTGAACCTCCCCCCCCGTCGCATCACGTTTCAGCTGGTCTCCCTCTTCGACCTGCTGATCATCATCATCTTCGCCCAATACTTCGACCTGCAGGCCAAGGTGCGCGAAGAACGGTCCCGCGAAAGCGAAGCCGCCCGCGAGCAGGCGCTCGCCCGAGTCGCGGCGGAAGAACGGCTGCAACTCGAACAGCGCCAGTTCGACCACCTCGCCGGTCTCGTGGGCAACCTCTTCCAGATCGACGAACCGGCCCTCGAAGAACTGCTGACAACCCGCACCACCGACGAGCAAAACCGCATTCGCCAGGCGCTCGCCCGCATCCGCGACAGCCGGGGGATCGAGGGACTGCGGCAGATCCTCACCTTTGCCGAATTGGAAAAACGCTGCGACCTGTGGCAACTGCATGTTGAGGAAGATGGCATCTGCCATATCCGCTCGGGCGACATGGAAACCCGCCTGCGGACCGATTCGGCCGACCGCTTCGCCGCCGAGTTGCACAAGTTCTACCGCACACTCCCCGAGTCGAAGAGCCTGGTGATGGTGCTGCTCTCGTGGGACGACGCCAGTCGACGCTCATGGGAAACCGCCGAGCGCGGCATGGACCAGACCCTCTCCCGCCTGCGTCTCGAAGAGGACCGCCGGATCCGGTTTGAATCGGCCGTCCTCGGCTACCTCCCCCGGCTTCCCCTCACCCCGACCGCCCCCGCCAAACGCTGATGGGCGTGCGGAACAATCGACCGGCACTCCCCCCGGCAGCCGACACCTGCGATGATGAGGTCCGCGAGTGAACTCATTCGTCCCGCAGGTTCTCACCGGACGTTTCTCACAGGACGTTTCCATCTCGTCGGCCCCGTGAGGCACGGGGAGCCGGTCACTCGCTCCAGATCTGTTTCACTCTCCGCACCATGACCAGCTCTCCTCCCCTCCTTGCGCAACTCACCACCAACCTGGGTCGGGTATGGCAGCGCATGCAGGACGCCTGTCTGCGGGCGGGACGATCGGGTGATTCGGTCCGGCTGGTGGCGGTCACCAAGACGGCGTCGGTCGACTCGATTCGTGCGTTCCTGGCTGTCCTGGGGACGGAACCTTCGGCCCCGGCCGACCTGGGCGAGAACCGTCCGCAGCAACTGGCGAGCCGGGCACGGGAATTGCCCGATTCGATCCGGTGGCATCTCATCGGTCACCTGCAGCGGAACAAGATCGACCTGGCGGTCGCCCACGCGGCCCTCGTCCATTCGGTCGACAGTGAGCGACTGCTGCAGGCGCTGAATGCCGAGGCGGGCAAAGCGGGACGCCGACTGCCGATCCTGCTGGAGGTCAACGTCGCAGGCGAAGCGCAGAAGCACGGTTTCGCCCCGACGGAACTGGAAACGCGGTTCGAGCAACTCGCCTCACAACCGCATCTCGAGATCCAGGGGCTGATGACGATGGCCCCGTTCGCCGACGATCCCGAATTGGCCCGCCCGACCTTTCGGGGCCTGCGGAACCTCCGCGATCGCCTCGCCGCCCGCTCCCTCCCAGGCCTCACCCTTCCGCACCTCTCGATGGGAATGAGCGGTGATTTCGAAGTGGCGATTGAGGAAGGGGCAACGCTGGTTCGGGTCGGTTCGGCCCTGTGGGAAAATGTTCCCCCGTCTTCGTGACGTTGCGCTGCCCGATTTCGCTCCAACATTCGCAGTCCCGCCACTGCTGCACTACCATAGGCACCAGTCCACGACACTTTCCAACTCTTCTTCCCCCCGACTCCTCCATGAGCCGTCATTCCGATCTCACCCGCGTCCTCAACAGCGGCATCGTCGCCATCATTCGGTCGCAATCGAGCGAGCAACTGGTCGAGGTGGCCAAGGCTCTGTACGAAGGGGGCGTCGATGTCTTGGAAGTGACCTTCACGGTTCCCAACGTCCTCAACATCATTGCCGAGGTGAAGAAAGCTCTTGGGAACAAGGTCCTGCTGGGGGCGGGAACGGTCCTCGACACCGAGACTGCCCGGGCCGCCATTCTCGCCGGGGCCGAATTCATCGTTTCCCCCGCGGTCAATGTGGACGTCATCCGCCTCTGCAACCGCTACGACAAGCTGATCATGCCCGGGGCCTTCACCCCCACCGAGATCATTACCGCCTGGGATGCCGGGGCCGATGTGGTGAAGGTATTCCCCGCCGACTTTGTGGGGCCGCAGTTTCTCAAGGCAATCCACGGCCCACTCCCCCAGGTTCGCCTCATGCCCACCGGCGGGGTCAACCTCGACACCATCCACGACTTCCTCAAGGCGGGTGCCTGTGCCGTCGGCTTGGGCGGGGCCCTCGTCGAGCCCAAGGCGGTGGCAGCCAACGACATGGCCCGCATCAAGAGCCTCGCCAGCCAGTACGTCGCGAAGGTCAAGGAATTCCGGGCGAAGCCCTGACCTCCCGATACCCAATCACCGATTCGGTCACCCTACGACAAAGGCCGCCGGGAAGATTTCCCGACGGCCGTTTTTCGTTCCTGCTGTTCCGTTGTAGGAAATTGTTCGGGGCCACGCCCGACGATCGAACTGCAGCCAGCCCGGCGTTCCCGGGGAGTCTCTCAGCCGGGATTCCCCAGCCGGATTTCCTGAGCTGGAACTTCTCAGCTGGGGGTATGAGCGGCCGACTTGGCCGCGTGGGTGGGAAGCTCACATGCCCCCCCGGCACACCGCCCCGTCAGCCGCAATCGGTTGCGGGCGAAAATGCGGTAGCCAAAGTCGAGTCCGTGCGAGACCACCGGCAAACGGGACAGAGACGAGAGCCAACGCCATCCAAGAGCCGTGTAGAGGCGGCGGAAGACCTCCACCCCCTTGATCATCGTCCCGTCGGGCAACCGGCCCCGGATTTCGGCCATGAAATCGTCGAAGGTCAGGCCATAACTGTCGGCCTGAAACTCGGGAGCCGCAATATCGGTAAACCGGATCTGGTGACGCCGGTCGAGCCTCTGCATCAAGCCCATCTCCCGCTTGCAGAGAGGGCAGTCGCCGTCAAAAAAGACTTCAACCTGTTCCGGGAACAACGACGTGGCGGTCATGTGAGACTCCAGTGGGGATGCGTTCTTCATTTATAGGAGATGAACCGCCGAAAAAATGCGAACTTTCACCCCGGCGGTCGGAGCCGGTGTTTGTGTGAACAGCGGACCAGGCCCGATTTTTGCTCGGTTGTGTGTTCGATGCTGGTCGTTGGCCGGCCGACGCGGGGCTTGGTCGACTCGGGGCACGGACGACTCGGGGCTCATTCCGCCGGCGAGGGGCGTCTGCCGGCTGTCGGTCTGCGTCGGTCAGGAATGGCCTGGCCAGCCGGGTTGAGTCAGCCGGCCCGCCTTGACGAGGCCTCCCTGCATGACGGCGATGAACTTCGATCGATCCTGCAGTACGGCGATGTCGGCCACCGGGTCACCCGCCACCACCAGGACGTCGGCGAGCTTTCCCTTCTCCAGCGTTCCCAGTTCGTGGGCCCGTCCGAGGATCTCGGCCCCGGTGCGGGTCGCACACTTCAGCACGTCGAGCGGTTTGAGCCCGACATACTTCACGAAGAACTCCAGTTCCTTGGCGTAGTCGCCGTGCGGGTTCCAGGCGAATCCGTAATCTCCCCCCATCCCCAGTCGGCCACCTGCGGCCATGATTCGCCGGCAGCTCTCGGCTCCCCCTTCGAGCGTTTCCTGGTGGCCATCGATCACCTTTTGCCCCATCCCGATCTCTTTGCCCCGCTCGACACTGGCGAGTTCGAAGTACAGCCCGGGCACCACCGCCACATCGCGTTTCAGCAGCAACTCCAGTGCCTCGTCATCCATGAAGGTGCCGTGCTCGATGGTGTCGTACCCGGTCCGCAGGGCGTTCTTGATCCCCTCGGTGGCCCGACAGTGACCGGTGACCTTCAGGCCATGGTTGTGGGCGGTCTGAACGACCGCATGCATTTCGTCGAACGTCATGCACAGGGTGTGGTGATCGTTCACATCGGGGGCGGCGGCATCGCCCGTGGGGTAGGTCTTGACCCACTCGATGCCATCCTTCACCAGCTTGCGGACAGCAGCCCGGGCTTCGTCGGGGCCGTTGACCAGCAGCACCAGTCCCTCCATGCCGATCTTCCGGAAGTCGGGGTTCCAGTCCATCAGTCCGCCAACGCCGCAGATTTCCCGTCCACTGGCGGCGAGGCGAGGACCGGGGATCAGGTCCTTTTCGATCCCCTTCTTCATCCAGACATCGATGTTGAAGAGGCTGCCGCCACTGCGGGCCGAGGTGTAGCCGCACTCCAGTGCCAGCTTGGCATTCGCCGCCGCGAGCAGTGTCACGTATTCGACCGGGTACTTGATATCGAGATCTTCGAGTGCCGCGACGTTGAAATAGGTCGGATGAAAGTGCGACTCGATCAACCCGGGCAGAATCGTCCCTCCCTGGGCGTCGATGACGCTCGCCCCGGCCGGTTGGGGAGGGGCCCCCTGGGCGGGGCCGGCGTAGGTGATGCGCCCCTGCTCGGCAATCAGCATCCCCTGCGGAATGCAGGGAGTGCCATTGCCGTCAAACAGTTGTCCATTGTGGATCACACAGCTTCCGGTGGCGAGGCGCATGGCAGGGAGCGGGCAAGAGGGAGAAACGGCAACACAAGACCAGCAGCAACGTATGCCCCCGCATGGCGGACTGGCAACCGTGCCACAGAACATTGCCAGAAGAACCAACTACGGATGCGAAAACCGTTGGCGACAACGTGTCAGGGATCGTGTTCGGGAAACCGCGTCTTGCCGAGCGGGCAAGGGCGAAACCGTCTGCTGAATTCCCGTCCGGCCCGACGTCACTGGTCGAGGCTGGCGAGGAAGCCCAGCACGTGGCTGGCGAGTTCCTTGGGGCGGGCCTGGTGAATCAGGTGGGGGGTGCCGGGATAATCCAGCAGGGTTCCATCACGCAGGTGCTCGCGACACCAGAGAGCGTCGTCCTGGGTCAGCATCCCACCAACGGCAGGATCGGCCCGCAGCACGAGGGTGGGGGCGGCGATGCGGGGAATGAGATCGTGCCAGTCGTATCCCTGCAGCCATTCCCCGTCGACAATCGGCTGCAGCACGGGGGGGTCAAGCAGGGCCAGCGACTGACCGGTGAATCTCAAAAAGACCGGATCGCGCACGTCGGCAACCCGTTGGACGGCATTGGTGACCGGGTCGACCATGCGGACCTCGGCGAGGTCGCGGGCCAGTTCTTGGGGGGTGGCACCCAGGCGGAGAATCCCCGCGACCCCGGCGAAGTAGCTGTGGAGACGGGTCTGGCGAATCCGGTGCCCCATCGTTTCGAACGGGGGATCCTCGAGCACCAGGGCACTCACCAGGTCGGGGACTTCGGCCGCCACGCCGGCCGCGACCATGGATCCGAGCGAGTGTCCATACACGACGGCGGGCTGGCGAATGTGTTCGCGCAGCAGCGAGACAATGTCGGGGACGTAGTCGACGGTGCGATAGCGGGAGGCGCGGGACGAGCCCCCATGCCCGCGCAGGTCGACGCAAAAGAGCTGATGCCGGGTCGCCAGATCGGCCACCACCGGCAAAAACGACTGCCACCGCCGGGTCACCCCATGCAGGAGCACGAGGGGGGGATCGCCGGGAGGAGTCACGGCAACTCGCAGGGAGACCGGACCAACCTCAAACTGGCGTTCGGTGAGAAAGCGGGGGGAGGAATTCAAGCTGGCACCACGCAGGAGAGTGACTTGGTGGGAGAGTGTCGGGACGGGTGGGAACAGCAGAACTCAGCACGGAAATCACGGCCATTTTCCAACTGACGCAACGGCATTGATCGACGGCAGGGTCGCTTGAAAATCGCCGCGACAATCGGGGAGACCACTTGCGCCGCAGTTCCCTGCACCGACTGGCGGTCTCGGTGCCCCGATCATAGAGTCGCGTCTGATGGCTGGCGACAGTCTACTCGTCGCTTGGCGCAAGCCCCGACCGATGAAAGAATTGAGGTATTGGGTGACTCGACGCCGCAGGTTCCGGAGACAGGCTTGGCGGGCCGGGAAAGCTGCTCGTGCTGTGTCTGGTCCTGCTCTCCTGCCGCCTTGTGACGCGGCTTTCCTTTTCGGCCGGTCGTTCAGGTCATGCACTGGGAGCAGAAGGTTGCCTTCGCCGCGTTGAGCGATATCGGTTTTCGCCGGCGGAACAACCAGGATTCGTACAGCATCCAGATGGCCCCCGACACCGAGTCGTGGGAGCGGAATGGGCATTTGTTCCTGGTGGCGGATGGCATGGGGGGGCATGCGGTCGGCGAACTGGCCAGCAAGATGGCCGCCGACACCATTCCCCACGCCTACACCAAGCTCTCGGACGAATCGGTCGAAGGAGCGCTCAAGCGGGCGCTCGAGATGGGGAACGACGCGATCCACGAGCGGGGAGAACTCAACCGCGAGTTCACCCGCATGGGAACCACCTGCACCGCGCTGGTGCTGGGGCCCCAGGGAGCCGTGGTCGGGCATGTCGGTGACAGCCGTTGCTATCGCATCCGCAAGGGGCGCATCGACCAGCTCACCTTCGACCACAGCCTGCAGTGGGAACTGATGCGGCAGGTAGTGATGTCTCCCGAAGAGATCCTGCGGACCGAACCGCGCAATGTCATCACCCGCTCGCTCGGCCCCAATCCCTCGGTCGAAGTCGATGTCGAAGGCCCCTTGCCGGTCGAATCGAACGATGTCTACCTGCTGTGCAGTGATGGGCTGACCGGGCAGGTTCCTGATGCCGAGATCGGTGCCCTCGCCGCCAATCTCAGCCCGACCGAGGCATGCCGGGCGCTGGTCAACCTCGCCAACCTGCGTGGCGGCCCCGACAACATCACCGTGGTGATTGCCCGGGTCGGCGCGGGGGGGGCCAATGCCGACGAGCCACCAGCCGCCGACATGACTCCCCTGGCCAATCCCATCCCCCTGTTCCATCCCTTCGAGCTGGTGGGGGGTGGTTTCGCCGTCGCGTCGTTTGTTGTGGGGGCCCTGCTGATCTCGACCGACTACGGGGTGCTGGGCCACCTGATGATGGCGGCGGCCAACGTCCTGTGCGGGATCCTGATCCTGCTGTGGTTCCGCCGGCGACGGCGCGATCAACTGTCGTCACAGATTCCCGTCGTCGCCAAGGGGGGGCCCTACCGGAAGGCGTCGTGCGGATTGACGCCGCAGTTTCTCTCCAGCCTCTCCACCCTCGAAGCGACCGTGCAGCGGACGGCCCAGGAAGATGGCTGGCTGGTCGACTGGGCGAATTACCAGGGAGTGCGCGAGCAGGCCCTGGCCGATCTCGCCGCCCGCAAGCACCGCGACGCTCTCCGCAACCTGACCCGCGGACTGCAGTTTCTCATGGAAGGGATCCAGCAATTGCGACGGCAGCGCGACCAGGCCCAGAAATGGGGGCCCAGGCCTCCCGCGGCGGGCGACGAAGCCGCCCCCCCTCCCTCAGGGTGACTCCCCCCGTCACACCGTTCCCCCACCGACATTTCCCCCCCGGGCCAAGTGGCGCCCGGCCCCCTTCACAGACGCAAACCGGCATGGCCTCCCGCTACAAGAAGCATGGCATCTCGTTCGCCTATCCCGAACGCTGGGACCTGGCAGAAAACCTCGAGCCAGACCAGGTGACGATTTCGCTCTCCAGCCCGGGGACGTCGTTTCTCACCATCTGTCTGTTCCAGGACCGTCCCGACCCGGCTGAGGTGGCCGAGGCAACCCTCGAGGCATTTCGCGACGAGTACACCGAACTCGACATCTATCCGGTGAAAGCCAAGGTGGGCCGACGCCCGGCTGTCGCCTGGGACCTCGAATTCTTCTGCCTCGAACTGACCAACTCGGCCCGGATCCGGGCCTTCCGGGCACCGCGGTTCACCTGCCTGGTGCTCTTCCAGGGAACCGACCAGGAATTCGAAAAGACCGAAGAAACCTTTCGCAAGATCGCACGCAGCATCCGCTGTCGGGGAACCGCGCACGATCTGCCCGAGTCGGATGAAACCGACAGCGACGACGAAGAGGAAGACATTGCCGGCGACGTCGCAGACGACACCGACGATTGACCGGTGGTCGCGGATTGGCGCTGGTGGTCCGGCAATGGTTTCCCCCGCGGGACCGTGCATCGGACCGGGGGGGGGTTTGCATCCGGGCGGAAATCGGTAACATCTCCCCACTGCACGTCGTCGGGGGGCTGTTCTCGGTCTGCCCGGCGGTGGTCCGAATCCTCCTCGCCCCCCGGTTGACATGAACGCCGCGCGACACCCCCAGGTCTGGGATCTCGACTCCATCCTGCCCCATCCCGAGAGTCCCGAGTTCGGGCGGATTGTCGACGACTACCGCGCGCGATTGTCCCGGCTGGCGGATGAGACCGATCGCCTGGGACCGATCGGCCCGGACCCGGCGGCCAATGCCGCCTGGACCCGGTTGCTGCCTGAATACGAGTCGGTGGAATCGCTGGCGGGAGACCTGGGATCGTTCATCGGCTGTCATTCGGCGGCGGATGCCGGCAATCGCGCCTTTCGCCAGGTCGAGGCGAAGCTCTCGGCACTCGATCCCCTGCGGGAGCGGATCGCCACCAGTCTCGAGTTTGCCCTGCAGTCGGCCTCGCCCGCGCAACTCGAGGCCTGGATCGCATCGCACCCGTGGCTGACGGCGAACCGGTTCTTCATCGAGCAGCGGCGGAAGAATGCGTCGCTGCGGCTCCCCAAGCCCGAAGAGACGCTGGCCGCCGACCTGGCGGTTGATGGCATCCACGCCTGGGGCCGGCTGTTCGATCGTCTCTCGGGAGACCTGCGGATCACCGTGATGGAGAAGGGAGAACTGGTCCAGAAGTCTCCCAGCCAGGTGCGATTCGATTCTCCCGAGCGTTCCGTTCGGGAAAACAACTTCCATGCCGCCGACAAGGCGTGGAAGACGATCGCCGACAGTTGTGCCGACGCGTTGAATCACCTCGCCGGCACCCGGTTGACCCTCTACCGACGGCTGGGACTGAAAGACCACCTGGATGTCCCCCTGCACCGCAACCGGTTGCGGCGCGAGACCCTGGAGACCATGTGGCGGGTGGTGTCGGAGCGGCGGAAGTGTCTGCTCCCCTATCTCTCGGCCAAGGCGAAACTGCTGGGGCTGGAACGGCTCTGCTGGTACGACACGCAGGCCCCGTTGCCGCAGGCCCAGGAGGGGGGCGAGAGCCCCCAGATCTCGTATGACGACGGGTTGGAAGGGGTGATCCGCGCCTTCCGCGCGTTCAGTCCCGACCTGGGTGACTTCGCCCAGATGTGCGACGAGAAGCGTTGGATCGAGGCCGAGAATCGTCCGGGGAAGCGCCAGGGGGCCTTCTGCACGGGGCTGCCCACGAAGCGCGAGTCGCGGGTCTTCATGACCTTCACCAACAGCTTCGACAACGTCTCCACGCTGGCCCACGAACTGGGACATGCCTATCACTCGTGGGTGTTGCGGGAACAGCCCCTGTTCCTGCAGGACTACCCGATGAACCTCGCTGAGACCGCCTCAACGTTTGCCGAGGCGGTCCTGGCCGAAGACCGGCTCCACCAGTCGCGGTCGCGGGGCGAGCAACTGGGAATTCTCGACCACATGTGCAGCGATGCGGTCGCCTACCTGATGAACATCCACGCCCGGTTCGTGTTTGAAGACCGCTTCCACCAGGAACGGCGCGAGGGGGAGGTTTCGACGGCCCGACTGTCGGAACTGATGCTGGCTGCCCAGAAGGAGACGTACCTCGACGCGCTCGATCCCGAGGGTTGGTACCCCGATTTCTGGGTTTCGAAGCTGCACTTCTACATCTCGGGATTGCCGTTCTACAACTTCCCCTACACGTTTGGCTTCCTGCTGTCGACCGGGCTGTTTGCCCTCGCTCCGGAACTGGGGGCGTCGTTCCCCCAGCGGTACCGCGACCTGTTGATCGCCACCGGTTGCCAGGAGACCGAAGAGGCCGTCAAGTCGACGTTTGGGTACGATCTGGCCGCCCCCGATTTCTGGAACCGCAGCCTCGATGTCGTGGAGCGGCGGGTGTCGCAGTTCCTCGCGCTGGTGTAGACTGCAGAGCCTCGAAGTGACCCGGTCCCCCGGCACTTTTCCCCCTGGTTTCAACATTCGCATCGTGACTTCGCCCGATTCACCCCGCACTCCCTCCGGCTCGGCTGCCGAGGAAGAGTTGGTGGACAACTCCCGCGAGGGGGCTCCTTCGGTCGGGATTGTGCAGACCGAGCACACCTATCTCTGTGCGGCTCCCCACCAGCTGGTGCTGGCCAACGGTGCCACACTGGGACCGGTGAAAGTCGCCTATGAGACCTACGGCGAACTCTCGCCGCAAAAAGACAACGCCATTTTCGTCTGCCATGCCCTCACCGGGGACGCGCACGTGGCGGGGCGACGCAATGCCGACGATCGCAAGGCGGGCTGGTGGGATGAACTCGTGGGTCCCGGCAAGGGACTCGACACGAACCGCTACTTCGTGATCTGCGCGAACGTCCTGGGGGGGTGCCAGGGAACATCGGGACCCGGTTCGATCGACCCGCAGACGGGCCGCCCCTATGGGCTGCGGTTTCCCTTTTTGACCATCGGCGACATGGTGCAGGTGCATTCGCGCCTGGTGCAGCACCTCGGAATCAATCGGCTGCTGGCGGTGGTCGGGGGGAGCCTCGGGGGAATGCAGGTGCTCGACTGGGCGGCCCGGTTTCCGCATCAACTGCGGGCGGCGGTTTGCCTGGCCTCGGCGGCACAACTCTCGGCCCAGGGCATCGCCTTCAATTGCGTGGGCCGTCGGGCGATTGTCACCGATCCGAACTTCTTCAATGGGGACTATTACGACCAGTCGGGCGGACCCAACCAGGGGTTGGCCCTGGCCCGCATGGTCGCCCACATCACCTACCTCTCCGAGAATTCCATCGAGCAGAAGTTTGGACGCCGGCTGCAGAATGCCCAGCAACTGGCCTACGAGCTGATGCACGAGACCGAGTTCCAGGTCGAGAGCTACCTGCACTACCAGGGGAGCCGGTTTGTCGAACGATTCGACGCCAACAGCTACCTCTACCTCACCCGTGCCATGGACTACTTCGACCTGGCGGGAGAACACGGCAGCCTGGAAAAAGCCCTCTCCCAGACCGACGCCCGGTTTCTGATCACCTCCTACACGACCGACTGGCTCTTTCCGACGTCACAGAGCCTCGAGCTGGTCAACGCCCTGGTCGCGGCCCGCCGGCATGTCTCGTTTGTCGAGCTGACCAGCCCCTACGGCCACGATTCCTTCCTGCTGGAAGTCGATCCACTCGCCGAATTGCTGACCCCCTTCCTCGAACAGACCCTGCTCGCGGCCCGTCGATCGGCTGGCTGACCGGTTTACCGGTGGCGTTTCCCTGTTCCTTCCCGGTTCCCCTGCCCCATGTCTCAACGCCTGGTCGAACGCAACGATCGCCGGTACTGCATGCCCGACCCGCTGGTGCAACTGACCGATGCCACCATCGTCGCCCAGATTCCCTCGGGAAGCCGGGTGCTGGATCTCGGCTGCGGCAACGGCCGGCTGCTGGCGAAGCTGCGCGACACGCACGGCGCCTCAATCCAGGGGATTGAACTCGACCGGCAGGCGATCGTGCAGGCGATCTCGCTGGGGGTTCCGGTCCTGTGTGCCGACCTCGATCAGGAATTGCAGGGCTTTCCCAACCAATCGTTTGATTTCGCGGTGCTCAGCCAGACCCTGCAGCAGGTGCGGCATCCGAAACTGTTGCTGACCGAAATGCTGCGGGTGGCACGGCAAGCCCTGGTCGTGGTGCCGAATTTCGGGAACTGGCGGGTGCGGCTTGACCTGCTGCTGAATGGACGGGCTCCCCGGACGGGTGCCCTTCCCTACGAGTGGTACGAGACCCCCAACCTGCACTTTATGTCGATGACCGACTTCCGCGACCTCGTGGAAGTGGTCGGCGGTCGGATCGTGAAGGAAATCCCGCTGATCGCCGGTCGGGCGATGGAGCATGCCTGGGGGGCCAACCTGCGGGCCGACTCGGCCCTGTACGTGCTCGAAGCCGGGAATCGCTGACGGGCAGCCCCTCGGCGGTACGCCAACACGGGGCCTATCGCAGGGGTCGACCAACGATCGGTGGCCGATGCTCCCACCCCGGCAACCCCCCGAGTGACGCCCTCAACGATCAGGCGCTGACGCGGGGACGCGGGGTTTCGTAGCTGCGGGTTTCCTGAGTCTGCCGCAGTTGGTCGACGGTATCGGTCACGTCGGCCAGTTGCCGGGCCAATCGCTGCTGGACGAGCAACAGGTCGGCGAGTGACTGGGCATACTGCCCTTCACGCTGGCCGGCCGCCTCGAGCGTCAGCCGCAGTTCCTGCGACAGGGCCGCCATCTGCTCGCCCAGAGCGTGCGCCTCGGCCGACTCGACCACCTGGGGCTTGAGCTCCACCACCGGCACCCGCGGCGCGGTGTGCGGTCGGGGAATTTCCGAATCACCCCGGTCGATTCGTGTCCCCGGCAACGGTTTCACCTGCACCGGTTTCGTCGACAGGCGACGGGCCTCCCGCAGCAAGGCGGCAGCACCGGCATGCCGGGAGAGCTCCTGGCGGGCCTGGAGGTCTTGTTCGAGTTCGATGAAGTCAA
>Ga0315902_10009975_pt1 | contig 12613 bp, 9 predicted proteins | sample LakEriMetagenome_9_FD_203523 | JGI IMG/M metagenome (GOLD analysis project Ga0315902, IMG submission 203523) | Freshwater fungal communities from buoy surface, Lake Erie, Ohio, United States - Buoy 12 MA117 | ecosystem: Environmental > Aquatic > Freshwater > Lake > Lake biofilm | place: USA... | reverse complement strand
TGCTGGGCGGCGTCCGCCGGGCCGAAGGTGGTGGTGGCGAGGAAGTCAGCCGTGCGCTGCAGCCTGCCCCACGGGTCGCGGCGGTAGTCGGAGTGCTCGGCCACGCCGGTCATCGCCAACGGGTGCAGCGACTGGAGCAGGAGGGCCCGCATGCCACCGATGAACATCGAAGCGTCGGAGTGCACGATGTGGACGGGCCTGTCGGCCGCGAACCACCGCTCGCCCGGGGCGAGCATCACGGCGGCCTGCTTCGTCTCGGCGTCGGGGCCGATGACCCGGCTGCGCAGGGCCTCCGCGATCACGCGGCGCACCTGCTGCACGCGCTCGTCGACGGGGGACGGGAGTGTCGTCACGGGACCAGCGTACGAACGCCCCGAGCGTTCCCACCACTACGCTTCCCGCATGACCGAGCCCGCGACACAAGGCACACAGGGGGACACCGGAGGCGGAGACAACCGTCGCATGCCGCGCTGGGTCCCGCGGGCCGTCGTGCTGTTCTGGGCCGGCGCCCTCGGTGCGGTCGCGTTCCGCCACGTGTTCCACCGCCTCAGCAGCTTCCTCATCCTCATGCTGGTGGCGTTGTTCATCGCTCTCGCGATGGAGCCAGGGGTGAACAGGCTGGAGGCCCGCGGGTGGAAGCGCGGCCGGGCCACCCTCGTGATCCTCCTCGCCGTCATCGTCGTCACGCTGTCGTTCTTCGGCGTGGTCGGCACGCTGGTGGGCCAGCAGGTGGCCGACCTGCTGAAGAACTCGAGCACGTACGTCAACGACACGGTCCAGTTCGTCAACGACACCTTCAACGCGAACATCGACGCGGCGGAGGTCAACGCGCGGATCGCCGACCCGAACGGTCCTGTGCAGGAGTTCATCAGGTCGCAGCAGAGCCAGGTGTTCAACCTGTCGGTGCAGGCGCTGAACGTGCTGTTCCAGTCGTTCACGGTGCTGCTGTTCGCGTTCTACCTGGTGGCCGACGCACCTCGCCTGCGCAGGTCGATCTGCGCGCGCCTGCGCCCGGAGCAGCAGGACCGACTTCTCTCCACGTGGGACCTCGCCATCAAGGCCACCGCCGGCTACCTCGACTCCCGTCTCCTCCTCGCCGCTCTCTCGGCCTTCTTCCACTGGATCGCGCTGCAGGCGATCGGCACGCCGGCACCGATCGCCATGGCGCTGTGGGTCGGGCTGGTCTCCCAGTTCCTCCCCGTGATCGGCACCTACCTCGCCGGGGTGCTGCCGCTGCTGCTGACCTTCCTCGAGTCGCCCGGGCGTGCACTCGCGGTGATCGTGTTCATCCTCGTGTACCAGCAGATCGAGAACTACTTCTTCGCCCCGCGCATCACCGCACGCACGATGGAGCTGCACGCCGCGCTCGCGTTCGGGTCGGCTCTCGTCGGTGGTGCCGTGCTCGGCCCGGTCGGGGCCATCCTCGGCCTGCCGTTCGCCGCGATGGTGCAGGGGGTGCTCGCGAGCACCGGACAGAAGCACGATGTCGTCGACCAGCCGCTGGTGCAGGTTCGGGAGAAGAAGAAGCCGCCGGCGCCGAGGAAACGGCGGGGCCGGGGCGGCGCCGCGTGAGCGGCGTGTCGGCAGACCGGTTCGCACCGGTTGCGGTCATCGACCGCAACGGCGTCGACGAGAGCATCCACTTCGGGGCCGTCGTGTGCCTCGACAGCGACGGGAGGGTGGCGCACTCGATTGGCGACCCCGCCGTGCACATCTACCCGCGCTCCTCCACGAAGCCCATCCAGGCTCTCGCCATGGTCCGTGCCGGGCTGGACCTCCCGCCCGAGCAACTTGCTCTCGTGTGCGCCAGCCACAACGGCGAGCAGGTCCACCTCGACACGGCACGCGCGATCCTCGCCGGCGCGGGGCTCGACGAGTCGGCACTGCTGAACACCGCGAGCTGGCCGCTCCACGAGCAGTCGCAGCAGGCGGCAATCCGCAACGGGACCGCGAAGTCATCCCTGCAGATGAACTGCAGCGGGAAGCACTCCGGGATGCTCGCCACGTGCGTCATCAACGGCTGGTCGCTGGACGATTACCTGCATCCCGACCACCCGCTCCAGCGCGCCGTCACGGACACAGTCCCCGACGTGGCGGGCGAGGAGGCCGCGTCGGTCGGTGTCGACGGGTGCGGTGCGCCGGCCCACGTCATCAGTCTCATCGGGCTCGCCCGCGCGGTCCGCGCCATGGCCACCGGTGCCGCCGGGGAGTCCGGGCTGCGCATCCACCGGGCGATGTCGCAGCACAGTTACATGGTGGGCGGGGAGAAGCGCGATGTCACCGCGATCTGCACGAACGTCCCCGGCCTCATGGCAAAGGACGGTGCGGAGGCGGTGTACGTGGCCGCGCTCCCCGACGGCCGCGCGGTCGCGCTGAAGATGTCCGACGGGTCGGGCCGCGGCACCGCCACCGTCCTCGTCGCCGCGCTGGCGAGACTCGGCGTCGACACGTCGAACGTGCCGGACACCGTCACCGAGGTCGTCTACGGGCACGGGAGACCCGTGGGCCGCATCCGTGCGGTCGGGTTCGGCTGATGGCCGGCATCCCTTTCGTCCCGCGGATCGACGACGCTCCGCACGGTGTCCTCGAGCAGATGTCGCCGTTGGTGCAGCGCATCATCTGCGCCAACCCGTCGAAGTTCACCTACCGCGGCACCGGCACGTACGTGATCGGTGGCGACCGCGCGGTGGTGATCGACCCCGGACCGCGGATGGACAGCCACCGCGACGCGATCGCCGCGGCCCTCCGCGGGCGCGAGTGCGTGGGCATCGTCATCACCCACTGCCACGGGGACCACTCGCCGCTCGCCGCGTGGCTGAAGGCGGAGACGGGCGCACCCACGTACGCGATCGGTCCGCACCGCATGGTGGAGGGCTGGACGGAGGACGACGACCACGACCCGTCCGAGGAGACCGACGACGGGAACCACGACGCGAAGACGGACGAGGAGGAGAAGGAGGGCCTGGACGTGGACTTCAGGCCGGACGTCACCGTGGTCGACGGCGACACGATCCTGTCCACCGGCGGCTTCACCCTGCGCGCGGTGCACACACCGGGCCACACGTCCAATCACCTGTGCGTGGAACTGGCGGAGGAGCACACGCTGTTCACCGGCGACCACGTGATGGGCTGGAGCACCACCGTCGTGTCCCCGCCCGACGGCGACATGGCTGCCTACTTCGACAGCATGAACAAGGTGATCGGCCGTTCCGACGCGTTGCTGCGCCCCACCCACGGCGGTCCGGTCACCGACCCCCAGCCGTTCCTGCGCGCGTACCTGCAGCACAGGGTGGACCGCGAGAACCAGGTGCTGGCCCAGTTGCGCGCCGGCACGCGCACGATCCCGGCGGTGGTGAAGGTGCTGTACGCCGACATCGACAGGCGCCTGCACCGTCCTGCGCGCCGCAGTGTGTGGTCGCACGTGCTGAAACTGCACGCCGAGGGACGTGTCCGCGTTGCGGGCGGGGGCGAACCGCGCCTGCTCGCAGAGTACGAACCCGTCGCGTGACCCGCGCCCGGGGCGGGGCGCTTGTCACGGGACGGTGGCTACGGCGCTGTTGTCGGGGCGGTGGTCACGGGCACGGTGGTGGTGGTGACCGTCCCGTCCCACAAGGCACCGTCCGGAACGGACTTCGGGTCGAAGAGCGCGAAGAAGTCCTTGTCGTAGCCCTTCAGGAACCGCTGTGGGTCACCCATGCGCACGTCGAGCGTCCTTCCGTACCTGGTCCGCGCGCCGAAGTTGCTGTAGGTGCTGAAGTGCGGCCAGTTGCCGTTGATGTCGAGTTGCATCGCGGTCTCGCACCCGAACTGCTTGAGCAGTCTCGCGAAGAGGTCGATGTTCACGTCACCCGCCGACACGAACATGGTGGAGCCGTCCGTGCGGCGGCACAGTCCGCTGCGGTACGTGTACACCTTGTCCCCGAAGTCGGTGCCCCAGTCGGTCCACTTGAAGTCCTTCCAGGAGATGCGCCCGTCGTGGACGAGTGGGGGCAGGTTCTGGCGCAGCGAGACCCAACCGTCGGACGAACGCATGTCGTCGCCCCACACGCCCACCCTCAGCACGCCCTTCGCGTCGATGCCGATGGTCGCGAACCCGCGCTTCATTTTCCGCACCGTGATCCCCTCGGTGACGTAGCCACCCGGGTCGTGCTCGAACCGGAAGCCCCCGTTGAACGCGGCGACGATGCTGCGCAGGCCCGATGCCGGCACCTTCTTCGAGTTCACCCACGGTCCCCCGCCGGGGACGTCGGAGCCGTTGAACATGGCGGCGCGCAGTCGCGTCTGGTCGAACACCGCCGCTGTCGCCACGACGGAGCCGTACTTCGTGAACGGCCGCACCGACATTCCCCAGACCACCGGCACCTTCTTCTTGCCGAGCGTGAAGAGCACCTTCCACTCGCCCTCACCTTTCAGCGCCGGGACGATGACGGGATCGACATCCGCCGGTGGCGGGATGGTGGAGGTGGTCGTGGTGGTCACGACTGTCGTCGTGGGTCCGTCGGACGCCACGGTGGTGGGCGGGACGGTTGTCGCGGGGAGAGTGGTGGTCGTTGCGGGCACGGTGTCGACCACAGTGTCGACCGTGGTGCCGGGGACGGTGTCCACCACCTCGGGCTCGAGCGCGAGTGACGCGGCCGGGGCGGTGGAGGGTGCGTCGCTGTGCAGCCATAGTTCCAGCCTGTCGACGACCGCACCGAGCCCCTTGTTGCGCGCCCACGTGGCCACGTTCTGTTGCAGCGAGTACCCGGGGTGGGCGAGCACGTACCTGGTGACCGAGAACAACGTGACGGTCACGAACAGCGCCGACACGGCGAGTGCCGTCCGCACGACTCGGGGGCGCAGGCGCATGGGCAGGAAGGGTAGACGCGGGCCCGGTGCGGCTAGGCGCGGGACAGTTCCTGCTGCAGCAGGTCGAGACCCAGGTTGCCCAGCTTCAGTGCCCTGTCGTGCCATGCGGCCAGGTCGAACGACGAGCCGTGGCGGGCCTTCGCCTCGTCGCGCAGCCGCAGCCACACCCGCTCGCCGAGCTTGTAACTGATTGCCTGTCCGGGCCACCCGAGGTAGCGGTCGATCTCGGAACGGTTGAAGGCCTCGTCGCTGGACGAGCGGGCGGACATGAACTCGAGCATGAGGTCGGGTGTCCACTTCTCGCCCGGGTGCCATTTCGAGCGGGACGGGACCGTGTAGCCGCAGTGGATGCCGATGTCGACGACGACGCGCGCGGCGCGGAACGCCTGCGCGTACAGGTAACCCAGGCGGTACTCGTTGTTCTCGAGGAAGCCGAACTCGTCCATCAGCCGCTCGGCGTACAGCGCCCAGCCCTCGCCGTGGCCGCTGTTGAAGAACATCCTCTGCACGCGCGACAGCCGTTCGCGCTCGATGGTGGCCACGGCGACCTGCAGGTGGTGGCCCGGCACCCCCTCGTGGTACGCGGTGGTCGGCTCGCCCCAGCGCGGGAACGAGCTGCGGCCGTTCGCCGGGTACCAGGTGCGACCGGGACGCGAGAGGTCCTCGCTGGGACCCGTGTAGTACATGGCCGCCGCGCCGCCGGGCGGGCTGATCATCGACTCCACCGTGCGGATGCGCGGGTCGATCTGGAAATGGTTCCCGTTGACGAGGAACGACATCGCATCGTCCATCAGCTGCTGCAGCCAGGCGCGGAGGTTCTCCTCGCCGTGCACCATGCGCGCGGGGTCGGTGTCGAGGAGGTGACGCACCTCCGCCGGGCTGAGCCCCGGTGCGATCAACTCGCCGCACCTGCGGATCTCCTCGTCGAGACGCATCGTCTCTTCCCAACCCCACTCGTAGGCCTCGACCGGGTCGATGACCGCGCCGAGGAACTCCCGCCGCGCCGCCGCGTGCGCCTCCTCCCCGCATCCGTCCGCCTCGCGCGCGGACGCGAGGTATGTGCCGCGCAGGAAGGCGGCTGTCTCCGCCATGGCGGCGGACGCGGCGCGCGCATTGGTGCGCAGCTGTTCCACCGGCGCACCCTTCACTGATGCGGCCGACTCCACGTACTGCTCGAAGAACGCGGGGTCACTGCCCGCACCCGACCAGTACTCCAGCTGGTCGGCCTGGGCCAGCACCTGCCTGCGCGAGGTGACGATCCCGCGACCCAGGCCGAGTGACCACGACTCGCGCATGCCGGCGAATGCCCCCGGGACGTTCGACAGGCGCTCGGCGATGACCTCCCAGTCGGCGGCGGTGGCAGTGGGCATGAGATCGAAGACGGAGCGGGCGCTCTCCACGTCGCCGGCGATGATGCGGATCGAGCGGAGGTGCTCGCCCGAGGAATGGGCCTGCATCGCGGCGTTGATCGACTCGCGGAGCACGCCTGCCGCGAGCCTGTCGTCGTCGCTGCCGGGCGTGATGCGGTCGAGCGCGGCGAGTGTGGCGGCGTCGAGGTCGTGGCGGGCGTCGTGACCCGCCGGCGAGAAGTCCGTCATCAGGTGGTCGTGACCCGCGATGCCGAGGTAGGTGGCCGAGCAGGGGCTCAGCTCCGCGACCTTGTCGATGTACCTGTCGGACAGCTCGAATATCTCAGACGCCATGCCCGAGACACTAGGCGGTCGTCAGTTGGACGACCCCTTGTCGCGGAGGTGACGCCCGATGTGGGCGATGACGACCTCCTGGCGCTCGTGGTCGAGGTACATGTAGATGCGCACGAGGTGCGTTCCTTTGCCGCGGCGGAGGTGCGCGCCCGCGATGACGCTGCGGCCGTGCCAGTCGATGACGTAGTCGGAGGAATACTTCTGCTCTGCGTTGTCGCTGACGCCCGGCACGAAGTCAAGACCCATCTGGCGGCACGCGAGCTTGAACGAGTCCCCGACGATCTGGCCCGATTTCCACGCCCTGGCCACGTTGTTCAGGCGCACGAGGTCCTGCAGGACCGAGAGGGGGTCCGGCCCCTGGAGTGCCTCGCCGGTCTCGAACGCGCGCCGGTGGAACTCGAGGAACGGACAGTGCATGCGCGCGAGCCGCATGGCCTCGCGCATGTTGGGCACCGCCCCGAGGGATCCCTTCGACGTCCCCTGCAGCTCCAGGTTGACCGCGTGGAGCACGAGCTCGTCGACCTGGTCACCCTTCTTCTGCAGCGCGGCCTTCTGCTCGGCGATGATCCGGTCTGCGTCCGCCATGGAGGCCTCGAGTGCGTTCACCTGTGACTCGAGGAAGTCGATGTAGACGGCCGCGTCGTCACCCGCAGCCCGCCCGTCGTCGGACTCGTCGTCCACCTCCTCGTCGATGTCGTCGCGGGGCGGGGGAGGAACGCGCGGTGCGGCAACGGAGCGCGCTGCGGAACCGGCGACCTGTGCGATGAGCCGCTGCCACTCGGCGCGCACCGACGAGGGCGGCAGCTCACGGATGCGGAGGATCTCCGGGTCATGTTTGCCCGGCCACACAATCATGATCGTTCCCGCATCGAGCAACGAGTAGCCGAAGCCGGAGACGAACTCACTGATCGCACCGGCACCCGTGACCTGGAAGATGTGGGCGAGGCCGACGAGATCCGAACCGGCGACCGAAGTGAGCGCCTTGCCGCCGTCCGTGAACTCGACGACCACGGGGAGCCTGCGGCCTGGGACCTCGAGCAGGGCGAGCAGCTCGTCCGCTTCCATCGCGGTGGACGCGACATGGGGGGTGTCGGTGATCGCGTAGTTCGCGTCACGGGCGGGCAGGTGGGAGAGCACCTGGCGCACGAGTGCCGTGAGACGCGTCGGCGGCTGCGGGTCGGTGCGCAGCGGGACCACCTTGGTGCCGGACGGGCTGGTGAAGCTGCGCAGGTCGAACCACAGCCTGCCCTTCTCGAGGAACACGGTGACCGCGATGGTCTCCACGTGCTGTCCGGACGGGTGCGCGTCGGTGATGGTGACCCTGTACACGGAGTCGGCGCGCGAACGCACCGTCATGCCGGGCCCGCGCTCGTCGAGGGGGAAGTTGCGCACCAGCCAGTCGTCGACCGCGTCGACGACGGACAGGCGGTCGGACTCGGTGCAGTCGACCGCGTCGAGGGAGACGGCGTAGGTGGTGATCAACGCGCCACCGCCCGCGGTTCAGCGGTAGGGGCGCAGTGCCTCGTGGATGCGGGCGAGAAGGGACGTGACCGACGCGGCGTCATCGTGGTCGAGTGTAAGCAGGCGGTCGAACGCCGCCGCCTCGATATCGAATTCAGGATGCAACTGATAACGGGGACCGCCCGTTCCGGGGGTGGTGGGGGTCTCGAGGGTGGCCGAGCCGGCGGTCTCCCGGTCGATCCAGGCCTGCGCGGCCGAGCCGAGGGCCTGCACGGTCCAGCCCCGTTCCAGGGTGACGCTGATGGGGTTCTCCGGCGTGGGCAGTCCCTCGACCATGACGTGGTCGGGTGCCGTGTCCACGGGGACCTGCATCCGCACGATCGGACCCGAGTGGTCGATGTGGTGCACCTTCACGACGACCGCGTCGTGCGCGACGGGCAGCACGAGAAGATCCTCGCGCAGCGTTCCCGACATGTCGTACTGCTCCGGGGTGACGACCTCCCAGACCCACGGTCGCCCACCGGTGTGCACCGCCGGCACGTGCATGCCGGCCCATGCGACGGGGAGCCCCGGCATCGTCACCCGCTTCCAGGTGACGGGGCACGACAGGCGAGAGAACGACTCACGTATCTCGTCGACCAGTTGCACGCTGTCGATAGTGGCCTGCGGCGGCACTGCGATGGTGGATACCCACGTCGGCGACGCACACTGACAACCGGCGGGGCACAGTGACACACGGTGACGCGCGGTGCGTCCCGCGGTGGGAGACTGTCCACATGGCGCGCTTCACACACGACGGTTGCGACTTCAACTACGAGATCCGTGGCTCGGCCGGACCGCGCGCGCTGCTGTTCAACGGGTCGGGAGCATCCATCGAGACGAGCGCGCCGCTCATCAACGCCCTCGCGAAGACGATGCAGGTGCTGGTCCATGACCAGCGCGGACTGGGGGAGTCTTCTGTTCCGGACGGCCCGTACACGATGGCGGGGTACGCCGCTGACGGTGCCGCGCTCCTGCGCCACGTCGGGTGGGACAGGTGCATCGTGGTCGGCATCAGCTTCGGCGGCATGGTCGCCCAGGAGTTCGCCGTCACGCACCCCGGCACCGTGGAGAAGTTGGTGCTGCTGTGCACCTCCGCCGGCGGGGCCGCCGGCTCGTCCTACCCGCTCCACGAATTCGCGTCGTTGCCGCCGGCCGAGCGGCTGAAGGCGCAGATGCGCATCACCGATTCACGGTTCGGGCCGGAGTGGTTCGCGGAGCATCCCGTCGACGCCGAGATCATGAGGGGCATGCGCGAGCGCGCGGCGGTCGAGAAGCCGGCCGAGCGGCTGCGCGGGGAGCGGCTGCAGCTGGAGGCCCGGACCGGCCACGACGTGTCGGGCAGGCTGGGGCTGGTGACCGCCCCGGCCTACGTGCTGGCCGGACGCTTCGACGGCATCGCCCCGCCGGCGAACTCGCACGCGATCGCCTCGCTCGTGCCGGATGCAGTCGTCTCCGTGTACGAGGGCGGGCACATGTTCAGCGGCCAGGACCGCAACGCCATCCTCGACATCAGGGCGTTCGTGGCCGACGGCACCCGCACCGCGAGGGTCTGAGTCGCCCGTCAGGCGAGCCGGAGGGTCGTGGTGACCGTCCCGGCCCGTTGGTGCGACGCCGTCACCGTCACCTCGGTGCCGGCGGCCCCGCGCACGACCCACGACACCAGTTGCCGGTCGGGGGTGCCGTCGTTGCGCACCCCGCCCGCCAGCCGGAACGCCGACCGACCGGCGAGGTTGCCGAACGTGACCCGGGCCGCCGCACCGACCGGTTCCGCACCGTCGACCTGCACCCAGCCCGGCAGGCACAGCTTGTTCTTGCGCGCATGCTCGGACACGTGGGTGGGCAGCCATCCGGTGTTGGCCACCCCGATCTCGACGCGCCACGTGTCGCCGCCGAGGCTCTCGGCGCGGGTGTGGAGGATCTCGAGGCGCGGCGACATCAGCGCCTGGTGGACTGCGAATCCCGAGTGCGGCGCCACTTCCGCGCGGAGTCTCGAGGGCGGTGCGTTGGACCACAGCCGGAAGTCGTCCATGCCGCCGATCTCCATGTCGCCCAGCTGCGGGTGACGGAACGGTCTCCACGCGTGGATGGTGCCGGGCGCGTGCTCGTCGGCCCACCTGTGCACGGCCAGTTCGTCCTCGACCGTCGGCCCGACGTACCAGATGTGGGTGGAACTGCGGTGGTCGGTGGCGACCGCGATCGCATCCCAGAACTCCGTCGTCCACGAGAACACCCCGAGGTGCTCGTACGCCCAATCGTCGGCGGCGCCGCTCATGGTGTCGGACGTGTCCCACGTGAAGTCCTCGTACACCGAGTGCACCGGGTACCCGGTCGCCTCGGTGCACGCACGCCCGAGTTCCTTGAACGTCCACACGTCCTCCGGCGGCAGCTTGGAGTCCGGCTTCGTGCTGGACGGTCGCAACAGGAAGCCGCCGCTCGTGTGGTACGCGTTGTAGCCGCAGATGTTGGGGCGGGCCCGTACCGCGCGCACGAGTGCGTCGATCTCCGGCTCCGACAGCGGGTGGTCGCCCGAGCCGGTGACCGAGGTGTCCCACCCGGCGGGGAAGTTGCGGTTCATGTCGAGACCCTCGGGGCTGCGCGGTGTGGGCACGGTGAACCCGTCCCAGTTTGTGATCGTGCCCTCGGCGAGCAGACGCCAGCGCGGCGCGCCCGCCGGCGCCGCGGCGTGGTCGACGGGGATCATGAGGCGCGCGTCCCCGGGATGCTCCACCCACGCCCCGTTCGGGTCGGCGATGCGCATCGTGAGGATCCGGCCGTCGCCGTCGACGTCGTGGGAGAGGAGACCCGGCCATTCGTGGCGGTCGGTCCAGGGCCACGGGCGCATGCTGCTGCGCCTGTGGCGGGGGGAGTCCGCGAGTGCCGCCTCGACGCCGTCCGGGTTGACGCGCGGCACCACGTAGAAGGTGCGCGTGCGCATTGCCTCGACGACCTTCGCGTCCCCGTTCGTGAAACCCTCGAGCAGGTGGTGGATGAGGTGCAGCGCCGCCACGCCGCCGGTGACCTCGATCGAGTGGATGTTCGCGTCCACCCACATCGCAGGTTTCGACGAGTGGTCGCCGGCGGAGGAATCCGTCAGGGTGACGAGAAGCAGGGGGCGGCCCTCGTGCGACGAGCCGTACTGCTCCACCGTCGCGAGCCCCGGGTGGGCGGCGACGGCCGCATCGATCCATGACGACATCTCGTCGTACCTCAGGAACCGGTCGAATCCGTAGGTCGTTTCGGGCATGGACGCAGGTTAGGTCGCTCCCGCTACTGTCGGGGAATGGCGCCGAACGTGCTGCTCATCACGCTCGACCAGTTCCGCGGGGACTGTCTCTCCGCGGCGGGACACCCTCTCGTGCGCACACCCCATCTCGACGAGCTCGCGTCGCACGGCGTGAGGTTCGCGCGTCACTACAGCCAGTCCTCGCCGTGCTCACCGGGGCGCGCCTCGCTCTACACGGGGACGTACCAGATGAACCACCGTGTCGTCGCGAACGGCACGCCGCTCGACGCGCGGTTCGACAACGTCGCCCTCGCCGCGCGGCGCGCGGGGCGGTCACCCGTGCTGTTCGGCTACACAGACCAGTCGATCGACCCGCGGGTGGCGAACGGCCCCGACGACCCGCGGCTCAGCAACTACGAGGGGGTGCTCCCCGGGTTCGAGTGCCTGCTCGACCTGTCCGGGTCGCACGCGCCGTGGCTGGAGTGGCTGGCGGAGCGCGGCGCGACGGTGAGGGGCGCGCGCCACGCGCTCTCCACGGAGCACGAGCGCCCCGCCGGTCTCAGCGTGTCGCAGTTCATGACCGACACCGTCATCGACTGGATCGGCAGGCAGGGGAGCGGATGGTTCGCGCACGCGAGCTACCTGCGGCCGCACCCCCCGTACTCCGCCGCGGGCGAGTGGTCCGCGGCGTACGACGAGGACGAGGTCGGCGAGCCCATCGCGCCGGTCGACGCACCCGAGAAGTTCCACGCGCTGATGATGGAACTGGAGAACACGAAGGCTCCCTCTGACCCCGCGGAGCTGCGCCGGATGCGTGCGCAGTACTTCGGGATGGTCAGCGAGGTCGACCACCAGATGGGGCGGCTGTGGCGTGCGTTGCGCGACCTGGGCCAGTGGGACGACACCGTGATCGTGGTGACAGCGGACCATGCCGAACTGCTCGGCGACCACGGTCTGCGCGAGAAGGTCGGCTACTGGGAGACCAGCCAGCACATCCCCTGCATCATCCGTGACCCGCGCCGGCCGGAGGCTCACGGCACGGTCGTCACGTCGTTCACCGAGAACGTGGACATCATGCCGACGCTGTGCGACGTGATGGGGATCGACGTGCCGCACCAGTGCGACGGTCTCCCGCTCACGCCGTTCCTCGAGGGAACCGACCCGCCGTGGTGGCGCGACGCCGCGCACTGGGAGTACGACTGGCGGTTCGCGCTGATCCAGTTGGGCGCCGAATTCGCCTGGCCCTGGAAGCGGAGCCTGGAGAAGCAGAACCTGTGCGTGCACCGCACCGACGACATCGCCTACGTGCAGTTCGGCGAGGGCAGGCATCTCTGTT
>Ga0315902_10009974_pt1 | contig 12613 bp, 13 predicted proteins | sample LakEriMetagenome_9_FD_203523 | JGI IMG/M metagenome (GOLD analysis project Ga0315902, IMG submission 203523) | Freshwater fungal communities from buoy surface, Lake Erie, Ohio, United States - Buoy 12 MA117 | ecosystem: Environmental > Aquatic > Freshwater > Lake > Lake biofilm | place: USA... | reverse complement strand
GTTCATCCTCAAAGGAGAAATTGCCGGACGCGAACTACGCATCGAACGCAGTGCAGGTTCAGTCGATATCCGACCAGGCACCTCCGTCCGCTTCAGCCTTCGGTACGACAGCACAGGTACCGATACCTTCCGCATCGCGTTGGATGGCAAGACCGTACTCGAGAAAGTCTACCGCATCCAAAATCCCGACTGCCCACTCAGCTTCGGTGTGCAAGGTCAGCGTGGCGATTCCATCGGGCTTGCTGCCTTAACGCAGCAAGCGGGCCCGGGCCTCATATCACCCGATTGCCTCTACCGTCCCAAGGGCATACTGACTAGCTACACACTCAGCATATCCTCGCTCCGTGGAAATTCCGGCCGTTACACTGTAAAAGGCGATACCTGGCCTGCTGAATTAAAAAACAATACAACCTGGAAATCACCAGGCAATACATTGATCTTCTCTAACATTACCTGCAGCGACCCCACCGGAAAGCCAATCCGCTTTCAAGAAACCCGCCTGCGCATCATCCCCTGAACCCAAACTTCATGAACGAATCTACCCACCTGTTATTTGTCGATGACGAACCGGACCTGGAAATACTTATTCGTCAACGCTTCCGCAAAGCCGCCAAAGAAGGGAGAATCACCCTCCACTTCGCGCTCAACGGAAAACTGGCGCTGGAAGTGTTGGCACAGCATCCGGAAATCGGTATCGTAGTGACCGATATCAACATGCCGGTGATGGACGGGCTTAGCCTGCTCAATGAAATCAAGGCATTGCATCGCCCCCTTCGCACGATTGTGGCTTCGGCCTACGGTGACATGGCCAACATACGCACCGCGATGAACCGGGGTGCGTACGATTTCGTGACCAAGCCGGTCGACTTCAACGACCTTGAACTGACCATTGATAAAACCGTCGAGGACCAGCGCAAATTGCGTGAAGGCGAAGAAGCGAAATCGAACCTTTCCCGTGCTGTGCAGGAAAAAGAAACAGCCGAAGAAAGTGCGCGCTTCAAGCAACAGTTTTTGGCCAACATGAGCCATGAAATCCGCACTCCGCTCAATGCGGTTGTGGGTATGACCAACCTCTTGCTTGACAAACAACCCCGCGAGGACCAGCTGCGCTACCTCAATGCCATGCGTCAGGCCAGCAACAACCTCCTCAACATCATCAACGACATCCTCGACATTTCAAAAATCGAGGCCGGAAAAATCCTCATCGAAGACATCGACTTCGATTTGCAGGAAACCGTTGACGGCGTGTACCAGACCTTGCACCTGAAAGCCGAAGAAAAAAAACTGAACCTCGGATACAGCATCAAACCCGAGGTTCCGGCCTGGCTCAAAGGTGATCCCACACGACTCACCCAGGTGCTCATCAACCTGACCGGAAACGCCATCAAATTCACCCCTGAGGGCGGAAACGTGGACGTAATCACCAGCCTGGACCAGGATGCAGACGGAAACTGGTTGCGGTTTGAAGTAAAAGACACCGGCATTGGCATCGCTGCCGACCAACTCGATAAAATTTTCGAGAGCTTCTCGCAGGAGAGCAGCGACACCACCCGAAAATTCGGAGGCACCGGACTTGGACTTACCATTAGCCGACAGCTGGTTGAACTCATGGGTGGCAGCCTGCAGGTGAGCAGCGTGAAGGGCGAAGGGACCACCTTCTGGTTCCGTTTGCCCTGCAGGGAAGGACAGGCGAAGGCAACGGCGAAAACGATTGCACCGCAGCGACAGAGCGAGAAACTAACGGTCCTGCTAGCCGAAGATCAGCCCATGAACCAGATGGTAGCCGTCGACACGCTGGAGAGCCTCTTTCCGGGTATAGAGGTGGACGTGGCCGACAACGGACAGATCGCAGTGGACAAGGCAGGGACCCGTACCTATGACCTCATCTTCATGGACGTTCACATGCCTGTGATGGACGGATACACGGCCACACGCACCATCCGCGGTTCCGCCGGTCCCAACGCAGCCACACCCATCCTGGCGCTTACGGCCAACGCCGTGAAAGAAGAAATCGACCGCTGCCTCGAATCGGGTATGAACCGCCACCTGGCCAAGCCCTTCGAGCCCGAAAAACTCCGGCAGGCCATCATCGAGCTTACCGGGGGCTGAGCCCGTTTCGGAATCTCCGCCCTTTCGATTACTTTTACCGCATGGAATCGACAGGATCCCTGACTGACCTCACTTACCTGCGTAGCCTCACCGGCGGGGCGAACGACAAAATCGCTAAGTACATCCGCATGTTCCTGACCGGTGCGCCGATCAGCCTACAGCAGATGGAACTGAACACCCTGAGCAAGGATTGGGAGGGTGTACGCCAAACCGCGCATGCCCTGAAACCCCAGCTTGGATTTTTCGGCGCGAAGGGTGCCGAAGAACTCTTGCGTGAAATCGAGCGAAATGCCTCCGACCATACCGAGCTGGGCATGATGCAGAAAAAAATCGAGCATTTCCGTCAACAATACGAAATCATCCGCGTGGAGCTTGAAAAGGCCCTACAGGAAACCGGCGCCTGAACCATGTCAGACAAAACCCTTGTTTACATCGTCGATGACGAACCGCTTCAGCTGGAACTGCTGAAGGATCACCTTCAGAAAATGTCGGCCTACGAAGTGCATGGCTTCCCAACGGGCGAAGAGTGCCTGGCCGCTGCGAAGGTGCGTAAGCCCTCCATCGTATTCCTCGACTACAACCTCAACTCCAAAGTGCGCGAAGCCATGGATGGCATCGATGTGCTGAAAGAAATCAAGGAAGTGTATCCGGAAACCGAAGTGGTGATGATTTCGGGTCAAGACAAAATCGATGTAGCGGTAAACACCATGAAATACGGTGCATTCGACTACATCGTGAAAGGCGAAGGTGCTTTTATCCGCGCCGAAAAAACCTTGTACAACATCTACCGCTACAACAAACTGGCGGGAAGTGCAAACACCTACAAGCGACTCATGATTTTCTTCGGACTGGGCATGATCCTGATGGTGATTCTCGTGATTGTCCTTCAGATGAAGGGATTGATCAAATCAAGTCCGGGCTGGGTTTAATCACAGGTAGTTCCGCTTCTTAAATCCATTCGCATTGAAACACGTGGTGCTTAAGCGCAACGTGTTTTTTGCTTTTTACTTAAGAGCGCTCGATTACATAAACGGCTGCGCCGGCAAAATAGCCCAGTAAGGCGTAGAGGCTGATGCGCTTCATATACCAGAAAAAGGAGATGCGTTCCATGCCCATGGCGGCGACACCGGCAGCTGATCCGATAATGAGGATGCTACCACCTGTGCCTGCACAGTAAGCCATATACTCCCACAGAAAGCTGTCGGTAGGATGCACACCCAGATCGTACATCCCCATACTGGCAGCCACAAGGGGAACGTTGTCGACGATTGCTGAGAGGATGCCAATGCCCGTGACAATCGCCGTGAGGTTGCCGATTTCATGATCCATCCACTGCGCTAGGTGCGACAGGATGTGTGTGCTTTCCAACGCACCGATGGCGATGAGGATCCCCAAAAAGAACAGCACACTTTGCGTATCAATACGCTGCAGTGCGCGTGAAACGGAATAAAACTCCTTCTGCTCCGCCTGCTTGGAGCGGTGTATGTACTCGATCACAGCCCACAAGGTACCAAGACCAAACAGGATGCCCATAAAGGGCGGCAGGTGGGTGATGGTCTTGAAGACAGGCACGAACAGTAAGGCGCCGATACCGAACACGAAGACCGTGTTGCGTTCGCGTCGCGTGGTGGGGCTTACCTGTTCCTCCTGCAGGCTGATTGAGGGAAGGTTTCCCTTCATCCTTCGACTTGCGAACCACAGTGGTACAAGCAGACAAATTAACGAGGGAAGAAAGACTGTTTTAATGATGTTCGCTGCAGAAATCTGTCCGCCGATCCATAGCATGGTGGTGGTCACATCGCCAATCGGAGACCAGGCACCGCCGGCATTGGCGGCAATTACAATCATGCCTGCAAAAAGCATACGGTCTTCCTGGTCGTGCAGGAGTTTGCGCACCAGCGAAATCATCACAATGGTAGTGGTCAGGTTATCGAGTACAGCGGAGAGGAAAAACGCAATACCGCAAATGATCCATAGCATGGTGGACTTATTCCTGGTACGAATGGACGAGGTGATGATGCTGAATCCGTCGTGTGCATCGACCAGTTCCACAATGGTCATCGCTGCAAGCAGGAAAAACAGAATGGCTGCGGCTCCGCTCAGGTGGTGATCAAGTGCTGATTCGATGGCCGGAGCTTCGGCGGGACTCATCAGAATCCAGACTGTCCAGACCAGAACTCCCGTAAGCAATGCCGATGCTGACTTGTTGATCCGCAGCGGGTGTTCAAGTGTGATGGCTGCGTAGCCCAACACGAATATGGCGATGAGTATCCCTTCCATGGCGATCCGAAATTAGGCTATTTGTTAACCGCACCACGTGGGGGCCGGGAGGGTACACTGGGAATTTCACTATGTTTGATGATACCTGAACACCTACATATGAGTAACAAAGAAAACTGGGGGTCGCGCGTGGGCCTCGTACTGGCCATGGCGGGGAACGCCGTTGGCTTGGGCAATTTCCTCCGCTTCCCGGTGCAAGCCATCCAAAACGGAGGCGGTGCATTCATCATCCCCTACCTGGTCTGTTTCCTAATCATGGGTATTCCGCTGCTGTTCATCGAATGGTCGATGGGCCGATTCGGTGGCAAGCACGGACACCACAGCACACCGTTTATCCTTGATTCAATGGATCCCAAGCGGGTTTTTTGGAAATACATTGGTGTGTTCGGGATTTTCACCAACCTCGCCGTAGCGGCCTACTACTGCTACCTAGAATCGTGGACGCTGGCTTACATCTGGCACTCGGTAAGCGGCACGTTTCTGGGGCAGAGTGCAGATCAGATTGCGTCCTTCTTCGGACACTACATCTCTCTTGATGGTGGTGGCACTGAGACCATTTTGGTCTGGATCTTCTGTCTGGTCCTGAACACCTGGATTCTGTCGAAGGGCCTGAGTGGAGGTGTAGAGAAGGTTGCCAAAATCGGCATGCCGCTGTTGATTTTATTCGGCATCCTACTCGCCATCAAAGGCATCACCCTGAAGGCGGGCGAAGAAGGGGCCATCCACGACGGAACCCACGGGCTGAATTTCCTTTGGACACCCAATTACGATTCGATCTGGTCGGCCAAAGTGTGGCTTGCTGCTGCGGGGCAGATCTTTTTCACGCTCTCGGTGGGAATGGGGTCCATCCAATGCTATGCATCGTATGTGAAATCGAAAGATGATATCGCACTCAACGCCATGAGCGCCGGCTGGATGAATGAATTTGTGGAAGTGGTGCTGGGGTCTTCCATCCTTATCCCCATTGCCATCGGTTACCTGGGCATCGATCGTGTGGTGGAACTCACGGCATCGGGCGGACTGGGCCTTGGTTTTAAAACACTACCGTACCTGTTCCAGCAATGGGGTCCGACGCTGGCAGCATTGGCCGGAGTGTTCTGGTTCGGACTGTTGTTCTTTGCGGGTATCACTTCATCACTGGCCATGGGAACACCCTGCATGGGCTTCCTGATGGATGAGTTCGGTTGGAAACGGGAACGCGCTGCATGGGCATTCGGCGGAACAATTCTGCTGCTTGGCCTTCCTACCGTTTTATTCTTCAATGAAGGTGTCTTTGACGAATACGATTACTGGGCGGGCACAGTCTCGCTGGTCGTGTTCGCCTTGGCCGAAGTCATCCTGTTCGCCTGGGTGTTTGGGATGGATAAAGGCTGGAAGGAAATCACCACTGGTGCTGACATCCGTGTTCCGGTCTTTTTCCGCTATGTCACACAATTTGTCACTCCCGTGATACTTGGCTGGGTATTTTTTGCCAGCCTGCCGGATATCTGGAGTAAAATCACAAATGCAGAACTCAAAGCCAAAATAGCGGCTAGTGTGGATCCCGCAGAAATCGCCAAGCTGAATGATCAGATGGCTTACCTCAACGGAAGCCGGGTGTTCCTTCTCGCTCTATTCATCGGCATCTGCATGCTTGTATACAAAGCTTACACGAAACGTAAAAAAGAAGGGAGGGCAACCGTATGAACGCCGATGCATTGTTCCTGATGATCGCATCCGAACTGATAATCACCGCAATCACTATTTACTTTTTCGCGCGTGTATTGTCTGCACCGAAGAAGAAAGAACCCGATTCCTACACGGATAATTAATCGGCTTAAGCCGGGCTCAGCGGACTGAAACCCGCAGGCTCAGATACACGTTCCTGCCGGGTGCATTCACACCACTGGCAAAAACACGGTATTGCGTATCGAACAGGTTGTTTATTCCTGCAACCAATCGGAATGCGTCCGTAAATCGGTAGCCGGCCCGCACATCCAGGCACATCCAGGCGGGCATCCCATCCGGAAGCGCATAGCGTTCGTTGTCTTCTCCGTTGAGATAATAATCGGAGATGTCTTTCTTGCCGTTATACTGCATGGTGAATGCAGCATCGAGTCGTTCGTGCACATAACTCAAGCCCACGCGAAGCTGCAAGGGCGGAATATGATCCATAGGCACATCTGAACTATCGGTTTTGAACCGACCGTAGATTGTATTGAGACTGGCAGTCAATTCAAGGTCCTCGAGCAAGCGCGTGCGGTATGAGGAAGTGAATCCATACAGATATGCTTTGCGCTTATTCTGTGCAGCCAACACCCTACTGTACACTCCATCGTATAAAATGCTGTCGGCACCCTGAAAGGTAAATGCATCCACCGCAATAGCATCAAAGAAACTGGTGTAATACAGAATGTTTTCCCAGCTCGAAATGCCGTTGTACACTTTGGTAATGCCCAATTCGGCCGACAGGGTACGCTCCGGGCGCAAATCGGAGTTGGGAAGAATGACATTGCCCGGCTGCGTCTCAAACACTTTGGCTAGGTCGTCTACATTGGGAACCCGGTATCCTGTTCCCAGAAGGACGGAGAATTTCAAGTCATCGTTGGGAATGTGTACGAGACCGAGCGAGCCAGTAACAATCGGATTGCGTTGGTTTACTTCACTGAACGGGAAGCGGAAAAAACTGGTATCGTTAAACTGCGCCGACAGGCTTGAGTATCCGACGCGGATTCCATCGGTCAGTGTCAGTGTTGAATCGAGACGCCAGGTGTGACTGATCCAGCCTGAAACACCGGCCATGCTGCTTCCGCCATCCGGATAGCGTGTATCGAGTGCTGTTGAACCACCAGCCAGGATATCCGTACTCCTGGCCTGCGAGTTGAGTGAATTGTATTGGGCATCGACCCCGGTTTGCAGAAGGTGACGTGTGCCTACATGTCGCCATTGCAGGGTGAGGCCATACACACCGACTTCTTCTTCACGGGCCTGCAAGGCATTTGATCCGAAGGCCCGCTGGTAGCGGCTCTCAAGAACAGACTGCATACTCATGGTGGCCCTGAAGCTGTTGAAGAATCCACTGCGCGCATCCTGGCGGAGATCGTAGGCAAGCAGCGAACGCTGTTGTGGCCCATAATACCACTCGGCCCAACGCAAGCCTCCGGAAGCAGACGCATCGGTGAGCCGGTCATACCGTGGAATATCACTGCTTGTACTGAATTGAATATTCAGTGTATGAATTGTATTGCCGGCAGATCGGTAGGCGATTTTTTGAACGAGGTCGGCCTGCTTGTACGCAGTTCCTACTTGCAGGGACTGGTCGCTATTGGCAACCAGTGAATCGCGGGAACCAAATCGCTGCACATAAAACGGACGCAGGCCGATGGGTGCATTGCTGAAGGGATTCTGGTTTTTCCCGCTGCGGAGATCTCCGAAATCGGAAAATGTAAACGAACTGAAGCTTGCCCAATTTCCGCGTGCTGCCTCTACACCGACGTGCGCGGTTTTCTCGCGGTTCACCGATCCGTACCGCACAAAGGCATCTGCCTTCAGGTTTTTGTCACCCGGCAGTGCGAATTCCGGACTACGCGTGTACAGATGAATTACACCGCCCAGGGCATCGCTACCATAGATCGTCGAAGAGGGCCCATAGAGGACTTCGATGCGTTCAAGGCTATTGTTGTCGAGGCTGAGGATATTCTGGAGATGACCGCTGCGATAAATAAGGTTGTTCAATCGCACACCGTCCACCATCAGCAAAATCCTGCTGGCTTCGAATCCACGCAACACGGGCGATCCTCCACCCATCTGGCTTCGCTGTACAAACACCCCTGCTGCCGACGAAAGTACATCGGCGGTAGTTTGAGCCTGAGCGGCAAGGATTTTCCGTCTATCGATGACCTGTACCTGCTGCGCAACTGTGCGCCGCGTTTCTTCCGAACGATTGGCCGATACGACGATTTCATCGAGCGCATTGCTACGCAGTGTATCGGGACTGACTTCCTGTGCGGTTGCAATAAACACCACATGACACAAGAGCAGGCAAATACCCAGAGGGAGACGTAAACCCATCATGACTCCGAAAGTAACAAACCAATGGGATTGAATCAGAGCAATCCGAGTTCACGGCACGCCCGTTCGGCTGCTACCTGCTCGGCTTTCTTCTTCACGTGATCGCTTCCCAGTGCCACTTGCTTCCCATCGAGCATCAGCCGTACGGTGATGAGTCGGGCGCGGGGATCTTCCTCCACCGTTTCGAACACCACCGACTTGCGTTCGCGCTGGCTCCAGTTCAGAATCACGCTCTTGAAATTCTTCTCGGTACTTTCAATCTCTCCGAGGTCAACGTGTGGCCGGATGATACGCGACAGCAGATAATGCTGCGTAATGGCATATCCACGGTCGAGGTAAATGGCGCCGATGAAGGCTTCGAAGGCATCGCCGTACATGCTGCGGTAGGTTCCCGGACCGGCATCCTTTTGAAGCATCTCATCAATTCCGATTTTAACGGCCAGGTGCTTCAGGTGCTCGCGGCTAACGATTCGGCTACGCATCTCCGTGAGAAAACCCTCATCCTTGAAGGGGTACTTCTTAAAGAGCAAATCAGCTACCACAGCCCCAAGAACTGCATCACCCAGATATTCGAGGCGCTCGTTGCTGAGCCGGTTTCCTCCGGTGGTTTCGAGCGCCAGGGATCGATGGCTGAAGGCCAGTTTATAAAGCGAGATGTTGCGTGGATAAAAACCGAGCAGACTTTGCAGAGCGCGGATGAACGCCTTGTCTTTCGCATCCGCCAGAAACCAGAGCCGGATGAGGGTGCTTATCGCCAAATCAGGAGTGGTATTTCTTGACAATGATGGAGGCGTTGTGCCCTCCAAAACCGAAGGTATTGCTCAAGGCCGCGTTCACCGTACGGTACTGAGCCTCATTAAAGGTGAAATTGAGCTTCGGGTCAAATGCCGGATCATCGGTGAAGTGATTGACCGTGGGCGGAATGGCATCGTTGGCCACAGAAAGCACCGTGGCAATGGCTTCAATCGCCCCGGCGGCACCAAGCAGGTGGCCGGTCATTGATTTGGTGGAACTGATGTTTAGTCGGTAGGCATCCTCACCGAAGAGTTTGCCAATGGCCATGGCCTCACTGGGATCACCGACCGGCGTAGAGGTACCGTGCACGTTGATGTAATCGATGTCGGAGGTGGTCATACCGGCATCGCGCAGGGCATTGCGCATCACATTGAAGGCACCGAGTCCTTCGGGGTGAGTAGCTGTAAGGTGATAGGCATCTGCACTCATGCCTCCGCCGGCCACTTCGGCATAAATTTTTGCACCACGGGCTTTGGCATGCTCCAATTCTTCCAAAATGAGGCAACCCGCTCCTTCACCGAGAACGAATCCATCGCGGTCAAGGTCGAATGGCCTTGAGGCCGTCTCGGGTGAGTCGTTGCGCTCGGACAGGGCGTGCATGGCTCCGAAACCTCCGATGCCTGCTTCGTTTACAGCTGCTTCACTTCCTCCACTGAGAATGATATCGGCCATACCCAGTCGGATGTAATTGAAGGCATCGATAACAGCGTTGGTGGATGAAGCGCAGGCCGAAACCGTACAGAAATTAGGTCCGCGGTAACCGTAACGCATCGAAATGTGACCGGCCGCGATATCGGCTATCATCTTGGGAATGAAAAAAGGATTGAATCGGGGTGTTCCGTCGCCCTTGGCGAAGTTGCTCACTTCATCCAGAAAGGTGCGAAGGCCTCCGATTCCTGAGCCCCAGATAACCCCCGTGCGATCGGGGTCGGGCTTATTCTCAAGCAATCCGGCATCGTTCACCGCCTCCTCACAGGCCGCTATGGCCAGTTGGGAAAAGCGGTCGAGCTTGCGGGCTTCCTTGCGGTCGAGGTAATTGCCCGGATCAAAACCCTTCACTTCACAAGCGAACCGGGTCTTGAACTTGGATGCATCAAAGAGAGTAATATCCGCTGCTCCGCGCTGACCGGCCAACAAGGCCTTCCAGTACTCGGGAACGGTATTGGCCAGCGGATTTAGGGATCCCAGGCCCGTTATTACAACACGTCTGAACTGCATCTTCAGCCGGAAAAAGGCGAATTACTTAGCGTTAGCCGTAATGTAATCGACAGCCTGACCTACAGTAGAGATCTTTTCAGCCTGATCGTCGGGGATGGCGATGTTGAATTCCTTCTCAAATTCCATGATCAACTCCACGGTATCGAGCGAATCGGCTCCGAGGTCGTTGGTGAAACTCGATTCATTTGTGATCTCTCCTTCGTCAACTCCGAGTTTGTCAACGATGATGGCCTTTACGCGGGATGCGATGTCAGACATTTTGCTATTGGATTGGTTTAGACAGGGGGCAAAAGTAATAAATAATAGAAACGATACGACCGATAGTTTAAGTCATTGCATATCAGTTCTATATATTTGTCATGCCAGGTACTGGGAACGAATTTGGGCCCAGGCACTACTTTCGTAAGGTCGCCACAGGATACGCATGCCGTTGCATTCCAACTCCCTTTTTGCCCGAATCGCCCTGGTGGCCGGGTTGGCCTATGCAGCCTTCCTGTGCGTATTCGCCCTGGATGTGTTCAGCGAAAGCGTCAATAGTCCGGCCGATTTCGTGGTTTCCCTACTGATGCACCTGTCCCCTGCCTTGCTTGTGTTGGCAGGCAGCCTTCTGGCAAACCGGCGTCATTTACTGGGCGCCTTGGTTTTCAGCTTGTTCGGAACACTTTACCTGATTGTTTCCTGGGGACGATTTCACTGGTCGGTGTACGCGCTCATTGCCGGACCTTTGTTTTTGTGTTCGGTCCTGCACCTGCTGGCGGCTCGCCAATCATCGGTATCCTGAAGTGCAGTAGGCTCAGGCTTTGATGTGCCCCCAGTTCTCACCGCTTTTAATGCGGTACAGCTGCATTTCGGAAATACCGAACTGCGCAGCGATCTGCTTCATGGTTCGCACCCGCTTTTTATCGAAGATGAGCTGTTTAATCCGCTTAACGATCACATCGGTGAGCTTATGGCCCACTTTGCGGTTCAACGATCGGTAGGCCAGCACAGCGGGGCTCTTCTGTTGGTGCTGCTCCATTTCCTCCTTGGTTGTCCAACGCAGGTTGCTGGCGCGGTTGTCCTCCTTGTTGTAATTGATGTGGATGACATAGATCGCTTTCGCACTCCGCTTGCTTAAGAAAGCCTCGGCCACCAAACGGTGAATGAACAGCGTCATGTTGCGGCCATCGGGTTTTAACTTCAGGGTAGGATAGCCTCCCATGAGTGTCCCGCGAAGCAGGTTTCCGTCTTTGATGGCTGTTGTGTAACTGACCAGACGGCCCTGATCAGAGACCGCATACTCGCAACGGAAAACACCGTTGTTGAAATGGATCACTTTCCACTTTTCATTCTTGATTGGTTTCACCATGTGTTGAAGGGTTAGGTTAGGTCAATGGGTTCAATGAAGAAACTATGCAAAAAATGTGGAGCCGTTTGAGGAATGAAAGTAAACATATTTTTTGAATTCCAAAGCCGCTGAACCCTTTGTGATTCAGAAAATTATACACGACAAGTTTGTTCCATTCAACAACCCCCGCAACTACTCCCAATGGAAACCGGAGTGTTCAAGCCGGTTTTCACCCCCGAATAGGCGCTGTTTGCCTGATTCAAAGCCGTGTTGACCTCAAAATGAGTCACAAGCGCTTGGTTGAAAAGTAGATTGCCATCACAAAGCACATCAAGATGAAACACGCACACAAACGTTCAGCCCAGCAAAAACGCAGAATGCTGATTGCCGCATTCATCCTCACCGCAGTGATTTTCATGCTGCTGGGTCCGAAATTGAAAGCAACGGAGCCTCTTCCGGATGGGATGGCCCTGCTCCAGGTCAATTCAAATCTCCTCATTCTCCTAAAATCCCTTCTGACAGCCTAAGGCCTTATGCGAAAAACGCGCGTGCTTATTTTGGAATTGGGTGCAGGCTACTTTGCTTTGCACCATGGAACAGGTCGCCATTCTGGCATCGGGAACGGGAAGCAATGCCGACCGCCTATGCACCAGATTCAATCAACACCCCACCGTCCGTATACGGCTTATAGCATGCGACCGCGAAACGGCTGGGGTTTACGAAGTCGCGCGGCGGCACCACTTGCCCTGTCATCACCTCCCTGCTGAGTTACGAAAGAATCCGGAAGCCTTTATTCATTTTTTCCGCGAGCAAGGCATCACCTTTATTGTGCTT
>Ga0315902_10009973_pt1 | contig 12614 bp, 13 predicted proteins | sample LakEriMetagenome_9_FD_203523 | JGI IMG/M metagenome (GOLD analysis project Ga0315902, IMG submission 203523) | Freshwater fungal communities from buoy surface, Lake Erie, Ohio, United States - Buoy 12 MA117 | ecosystem: Environmental > Aquatic > Freshwater > Lake > Lake biofilm | place: USA... | reverse complement strand
ATTTTTGATCCCAATGCAATCTATTTGCCTGTTTTTCCCAAAAAGCTAATCGATCAGTATCTGCCTCTTTATAAATATCACCTTTTGCATTTGCATTATCAACAAAACTTTGTGAAGGAGTGAATGTGCGATCCTCATAGGAGAGATTTTCAAAAGATTCACTACTCATAGTAAGGGTGAGGTTATCAGCGATAAGTTTTCCCCACTAGAAGGAGATTAAAATTTTTTAGTGCCAGCCTTTAGATAGGCTAGATAGATCTGATAAAGCCCATGCAATAAAAATAGAAATGGAGCTTTATGTTAACTGGCACTTTGATCACCTTAATTACCCTGTTGGAGCGGCTACTCGCCTCCGGCACATTAACCACAGCCCTATCGGCCCTCTTTAAAAAGGCGCTGCTTCTACTTGGTGCTTATTAGGCCAGATTTGAAGCACACATTGGGGCGGTGATTTCTAAAACCGCCCCAAATGTGGTGGAATTGGCCGTAATCCCGTAAGGAAAATACAACTAAAAAGGTTTTAAGCAAAGTTGCTCACCTTTAAAGTTACTAATAATGGAAGAAGAAGATGCCAGCTGTTGTTTTACTTGGTGCACAGTGGGGCGATGAAGGCAAGGGAAAAGCAACCGACCTTTTAGGTGATCGAGTTGATTATGTAGTCCGCTATCAAGGCGGCAATAACGCAGGACATACCGTTGTAATTGGTGATCAAAAGTACGCACTCCACTTACTACCTTCAGGAATTTTATCTCCAAATGTAATTCCAGTAATTGGAAATGGTGTTGTAATTGATCCAGCAGTATTGCTTGAGGAGATTAAAGGATTAAATGAGCGAGGTATTAACACCTCAAAACTTAAGATTTCAACCAATGCGCATTTGATCACTCCATATCACCGCACAATCGATAAAGTCTCAGAGAGATTTTTAGGAAAATCAAAGATTGGCACAACTGGCCGTGGAATTGGGCCAGCATATGCTGACAAGATAAATCGAATTGGCATTAGAGTTCAAGATCTATTTGATCAATCAATTTTGAAGCAAAAGATTGAAGCAGCACTCCATGATAAAAATCAGATTTTAGTTAAGGTCTTTAATCGCAAGGGAATTACAGTCGATGAGGTAATTAGTGAGTATTTAGGGTATGCAGAGATTTTAAAGCCTTATGTCACAGATACCTCTCTTCTTTTAGATCAAGCTCTGCAACAGGGCAAAGTAGTGCTTCTTGAAGGCTCGCAAGGTACTTTGTTAGATGTTGATCATGGAACTTATCCTTTTGTTACATCCTCCAATCCAACGGCAGGGGGAGCATCTACTGGCTCTGGAATTGGTCCAACAAGGATCACTCGTGTAATTGGAATTCTTAAGGCGTACACAACTCGAGTTGGCAGTGGACCATTTCCAACAGAGTTATTTGATGAAGATGGTGAGGAACTTAGAAAAATTGGTGGTGAGGTAGGTGTTACCACTGGGCGTAATAGACGTTGTGGTTGGTTTGACGCACCAATTGCAAGATATGCAGTCCGAGTAAATGGTTTAACTGACTTTTTCTTAACAAAGTTAGATGTGCTAACTGGCTGGGAGAAGATTCCAGTATGCGTGGCTTATGAGATTGATGGCAAACGCCTAGAGGAGCTTCCTGCCTCACAATCTGATTTTCATCACGCCAAGCCAATATATGAGTACTTACCTGGCTGGAAGGAAAATATCTCAAAGGCTAAATCTGTCGCAGACTTACCTAAGAATGCACAGGAGTATGTGAAATTTTTGGAGAAGATCTCTGGAGCGCCAATGAGCGCTATAGGTGTTGGCCCAGGAAGAGATGAAACAATTGTGGTTAGGGATTTAATCAAATGAGTATTACACCAAATGTATTAGCAACAAGGTATGCCACAAAGGAGATGGTGGCAATCTTTGATCCAGTAAATAAGATTATCGATGAACGTAAGTTTTGGATCATTATCATGAAACTTCAACAAAAAGCAGGATTGCCAATTACAGATAGTGATATCAAGGCGTATGAAAAGGTGATCGATAAAGTTGACTTAGAGTCGATTGATAAACGAGAGATTAAAACTCGCCATGATGTTAAGGCGAGGATTGAGGAGTTTAACGCGCTCGCTGGAGTTGAAAAGATTCATATTGGTCTTACAAGTCGTGATCTAACTGAAAACATTGAGCTGATTCAGATTAAAGCAGGCCTTGAATTAATAGAATATCGAGTTCTGCAAACCTTATTTTTGTTAGGCGAGAGAATTTCGAAGTATGAAAAAATTTATATGGTGGGTAGATCTCATAATGTTGCAGCTCAGGTAACGACATTAGGTAAGCGATTTGCATCATGCGCAGAAGAATTGTTATTTGCTCATACTGCTCTACAAGAATTAATAGCTCGCCTTCCTCTTCGTGGTATTAAAGGACCAGTTGGTACATCCCAGGATGCATTAGATGCGATGGGCAAGGATTTCATGAATTTAGAAAAAAGTATTGCTGAAGAGTTTGGTTTTGAGAACACTTGGAGCTCGGTTGGTCAGATTTATCCAAGATCAGTTGATTTTGAGGTTGTTTCTAAGTTATTACAGATTGCATCAGCTCCATCATCAATGGCAACCACAATTAGATTAATGGCTGGCAGCGGCTTAGTAAGTGAGGGCTTTAAAGCAGGTCAGGTTGGTTCATCTGCTATGCCCCACAAAATGAATTCAAGATCATCTGAACGCATAAATGGCATGATGGTTTTACTTCGTGGCTATAACACCATGGTAGCAAATTTAGCTGGGGATCAATGGAATGAAGGAGATGTTTCATGCTCGGTAGTCAGGCGGGTAGTAATTCCTGACTCATTTTATGTTTTAGATGGCTTGCTTCATACATTTATGACAATCTTGCAGGAGTTTGGTGCATTTGAAGAAAATATTAAGAGTGAACTAGCTGAACAATTACCATTACTAGCTACCACAAAAATTCTTATGGAGTGCGTAAAGGCTGGAATGGGTCGTGAAGTAGCCCACGAAATGATTAAAAAGCACTCCACTACTTCTAAACCAAGTGATTTTTTTGCTGCCTTAGCAAACGAAAAGAGTTTTCCACTATCGGTTTTACAACTCAACTCATTAATTCAAGATCCTTCAAGCTTTTCTGGCTTGGCCGTTGAGCAAACGCAATCTGTCAAAAACCTGATACAAAAAATAATCAATGGCAAAATTTCTAAGGTTGAATTAGATTTCTTAAGATGAAGCAAGAGTTAGAAATTAAAAATCAGGTAAAACACATTCTTACGGTAGTAAAAAAGTTTTCACCAGGAAAGTCTGTAGAGCTAAGGATTCCCCCATATGCCGCAATTCAGTGCATATCGGGAGTAACTCATCGACGTGGAACACCTCCAAACGTGGTGGAGATGAGCGCAGAAACCTTAATCAAACTGCTGGAGAATCCAAGTCAATGGCATGAATTTTGTGATTTAGGGTTAATTTCTGCTTCAGGCACAAACTCAAATTTAACTGATTTGTTCTTTGAGGTAAGTAAACTTATGAACTCTGAAGTTGGGAGTTGGTATGGCAAGCAAATCTAAGCGCGCCGCAATGAATCCAAGGCGAGGATTAAAGAAAACGTTTGCCTACTGGGCAGTTGGCATCTTTATAATTAAATTGATTACAATTTTTAACATTCAAGGCAATGCCTGGCTGGGCGCAGATGGGGAAAACTATATTTCGGCATATGAAGCTTTAGTGAAAGATGGATTATTCTCATCTGAAAGATTATTGCATTATTGGCCGGCAGGCTATCCAATATTTTTATTGATACTTTCTTTCTTTGGCAAGAGTTGGCTTTTTGCTAGCTTAACTATTTTGCAGTCACTAATCTATTCAGCTGTCGTATTTTACTTTGCATATCAGTTATCAAAAACTAAGATTAGAAATTACTCATTTTTAGTTTTGCTGTTCTTGCTTTTCAATCCAACGCTATCACTTGCCTCCTTATGCATTGGCTATGAAAGCTTGGCAGCATCAGGCTTACTGCTAGTTCTAGGATTATTACTTCAAGATCTAACCTCAAATTCAAGTAAAGTATTCCAAAGAAATATAATCGGTTCTTCATTAGTTATTGGGTTTATCTCATTTTTTCAACCAAGACTACTTCTGTCTGGGCTAGTTGGCATTGCGATTTGGGTTTTTATCCGAAAGCCAATTAAGACAGCAGTACTAGTAATGATCTTATCCACCGCAATTGTTGCAATTTCACCTGCCTTATTGATGTTAAGAAATCAAAATGCCAATGGTTTTACAGCAATTTCAACTAACTTAGGTATAACGATGAATTTAGGTGCAGGCTATGAATCAGATGGCTCTTATCGACCGAATGAGAAGTATGGAGTACCTTGTTCAACAATTGAAGGAAATGCTGCGCAGCAAGATAGTCATTTAGTTCGGTGTGTAATCTCTTGGTACCTATCTAATCCAACTAAATCTATAGAGCTGTTAACAAATAAAGCTGTATTTTTCTGGTCACCTTGGTTTGGTCCAGAGGCGGTTGGCTCAATGGCAAGAAATCCTTGGCTAAAGATCAGTCCATTAGTTGATATTGCATCAAACAGCGAAGAGGGAAACAAATTAGTTTACGGATCTGTCGGAAAAATTATTAGCTGGGGTTGGGTATTGGCATCACTCACCTTACTCACAATAGGTTTCTGGCGGCTGTGGCGGATTGGTGGTATTGAAAAAGTCGTTGGTTTATTTGCGATAACTCAGATTGTTTTGAACTGGCTGATTGCCATGGGCACATTAGGTGATCATCGCCAGCGATTACCAATTCTTGGCCTTAGTATTTTTCTCCAGGCGGTGGGAATTAAAAGGATTTTCAAAGGTAAATTAGGCGCGCTGGTTGAGGGTCCAACCCTTCCACCTAAAGTTGCAACCACAACTATCTCAAATTGAATTTAGCCTTAATCAGGCAGTAATCTAACGGCCTGACAGAGACCAGATTATTTAAGGAGGCCAGATATGGGACGTGGCCGTTCAAAAGCTAAACAGACTAAGGTTGCAAGAGATCTTAAGTACTCAAATCAGGATATGGATTTAGAGAGATTAGCAAAAGAGTTGCACGGTGAGATTAAAGAGGATAAAGGATTTGATGAAGATTCCTCTGATAAAAATACTCCTCGTATATAACTAATTCACTCAATGCGACCAACACCTTACGTTGCTTCTTTAAGAGTTTATGAACCAATAACAGCTTTTAAGGCTGAAGATCAATCTAGATGGAATGCAATTACAGTAACATCGCCAACAAGTTGGGATGAACAAAAAAAAGCGTTGCGCAGAACTATTGTTACCACACCTGCTGCATTAAAGTCAGATGGCGCTCATTTGTTAGAGCTAGAAGGAAAAAGATATATTGCCCCTTGGTCAACTGCAACTAGATGTTGGGCCGCCCTTGATGATTTTAAATCCACCTTACCAACAACATTAATTAAATTTTTCCTTCCCCAAAGAATTGAGGATGCAATTAGTATCAACTCTGAAGTAGTCGAGGATAAGGTTTCACATATTATTACTGCAACCTGGAGTATTCCACCGCGCTGGTTTGCTCTATTTGAACCATCAGAGCGCCTGCGTGGGGCTAATGAGGATGGTGCCTACACAATTCTTCGAACCTCAATATCAAATGCCAAGCAAAGGTGTTTATTTGCCCATCAAGCAGTGGTAAATGCATTTGGCAATGGACCAATTGAGCAGGAGATTGCCGACCTACTCCAATGGCTTGGCATCTTTAATGAGCAATCAATTGTTGAATGCGATTACGGAGGGTTAGCTGTTTACTTGGAAAAGTCACTGGTGGAAAATGGCGAGCCTGGTTTAAATGCAGACACTTCAATTGAAGATGTTGCCAGATCCCTGGCTGGTTTAGCTGCTGGTGATGGGTCACTTGCAGGGCAAGGATATGAGCGGTTAGTAACCCGCTGGCGCAGAGTAGCATCCTTTGAGCAGGCGATGTGAGTTCTGATAATTTAAGTAAACTTAAGTTATGAAACGGTTTAGTGGTTTTGAGAATTCAATACGCAAGAACTTCTTTGTCTATGTTTTTTTAAGGAGACTAGCGCCGTTTGTTTGCAAGTTTATAGATCTTGAGGAGGGTTTTAGCTTTTCAAAGCAAATTCGCCCATTAAGTAAGGATTTTTGCATTTTAGATGTTGGCTCAAATGATGGTACCTCTATCAGAATGTTTAGGAGATACTTTCCTTTAGTTAAAATCATTGCAATTGATCCAATTACTACCCCAAGATTTAAACTAAAAAATGTCACTTTAATCAAGACAGCTCTTAGTGATAAAGCAGGAAATAGATCTCTGGTCACACCAATTGTCAATGGAAAGCGATTAACCCAATACAGTTCTTTTTATAAAGAGAAGATGATCTCTCAAATCTGCTCTGATATGGCACTTCTTGAAACTGAGGTTTCAACCATTGAAAATAAGGTTAGTTTTAACACCATAGATATTCTTGAAGTAACTCCATTTTTTATCAAGATTGATGTAGAAGGAGCAGAGTTAGAGGTTGTCAAGGGTGCACTTAATGTAATCAAGAAGTTCAATCCAGTAATTTTAGTAGAGATTCAAAACCATAAGTCATATATGGAGATAAAGGAGGCTCTTTCCTTATATGGATATGAAAACATTTATCCAAAAAATAAATCTACTGAAGGTAAAACATCTGATTTTGAACAAGAGACTAATAATTACGTTTGGATAAATCCTACAAACCCAATTAGCTGGGATTTTCGATAAGCACCGGATACTACATTTTTGCTCTGCAATTTACTGCAACTGTTGCCAGAGGGTGAGAATTAAGGGATACTTGGCATATAAGGTATGAAATGGACATTTTGCCTACTTACTCAAGAGGATCGGGTCGTACAAAATGAGCGCTGAGCAAGAGACACTACTGACCCCCTCAGAGGTAGCAAGTTTGTTTCGAGTGGATCCAAAAACTGTTACACGCTGGGCTAAGGCTGGCAAGTTAACCTCAATCAGAACGCTAGGCGGCCATCGCAGATATAAAGAGTCCGAGGTTAAAGCCCTGCTAATTTCAACAACTGGCAAGTCAATCAAGGATGGTGGAAATTAATTATGAGTGAAGATAAACAGTCGGCTGCGGATTCAAAGGCAAAGATGCTTGCAGCTTTAGCAAAAAAACAAAAAGGAAATACCAGCGGTAAAAGTGCTGGTCCAACTTCTGGCTCAAAGGTAGGCTCTGGTCAAACTGGTGGCAGTGCGCCAAAGATGCATCGACGCAAATCTGGTTCTGCTTAAAGGTTTAGTTTGAATCAAATGGGAATTACAAATAAGGAGTATTTCTTACTTTTTGTAAGCGCATATTTACTAGTTGGCGCGCTAACTCCTTTAATGCGCAAAATCGCGATAGCTACAAAAGTTGTTGATCAACCAAATGCATCCCACAAATCCCACAAACAACCCGTTCCTTATCTAGGTGGCGTTGCCATAATTATTGGAATTGTTTCTATTTCCTACTCAACCTCATTGGTATCAAACTTTACCTCAACAACTTTTTGGTTAGCAACCTCAGTTCTTGGTCCAGCACTCATACTGGGCTTAATTGGATTATGGGATGATGTAAAGAATCTACCACCACTTCCTCGATTTATCGCTCAAAGTATTGCTGGAATCTTCACTGCGAGTATTTTGATAATTACAAACAATGTTGCAAATCCAACTGGTTCGAGCTTATTTGATGCTGCGATTACGGTTATCTGGGTTGTTGGAATATGTAATTCAATTAATTTCTTTGATAATTTAGATGGTGGCGCTGCGGGCACAGTTGCCATTTCTTCCGCAGCTTTGGCATATTTGGCTCTAACTGGGGATCAATACTTAATCGCGGCTCTTTCCATCGTAACGACGGGAGCTACGCTAGGTTTTCTAGTTTGGAATAAGAGCCCTGCAAAAATTTATATGGGAGATGCCGGTGCCTTGTTTTTAGGCGTATTACTGGCGACTTTAACAATTAGATTCGATCCTAGTTCGAAAACCGAAATAGGTTCCTACCTAACGCCAGTCTTCTTATTAGCAATTCCAATTCTTGACACCTCAGTTGCAGTCATCTCTCGCCTTCGCCGGAATATCTCACCTTTCCAAGGGGGCCAAGATCACCTTTCGCATAGATTGATTCGAGCAGGTTTATCTAGAAAACAGGCAGCTCTATCCTTGTGGCTACTTTCAGTAGTTTATGGAGTAGTGGCAATTTTTATATCTAGAGTGAATTCATTAATTGAAGGTTATCTAGTTGCAGCGGGTTTATCACTTTGGGTAGTTTTGTTTATAGTATTTTTTAAACAAAAGGATTCTTAAGTTTTTTCCTAAACACTATTTTGTTTAAGACAAAGTAATTAATTGGTGCAATAATTAGGATTGGCACTAACTTAGCAATTCTAGGATCAATATCTAATACGATCAGCACCTTAATAATTGAGGTAGAAACTAGCCACCAAAAAATTAAATTCAAGATGTATTTAAACCCAGATCTAGAATGATTCTGATCGCTCTTAAAAGTCCATCGATGGTGGGCGTAATAATTGATTGAGGTTGACACTGAGGCTGAAAATAGGTTTGCTACAAATACAGAATTTATAGGTCCATAAAGTGTTATGAAGATGAGGTAGTCAATCAATGTTGTTGAAGCTCCTACTGCTACCCATCGAAGCATTGAGTAATCAAAGTATTTGTCTTTGAGTCTTGTTATTCTTGAATTCATTTATACCTAACTTATTGCTCGAATTAATGGTGGCTGAGGCCGGGATCGAACCGGCGACCTAACGATTTTCAGTCGTTCGCTCATACCAACTGAGCTACTCAGCCAATCAAAGTGCAGTTAAGCACTTGCGACCCAGACGGGACTTGAACCCGCGACCTCCGCCGTGACAGGGCGGCGCGCTAACCAACTGCGCTACTGGGCCTTACCTTCAAAGGTGAGTGCTTAACTCAACTTTGACGCGTCCCCAACGGGATTTGAACCCGTGTTAACGCCGTGAAAGGGCGACGTCCTAGGCCACTAGACGATGGGGACCTGAAGGAGAAGGGTATCGGTCCAGATAGGTAGGTCAAAACTAGATAAATGGGATGATTTATGCATGGAAATAATCGCAAATTGCACCCATGAAGATATTAAGAAAGCGGCGAAAAAATTGCGTGAAGGCCATCTTGTGGCTTTTCCAACTGAAACCGTATATGGCTTGGGCGCAGATGCGACTAATCAAGAGGCGGTTGCCAGGATGTATTCAGTTAAAGGCCGGCCGGCAGGACATCCGGTTATTGTTCATATTTCGTCGGTAAATAAAATTAGCCACTGGGCTGAAGTGATCCCAGAGTACGCAAGAAAGCTTGCAGATAGGTTTTGGCCTGGGCCAATGACTCTGATACTACAACGTAGCGAGCTTGCCAAGGATTTTATTACTGGAGGTCAAAATTTAGTGGGCTTAAGAGTGCCAAGTAACCCTATGAGCCTTACGCTTCTCAAAGAATTTGAATTGATTGGCGGGCTAGGTATTGCAGCACCAAGCGCAAATAGATTTGGTGCAGTCTCTCCTACAAGCGTTGAGGCGGTGATGGATGAACTTTCAGAGTACCTTAGTGGTAATGATTTAATTCTCGACGATGGAATGTGCACGATTGGAATTGAATCCACAATTATCGATTGCACCCAAGTATTGCCCAGAATTCTTCGTCCTGGAGGAGTAAGTGAGGAAGATATCTCAAAATTAACTGAGTTAGCCCAATCTCGAAAAACTTTGATTAGCGAAATCAAAGCCCCAGGTGAATTGCTTTCCCATTACAGTCCTAAGGCCAAGGTGAGTATCGGGGAATTTGCAAGTGCGGGAGAAGGTTTTTTGGCTTTCCAAGAGATACCTACGCCTCTAGGTGCAATTAGATTAGCCTCACCTGCTTCAATTACTGAATATGCAAAGGAATTTTATCAAGCAATCCGCTTGGCAGACACTTTAAATCTCACCCGAATTGTTGTTGTTCCGCCGGAAAACAATGGATTAGGAGTTGCAATTCGAAACAGGCTCGAGAAAATGCTTTAATAGTGTCGAATCTAAGTAGAGTAATCACTATAAGTAAGGTTGTGTAATTTATTTTTTGATTATTGAGAAGGGATATTGAATGAGATTATTACTCGCCATTAAAAAAGTTAAAAGATCTGTACAAAACTTGATTCAGACTTTAACTGCATTTCTTACGGGAACAATTAGCCTTAAATATGCTTATTACAGAATATCGAGCCAAATAACATTTGTAGGCAAAAGATATATTGATGGGGTAAATTGGAAGAAATATAACAAGCATTATTCGGAGGAGTTAAAAATTATTGAAAAGGTTAATACCCTTTTGATAACTGCACAAGATTTCGAAGTGGTTAATAGTAAGGTCATACTGAAAAGCTTAGATAAACTACCTTTGCATCCTAATGCTCAATTACTTTATGAGACTATACTTAAATTGCATCCCAATTCTATCCTGGAGGTTGGATGTGGCGGAGGAGACCATTTAGCAAATCTAAAAACCCTGATTCCTGAATTAGAGGTTTATGGGGTTGACTTACTAGATAAGCAGATTGAATTCTGCAATAAGAGGCATCTTCAGAATGACTTTAAACTGAGTGTCGTAGATATCTCCAAAAAAGGAGTCATTTTTCCAAATGTTGATGTGATTTATACACAAGCTGTTTTAATGCACATAACTGAAAAGGATTTGCGATTTTACAATTCAATGGAAAATCTTTTAAATTCCTCGGCAAAGCACTTAATTTTTGTGGAAAATTGGAGTCAGCACAACTTTTTTGAAACCGTAAAGCAAATAACTCCTGTGAATAAATGGAAAATGTACTTCAATTTTTTAGAGGGTAATGAAAAAACTAGGCTCATGATAATCTCAAAAGACGAACAGTTAAGCTTCCAGCCATTATTGGACTACAATCAATTGTTGTTGGATAATCGCCTATCGGTGCATTAATTTGGCATTTGGCGTTTTTTGGGCCTTTAGCTCAGTCGGTAGAGCAACGGACTTTTAATCCGTGGGTCGTCGGTTCGATCCCGACAGGGCCCACAAACAAAGCCCCTCCGTGTCGGGTAGGGGCCAGGCTCAAATTAAGGATGAACCTGAGATTTAAACCCCAAAGGACAACATTTAACTCCTTTTGGTGTCTTACTAGGTAGAGGGGTCAAGACGTTGGCTCATCGAAAGCGGGAAATCAAAGTGTCACTTCGTAAGAAGGCTCAGACCCCAGCAAATGTTGCTGCGTGGTCTGTTTCTGATTTGTCCGCCCTTTATACCCAAAACCGCTCATCACTTATCGCTCAAGCCCGCCGAATTCTTCGCAGCGATGCTGATGCAGCAGAGGTTGTTCAAGATGCCTTCCTTAAATTCATCTTGGCAGCTCCAGAGCTAGATACCGCAGATCGTGCGATGGCATATCTGCGTACCACAGTTAACAATCTGTGCCTGAATACAATTCGAGCAACAGGATCCCGTCCTAACTTAGTGGCCCTTGATTCAGATACATCCCAAGAGCGCATTGCGGAACTTGCAGCACAAAATCATATTCCAATGGACGCTACTTTGGCAGCAGCAGAAGATGCTTCAATAATTCGTGAAGCACTTTCTCGACTTTCTGAAACCCAACGAACAGCACTTGTTATGTGGGAGGTTGAAGGTCGCACAACTAAAGAGATTGCCACTGCAATTGGAACGAGCGAGAAAAATGTTCGCCATGTTGTGCAACGTGCTCGTGCTTCATTTATTCGCGTTCTTACTGAATGGGTAGTTGACGAGAAAACTGGCTCTACCGCTCTTGACTCGCTGTCTGGTACATACAAGAAAGCGGCCGAGCTTGCACAAAAATCCTCTAAGGTTGCGCTCTCATTACTTATCGTAATGGTTGCATTCCTAGGGTTTAACTCTGTAACAGGTTCAGAGTTCAATACACCAACTATTACTGCAACTGCTAAGCAAGAGGTTCCATCTACAGTTAACTCTGAGGCTAATAGTAATTCATCACAATCTTCAGCAGAAGAAATTCTTTCAGCACAAAAAACAATTCAAGATAACTCAGTTATTAATTTCCGCACATCTAGATCCCTATTTGCTGGACTTTCAAAAGATGGTCTTCCAACCAGCTTTACTGTCTCAGACTCTGCTGGTGAAGTTGGCTCAGTTGGATTATCCTCACAATCAACCATTACCAATCCAGATGGTTATGTTTTAGTTTCATACCTTCAGGCATATGGCGATAATGTTGTAAATCTTCTCATGTCTCAATCAGTTACAGTTGATGGTTCAGGCACTTCATACTATGCGAGCCCATCAATCACTGTTGCTGGCTCCTGGTTCCCATTGACCCAGAGTGGGTCCGCCTCAGTCATTACCCGCCTTTCTAACGGTAATTACCTCCTAACCGCCACCCTATATATAGACTCCACCATCGATTCACCCCTATTTGTGGCTGCTACTGGTGGGTTAGATGTCGATGCGATTCCAAATGAGATAACTACCCGTATAATTTTGAACTCTAGCAAGAGCTCAATCCTTGCTCAGGCGATCAATA
>Ga0315902_10009972_pt1 | contig 12615 bp, 8 predicted proteins | sample LakEriMetagenome_9_FD_203523 | JGI IMG/M metagenome (GOLD analysis project Ga0315902, IMG submission 203523) | Freshwater fungal communities from buoy surface, Lake Erie, Ohio, United States - Buoy 12 MA117 | ecosystem: Environmental > Aquatic > Freshwater > Lake > Lake biofilm | place: USA... | reverse complement strand
TGAGGTGACTTCGTTGTAATTGCCCGTCCCAAAATGTACATAACGAACGACACCTGATGCTTCGCGCCGTACCACCACGCAGACTTTCGCATGAGTCTTCAATCCACGAACACCGTAGATGACTTGGACACCAGACTTCTCCAATTCCCGAGCCCACTCGATATTTCGTTGCTCATCGAATCTGGCCTTCAACTCTACGATGGCAGTGACATATTTTCCTCGTTCAGCCGCTGCCTTTAATGCGGCGACAATAGGACTCTTGCGGCTGGTTCGATACAGCACTTGTTTGATCGCGAGAACGTCAGGATCTTTCGCGGACTCTTCGATAAACCGAACGACTGGCTCGAAGCTCTCAAATGGGTGACACAGCAACAGCTCATGCTCTGCAATCGTAGCGAACATGCTTTTAGTAGGATCGATCGCAGGCGATTTTTGAGCAAGCCACACCGTGTCTCTCAATGCGGGGAATCCCTCGATATCTGCAATATGCATCATATTGGCAAGATCGAGAGGGCCTGGAATGCGAAACACATCTCTAGGCTGCAATTGAAGACATGTCGATAAAAAATCAACTGTGCTATCGGAAGCACCCTGAGCTATCTCCAGACGCACGAAGCCCGCTGAGCGACGCGAGTGCAATACCTCTTCCATGCCGAGCATCAAATCGGCAGCGCTGTCTTCACGCACGGAAACGTCCGCATTGCGGGTAACGCGAAACGCTACGCATTCGTCGATCCGTTTGCCCGGGTAATACTCGTCGATAAACTCAGACGCGATATCCTCGAGCAACGCATAGCTATAGCCACGATCGCTAGGAAGAGTAATAAACCTCGATAGCGCCTTGCCTAGCGGCACAATGGCAAATCGATAGGGGTTCTCCGAATCGCCACTCGCCATTCGGACGCAAAGATGTAGTCCTAGATTCGCAAGGATGGGAAACGGGTTCTCGCTGTCGATATCCATCGGTGAGACCACCGGATAAATCTCCTCGCGGAAGAAGCGAGCCATGGCTTCACGATGGCGGGCAGATGCCGATTTTGCAACAACATGCTCCAGCCCTTCTGCATTCAAGATAGGTTCGATTTGCTCCATGAAGCAACCGTATTGGTCTCGAACGATCTTTCCTACCCGATCGAAGATCTGCTCCAGTTGTTGACTCACCGTCAGTCCACTCGGGTCTCGAGTATCGATTCCACGCGAGTGCTGTATCTGAAGTCCCCCGACACGCACCATGAAGAACTCATCCAGATTACTTGCGGTAATCGCCAAGAACTTCAATCGTTCTAGAACAGGTACCTTTGCATAGATGGCTTGATCCAAAACTCGCTGATTGAACTCGAGCCAACTAAGCTCGCGGTTGATGAAGGGGGAGTCGATGTTTGGCATGCGAGGGTATGCAGGGCCGAAGGGGGACAGGGGTATGTAACCAGATATCGTACTCGCTTAGCAATGGATGAGAACAACAAAAAAGCCTGAGGCGATTACCTCAGGCTTTCGTGAATACTGTTTGGCGAATATGAGCTCTGGGTGAGCCAATCGAGAATTAACGCTTCGAGAACTGGACACCACGGCGAGCACCGCGGAGACCGTACTTCTTTCGTTCTTTCATTCTGGAATCTCGTGTCAAGAATCCATCATCTCGGAGAGGAGTAAAGTTTTCATCGCTCATGCCGACAAGCGCCCGAGCCAGTCCCATTCGGATAGCACCAGCCTGGCTGATAACACCACCTCCGTTGACGCGGCAAACGACATCTACTTTGTCTCGATGGGATACGTGATCCAGAGTCTCGATCACCAAACGTCGTTCACCATCGTTTGGAAAGTACTCTTCGAATTCACGACCGTTGACGGTAATTTTCCCACTGCCGGGACGGATACGCACTCGTGCGACTGCAGTTTTTCGACGGCCCGTTCCCAAGCAATCGCCACTAATCTTGTCTTTCTTTGCAGTAATCATCCGCTACGACCTTTTGAAATCAATGAATTTTGTTGAACGGTTACTTGGCGACCAATTTCAGTTCGCCAAAAATTATCGAGGGCTATCAATTATTGAGGACTATATTTGAGCTGGCTCATCGTTACAAACAGCTGGCCTGGGTTTGATAGCCAGCCGAGACTGACTAGCTGACGGATTGACCCATCTTGGTGGGAATGGGGCTTTGAGCTTGGTGAGGATGCTCAGATCCCGCGTAAACCTTTAGCTTATCGAGCATTAGGCGGCCGAGGGAGCTTTTTGGTAGCATCCGCTTGACAGCGAACTTGACCAAATCCGTCGGCTTTCGCTCCAAACGTTCTGCGTAGCTTTCCATCTTTTGGCGATGGTAGCCGTTGTACCAAGCATAGTGGCGAACACCAAGCTTATCGCCGGTCATTACAATTTTCTCAGCATTGATGACCACTACATACTCGCCGGTGTCGACATGGGGCGTGTATTCGGGTCGGTGCTTACCCATCAAAACCATGGCAATATCGCTAGCTAACCTTCCTAGAATTAGGTCGGATGCATCGACGATGTACCATTTTTGCTCGACGGAATGTGGTTTTGCGACGTAAGTCTTGGGTTGTGCTACCATAATAAACTCTGCAGGGATCAACGAATCGGTGGGAAATCCCACCGGACTGATCTCTTCTAGTGCCATTTTTTCTGGGAATTGAGGTGGGAGAGTATATCGACCGCCCGATTTGCTCACAAGTGCTTTTGAATTCGGAATTCCCGTCTATTTGGCGATCTTTCTAGTCGGAAAGTGCCGACGATAAATGGTCGAAACTTGGTGTACCGGCTTTGCGAATTCGCAGGTATAACGATCCATTGGTTACGGGGAAGTCTAATGAATGCGTCGATTTTGAGGTCTTTGTGGCCGTATGACAGTCCTCGTCCGTGGTTTATTAAGGGAAAACAAGTGTTGGATTTGAAAGGGCTTCACGCCCCGCATCAGCTTCCTAGCGGCAACCTTCTCGAGGCGCTTCGCTATTGGGCGAATGCTTTGCCGAATAAAGTAGCCTTCTACTACACCGATGGCGAAACGGACTCGGACCAGTCGCTCACTTATGCAGAACTAGATCATGCCGCACGAGCAGTCGCGGTCAAGATTTTGGAGAATCACAAACCAGGCGAACGGGGCTTGCTTCTCTATCCCCCCTGCATGGAGTTCGTCGTTGGCTTTTTTGGTTGCCTGTACGCAGGCTGCATTGCAGTCCCAGCCTACCCGCCGCGACGAAGCCGAAAGGGGGCACGCATTCAGGGGATCGCTCAGGACTGTCGCGCGCAATTTGCATTGACGACCGCCGACACGGTGGCGCAGATTCTCAAAGACGAAGGAATGCGAGCTGAGACGCAATCGATGCAACTCATCGCCACGGACTCGGTCGATCGCTCGATGGCGATTCAATATGGCGACTTGCCTGTCGACCCGAAAGATATTGCAGTCCTACAGTACACTTCCGGTTCAACTGGACAACCGAAGGGGGTCGTGTTAACGCACGCGAATTTGATTCGCAACAGCGAGATGATCTCGGTTCTTTTTCAAAACAACCACTCGAAACGAGGCGTGAGCTGGCTACCCATGTATCACGACATGGGGCTCGTGGGAGGAGTACTGTCCCCCGTTTACATGTCAGCAACCATGACCCTGATGAGTCCAATGTCGTTCATGCAGCGACCGATTCGTTGGTTGAAAACGATTAGCAAGTATCAGGCTACGACGAGCGGTGGTCCGAATTTCGCTTACCAGCTATGCGTTGATAAGGTTACGGAAGAAGAACTGGAGACGCTGGACCTGTCTTCCTGGGAAGTAGCGTTCAATGGTGCCGAGCCCGTTCGCGCCAGTACGTTGCAGATGTTCACTGAAAAGTTCTCCCGGTGCGGCTTCCGACATCAAACACACTTTCCATGTTACGGCATGGCGGAAACCACGTTGATCGTTACGGGCGGCCCTTTCCAACAAAAACCAGTCGTTCGAACCTTTGATAGTCGCCGACTCGATGCACGTATGGTGACACCGGTGAGCGAGGACGCAAGAGAAGCCCGTGGAATGGTGGGATGCGGCCACGCGACTGCAAATGAGACCGTATTGATTGTCGACACAGAAACCCTGAATCCGTTGGGGGAAGACTTGATCGGCGAGATATGGGTTCAGAGTCCGAGTGTCGGTCATGGGTATTGGGAGAAAGACGAACTAACACAAACCACATTTCGAGCGAAGACAGCAGATGGCCAAGGACCGTTTCTTCGAACGGGAGATCTAGGCTTTTGGAGCGAAGGACAGCTTTATGTAGCAGGACGTGTCAAAGACTTGATTATCGTCCGTGGCGTGAACCGATATCCCCAGGATATTGAGGAGACCGTCGAGCAATGCCATGAGTCCATTTCTTCGTCAGCCGCAGCTGCGTTTGCAGACGACTCCGGACCGCGTGAACGATTGATCATCGCAGTTGAAGTGCAGCGATCTCTCGAATCGGATTGGGGCCCCGTAGTCCAAGCGATCCGTCGCGCAGTGACTCAGGTTCATGAACTCCCACCGGACGCGGTCGTTTTGGTGCGGCACGGATCTCTGCCGAAGACCTCTTCGGGAAAGATACAGCGACATGCGTGCTTGAAGGGATTCCGCGAATCGAACTTACGCGTCATTCATCAGTGGCTGTCATGGGAAGATGGGCTTCCTGAGCAGATGCCAATGATCGCCGCTGCAACCCTAGAGGACTTGAAGTCAGGTTTTCAACGCTCTTCTGGGGCCAAGAAAACGCGTGATCCCGATCCCGATGTCGTCGATCTTGTGCGCCGCGCCGTAAAGTCGGTTGCACAAGAGCGCGCGAAATTGTTGGATTTGGATACCAATGTGATTGTCGACTTGGGTCTCGACAGTTTGGAGCGACTTCAAATCGCGCACACCCTGGAGAACGCGGTGGGTGGCCGATTCCCCGAAGAAGTGTTGCAGGAAATAGAAACGGTTCGCGAAATCGCAGAAGCGATCGAACAAAATTTCGGCAAAGAGAGAATCCGAGAAGATCTCATCACCACAAGTTCCGACGAACCGGAAAATCGAGAAGTTGCGCCCGAGGACTATCGTTTCGACTTGATGCCTGAGTATCGTCGACTAAAGCAGACGATGCTGCAATTCGATATGACGGGGATCCCGAACCCTTACTTTTCGGTGCATCAAGGGCTGACTCGCGACACAACAACCGTCGATGGAAGGCAATTGATTAGCTTTGCCAGTTACAATTACCTTGGCATGAGCGGTGACCCTATTGTGACTGACGCCGTCGTCGATGCCGCACGAAAATACGGTACGAGCGTATCCGCATCCAGGCTTGTCAGTGGCGAAAAGGATATCCACCGAGAGTTAGAGATCGCCATTGCACAATGGATTGGAGTGGAAGACTCAGTCGTTATGGTGGGGGGTCACTCGACCAACGAAACCGTGATCGGTCACCTGGTGGGTCAGAACGATTTGATTTTGCACGATGCACTCTCCCACAATAGTATCGTACAAGGTGCAATACTGTCGGGTAGTCGACGACGTGCGTTTGTACACAACGACGCTTCTTCGCTCGATGCGGCGCTGACGGAGCTTCGCAGTCGCTTCCGTCGCGTTCTCGTGATCGTCGAAGGAGTCTATTCGATGGATGGTGACTTCCCTGATCTTCCAAAGTTTATCGAGGTATGCAAAAAGCATAAGTGCTGGCTCATGGTGGATGAGGCCCATTCGATCGGAACGATGGGACAGACCGGCAAAGGGATCGCAGAACACTTTGGAGTCGATCCAAACGACGTCGATATTTGGATGGGAACGCTCAGTAAAGCATTCGGTTCATGCGGAGGCTATATCGCTGGACGAAAAGAGCTCGTAGAGTACCTCAAGTACACCGCGCCAGGCTTTGTGTTCAGTGTGGGATTGTCGCCGACAAACACCGCCGCGGCCCTGGCTTCGCTGAAGCTTTTGCAAGAAGAGCCCGCGAGAGTTGCTCGATTGCACGAAGCGGCTGCACTGTTCCTGAACGAAGCACGGAAGTTCGGTCTCAATACCGGGAAGAGCGGGCAAACAGCGGTCGTTCCCGTCATCACAGGCAACTCGCTGCATGCTCTGCAACTGTCGTCCAGGATGAATACCGCAGGCGTCAATGTGCAGCCAATCCTTTATCCTGCTGTCGAAGAATCGGCGGCCAGATTGAGGTTCTTCATCAACTCGACGCATACCAATCAACAGATTTTGTATGCCGTCGACAAATGCGCGCTTCATCTCAAAGAGATCGCACCTGAGTACTTTCGGGTCCATCACTAACAATCGGGTTGATCGCTAGCCGGCGATTGCCCCTCGAACGTTCTTGTTGCAACATGGGTTCAGCCCTGAGTTTATTCAGTGGTGCTGTTCAGTTTATTCAGGTGTTGTTCAGCAGTGCGTTTCTGAAGAAGCCACAGCGCTCCGAGGACAACAACCGAGGCGATTCCAGCCCATCGGAATGGACCTGTTTTAAAAACGACAGCCCCATGGAAGGCGATGAAGACCAGAAAGCCTGTCACCACTAGGTGATAGGCTGTGGGAAGCCTTTGATAACGCATTGGGGCGACGATTCGCCAAATCGCGTCCGCGAACCAGGTTGCGACAAAGATGTAGTTGAAATAGAGCCCGGCAGCGATCGGAACTCCCAACAACTCCTGGGTTTGGTCGGCAGTCGATTTCAACGCTTCTGCATGGCTTCCATGGTGAAACGTAGTTAAGGCACCGAGGCTGTGGCAAAAGGCAGCGATTGCCCCGAAAAGCCATAGATTTGAGAGGAGCGGGGATGTTTTAGGCCAGCCTCGAATCTCCAACCCCAAACACATGACCAATACCATCATCGCCAATCGAATTGCCCAAATCGATGCGTGTTCGCCCACGGTGTGGGGGACAAGAATCTCGGCAAATGGTAGAAAATCAATGCACATGGTTCGAGTTCTAGGGCTTCCAGGGCTCGGAGACGGACTGTATAAAACGTGGTCCGTTAAAGCGGTTAGCGAGGTTCTAACTATAGAGTTTTGAGTTGGAGCCCGCTTCCTTGAATTTTCGCTCCCTTTTTTGGATCCGAAAGACCTGTCCGATGACAGAACCGATGAAACCTGACGACGTGTTTGATATCGATCGAATTCGCAAACTGATCGAACTAATGAAAGAACACGAGCTTGGCGAAATCGACTTGCGCCAAGATAGTCAACGGATTCGATTGTGTGGTGCAGGACATGGCCAACCGATCGTCACCTCGTTTCCTCAGATGCAATCCGCTCCGGTTGGGTCGTCAGGTGCTCCCGTTGCAAGTTCTGCGTCGAACGCCCCTGTCGCCGCCGCACCGGCAGACGCGGACGGCCCACACATCGCGATCATCAAATCGCCTATGGTGGGAACGTTTTATGCCAGAGCGAATCCGACCGCCAAAAACTTTGTCGAGGTAGGTTCGACTGTTCAAGCGGATACGGTAGTTTGTATTATCGAAGCGATGAAGGTCTTCAACGAAATACCTGCCGAGATGCGAGGCAAGATTGTTCAAGTGCTAGTCAAAAATGAAGAAGCTGTCGACTTTGGCAAACCTCTCTTCAAAATTGACACTCGCGGTTAATCGATAAAGGCAGTTCATCATGTTCAAACGAGTTCTCATCGCCAATCGTGGCGAGATCGCCCTTCGAGTCATTCGAGCTTGCAAGGAGATGGGGATCGAAACCGTTGCGATATTTAGCGAGGCAGACCGCGGCTCGCAATATCTCGACCTTGCCGACCAAGCGTTCTGTGTTGGCCCTCCCAAGTCGGTAGATAGCTACCTGCGCTTTGAACGAGTGATCGCGGCAGCAGAAGCTAGCGGAGCCGATGCGATTCACCCCGGATATGGATTCTTGGCTGAGAATTCCCAGTTCAACGAAGCATGTCGCAGTTCCAACTTTGAGTTCATCGGGCCGTCACCTGAAGCCATGGAAAAACTGGGGGACAAAAACACCGCACGCGAAATGGCAGTCGCCGCAGGCGTACCTGTCGTCCCAGGGAGTGAGGGATTGCTAAACTCCGAAGCCGAAGCACTACACGCAGCTCGAAAGATCGGTTTCCCTGTCCTGATCAAAGCCACAGCCGGTGGTGGTGGGAAAGGAATGCGCGTGGCCGTCGATGAAGGATCACTGCAAACCTCGCTATCTCAGGCACAGACCGAGGCAAAGGCTGCTTTCGGAAATGCAGGAGTTTATCTCGAAAAGTACATCGATCGTCCACGGCACGTGGAAGTGCAAGTCATCGCCGATCAACATGGCAACGTAGTTCATCTGCATGAAAGAGATTGCTCGGTTCAACGGCGTCACCAGAAACTCGTGGAAGAAAGCCCGTCACCTCGATTGCCGGAAGCGACACGAAAAGAAATGTGCGACGCTGCCGTGCGGATGGTGAAACAAGCCAAGTATTACAACGCGGCAACGGTGGAGTTTATCGTCGATCAACAAGATCGATTTTACTTCATCGAAGTGAATGCCCGCATCCAAGTGGAACATCCCGTCAGCGAAATGGTTTCCGGGATCGATTTGATCAAGTCCCAAATCCTAGTGGCATCCGGGGAAAAGCTTGCTTTTTCACAATCGGATATCAAGCCATTCGGCGCGGCAATCGAGTGCCGAATCAACGCCGAAGATCCAGACAAAAACTTTCAACCGTGCCCAGGTCGAATCGAAAAAATGTTTATCCCTGGCGGCTTGGGGGTTCGAGTCGATTCCCATGCACATCCAGGCTACACCGTACCACCCTACTACGATTCGATGATTGCAAAGATCATAGTACATCGTCCGACACGCGAACAAGCTATCGAGTGCATGATTCGCAGCTTGGATGAACTGCGAATCACGGGTATCAAGACGACCGCCGGCTTCCACCGAATCGTTCTCCGGCAACCGGAGTTTGTCGAAGGAACAGTGGATACTAAATGGGTGGAGCGTGAGCTTTTGCCTAGGATCAAGGCATAAGCGTGCGGGATGAAAAGTCCCTTAGAATTCGTACTTCCTCTTACGTTAGGTGATTGAGATGTGGACTGCAAAGATTACTGCCGATCGACTCGCGAGTAGCGTCATCGCGGTACCCCCGATGGCACGAAATGCTCAAGGAGTTCTTTGCCACCACAACAATGAAAAGATCATCCGTTGGATTGAAGCAGGAGGGGTCACTACATTTCTCTATGGTGGAAATGCGGTTTTCTATCATATGCGTTTGTCAGAGTATGCAGATGCACTGACAATCATCGCAGAGAGTGCAGCCCCGACGTCGCTGATGATACCGTCGGTCGGGCCAACGTACGGAATCATGATGGATCAAGTGGAGATCTTGAATCAATTCAATTTCCCAACCGTGATGATCTTGCCTCAAAAAGAAATCGCTGACGAAAAAGGGATCGCGACAGGAATCCGAAAGTTCGCCGAAGCTTATGGAAAGCCCATCGTTCTTTATCTCAAGCATGATCGCTGGCTAAGCCCTTCGATTGTTGACAAGCTGATCAAAGACGGATTGGTGAGTTGGATCAAGTATGCTGTAGTCCTCGATCAACCCTTGGAGGATCGCTACCTTCGAGAAGTGCTCGATGTCGCTCCTGCGAATATTGTGGTGAGCGGTATCGGAGAACAACCGGCCATCATTCACATGCGAGACTTCGGCGTCGGAAGCTACACCAGTGGTTGCGTATGTGTAGCTCCCAAGCTATCCATGGACATGCTTCGGGCAATTCAAGCGAAAGACTATGCTCAAGCGGAATCGATTCGAGAAGTGTTCCGACCTCTAGAGGATCTTCGAAATGGCATTCAACCCATCCGTGTATTGCATCATGCGGTGAAGGCCGCCGACATCGCAGACACTGGCCCGATGCAACCATTGCTAGGTGAATTAGAAACTTCACAAGAGCAAAGCATCGCAATCGCATCCAAAGAATTGCGAGCTCACTCTTAAGATCGTCGCTCTCGTCCTAACTGCCTTTAGGGTTTTCAGTATTCCACCAGCTTGAAGACAGCCCATCACTAGTGGAACACTCCTAGCCACCGTCGTAAGTACTATTCCTCAACGCTAGTACGCTAGTCCTTTGGCCGTTCGCATCAACTCGAGGCACTCGATCCGGTGCGTATTGCCGTTGCACGCCGCAGAAGCTCGTTCGAGCATGCTATCCCAGTTGGCGTTAGGAGCCATTTTGGATTGGCGTAACAGCAATCCAAACTCAGCGACCGCAGTCGCCCATTGCAACTCCGAATCGGATGACTCGCCCCCCTCAGTGATCGGACGATTCGCAAGTACAAACTCCTGCTTGGTGCTCTCCGAGGCTTCCGGTTGTTTGTATCGCACACGTAGCGTCAACCATTCGCTTTCATCACCGGTCGGTTGTGGTTTCGTTTGGACGGCTGATTCTCCACGTTTCTTGTACTTGGATTCGCTCGAATCCGGAGTCAAGCTTGGCTCTTGGAGCGATGCTGGAACGATTTCGTAAAACGCGGTGACCGAATGCCCCGCACCGATATCCCCCGCGTCCTTCTTGTCGTTGTTGAAGTCAGCATTCGCTAATTGTCGATCTTCGTATCCAATCTGTCGATACGATCGGACCAAGTTCGGATTGAAGTCGAGCTGCAGTTTGACATCTTTCGCAACAGTAACCAACGTTCCGGTCATTTGTTCCACCATCAGCTTCTTCGCTTCACGGTCGTTGTCGACCATGCCATACACGCCGTTCCCGTCTTTGGAGATCTTTTCCATCATCGAGTCGTTGTAATTCCCCGCTCCGTAGCCGAGGCACGTGAGAAAGACATTGCTCTTTGCATTCTCTTTCATCATCTCCACCAAAGAATCGGTGTTCGTCACACCGACGTTAAAGTCCCCGTCCGTGCAAAGAATGACACGATTCGCACCGCCCGGTATAAAGTTCTCTCGAGCGATCGAATAGGCCAACTGAATCCCTTGGCCGCCGTTGGTCGATCCACCCGCTTGCAGATTATGAATGGCAGCAACAATCTTCTCACGGTTGTGACCGGGTGTGCTTTCCAACACACAGCCTGCGGCTCCTGCATAGACGACGATCGCAACACGATCATCATTTCTCAATCGCGAGGCGAGCATCGAAAGAGATCTCTGAACCAGCGGAAGCTTGTTCGGATCGTTCATCGAACCTGACACATCGATAAGGAACACTAGGTTGCACTTGGGACGCTCCTCGGCTTGCAGTTTCTTTGCTTGGATCCCGACACGCACTAGCTTGTGATTCTTATTCCATGGACATGGAAGCATTTTGATACTAGCTGCAAAGGGTGTGTCGTCTTGTGGCGAAGGATACTCGTACTCGAAATAATTGATCAACTCTTCAATGCGAACCATGTTCGGCGATGGAAGTCGACCTTGCTGTTGGATTGTTTGCCGCACTTTGCTATAGGATGCAGTGTCGACATCGATCGAAAACGTTGTGACAGGCTCGGCATTCGCGTCGGTGAATGGCTTTTCAATGATCGAGTCAAATCGGTCCGCAGATGGACTTTCGACGGAGGGCCTCGATTTGAGGTTGGCACGAAGCTCGTCTGGCAATCTTCGCGATAGGTCAATACCCAACTTAGCGTCTCGATAGTCCGGGAGGTCGAAGCCCTCGTTTGCTTTGCTTTCCGAGCGAGCCCCTGGCATGCCGCCCATGCCGCCCATGCCGCCACCCATACCGTAGCCGCCGCCTTCACCACCTCTGGCCATGCCACCGTAACCACCCATCCCCCCGCCGTAGCCACCTTCAGCTCCGTAGCCACCAGTGCCCATACCACCTGTCCCCATGCCGCCGCCGGCCATGCCACCGCCTGCCATGCGACTTGGTCCCATTCCCCCAGTTCCAGCTGTTGCGTTACTCGCAGCAGGGGCAGCGATCGAATTACCATCTCCGCCCATGCCTCCATAACCAGGAACGCTTGCAGTACGAGCCTCTAGTTGAACCACAGGCCCACCGGACGGCATAGGCAATGCAACCTCGGTTCTCGCCATTACCGCTGGCTCTGTTTGTCCCCCGGAAACGGAGCTATCGGGTGCAACGGCCGACATCAGAGAACTTTTCGCTTCCTTTTCTTGGAGTGCTTTTTCCATCGAAGCCATAGAGTTAGCCGCGTCCGGCATGGTGGAAACCACTTCCTGCAGTTTCTCTTGGGTCGGCGCGCCTACTGCAGAAGGACTCTGAGGGTTCATCGCGACGTCCACCCCATTGGGTGTATTGCCGAGTTGGTACGAACTCCAGGCCAGCAGTCCCAGCGGCACGCAAGCTGCCGCAGCTAGATACGCAACAAACCGCTTGCGTCGATAAAAAGGAATTGAGTTCAATGACGCAATCGTTACCGATCGGTCGTCGATCGCTTCTTGAACGACCCGTTGTTGCGTGCTGGTCAGAGCCACGTTGCGGTCGGGGATCGCCAGGGACTGTTGAAGGACGCCCACAGTTTCGCGAATCGAGTCCACTTCGCGTTTCAGCTGTGGATTTGCAACGATGGCTTTCTCGACGATTGCCATTTCGTCGGCGTCGAGTTCGTTCAAAACAAAAGCGGTTAGCTTCCACTCTTCCAAGGGATGCTCATTTGCGTTCGAGGGAGATGGATTGGACGGTGACATGATTGTTTCCTAAGGA
>Ga0315902_10009969_pt1 | contig 12615 bp, 13 predicted proteins | sample LakEriMetagenome_9_FD_203523 | JGI IMG/M metagenome (GOLD analysis project Ga0315902, IMG submission 203523) | Freshwater fungal communities from buoy surface, Lake Erie, Ohio, United States - Buoy 12 MA117 | ecosystem: Environmental > Aquatic > Freshwater > Lake > Lake biofilm | place: USA... | reverse complement strand
CCTCCCGTAGGAGTCTGGTCCGTGTCTCAGTACCAGTGTGGGGGATCTCCCTCTCAGGACCCCTACCTATCGTAGCCATGGTAAGCCGTTACCTTACCATCTAGCTAATAGGACGCATGCTCATCTTATACCGTTGGAACTTTAATAGTGACTTCATGCGAAGTTGCTATGCTATGAGGTATTAATCCAAATTTCTCTGGGCTATCCCTCTGTATAAGGTAGATTGCATACGCGTTACGCACCCGTGCGCCGGTCTCAGATATTGCTACCTTACCCCTCGACTTGCATGTGTTAAGCCTGCCGCTAGCGTTCATCCTGAGCCAGGATCAAACTCTTCATCGTATATTGTTATGCTGAACTCGCGCTCTGCATCGTAATTTAGACAAAGGCTAGTCTTTTATTCAAAATCTTTCGATTCTCTTACTCTCTTTTGTTGTTCTAACATCTCTGTTAGAACGGCTGTCAATTCAATATGTCTATGAACGTATTATTATTAATTTTATCCGCTTTCATTCTCAAAGCGGGTGCAAAAGTAATTATTCTTTCTTAACTAACAAGGCTTTTTAAAATTATTTTTGAATTTATTTTAAATCCTCATTCAATCAGGCTTTTTATGAACATTATCGCTCTTGCGGGGTGCAAATATAAAAACTAATTCGACCTCAATCCAAATAAAATTTAATGTTTTTTAATACATTTCTTAATACATTGATAACGCGAGTTTTAGAAATACCGAATGCCCACCGGGCATTCTCCTCTTAATATCAAATCTGACGGCAGCCCTGAGAAAAGCAAAATGTCATCTCTAGCCCCGATAGCAGTGGAAATCCTGACATTGCGTTCGACAATCATGATGAGATTAGCTTCGCTCAGTTCGCTACGCTCGGGTGTCTTGGTCCCTCGCAATGACAGATTGCAACGGATAGCGGGACGACGCGTGCTGAAAAAAGGAGATGTTGTGCTGCTAAAAATAAAAAAAGAAATACTTACCTTTTGAGTTCATTAGCTTTCTTTTCCCAGTAATCATATAGTTCATCTATATCTACAGGGGTTGCAGGTTTCTGGTTGACTAATCTTCCTCGAACAAAAGCTTGATCGAGAATGGATTCTATTAAAAAATCTTCGTTCACCTCGTAGGGTAAATATTTTGTTTTGAGATTTATATCGAAAAGTCTGGCAGTATTGTTTGACCAAAATGCTTTCCAGCCACTTTTATAATCTTTAATCAATTCGAAGGTGGTATAGCCTGTTTGGCGATGGATTAATTTAACTAATATTTGACCTTGTTTTCGAGAGAGTTTCTTTAATTGCCCTGTGAACTCATTCTCCATATAGTTTTCGACTATTTTGAAGTATTTCTTTTTCTCTCTGTTGGATTTCATTTTGTCCATATTCTTATTCAGAACCGTTAGCCTTTCGGCGGCAATTTTTGCAATTGGATATACTTTATAGACTCTGTTTTGAAGTAGTTGAAATTCCTTTTTTTCAGATGCGCTCCACTTGTGCCTGTATACAACAACTTCTTCAAGCGGAACAATAGTGTCATTCGCTTCTATTATGGCATCCCTTTTAGCGAGAGAATCGTTTGTGACTTGGGCGTTTGAAATAAAAGAAATAGGAAGAAAAAAAAGAGCGTAAATTAAATTTTTACTCATGTTCTTAAAATTGCTTTTTATGTATTCGTGAATCTTCGATTTCATTTATACTTTTTATTAGTGTAAAAATATGGAATATCCCTAACAACTGTAATGCCAAATTTATATTTTAGCAAAAAAAATTTATGGCAACAAAATCAATACTTACCAAATCATCACTTTCCTTTTTAGAAACCTATTTAAATAATGCCTCTCCGACGGGATATGAATCGAATGGTCAAAAGCTTTGGATGGATTATTTGAAACCTTATGTAGATACTTTTATAACTGATACTTATGGTTCAGCTGTAGGTGTAATCAATCCGGATGCTAAATATAAAGTGGTTATTGAAGGTCATTCGGATGAAATTTCGTGGTATGTGAATTATATTACTGCTGAAGGATTGATATATGTTATACGAAATGGTGGTTCGGATCATCAAATCGCGCCTTCTAAAAGAGTCAACATTCATACTAAAAAAGGAATTGTAAAAGGTGTTTTTGGTTGGCCAGCAATTCACACTCGAAATAGAGGAAAAGAAGAATCTGCAACTTTGCACAATATATTTATAGATTGTGGTTGTACTTCGAAAGATGAAGTTGAAAAACTAGGCGTTCATGTTGGTTGTGTTATTACGTATCCTGATGAGTTTATGATTATGAATGGTAATAAATTTGTATGCCGTGCCATTGACAACAGAATGGGTGGTTTTATGATAGCCGAAGTTGCAAGACTTTTGAAAGAAAATAAAAAGAAATTACCTTTTGGATTATACGTTACCAATTCTGTTCAAGAAGAAATTGGACTTCGAGGTGCCGAAATGATTACTAATACTATAAAACCTAATGTTGCCATAGTAACCGATGTTTGTCACGATACTTCGACTCCTATGATTGAAAAGAAAATCGAAGGCGATTTACAAATGGGTAAAGGCCCAGTGATTGCTTATGCTCCTGCTGTTCATAATACTTTGAGAGATTTGATAGTTGATACTGCTGAAGCTAATAAAATTCCATTTCAAAGACATGCAACTTCAAGAGCTACCGGAACCGATACCGATGCTTTTGCCTACAGCAATGGTGGTGTAGCTTCAGCTTTAATTTCTTTGCCTTTGCGTTATATGCATACTACAGTTGAGATGGTTCATCGAGAAGATGTAGAAAATGTTATCAAGCTTATTTATGAAAGTTTGTTGAAAATAGAAAACAACGACACTTTTTCTTATTTTAAATAAAAACAAAAAGCATCCCAATAAATCGGGATGCTTTTTTAACTTTCGCATGGCAGCGAAAGCAATCAACCTAAACTTATAATTTTATATCTACAGTAATAGTAGGATTGTTATTGTAGACTTTAACACATTGAATTTTACTGTTTATTTTTTTCAAAATCTAAAGGGTAAAATTCATTTGTAATTGTGCTTTCAATAATTTGATTGTCCTCAGAAATTTGGTCTTCAAGAGTTGTTTCTGAAGAAAGGTATTGAACAGTTTGATCTTGACTTTCTGTAATTAACTTGTTTTCATTTATCTCATCTTCGATTGTTTTCACATATGTAGTCTCTACAACTGAAGCTGGATTAAAAATTGCTGTATCAATTTCATTTGATACTTCATTTTTATTTGAAGATTCTAAAATTAATGTAGCTGATTCTTGTTGGTCTAAAACTTGAGTTTCAAACTCAGTAGTTGCATTTGCGTTAGTAAAGCTTAAAGCTACTAGTCCTAAAAAAATGATTGTTGATTTCATGATTGATGATTTAAACGTTAATGATTAGAGTTTAAGACTATTGAGTTTAAAATTCGTTACAGAAAAAAAACAAACTTATTTATTTAAAAAAAGCTTGTTCTTCAAATCTATGCAAATAAAAACCATCCGTTTTAGCGGATGGTTAACTAATCTTTATTTGATTATTTTTTTATCGGTTGAGAAAATTTAATACATTCTTTTCTATTCTTTCATTGATATTTGAAATATCTGCTTTAATAAATTTTTCGCCTAAAATGTTTTCATACAATTCGATATAGCGTTCAGAAACAGTTTCAATGTATTCATTTGTCATATCGGGAATTAGTTGCCCATCTTTTCCTTGAAAACCATTTTCAATCAACCAACGTCGAACAAATTCTTTTGATAATTGTTTTTGCTCCTCGCCTCTAACTTGTCTTTCCTGATAACCTTCTGCATAGAAATAACGAGATGAATCAGGTGTGTGAATTTCATCAATTAATACAATCTTACCGTCTTTTGTTTTACCAAACTCATATTTAGTATCTACTAAAATCAATCCGCGACTTGCTGCAATTTCAGTTCCACGTTGGTATAAATCTCTAGTATACTTCTCTAAAACCAAATAATCTTCTTCTGAAACGATTCCATTTGTTAAAATAGCTTCACGCGAAATGTCTTCATCATGCGAACCATTATCAGCTTTTGTTGTAGGTGTAATTATAGGTGTTGGAAATTGGTCATTCTCTTTTAAACCTTCTACCATAGTTACACCGCAGATTATTCTTTTTCCTAAGGCATATTCACGAGCTGCATGACCGGATAGATAACCACGAATTACCATTTCTACTTTAAAAGGTTTGCAAAGATGGCCAACAGCAACGTTTGGATCAGGAGTAGCAATTAGCCAATTCGGGACAATATCTTGTGTCAAATGCATGAACTTGGTGGCGATTTGATTTAGAATTTGTCCTTTATAAGGTATTCCTTTGGGCATTACAACATCAAAGGCAGATAATCTATCGGTTGCTATCATTACCAACATTTCATCGTTGATATTATATACTTCTCGGACTTTACCACGATAAACAGATTTTTGTCCAGGAAACTGGAAATGGGTTGTAGTTATTGTATTCATTTTGTTGTGTTGTTGTGGGTGCAAAAATAGGAATTTGAGTCAACTTTATTGTCATCACATTAAATTTAAAAACAAACCCTACCAATCTTTAACTTGATAGGGGTTAATTTTAAAAATATAACTAATGATTAGTCGTTATTCTCAATGCTCTTATAAGCATCAATCACTTTTTTCACTAATCTGTGACGAACAATGTCTTTGTCATCAAGATAGATGATTCCAATGCCTTCAATATCTTTCAAAACAAGTAATGCTTCTTTCAATCCCGAAATAGTTCTACGCGGTAAGTCAACTTGTCCAGGATCACCCGTTATGATAAACTTCGCGCTTTTCCCCATACGGGTTAAGAACATTTTCATCTGCGAATGTGTTGTATTCTGAGCTTCATCCAAAATCACGAAAGCATTATCCAAAGTTCTACCACGCATAAAAGCTAATGGAGCAATTTGAATAATTCCTTTTAGAATGTAATCTTCCAAAGTTTGCGGTGGTAACATATCGCGTAAAGCATCATATAAAGGTTGCATATAAGGATCCAGTTTTTCCTTCATATCACCAGGCAAGAAACCAAGATTTTCACCAGCTTCAACCGCTGGACGTGTAAGTATGATTCTTTTTACCTGCTTTTCCTTTAATGCTTTCACTGCCAATGCAACTCCTGTATAGGTTTTACCTGTTCCGGCTGGACCAACAGCAAAAACCATATCATTTTTAGCTACATAATCAACCAGCTTTTGTTGATTTGGTGTCATTGCTTTGATAAGCTTTCCTCCTATTCCGTGTACCAAGATTTTATCACTGTCAGGCATCCGTTGCTCTTCATGTGAATTACTATGTATGACTCGATCAATTACATTATCATCAATATTGTTATAACGCGTAAAATGCAACATCAAGCGATTGAAACGATTTTCAAACTCATCGAGTTCTTCTTTTTCGCCAAATGCCTTAATGGTTGTGCCACGAGCGACAATTTTGAGTTTAGGATAATACCTTTTGATAGTTTCAAGATGAGCATCTTGAGCACCCCAAAATTCTTTTGGAGCAATGTCGTGTAATTCAATGATACGTTCGTTCAAAAGCAGTAGTATTAAATTAAAATAATTCGCTATATATTGTTAGCTTTGTATCCAAATTTAATCAATTAAAAGAATAGCTTTTACTATTTTTGGAACCGATTTCAACCAAGTTATAAACAATCTATGTCAATAATTACCTTAACAACCGATTACGGATTAAAAGACCACTTTGTCGGTGCTTTAAAAGGTAAATTGTTATCCGAATATCGTGAAGCTATAATTATTGATATTTCCCATAATATTGATGCTTTCAATGTTGCTGAAGCTTCTTATATTATAGGTTCAGCATATAGTAGTTTTCCTAAAGGAACCGTTCATATAATTGGTATTGATATCGAATTAAATACCGAAAATCAGCATATTGCCATGCAGTGGAACGATCAGTACTTCATTTGTGCCGATAATGGAATTTTGAGTATGTTGATTCAAAAAATTGTTCCGCAAAAATTAGTCGCCATTAATATCCATGATCGTTTGCCAAATGATGCAACCGATTTGGATGTGTTTGTTAAAGTAGCTTGTCATTTAGCCAAAGGCGGTTTACTTAACGTTATTGGTAAAGAAATCAAAGCCATCAAAGAAGTTACTGAATTACAAGCCGTTGCTCAAGAAAATCAAATTAAAGGGTATGTGATTTATATTGACCATTTTGGTAATGTCGTGACGAATATTTCTAAAAAAATGTTTTTAGAAACAGGTAAAAGTAGACCTTACGAACTAAAATTTAAAAGCCAGATTATAAAAACCATACTTCCTAAATATTCCGATATTGGAATTTCAGAGAAATACCCGTTGAAATATTATGAAGGTGAAAAACTAGCAATTTTTAACGAAGCCGGTTTTCTCGAAATTGCCATTTTTAGAAGTAATCCAGATAAGGTTGGTTCTGCCTCAAGTTTATTAGGATTGAGTTATAGAGATGTAGTGACAATTGAGTTTAGGAATTAGAGAAAAGAAAAGAAAATATAGAGAATAGACTAAAAGATTATGTTTATCAGAATAGTAAAAATAAGTTTTCACATTTGATACTAAGAGGAGGATGCCCGGTGGGCTTAAGGTATACGAGCTTTAGCTCATTTTGTTAAATATTTTTTTGTAATAAAAGTAACTTATGTTTATCAGAATTGTCAAGATGAGTTTTCACGAACAACACATTCCAAAATTTTTGGACAATTTTAACGTGATGAAAGAAAAAATACGTAACGCAGAAGGCAATCGTTTTTTGGAATTGTATCAAGATAAAAATAACCCATGCATATTCTTTACGTATAGTTTTTGGGATAAAGAAGAAGATTTAGAAAATTACCGTCAATCAGAATTGTTTTATGATGTTTGGACATTTACAAAAAAACTATTCAATGAAAAACCGGAAGCTTGGAGTGTGGATAAGTTAGTTTCATTACCTTAGAATTACGAATTGTAAATTACGAATTACGAAATAACAAATAAACATTAAATGAAATCAATAGCGTTACGCGAAATAAAATCCTTCTTTGGCTCACCCATTGGTTACTTGGTGATTGGATTGTTTCTGTTGCTCAACGGTTTGTTCCTTTGGGTTTTTGATGGTGAATACAATATACTCCAAAGTGGTTTTGCCGATTTGAGTCCATTTTTTACATTAGCACCCTGGATATTTATTTTCCTGATTCCTGCTGTGACAATGCGGAGCTTTTCGGATGAAAAAAAGCAAGGAACAATTGAATTGTTATTGACAAAACCTTTATCGCTTTGGCAAATTGTAAACGGAAAATTTCTCGGTTCATTTTTTCTAATTGTAATTGCATTACTGCCAACTTTGGTGTATGTTTATGTTATCAATAGTTTAGGAATGCCCGAAGGCAATATCGATATGGGAAGCACATTGGGTTCTTATTTTGGATTATTATTTCTGGTTGCCGCATATACTTCTATCGGAATTTTTACCTCTACACTTTCTGAAAATCAGATAGTGGCATTTTTACTTTCGGTGTTTTTATGTTTCCTTTTTTATTTTGGTTTTGAAGGTCTTTCAACGTATGTCAAAGGTTTTGAAGATGCTGTTTCCCGAATTGGAATGGATTACCATTTCAAAAGTATGTCACGCGGAGTTATAGACACTCGAGATATTTTGTATTTTGTGAGTGTGTCTTTTCTGTTTTTATCGTTCACTGTTTTTAAACTTAAATCTTTGAAATCGTAATGAAAACAGCAAACAATAACTTCAAAAAAATAGCGCTCACTATAGGTTTTATAGTGATATTGAACTTGGCTGGTCATTTTCTTTACAAACGTTTTGACTTAACTGCCGATAAGCGCTATACGCTTTCGCAAACGTCTTTAAACATTGTTGCCGATGTAAAGGAACCTTTATATATTGATGTGTTTCTGGAAGGAGATTTTCCAGGCGAATTCAAAAAACTACAAACCGAAACCCAACAATTATTAGAAGAATTTAAGTCTCAAAATTCCAATGTTATCTTCCAATTTGTCAATCCGTTAGAAAAAGAAGAAGAGAGAGACAGCATAATGCAATCTTTCATACAACGTGGTTTGACTCCCGTAAATATTACCGTAAACGACAAAGGACAACAAACTCAGGAAGTAGTTTTCCCTTGGGCAATCGCTACTTGCGGAAATCGTTCGGTAAAAGTGCCATTACTAAAAAACATGATGGGAGCATCAACAGCCGAAAAAGTAGTGAGTTCGGTTCAGCATTTAGAATATGCTTTCACAAATGCTATCAACACCGTTTCAAAAGCCAAACAGAAAAAAGTGGTGATAATCAATGGCAATGGCGAGCTTGAAGACCGATATATTGCAGATTTTATCAAATCTGTTAGGGACAATTATTTTATTGCACCATTTACTTTAGATTCGGTTGCTAAATCTCCGGTTCAGACTTTAGAGTATTTAAAAAAGTACGATTTAGCGATTATTGCCAAACCAACTGAAGCCTTCTCAGATGAAGAAAAACAAGTATTAGACCAATATATTGTCAATGGCGGAAAAACGATTTGGTTGGTTGATCAAGTCAACATGGAAATTGACAGTTTGTATAATGAAACCGGAACAAATTTGGCATTTCCTAGAGATTTGAATCTAAATGACATGTTCTTTAAGTATGGGATTAGACTGCATCCTGATTTAATAAAAGATTTATTGGCCACACCAATTATATTGGAAACAGGGCAACCTGGAAGCGCTACTCAAAAAGTTAAATTACCTTGGTATCTTTCTCCGATGATTTATCCTTCTCAAGATGCAAATAATCCAATAGTAACTAATTTAGACGGAATCAAATTCCAATTTGCAAGCCCAATTGAGCTATTGAAAAATGACATCAAAAAAACCATTTTACTGCAATCTTCTCAATATTCAAAACTAATTGGAGCACCAACCGAAGTAAGTTTAAGAATGGCTTCTGAAGAATTAGGTCCAAAAGATTTTACCGGCACAGGAAATTATCCAGTAGCTGTTCTTCTCGAAGGAAAGTTTCATTCCGTATACGAAAACCGGGTTTTGCCATTTAAAGATGCTAGTTTTAAAAAGACAGGAAAAGAAAGTAAAATGATTGTTATTTCCGATGGCGATGTCATTAAAAACCAATTGGACAAAAATGGCAGAGAGGTTGAATTAGGATTGGATCAACGAACCGGAGTTCTTTACGCCAACAAAGATTTTATGATGAATTGCGTTAATTATTTATTGGACGATAACGGACTTATTAACATTAGAAGCAAGGAAGTAAATTTGCCTATTTTGGATAAAGAAAAAGTCTATGCTTCCTATACCCAATCCCAAATCATAACTGTAGCAGTGCCAATAGTTATCCTATTGCTGTTTGGTATAACATTTACAATTCTGCGTAAGCGAAAATATGGCAAGTAATGTTAATAAAAAACTTTTTGAAATCTATTAGTTTAAGATATATTTGTAAAAAATAAACCGAAATGAAATGCCTCATGCGGGTTTTTCAAGAAATGGCATTTGATGGGCATTCCATCTTCCAATAAAAAACAAATAAAAAATTCAGATGAAATTCATAGTATCGAGTTCATACTTATTAAAACAACTACAAGTTCTGGGTAGTGTTATCAATAGCAGTAACACTTTGCCTATTTTAGATAACTTCCTATTTGAATTAGACCATAAAAACTTAAGTGTTTCTGCATCCGATTTAGAGACAACCATGTCAGCTACTTTGGAAATTGATTCCACAAGCAAAGGAAGCGTTGCTGTTCCTGCGAAATTGTTATTAGATATTCTAAAAACATTTCCAGAGCAACCATTAACTTTCACTGTAGAAGAAAACAGTACAATCGAAATCAGTTCTAATTCTGGTAAATATGCTATAGCATATGCACCTGGAGAAGAATTTCCAAAATCGGTAAGTTTAGATAATCCATCTTCTACGGTTGTTCCTTCTGAAGTATTAGCAACCGCAATTAGTAAAACTATTTTTGCTGCCGGAAACGATGATTTACGTCCGGTAATGAGTGGTGTATTTTTTCAATTCTCTCCTGAAGGTTTGATTTTTGTAGCTACCGATGCTCATAAATTAGTGAAATATGCTCGTGCCGATGTGAAAGCTTCGCAAGTGGCCGACTTCATTATGCCAAAGAAACCTTTGAATATTTTGAAAAGTATTCTTGGTACTTCAGATGCTGATGTAACTATTGAATACAATGATTCGAATGCAACTTTTTCTTTTGACAGTTACGTTTTAACTTGTCGTTTAATTGATGGTAAATATCCAAATTACGAAGCGGTAATACCAAAAGAAAATCCAAATAAATTAATGATTAACCGAGTTTTATTATTGAACTCTGTGCGTCGTGTTGCTATTTTCTCTAATAAAACTACACATCAAATACGCTTAAAAATTGCTGGTGCCGAATTGAATATTTCTGCTGAAGACATTGATTACTCAAACAAAGCAGAGGAAAGATTGACTTGCGATTATCAGGGCGATGATATGCAAATTGGTTTTAACTCTCGTTTCTTATCTGAAATGTTAACTAACTTAACATCTGATGAAATTATGTTGGAAATGTCAATGCCAAACCGTGCAGGTATATTAACACCAATTGATGGCCTTGACGAAGGCGAAACTGTTACCATGCTTGTAATGCCGGTAATGTTGAATAACTAAAATATAAACTAACCTTTATACCTAGAAACCGTAATTTTGACAGAAGTTACGGTTTTTCTATATTAAATTTAATTACATTTGATAACCTAACAATATAAAATATAATAAGCATGAAAAAAAATGTACTTGCAGGATTACTATGTCTTGCTATTGGAGTAACAGCTACAGCCCAAAAACTAGATAAGTTTGGTGCTGATTTAGGAAAGAAATAGTTAATGGGTAAAGAAATCAGAGTTCCTTATACTGATTTAACAAGTTACTTTGGATATATTAAACCCGTTTCAAAACCGGATGAAGTTATAGGCGGAAAAAAAATGTATTACATCTATTTTTGGATTCCTGTTGCAGCTCCAGAAATTGGAATTAGAATGTTTTCTCCAGTTCCTGAAAGTGCAAAACCAGGTGAAAAAGATTATCAATCTGCTGATTATTCCACCAATGCTGGCGACACTAAAAATTTCTTTGATACTTGGGTAACCTTTGAAAGAGCTGATGGCATTTTTAAAATTGAAGATTTAGCCGCTAAAGCAAAAACAGCATCATGGACAAAAATTGAAAGCAATGATGATTCAGGTGACATGCCTGCTCAACCTTCTGGAAGCAAGTATAATTCTTTGATGAGGATTACTAGCGATACTTCTAATCCAACAAAATCTTTGGTAATGGTATTATATCGAATTGGATTTACAACCTACAAAACGGGTGAAGTTCAAGGTAGTTTCTTAGCTCAAATGGGGGCGCCAATTAAACTTCCTGGAATTCAAGTAGCTGTAAACCCAGCAGATATTAAAAAACAATAATATATTTTACGCATAAAATTAAAAGTCCCGTTATCTCGTGACTTTTTTTTATTCGTGTATCGCCAATATAGGTGTTTTCAAATAGTAGGATAATTTTTGAGTTGTAGTTGTTGTGAAAAGTTTCACAAAAAAATTTCGTTTATAGGTCAACATAGCCAACAAATCTATTTCCTGACCAATCAGAAAATCTTCAATTGTTTCATTTACATTCTCACTTGGGATAATAAAAAACTTTAGGTTTTTTTCAGTATTGAAAAGAAATTCCCAACTCTTAATTGCTGCATCCGTTACATCTGAATTTGGTGTTTTTACATAAACGCATTTTACTTTAGCATGTAATTTTTTAGCAAAAACCAATACTTTATGCATAGCTTCTATATCTTTTTCTCTAAAACGGGTTGTAAATGCAATAGTTTCTATTCTATTATATTTTGATTCTTTAGGAACACTCAAAACAGGAACCGAAACATTTGATATTAAGGAACCAGTATTGGTACCCAAAAAAGAATCTAACCAAGCTGTTATTCCATTTGTTCCCATGACAACAAAATCGATATGCTCCTGTTTAATAACTTTTTCTATATTGTAATTCAAATCACCGTCCATCAGAATATGACTCATCGTAACATGCTCTATGTTTCTTTCTTCCATAATAGCTCTAAGTTTTGGCAATTCTTTTTTAAAATGCTCAAAATTAGCCAACTCTATAGTTTCATAAATTGTTGCGTAATTTATTGGCATGGCTTGACTGTCAATGATTGGTAAATCAAAAGTATGCAACAAAATTAAATCGGCTTTAAATAGTTTAGCCAATTCAATCGCATATACAAACGCACTTTCTGACGTTTCAGAAAAGTCTGTTGGGAAAAGTATTTTTTTCATTTAAATAAAATTTACATCATCAAAACTAATTATTTATAGACTAAAATAAGATGATAATTATCAGTATAGTAGAAATTTAACTATCCTATTAATTTGGTTTTATTTTGATTTAAAAGCCGTCCAACACCAAAAAAAAGACCCTCGATTTCTCGAAGGTCTTTTTACTTTTATTTATAGATTTACTTATCGTTTAATCACTCGAAGTGTTTTAACTTCTTC
>Ga0315902_10009968_pt1 | contig 12616 bp, 12 predicted proteins | sample LakEriMetagenome_9_FD_203523 | JGI IMG/M metagenome (GOLD analysis project Ga0315902, IMG submission 203523) | Freshwater fungal communities from buoy surface, Lake Erie, Ohio, United States - Buoy 12 MA117 | ecosystem: Environmental > Aquatic > Freshwater > Lake > Lake biofilm | place: USA... | reverse complement strand
TGGGCGCTACCAGGTCAACGAAGGCCCCAACACCTTCAACCGCTACGTGGTGATCGAGTTCCCCACGCTGGAGGCGGGTGTCAGCTGCTTCCGGTCCCCCGAGTACCAAGCCGCGGCCGCGTTCCGGCGCGATGGCGGCGGCATCGTAGAGAACGTCATCGTCGAAGGCGGCGACGCCACGCCGCGGTGAACGAGCAGGGCCCGGCAGAGCACGGGCGACAATCCTTCCATCCCCTCCACTTTCATGTCAGCAGGTGATCCCATGAGCTATGTGTTCCCGCCCCCTCCCGTCGTCAGCGTTCCCATCCTCGGCCGCACCGAGCGCTTCCCGGTCCACCGTGTGTACTGCGTGGGTCGCAACTACGAGGAGCACGCCAAGGAGATGGGCTTCACCGGCCGCGAGCCGCCGTTCTTCTTCCTGAAGCCGGCGGACGCCATCGTGGTGGTGGATGCGGGCCAGACCGGCACCATTCCCTATCCCCTGCTGACCAAGAACCTGCACCACGAGATCGAGCTCGTCGCGGCCATCGGCACCGGCGGAAAGAACATCAAGGCGGCCGATGCGCTGAAGCACGTCTTCGGCTACGCGGTCGGCCTGGACATGACCCGCCGCGACCTGCAGAACGAGATGAAGAAGCAGGGCCGCCCCTGGTCCATCGGCAAGGGCTTCGACCACAGCGCGCCCATCGGCCCCATCACCCCGGCAGCCCAGGCCGGCGATGCAGCCAACGCGGAGATCGCCCTTCAGGTCAATGGCGCCGACCGTCAGCGCAGCACCACCGCCAAGTTGATCTGGAACCTGCAGGAGACCATCGAGCACCTGTCGGCCGCGTGGGAGCTGCAGCCCGGCGACCTGATCTACACCGGTACCCCCGAAGGCGTGGCCGCGGTGGTGTCGGGCGACCTGATGGTGGGCTCGGTGGCCGGCCTGGGTGAGTTGCGCGTGCGCGTGGCCTGAGCGACGAGGAAGCACGCATGGCGCTCACCATCTACGGCACCGCCGCCTCGCGCGCGATGCGCACCCTATGGGCGGCCGAGGAGCTCGGCCTGCCCTACGAGCACGTGAAGCTGGGCTTCAACACGCCCGACATCAAGTCACCCGAGTTCCTGAAGATCAACCCCAACGGGATGATCCCGGCCATCGACGACGGCGGCGTGCGCATGTTCGAGTCGCTGGCGATCAACCTGCATCTGGCGCGGCAGTACGGCGCCGGTGCGCTGGGGGCAGCCACGCCCGCCGAGGACGCGCACATCCTGCAGTGGACGCTGTGGGCGGCCACCGAGGTGGAGCCCATCGTGCGCCAGTGGTTCACGCACACCGTCTACCTGCCCGAGGCCGAGCGGCAACCGGCCCAGGCGGCTGCGGCGCTGGAGGCGCTCAAGCCGAAGTACGCCATCCTCGAGGGCGTGCTGGGCGATCAGGATTGGCTGGTCGGCGGACGCTTCACCGTGGCCGATCTCAACCTGGCTGCAGTGCTGAGCCGCCTGGCCGAGCTGGGCGGCACCGCGTGGCCGCGTCTGGCGGCCTGGCACGCGCGCTGCATGTCGCGGCCCGCAGCCGTGAAGGCGCTGGCGATGAGGGCGGCGGCGCTGGCCGCCAATTGATCGCTAACTGATCCGGCGCAGCGCGTCGGCGGCCTGCAGCGTGCCCACGCTCAGGCCGTTCCAGTTGCTCATCGGCACCACGCTCAGGGTGCGCAGGAACGCGGCGTCGGCGTCGTTCAACTTCAGCAGGGCCTCGAGCACCGCGGCCATGGCCACCTCGCAGGCACGGGCCGTGTTGCCGTCATCCATCTTCAGGGCTACACCCAGCCCGAGTTCAGGCAGCGCCGCGCAGTACACGCCCTCGGCGCCCACCTTGCAGAACACGCGCTCGCCCATGCGCTCCATCACCCGGCTGTCGAAGCGGCCTGTGCCGGCCACCATCTGAGGCGCCCGCGCCACGGCCTGCCGCAGCCGCTGTGCGGCCCGGGCATGGTCCGGGCTCAGGCCAGTGCCGGTGGCCACGCGCGCGAAGGCGTGGGCCAGATGGCGCAGCGGAATGGCGTAGGTCGGGATCGAACAGCCGTCGGTGCCCCGCGCGGTGCGCTCCAGGTCGTAGCCGGTGGCCGACTGCAGCGCGGCCGTCACTTCGCGCATCACCGGGTGATCGGGCTGGATGTAGCCGCGCAGGAAGCCGGCCACGCCGTGCCCCCCGGAAATGTGGCAGCCCAGGCACACGAAGCCCGAATGCTTGCCCGAGCAGTTGTTGTTCAGCGCCGTGGGCGTGGCGCCCGCTGCGGCCATCGCCTTGAGCGACCCGTCGTGATAAGGCCAGTGCGCGCCGCATTCCAGCGCGCCCACGTCCACGCCGGCCTTGGCCAGCATCGAGGCCGCCGTGCTGGCGTGGTGCGGCTCGCCTCCGTGCGAGGCACAGGCCAGGGCGAGCTCCTCGTCGGTGAGGCCCAGGGCCTCGGCCGCGCCGCTGGCCACCAGCGGCAGGGCCTGCAGCACCTTGACGGCCGAGCGCGGAAAGATCGGCCGATCGATGTCGCCAAGGGCCGTGTGCACGGCCCCGTCGGCATCCACGATCGCCAGCGCGCCGCGGTGGAACGATTCGACGATGCCGCCACGCGTGGCGTCGACGAGGATGGGGCTGGTTGTGCTCATGCGGCCACTGTAGCGGAGCACCCCGACAATCGGGCCCATGCCGTTGACCGCCCTGGGCCTGGTGCTGCTGGCCGCCCTGTTGCACGCCACGTGGAACCTGGCCGCCAAGAAGGCCGGCGGCGACCACCGCTTCGCTTTCATGTCCGCGTTGCTGGCGGTGGTGGGCTGGGCGCCGGCGGCGGTGTGGGTGGGCCTGGACGAGTTTGCAAATTGGTCCTCATGGGCGTGGACGGTGGCCCTGGTCAGTGCGGTGTTGCACCTGGTGTACTTCACGGTGCTGCTCACCGGCTACCGGCGCAGCGACCTCACCGTGGTCTACCCGGTAGCGCGTGGCACCGGGCCGCTGCTGGCGGTTCTGGGCGCTTGGATCTGGCTGCGCGAGCCGCTCACGGCGGCCGGTGCGATGGGTGCACTGCTGGTGTGCGCCGGGGTCTTCGTCATCGCGGGCGGGCCGGCGCTGTGGGCGCGCTCGCACGCCCCCGAGCAGCGCGAGCGCGTGCTGGCCGGCATCCGCTGGGGCACGCTCACCGGCACCTTCATCGCGGGCTACACCGTGGTCGACGGCTACGCGGTGAAGGTGCTGCTGCTCAGCCCCATCCTGCTGGACTGGATCGGCAACGTGCTGCGCCTGCCCTTCCTGGCGCCGGCGGCCCTGCGCCACCGCGAGGGCTTCGCCCAGGTCTGGCGCGCGCAGTGGCGCTATGCCGTGGTGGTGGCGGCGCTGGGTCCGCTGGGCTACGTGCTGGTGCTGTACGCGGTCACGATGGCGCCGCTGTCGCATGTGGCGCCGGCGCGTGAGGTGTCGATGCTCTTTGCGGCCTTGCTGGGCGGGCAGTTGCTGGGCGAGGGCGACCGCTGGCTGCGCCTGGCCGGCGCGCTGTGCATCGCGGTGGGTGTGATGACCCTGGCCCTGGCATGACGCTGCTGCTGGGAGTGGACTTCACCAGCGCCCCGTCGCGGCGCAAGCCGGTGACCGTGGCGCGCGGGCACCTGCAGCGTGGCGTGCTGCGCTTCGAGCGGCTCGACGAGCACACCGCCTTTGCGGGCTTCGAGGCTGCGCTGGCCGAGCCCGGCCCATGGGTGGGCGCCTTCGACTTCCCCTTCGGCCTGCCGCGCGAGTTCGTCGATTCCCTCGGCCTGGGCGCCACAACCGACGCCGTCATCACCGAAGTGCGGCGCCGCTGCGCCGCCCGGGTGGAATTCCGCGCGATGGTCGATGCCTGGGGCAACGGCCGCCCGGCGGGCCGGCGCCTGGTGCACCGGCGCGCCGATGTGTCCCTGCCCGGCATCACCTCCACCAGCCCGCTGCAGACCCGCTACGTGCCGGTGGGGTTCATGTACTACGAGGGCCTGTCGCGCCTGGTGGCGGCCGCCGTGTCGCTGCCTGGCCTGCGCCAGGGCGACCCGCAGCGCGTCGCAGTGGAAGGCTACCCGGGGCTGCTGGCGCACGAACTGATCGGAGGGCGTTCGTACAAGAACCACGAGGGCGCCGACCGCCTCATCGCCCGCAAGGACATCGTCGATGCGCTTGAGCAGGGCCGCACGCGCCTGGGCGTGCGCCTGAAGCTGACCCATGCCCAACGCGAGGCCCTGGTCGACGACGCCTCGGGCGACCGCCTGGACGCCGTGCTGTGCCTCGTGCAAGCCGCCTGGGCCTCGGCCCAACCGGGCTACGGCATGCCCGCCGATGTGGACCCGGTGGAGGGGTGGATCGTCAGCGGGTGAGTCACATGAGGCTCCAGAGGAACGAAGTTTCTCACCTCAAGTCCAAAAAACTCGCGAGTTTTCTGGAGTCACGGTAAGATCATCCGATGTCGATCAGCCCCTCTGCCGCCTCGACTCCCCCGACCACGCTGGCAGTCCTGCTGACTGGAGATGCCGCTCAAGCCCGTTATCTGCGGGCGCAGGTGTCAGAGGACCTGCAGACCAAGATGGTGTTCATCGGCGGCCCCCGCCAGGTCGGCAAGACATCGCTCGCCCGCTCGCTACTGCCCAGCCCAAGCTGTGAATTGAACTACGACGTGGCTGCACACCGTCAGGCCCTGCTGCGTCGCGAGCTGCCCCCGGGCGACTTCTGGTTCTTCGATGAGATCCACAAGTTTCGCGGTTGGCGCAATTACCTCAAGGGGCTCTTCGACGAGTACGGCCGCTCACGGCGCATCCTGGTCACGGGCTCGGCACGCCTGGACCTGTACCGGTTCGGCGGCGATTCGCTGCAGGGGCGCTACTTCCACCTGCGCCTGCATCCCTTCAGCCTGGCCGAATTGGGCGGCCATGCCGATGCCCTGCCGACCTTGCTGGCCTTGGGGGGCTTTCCTGAGCCCCTGATGTCGGGCAGCGAGCGCTTTGCGCGCCGGTGGGCTCTGGCATACCGCGAGCGCCTCATACGCGAGGAGGTGACGAGTCTGGAGTCGGTGAGCGACCTTGGGCGCCTGGAACTGCTGGCCCTCACCCTGCCCGAGCGCGTGGGCAGCCCGCTGTCCATCAACGCGTTGCAGGAGGATCTGGGCGTGTCGCACAAGACCCTGGCGCGGTGGGTCGACATCCTCGAGCGTGTCTACGGAATCTTCAGGCTGCTGCCCTTCGGGGCAGCGCGTCTGCGGGCAGTGAAGAAGCTGCGCAAGCACTACCACTACGACTGGTCGGTCGTGGCCTCGCCGGGCGCACGCTTCGAAAACCTGGTTGCCAGCCACCTGCTCAAGTGGGTGGAGTTCCAGATCGACAGCCAGGGCCGGGCGCTGGAACTGCGCTACTTCAGAGACATCGACGGACGTGAAGTCGACTTCGTGATCACCGAGGGCGGGGTGCCGATCGCCTGCGTGGAGTGCAAGCTGGGCGATGATGCAGTGTCTTCCGGGCTTCGATACTTCAAGGCCCGGTTTCCTGGCGTGGTCGCCTGGCAGGTGTCTGCCCAGGGCCAGCGCGATTACCTCAGCGCCGATGGGGTGAGGGTGGCGCCAGCGTGGCGTCTGTTGGCCGAGCTGGTCTGATCAGGCCGGCTCCATCCCCTGCCGCTGCTTGGCGTCGGCTGCCTCCGGCGATGCCATGAAGTCCAGCAGCGCGCAGGCGGCCTCGGGCTGGGTGCAGGTCGCCGTGATGGCGGCCGAGAAGGTGGTCATGATCTGAACGCCGGCCGGCAGCGGCCCGACGATATCGATGCCCGGCACGTGCAGCAGTTCGCTCAATTGCTGGAACCCTAGCTCGACCTGGCCCTCGGCCACCAGCCGGGCCACCGGCACGCCGGGGGTGGCCTGCACGAGACGGCTGCTGATTTCCTCCGCAATGCCCCAGCGCTCGAAGGTCTTCATCAGGAGGGTGCCGCTGGGCCCGGTGGAGTAGCCGATGGAGCGCGCCGCCCGCACGGCGGCCTTGACCGCCGTCTCGTCCTGCAAGGCCGGGCGACTCGCGCCCGCGCGCACCGCCACGGCCACCCCGCTGCGCATCAGATCCACCTTCGAGCCCGGCACCAGACGGCCGGCCGCCTCCAGCGCGTCCAGCGCATTGCTCGCCAGCGCCACCACGTCGAAGGCCTCGCCGTCCTGCACCCTTCTCGCAGCGTCCACGCCGCCCACCGCTTCCAGCACCGCGGGGGCGCCGCCGGCGCGTTGATGCGCAGCCAGCAGTTCAGCCAGCACCTGTCGGGTGGCCATGGAGGAGATCAGCTTCAGGCGCGTGGGGGTGGCTTCGGGCATATCGGCAGGAAGTCGGATTCTGCGGAATTGTGGCCCGGCCTACGGGGAACACCCGGTGACGGCCGGCCCGGGCTCGTGCACATTGCGGCCATCCCATTGCGGAGGCTCTCATGACCCGTTGCTCTTCCTTCCTGATCACCGCCTGGCTGTCGGCCGGCACGGCCCTGCTGGGGGCTGCCACGACCGCCCACGCCCAGCCCTGCCCCGAGAAGAACCTCATGTACTGGCAGGCCTTCCCGCCCGGCGGCGAGTCCGATCTCTCGGCCCGTCATCAGCAGCTGGTGCTGAAGAAGCGCTGCCCGGCCATCGAGACCGTGGTGCAGTACAAGGCCGGGGCGGGCGGTGCGCTGATGTGGAGCACCATGAACACGCTGGCTGGTGACGGCGTCACGGTGGTGGGCGTGAACCTGCCGCACACCGTGCTGCAGCCGATGGAAGGCAACGTCCAGTACAAGACCGAGGACATCACGCCCGTGTTCTGGTTCCACTACACGCCCGATGCGCTGGTGGTGCCCGACCAGAGTCCGATCAAGACCTTTGCCGACTTCATCAGGACGGCCAAGGCGCAACCCGGCAAGCTCAACCTGGCGGGCTCGGGCCTGAACTCGGCCAACCACGCCGCGCACGAGCGCCTGAACCGCGACTTCGGCATCAAGACCACCTATGTCCCGTACAAGGGCACGGGGGACCTGGCCACGGCCGTGCTGGGCGCGCAGGTGGACGGCACCATGTCCTACAGCGCGTTTGCCATCAACAACAAGGGCCGCGTGCGTGCGCTGGCCGTGGCCATGGACAAGCGCCACCCGCTGATGCCCGACGTGCCCACCTTCAAGGAGCTGGGCGTGGACTGGGTGGACGGCGCCTTCCGCGGCATCGGCGTGCCCAAGTCCACCCCGCCCGAGGCCCGCAAGCGCCTGTCGGACCTGTGGGCCGCGATGAACGCCGACCCCGAGATGAAGGAGCTGGCCGCCAAGAGCGGCTTCGAGCTGGTGAATGTGGGCGTGGACCAGATGGACGCCTTCATGAAGCAGCGCATCCAGGTCTATTCCGAGGTGGGCAAGGCCATGGGGCTCGGCAAGAAGTGATCACAATGCCCCGGTGACACGCCGGCGGCACGACTTCGACGAGGCGCTCGCCTGGTTTGCCGGCCGCGGCTGGCAGCCTTTCGAGTTCCAGCAGCAGGTCTGGGCCGCCATGGCTGAAGGCCGCAGCGGCCTGCTGCACGCCACCACAGGCAGCGGCAAGACCTACGCGGTGTGGATGGGGGCGCTGGCGCGCAGTGCCCGGGCGATCAGCGCCGACTCCGTTGCCGCGCGCGCCGCGGGCCTGGCGAGGTCTGCCACAGGCCTGCAGGTGCTGTGGCTCACCCCCATGCGCGCCCTGGCCGCTGACACCGTGCGCGCCCTGCAGCGGCCACTGCCCGATCTGGCCCCGCACTGGCAGGTGGGCCTTCGCACCGGCGACACAGGCAGCGCCGAGCGCGCCCGGCAGGACCGCCGCTGGCCGCAGGCGCTGGTGACCACGCCCGAGTCCCTGAGCCTGATGCTCACGCGCGAGCACTCGCGCGAGGAACTGTCGGGCGTGCACACCGTGATCGTCGATGAGTGGCATGAGCTCGTGGGCACCAAACGCGGCGTGCAGGTGCAGCTGGCCCTGGCCCGACTGCGGCGCTGGAACCCCTCGCTCATCGTCTGGGGGCTCAGCGCCACGCTCGGTAATCTGGACGGGGCGATGGACACCCTGGTGGCCGGGCCCGGCGGAGCGCTGGTGCAGGGGCGCGTGGACAAGACCCTGCTCATCGACACGCTGCTGCCTGCCGACCCGGGCCGCTTCGGCTGGGCCGGGCACCTGGGCGCGCAGATGCAGCAGCCGGTGGTGCAGGAGATCGAGCGCTCATCCACCACGCTGGTCTTCACCAATGTGCGCTCGCAGGCCGAGATCTGGTACCAGCTGCTGCTGCAGGAGCGTCCCGACTGGGCAGGCCTGGTGGCGGTGCACCACGGCTCGCTGGACAAGGCGGTGCGCGAGTGGGTGGAGCTGGGCCTGAAGGAGGGGCGGCTGAAGGCGGTGGTGGCGACCTCGTCTCTTGACCTCGGCGTGGACTTCCTGCCGGTGGAGCGCGTGCTGCAGATCGGCAGCGCCAAGGGTGTGGCGCGGCTGCTGCAGCGCGCGGGCCGCAGCGGCCACGCCCCGGGCCGGCCCAGCCGCGTGACCCTGGTGCCCACGCAGGCGCTGGAGCTCGTGGAGGCCTGCGCCGCACGACGCGCCGCGCAGGCCGGGCAAGTGGAGTCGCGCCAGTCGCCCGACAAGCCCCTGGACGTGCTGGTGCAGCATCTGGTGACGGTGGCGCTGGGCGGCGGGTTCGACGCCAATGCCTTGCCCGGCGGCGGCCACGGCGCGAGCGAGCTCTTCGACGAGGTGCGCACCGCCCCCGCCTACGCCACACTCACCGAGGAGGAGTTCGACTGGGCGCTGCGCTTTTGCGAGCGCGGTGGCGACAGCCTGACCGCCTACCCCGACTACCACCGCATCGCCGTGATCGACGGCCGCTGGCGGGTGCCCGACCGCGGCATCGCCCGCCGCCACCGCCTGCAGGTGGGCACCATCGTGGCCGACGCGGCGCTTCAGGTGAAGTGGCTCAGCGGCGGCACCCTGGGCACCCTCGAGGAAGGCTTCATCGGCCGGCTGCGCGAGGGCGACTGCTTCGTCTTCGCCGGCCGCGTGCTGGAGTACGTGCGCACCCGCGACATGGTGGCCTATGTGCGCAAGGCCACCCGCTCGCGCGGTGTGGTGGCCACCTGGGGCGGCAGCAAGATGCCGCTGTCCACCGAGATGGCCGATGCGGTGCAGACCCTGCTGGTGGAGGCCGGCGCTGCGCTGTCGGCGGCGGGTGCGGCCGGCAGTCCGCCCTTCGACGAGCCCGAGCTCATCGCCGCCCGCCCCATGCTGCAGGCCCAGGCCCGGCTGTCGGCGCTGCCCGCGGCAGGCACCCTGCTCATCGAGCGTTTCCGCTCGCGCGAAGGGCATCACCTCTTCCTGTACCCCTTCGCCGGACGCAACGTCCACATGGGTCTGGCGCAGCTGCTGGCCTGGCGGCTGGCCCGGCACGCGCCCAACACCTTCTCGCTGAGCCTCAACGACTACGGCATCGAGCTGCTCGCCGCGAAGCCGCTGGACCTGTCGGCCTTCGACGACGGCAGCCTGCTGTCGGCTGATGACCTGGTGCACGATGTGCTGGCCAGCCTGAACAGTGGCGAGCTCGCGCAACGGCGCTTTCGCGAGATCGCCCGCGTGGCCGGGCTGGTGTTCAGCGGCTACCCTGGCGCGCCCAAGAGCATGAAGCAGCTGCAGGCCTCGTCGGGGCTGTTCTTCGAGGTCTTCCGCAAGTACGACCCCGCCAACCGCCTGCTCACGCAGGCCGAGCGCGAGGTGCTGTCTCAGGAGCTGGACCTCGCTCGTCTGAGCGCCACGTTGCGTGACATGGCCGGCCGAAAGCCGCAGTGGGTGACGCTGCATGCGCCCAGCCCCTTCGCGTTGCCGCTGATGGTGGAGCGCTTTCGCGAGCAGTTGTCCACCGAGAAGCTGCAGGACCGCCTGGAGCGGCTGCTGGCCGAGTCCGAGGCCGCCTTGCAGGCGGGTGTGCCCGATGCAGCACCCGTGGCGCGTCGGGGCCGCCGCCGGGCGCTGCGATGATGTCGGGCATGGCCCAGTTTCATGTCCAAGTCGTCCGTCTGACCCGCACAGTGCGTCCTGCGGCGCTGCTGCTAGCCGCCGTGCTGGCTTTGCCTGTCGCCTGGGCGCAGAGATCCCCTCCCAAGGCCGAGCTCGTCGAGGGCAGCGCGGTGCGCGTGACCGACGGAGACAGCCTGTGGTTCCAGCCCGCAGACGCGCAGCGACGCCACCTGGTGGTGCGGCTGCACAACATCGACGCGCCCGAGATCTGCCAGGAGGGTGGCCCTCAAGCCCGCGACCACCTGCGCGAGTGGGTGCTGAACCGCCCGGCCACGCTGCGTGTCATCGGCATGGACGACTACGGCCGCACGGTGGGTGTGCTGCTGCAGGGCAGCGTCAACCTGAACGTGCGCATGGTGGAGGAGGGCCACGCCTGGAGCACGCGCGACAAGCACGGCCGCGGCCCGCACCTGAAGGAAGAGAAGATGGCCCGCGCCCTGCGGCGCGGGCTGCACGCCTCGGGCGGCGAGCCCGTGATGCCCAAGGACTTCCGGCGTGCCAACGGGCCGTGCCCGAAGGACAAGGATTAGCGCCTGGAGTGGCGCTCAGCCGCCGCGCGCGCGGGCTACTTCACGCGAACCCAGCGCAGCTCCAGCAGGTCATTGGGCCACTGCACCGCAGACACCTTCTTCGACATGGCCCAGGTCAGGGTGCGCCGGTACAACGGGATGTAGGGCAGGTCCTCGGCGACCAGCCGCAGGGCGGTGGCCACCATGGCGCGGCGGCGCGTCAGGTCGGGCTCGACGCGGATGTTGTCGATCAGCACGTCCAGCTTCGGGTTGCTGTAGCGGCCGGCGTTGAAGCTGCCCAGGCCTGACTTGTCGAAGGTGCGGAACAGCCCGTTCAGCGACGACCAGGCGTCAGGGCTGGCACTCCAGCCGAACTCGACGAAGCTCGCCGTGGCCTGCGTGAGCTTGGGAAAGAACTGGTTGGTGGGGCTCGAGCGCAGCGTGGTGCGTATGCCCACCTGGGTGAGCATGGCCGCTGCGGCCTGGCAGACGCTCTCGCGCCAGGCCACGTTCACGCAGTCCAGCGTCACCGAAAAGCCGTTCGGATAGCCCGCCTGCGCCAGCAGCGCCTTCGCACGTGCCGGGTCGTAGGGCAGCCGCTGGTCGAGTTCGGCCAGCGACCCGTCCACCCGCGGCGAGAGGAAGGCCCCCGTGGGCACGGCCTGCCCACGCAGCACCTTGTCGACGATGAGCGGCACGTTGATCGCGTGGTAAACCGCCTGGCGCACGCGCAGGTCCTTGAAGGGGTTGCGGCCCTTGACGTCGCTGAACTCGAGTTCGTCGCGCGACTGGTCGAAGGTGAAGTACTGCTGGCCCAGATCGGCTGCCTGCGAGAGTGTGATGCGCGCATCACCCTTGAGCCGGGCGATGTCCTGGTGGGGCGGGTCCATCACCAGGTCCACCTCGCCCGAGGCCAGCGCCGCCAGACGCGTGGCGTCGCTCTTGATGGTGACGAAGTTGACCTCCTGCACATTGCCGTTGCGCTTTGCGGCCTGCGGGTCGGCCTGCCCCCACCACCCGGCATGCCGCTTGAGCACGGTGCGCACATCGGGCTCGTAGCGCTCCAGGCGGAAGGCCCCGGTGCCGTTGGCATTGCGTACTGCGTGCGTCTCCTGCTTGCCGTTGAAGTCCTGCGCGCGGGTGACGCCGTGCTTCTCGCACCAGGCCTTGCTCATCATCGGCAGGAAGGTCAGCTTCTCCGGCAGCACGGCGTCGGGCGCCTCGGTGATCAGCTCCACCGTGAGTTCGTCCACCTTGCGTGCCGAGGCCACGCCCTTCAGCTGGAAGGCACGCTGCGAAGGCGCCGCCATCGCCCGCTGGATGGAGAAGACCGCGTCGTCGGCGGTGAAGGCCGAGCCGTCGTGGAACTTCACCCCCGGGCGCAGCTTGAAGACCCAGCGGGTGGGGCTGCTCATCTGCCACGACGTGGCCAGCCCCGGCTCCAGCTTGAAGGCCTCGTCACGGTGCACCAGCGAGTCGTAGACCTGGAAGGCGATGCGCGAGTGGTAGAGCAGGGCGATGGCGTGCGGGTCCATCGTCTGCGGGTCGAAGGCGCTGGCCACGCGCAGGGTGGCGGCGTGGGCGATCTGCAGCACGGTGGCCAGTGGCCCGGTGATGACGACGGCCAGGGTGAGTGTGGCTGCGCGGATCCAGGTGCGGGGGTGTTTCATATCAATGTCGGGCGTAAAGTGACCACTCTGATGACCAGTCATTAGAATGGCCATTTTCCTCAAACCGGGTCACCGACCATGCAGACCATACAGGCTTCCGAATTCAAGGCCAAGTGCCTGGCGCTGATGGACGAGGTAGGCCGCACGGGCGAGGTCTGGGTGGTCACCAAGAACGGCCGTCCGGTGGCCGAATTGCGTCGTTTCAGCGGCACCCGCACAGACAGCCCATTCGGTCTGCACCCCGGGGTGCGCATCCAGGGGGATGTCATCGCCCCGCTCGATGAGCCCTGGGGAGCGCTGGAGTGATCCTGCTCGACACCCACGCCCTGCTCTGGATGGACGCCGACGACCCGGCCCTGGGCCC
>Ga0315902_10009964_pt1 | contig 12617 bp, 8 predicted proteins | sample LakEriMetagenome_9_FD_203523 | JGI IMG/M metagenome (GOLD analysis project Ga0315902, IMG submission 203523) | Freshwater fungal communities from buoy surface, Lake Erie, Ohio, United States - Buoy 12 MA117 | ecosystem: Environmental > Aquatic > Freshwater > Lake > Lake biofilm | place: USA... | reverse complement strand
TCCAGGGCCGGCCCACCACCTCGCGCAGCCGCTCGGCGATGCGCAGGGCCTCATCGGGCCGATCGAGCTCCGTGCAGAGCACCACGAATTCATCCCCGCCCAGACGGGCCAGCACATCGTCGGCCCGGATCGCCTGCTGCATGCGCTGGGCCAGGGCGATCAGCAACTGGTCCCCCACCTGGTGGCCATAGGTGTCATTCACCTCCTTGAAGCGGTTGAGATCGCAGAACAACACCGCCACCCAGGTGGGGTGACGCTCCAAGTGCTGGAGGGCTGCCTGAATCGCCCGGGCGAAACCGCGCCGGTTGGGCAGGCCGGTCACGGGGCAGGTCACCACCTGCTGGGCCAGGGCCAGTTGCTCGTCCACCAGCAGGCGTGACTGCAACTGCAGGGCCTGGAGCGACTCCCGGTCGCTCACATCGTGGACGCTGAACACATAGGGGGCCGGCTGCTCTGATTGCACGGGGCGCCACTCCAGTTCGATCACCTGAAGCGGCTCCCGCTCCAGCACCAGCGTGACCAGGCCGCCGTGGGGACGCTGCTCCAGCAGGTCGTGGAGGTTCAGGGTGAAGTCGCCCGCAAACCTGGACTGCAGCAACCGATCCAACCGGCTGCCGAGCAAGCGCAAACGGGGCTGTTGAAGCAGTTGCTCAAACCGGCCATTGCACCAGATCAGACCACCAGCGGAGTCGGTGATCACCAGGGCATCACTGATCTGGGCCAGGGCGAGTTCCAGCCGGGCCAGGCTGCGACGCAACTCCCAGACCAGGCTGCTTTCGGTATCGGCCCGCGTCGCGCTCATGCGTCCACAGGGGTGCCCTCGGGCAGGGGAGTGAGCGTGGCGGCGAAGATCCAGCCCTCAGGTCGCTTCTCGGCCACGATGAAGTGCTCGGATACCAGGGAGCGGCCGTCGGCGCAGAGCGTGTTCAGACGAAGCGGGTGGGCAAGGATAGTGGATTGTTCCGTGGCCTGAAAACGGGAGAAGCCGAATTGGTGAGCCATGCGAAAGGACTCCGGCAGAATCTTGCCGATCGGTTCGCCTACGATCTCTACATCAAGCCAACCGTAGGTCTGGCGAAATGCTTCGTTGACACGCACCACAGTGCCCAGAGAATCTGCGAGGACAAAGGGACGTCCGCTGGCCTCAAGTGCGGCGATGGAAGGGGCTGAGTCGGAGGCGTCAGCGGCGGCAGCTGTCACAGGCTTTCAACAGAATCCACAGGCAGAGTCAGGATATAGAATCAACAATTAGAGTCGATTTAGTGAAGTCAGCGGCTGGAGTCAGCAAGCAGATAGGCCTGTCATTAGGTGAATTTACCTAGGACTTCGCCCCAGATGGGGCAATCCTGTTCTGGTCACACCGCTGGATGAACGTGGCGATCCACCCTAAGCCTGCTGGCTGCAAAAGCCCATCGCCCCATTGATCCAGACCGGCACGCCCCAGAACAGGTTCAGAACAAACCTGCCCTCCCCTGATCGCAATGGGGATCACTCCCTGGCCAGCCGGCAGCGGGAGCGCACCAGAACAGCCCCCAGGTCCAGTTGGTGCTGGTTGGCGTAGGCCTCACGCTCCAGCTGGCGCTCCAGGGGACCGGCCGTCTCATACAACGCCTCCTTCAACACCGACTCCAGGTGGGGGTTGAGGTCGTCCGCCAGGCCCAGCGGACGGGGCACCGCCCGGACATGGCCGTTGAGACAGCTCTGGGCGACATGAATCGCCTCATGGTTGATCACCTTGGCGAATTCAGCGCTGCCGCTCTCCAGCACATCCGGACGCAGCCGAATCGTGCGGTTGCGCGGATCCCACTCGGCGGCGGCACCGTCCTTGCGGGGCTGGGCGAGCTGAATCCTCACCCCCGCCAGGCGCAGCACCTGCAACAGCTGATGGATGGCCTGCCGCTCGACCTCGAAGCGGGGGGGATCGGCCATCAGCCGGCGGATCTCCGGGAGTGTGAGGGGAGGATCGCCGCTGCGGCGTTTGTAGTGGTACGTGATGCGGCCATCAGCCTGCAACTCGGCGCGGGGGGTCCAGGTGGCATCGGCCTCCGCCAGGGCATGGAACAGCATCCCCTTGTCGAGTCCCTCCAGACCCGCCGGCGCGGGGGGCAACACCGCAGCCAGGGGAAGCGGCAGGTCCTGGCGCTGCAGCCAGGGCAGGCTGAGGGGGAGTGCGGCAGCGCCGAGGCCGAGCAGGGCGAGCCAGGCCCCCATCCAGATGGCGGCAGCGCCTGATCGGCCCCGCCACTGGACGGCCCCGCAGTGCCCGCAGATCCAGGCACCGTCACGGCTGCGCAGCAGGGCTGGAGGCCGGATCCGGCAGGCAGGGCAGAGGGAGCGGGACACAGAACCATTGTGGCCACCACCGCGGCGGCGCAGCCGGATTGCGAGGATCGGCGGCACCGACCTCCGCCGTTGCCATGCCCCTCTCCGCCCTGGTGCGCCAGCTGCAGCAGGCCACCCTCACCGGCGAATTGAGGGCACGGATCGGGCGCAGCGAGCGGCTGCGGCTGAGCGGCGCCGGCCGGGGGGCACGGGCCCTGATCAGCAGCGCCCTGGCGGAGCAGGCACCCCTGCTGGTGGTGGTGCCCACCATGGAGGAGGCGGGGCGGTGGGCGGCGATGCTGGAGCTGATGGGCTGGCGCAGCTGCCATCTCTACCCCACAAGCGAGGGCAGCCCCTATGAACCCTTCGATCCCACCAGCGAGATCACCTGGGGCCAGCTGCAGGTGCTCAGCGAACTGCTGGATCTGCGGAGCGTCAATGGCAAGGACGGGGCCTATGGCCGGCAGCGGCTGGCGATCGTGGCCACTGAGCGGGCCCTGCAGCCCCACCTGCCGCCGCCAGCCGCCCTGCAGGAGCAGTGCCTGAGCCTGCGCAAGGGCGACAGCCTCAATCTCGAACAGCTGGGCGAAACGCTGACGCGCCTGGGCTACGAGCGGGTCACCACGATCGAGCAGGAGGGCAGCTGGAGCCGCCGCGGCGACATCGTCGACGTGTTCCCGGTGAGCAGTGAGCTGCCGGTGCGGCTTGAGTTTTTCGGGGAGGAGCTGGAGAAACTGCGGGAGTTCGACCCCGCCACGCAGCGCTCGCTCGATCCGATCGAGGTGGTGCGCCTCACCCCCAGCGGCCACGGGCCGCTGATCGCCGCTGCCCTGCGCGAGGCGATGCCCGATGGCCTGGAGCAGCTGCTGAGCCCCGAGGCCTTGGAGCATCTGCTGGAAGGCGGCACCCCCGAAGGCCTGCGGCGGCTGATGGGCCTGGCCTGGGGCCGCCCGGCCTCGCTGCTCGACTACCTGCCGGACGCCACCTTGGTGGCGATCGATGAGCAGCGCGCCTGCCTGGCCCACGGCCAGCAGTGGTTCGACCACGTGGTCGACCACCACGCCGAAACCGAAGCCGAGCTGGGGCTGGAGCCGGGAACCAGCCTGCCGGCAGTGCTCCACCGCCCCCCAGCCGAGACGCTGGCCGAGGCCTGCGAGGGCTTCAGCGGCTTCGATCTGGCCGAGCTGCACGAGAGCGACAGCCACGCCAACAGCTTCGATCTGGCCAGCCGACCCGTGCCGGCCTACCCCAATGCCTTCGGCAAGCTGGCCGAGCTGATCAAGGGCTTCCAGAGGGAGAAGGCGGCGGTGTGGCTGCTCTCCGCCCAGCCGAGCCGGGCGGTGGCGCTGCTGGAGGAGCATGACTGCATCAGCCGCTTCGTGCCCAACCCCGGCGATCTGCCGGCGATCGAGCGGCTGCTGGAGCAGGGCACGCCGGTGGCCCTCAAGACCAAGGGCACCGCCGAGCTCGAGGGCCTGCAGCTGCCGGCCTGGAAGCTGGTGCTGATCACCGACCGGGAGTTCTTCGGCCAGCACGCCCTGGCCGCCAGCGGCTACGTGCGCCGCCGCCGCAAGGCCGCCAGCCGCACGGTGGACCCGGGCAAGATGCGGCCCGGGGATTTCGTGGTGCACCGCAACCACGGCATCGGCAAATTCCTCAAACTCGAGAAGCTGGCAATCGGCGGCGAAGCGCGCGACTACCTGGTGGTGCAGTACGCCGACGGCCTGCTGCGGGTGGCCGCCGACCAGCTGGGCAGCCTGGGCCGCTACCGCGCGAGCAGCGATGCGCCGCCCGAGCTCAACCGCATGGGCGGCACCGCCTGGACCCGCGCCAAGGAGCGGGCCAAGAAGGCGATCCGCAAGGTGGCGGTGGATCTCGTGAAGCTCTACGCCGAGCGCCACAAGGCGCCGGGCTTCGCCTATCCCGCCGATGGCCCCTGGCAGAGCGAACTCGAAGACTCCTTCCCCTACGAGCCCACGCCCGATCAGGTGAAGGCGATCGCAGAGGTGAAGCGCGACATGGAGGAGCCCTCGCCGATGGACCGGCTGGTGTGCGGCGACGTGGGCTTCGGCAAGACGGAGGTGGCGATCCGGGCGATCTTCAAGGCCGTCACCGCCGGCAAGCAGGTGGCGATGCTGGCGCCCACCACGGTGCTGGCCCAGCAGCACTGGCGCTCACTGTCCGAACGCTTCGCCCCCTACCCGGTGAAGGTGAGCCTGCTCAACCGCTTCCGCACCGCCGGCGAGCGCAAGACCATTCTCGAAGGATTGGCAGGCGGTACGGTGGATGTGGTGGTGGGTACCCACCAGCTGCTCTCCAAGGGCACGGCCTTCAAGCAGCTGGGCCTGCTGGTGGTGGATGAGGAGCAGCGCTTCGGCGTGAACCAGAAGGAAAAGATCAAGGTCCTGCGCAAAGACGTGGACGTGCTGACGCTGAGCGCCACGCCGATCCCGCGCACCCTCTACATGAGCCTCTCCGGGGTGCGCGAGATGAGCCTGATCACCACGCCGCCGCCGCTGCGCCGGCCGATCAAGACCCACCTGGCGGCCTTGGATGAGGAGGCGGTGCGCAGCGCCATCCGCCAGGAGCTTGATCGCGGCGGCCAGATCTTCTACGTGGTGCCGCGGGTGGAGGGGATTGAGGAGGTGGCCGCCCAGCTGCGGGCCATGCTGCCTGGTCTGAAGCTGCTGGTGGCCCACGGCCAGATGGCCGAGGGGGAGCTGGAGAGCTCCATGGTGGCCTTCAACGCCGGCGAAGCCGACCTGATGCTCTGCACCACGATCGTGGAGAGCGGCCTCGACATTCCGAGGGTCAACACGATCCTGATCGAGGACGCCCACAAGTTCGGCCTGGCCCAGCTGTATCAGCTGCGCGGCCGGGTGGGGCGGAGCGGCATCCAGGCCCACGCCTGGCTGTTCTATCCCGGCGATGCCTCCCTGAGCGAGGCCGCACGTCAGCGACTGCGGGCGATCCAGGAATTCGCCCAGCTGGGCAGCGGCTACCAGCTGGCCATGCGCGACATGGAGATTCGCGGCGTGGGCAACCTGCTGGGGGTGGAGCAGAGCGGCCAAATGGAGACCATCGGCTTCGATCTCTACATGGAGATGCTGCAGGAGTGCCTGGCCGAGATCCAGGGGCAGGACATTCCCAAGGTGGACGACACCCAGATCGACCTGCCGATCACCGCCTTCATCCCGGGCGACTGGATTGCCGACAACGACGAAAAGATGGCCGCGTACCGCGCGGCGGGGGAGTGCACCAGCAAAGAAGCACTGTTGGAGCTGGCCAGTGGCTGGGTAGATCGCTACGGCGCGCTGCCGGCGCCGGTGATCGCCCTGCTCCAACTGATGGAGCTGAAACTGCTGGCCAAGCGCTGCGGCTTCTCACGCATCAAGCCCGACAAGCCCAACATCGCCCTGGAGACGCCGATGGAGGAGCCTGCCTTCCGGCTGCTGCGCCAGGGGCTACCCCAGCATCTCCATGGCCGCCTGGTGTATCAGGCTGGCTCAGGCAGCACCGCGAAAGTGTTGGCCCGCGGGCTGGGGGTTCTGCCGATCGATAAACAGGTGGAGGAACTCAAGGGCTGGCTGGAGCAGATGGCCGCCCAGATCCCCGGCGCCGACGGGCTCACCGAATTGCAGCGAGAGGAGCTCGAAGCAACAAAGAGAACAAACGTACTGCAAGTTTAATGATCAATCGATCCGCCTAATCTCCATCACTCATTCGTTATGCTCCAATCACTTGAAGCAGCACGGCGATCCAACCAGGGAATCGCTAGAAGAGCTCTCGCTCTCTCACTGGCGCGAGTGACTGAAGCAAAGGCCAAGCCTCTCTTAGGAGAGTCTCTTCAGCAACAGCACGAGACTTTTGAGTATCGGCAATTGCTTCATTCAATCGGAGCTGAACTAATATGCAAGGACGACTGGTCAAGGGGCGCCCGAGCAGAACCCCTTGAAGCATCCAGATCAAACGACCACTCGGGTCAGCTTCAGCAGATCGAACATTCTCCTGCACCATGCGTTGATTGGTGACAGCACCGCGGCCGCTTTCCATGAGACAGGTTTGCAGTTCAGGTCGCCCCCCATCCGCCAGTCCAATGGAAACCTGTCCAATTGGACCATCCACAAGCTTCCGGCCTTCAAGAACTGAATTAGGCCGCAGAGACTTGACAATATAGGCCAATTGATAGGTATTCTCAGAATACGCTTCGGGGCTAACCTTGAAAACAGATAGCCTCATGGCAGATGGAAGATCAGAGGAGCCGAGCTCAGGAGAAACCGGCTTTAAACCCGAACGCCTAAAAGAAACACGCTGAAAGATCGACAACAGCGTAATGACAATCAATATCGTGATAACGGAATTAACCCCAAGACGCGTGGCTGGCAAAGACATAGGCCGCATCTTCAATTCTCAGCCATATTGCTTTGAATGGACAACAATTGAGCATCAATGACTTTCACATACACATACGCGTAGACAGCGATACCGAGCCCCGAAAAGACCATTCCACCTTCACCCAAATGGAAGAATCCAAAGATGCCCGAATCGTTCACAGATGACATTGGATCCAAGGAAGCAATTATCGCGAGCAGTGCAACCCTAAGCCCATTCACGACCCAGCCCAAAACAGGAGCAAGCAGAAGAAAGGAGAAGCGCAGCCATCGTTTCGGCATAGGAAATATAATCAGAGCAAGCAATGCGACCACAAAAGCTTGGACCATGATTTCATTACCTGAACATGGTCCCGCAACGTTAACTGCCGAGCTTCCTACAGTCAGCCTAGAACCCGTCTGCACGATATCCACCCCGAATGATCGCAGAAAAAAGGCAGCAAATGAAGCCGCAGAATGACTGAGTCTCTCGGTAGGAACCAAGCGTGGAAGCCAAGCCAGCACTGGCATCAACGAGAGGATGTATAGAGCCTCACGAAAACGATGCAACAGAGGAAAACCACCTAGAAGAATGACTAAAAGGATAACACTGATAATGGGGAAAAGAGGTATGATTGGATCAGCATAACTCTGAACAACCATTCCCCTCACAAGAATAGCCACCCATGCAAGACTAACAAGAAAGACTCTCCGTGCTCCGCGCCTATAAACCAAGGATGGCATCAGATCTTCAACGGGCAACCAAGCGACAGCCCATAGCACAATTACAAATACAGTAAATTCCAGTGGCGCTGATGTAGAGAACAATAGCGCCAAGTGAAAAATCGCTCCAGCACCTAATAGAGCCAGCCAGCCTACAACTGTTTCTCTCCTGAATCGCTTCCAGAAAAGGACCAATGAATCCTGAAGACCTCCTACAAGTTTCATTTCGGCAGACTTTAAACAGGGGTCAATGCAAACAAAAGAATCAGGAGATCAGGAAGCACCCTTTAAAAAATTGCGCACAGCAAAAGGCCGGAGCCAGAATAGACAATAGCTGAAGAGTAGGGAAATAAGCACGTTCTTGATGGTCTGCCAAATGATTGCCGTCGATCGCTGGTTCCTTTGGCGATCCAACTCAAGGCGAAGGGTGGATTCGCGCTCGTCCAGACGCTTGAGCAGGTCCGAACGTTGCTGCTGGGGAGCAAGCCCAGCAATGGCCTGCTGTTCAGACGAGGGAACAAGCACATTGATCGCCCGGGAAAGGACTGCCGAGTCGGTCGATCCAGATAGTGCTGCACGAGACTGGGTGGTTTGCTGCGTGAGGGCTGAATCCTGATTGAGAGCAGCCACATCGAGGGCTCGGAACGCTCGCGTTGACACGGCTATCTGCAGAACTGCGACGGCTACAAAAAGAAGGGAAGGGCCAAAAACAAAAATCGACCGCCACAGGTAGGCAATGGTGCGCTGAATATTTTTCAACAATCGAGCTATTTTACGCTTGGCCAAGAAACCAGAAGCTGGCAGACTTAAGCTATCTACATCAGGATCAGCTGTCAGGCGAACCGAGTCATAGCCTTTGAAGAGCAGGGCAATGACGATAAATACTCGGCCCGTAATTGGCACACTGCCAGCATTGACAAAAGTATCCAACACCTGTTGTTGCCAGGATATCTCAGCAGCACGGATTGGGAACACTGACGAAAGAACAGCAAAGAGGAAGGCAAGAACAAAACAACGTCCAATGATGATCAGATTCACAGCGACTCAGATACAGGAAGGGGACAGAGACTTGCTTGAATGAGGATGGCGAAGCAAGGACTAAGAAAAGTGCAGAATGACGAAGAGGGATTGGGAGCGAGGCTGTCGAATCACATCCAGTCACAGACTCTCGAATGCCCTTTGAATAGATTAGATTTAAGGGATGGTTTTGCGGCGAATCTAAATTTTTATTATTCTACCACCCCGATGGGGACATGACAATCCTCACGGGGCCTGTGGGCTCAGAGATTGATGAAGCCCGTATTGAGATTGGCAACCGCTCCATGGGATGGAAACAATCCGCTCGACTCAGGGCTGAAGGGATTTGGACTCAAGGGCAGAGGGCAGATTGGCTGATCCTGGTTGATAAGGCCGACGCAGCGACGTCGCAGAGCGCAACTGCTTGACCAGGGCTGATTCAGCCACTCTGTACTGACTGTCGCGGCTGGTGCCGAGATCTTCGAGCTGCAGCCGACTGGCCTCCTGCTCACTCAACTTGGCCTGGACATCCGGCACGATGCCATATTTGTGAATATCCCGCCCCTTTGGCGTGAGGTATTTGGCGATGGTCACGGTCATGCCCGAGCCATCGGACAGACCTCGCACCGACTGCACCAGGCCCTTGCCAAAGGTCTTCTGGCCCACCAGCACGGCGCGGTTGTTGTCCTGGAGGGCACCGGAGAGAATTTCACTGGCGCTGGCGGACCCCTCATTCACCAGCACCACGATCGGCCGGGCAGTGAGCGCCCGACCGGTGGCCCGTTTCACATCGGTGATGCCAGTGCGGGTCTTGGTGGAGACGATCGTGCCCTCATTGAGCAGTTGCCGGGCAATCTCCACGCTGGCCATCAACAGTCCGCCAGGATTGCTGCGCAGATCGAGCACATAGCCGTCCACGCCAGCGGCCTCCATGTCGCGCAGGGCCTTGCGCATGTCCTTGGTGGCATTGGCGTTGAACTGCTTCAGGCGGATATACCCCACCCGTGCACCATCGGGTGCGGTGTTGATCTGGGTGTCCACAGCGTGCAGTTCGATCCGCTCGCGGGTGAGAGCCAGATCGAGCACCTGGGAGCGGCGGCGAATCGTGAGGGTCACCTTGGTGCCTTCCTGGCCGCGGATCAGACGCACCGCGTCCTCGGTGGACATGCCCTTGGTGCTCTTGCCATCAATGGCGGTTATCACATCCTTGGGCAGCACTCCGGCCTTGGAGGCCGGCGATCCCTCAATCGGAGCCACCACCACCAGTTCCTTGGTGTCCTTGTCCAGACTCAACTGGATGCCCACACCCGAGAGCTCCCCGGATGTGTCGATCTGCATCTCCTTGAACTCCCGGGGGTCAAGGAAACGGGTGTAGGGGTCATCGAGGCTGGCCAGCATGCCGCGGATGGCCTCATAGGCATCCTTGGAGCTGGGGTAAGTCTTGGCCAACACGTCCCGGCGCAGCCCCCGCCAACGCTCAGGGGTGTATTTGCCGTTGACGTCCAGGTAGTCGCGGAACACGATCTGCCAGGTCTGGTCGATCACCTCCTTCGGACTGTCCATGATCCGAGTGGCGCCACCCGGCGAGATCACCGCCTCGCGGGCCATCACAGCGGTGGCCGCACAGGCACCGGCGCTGAACAGCACAATCAGGCCGGTCCGCAGCCTTCGCCTGGTGCTGGCGGGTTGTCCGGGGTGATCACTGCCCATGGCAGAGGGCCTTGCTGGGCCGGGATACTCTTTTCAAGTTAGCGCCGAACCGGTGGGGACGTCTCAGGGATCCAGCCAGCGGCCATCCTCCTTGATCAGGGCAATCAGGGCCTCCACCCCCTCGGCCTCCGGCACCTTGCGGATCTCCTCCCGGCCCCGGTAGAGGGAGATGACGCCGGGGGTCTTGCCCACGTAGCCATAGTCGGCATCGGCCATCTCACCCGGGCCGTTGACGATGCAGCCCATCACGGCGATGTCCAGACCCGTGAGGTGGGCGGTGGCGCTGCGCACCTTGTGCAGCACCTCCTCCAGGTTGAACAGGGTGCGGCCGCAGCTGGGGCAGGCCACGTACTCCACCATCGTTTTCCTCAGGCCCAGGGCCTGCAGGATCGAGTAGCACACAGGAATTTCCTTCTCCGGTGCCTCGGTGAGCGAGACGCGGATCGTGTCGCCGATGCCCTCGGCAAGCAGCGGCGCGATGCCGGCGGTGCTCTTCACCCGGCCGTAGTCGCCATCGCCGGCTTCGGTCACGCCCAGATGCAGGGGGTAATGGAACCCCTCGGCGTCCATGCGGTCGGCCATCATCCGGTAGGCGGCCATCATCACCGGCGCCCGCGAGGCCTTCATCGACACCACGATGTTGTGGAAGTCGAGGCGATCGCAGATGTGGATGAACTCCATGGCGCTCTCCACCATCCCCAGGGGGGTGTCGCCGTAGCGGAACAGCATCCGCTCGGCCAGGGAGCCGTGGTTCACGCCGATGCGCAGGGCCTTGTCCTGCTGCTTGAGCAGCTGCACCAGCGGCTCGAAGGTCTCGCTGATGCGCGCGCCGATGGAGGCGATTTCGGCGTCGGAAAACTCGGTGCGGTTGGGGTCGGGTTTGTCGAACACAAACAGCCCCGGGTTGATGCGCACCTTGTCGACGTGCTGGGCCACCTCCAGGGCAATCTTCATGCCGTTGTGGTGCACATCGGCCACCAGCGGCACGGGCCGGTAGGTGTCGATCAGGCGCTGGCGGATCTGGCCCATCGCCTTGGCATGGGCCAGGCTGGGCACGGTGACTCGCACGATCTCGCAGCCCGCCTCATGCAGGCGGCGGATGCCGGCGGTGGCCCCCTCGATGTCGAGGGTGTCCTCGTTGATCATCGACTGCACCACCACCGGGTGGTCGCTGCCGATCCAGACGTCGCCCACCCGCACGCTGCGGGTTTTGCGGCGCCCCAGAGTGGTGGCGTATCGAGGGTTGCTGGCCCAGGCGGCGAGATCGCCAGCACCAGCGGCAGGGCTGGGCGGAGCCTGCTTGGACGGAGCGGTGGCGGTCATCGCGGAGGGCGGGCGCGCGTCGCCAAAGCCTGTCACAGCGGTTGCTGAACTGGCGAGCAAGGCGCACTGCTGCCGGATCTTTCGCCCTCCAGGCCATCGAGCACCCGGCGCACCTTCTGGAGGTCTTGCCAGGTGTGCCATGTGGGGCTGCCCTGCGCGCGGGAGGCGTTGCGCAGAAGGTAGGAGGGGTGAAAGATCGGCATCAACTGCCGCCCGGCCAGGGGCGGACTGTGGTGGCTGTGCCACTGGCCGCGCAGCCTGCTGATGCCCCCCCGGATCCCCAGCACCCCCTCCAGGGCCGTGGCGCCGGCCAGCAGGATCACGGCCGGATCCACCAGCTGGATCTGCTGCTCCAGCCAGGGCCGGCAGGCCGCCATCTCCGCCGGGGTGGGCTTGCGGTTGTCCGGCGGGCGGCACTTCACCACATTGCAGATGTAGGCGTCGCGGTTGGAGTCGATCGCCACGCTTGCCAGCATCTGGTCGAGCAGCTGGCCGGCCCGGCCCACGAACGGCTGGCCGGTGGCGTCCTCCTGGGCCCCCGGGCCCTCGCCGATCACCATCAGGCGGGCGCGGGGATTGCCCCGGCTCACCACCACCTGCTGCCGGCCCGCCGCCAGCTGGCAGCGGCGGCAGCTGGCACAGGCATCGGCCAGGCAGGCCAGATCATGGGGCGCCGCGGTGAAGAGCTGCTCAGCAGAGGTCAAGGGCGCTCCAGCAACGTCCGGTAAGGGGCATTGTGAGCCAGCAGCACGTCCTGACACCCAGGCCCTGGAACCGTTCAGACGGCAACCGAACCGGTCACAGGCGTGCGGCAGGATGGCTCGATCGCTCATGCCGTGCCTTGCAGATGCCGGCGCCACCGCCGATGCCGGAATCTGGGACGCCTGCCAGCCAGAGCGCTGCCTCTGGGAGCGAACCCAAGCCAAGCCAGCCCGCCCCGGCCCTGGCCCTCTCAGCACGGGCGAGGGCCCTGCAGCCATCGCTCACCCTGGCGATCACCGCCAAGGCCAAGCAGCTTCGGGCCGAAGGCCGCGACATCTGCAGCCTGAGTGCCGGCGAACCGGACTTCGACACCCCCGCCTTCATCCGCCAGGCGGCGGCCGAGGCCCTGGAGGCCGGCCACACCCGCTACGGCCCGGCCGCGGGTGAACC
>Ga0315902_10009960_pt1 | contig 12619 bp, 8 predicted proteins | sample LakEriMetagenome_9_FD_203523 | JGI IMG/M metagenome (GOLD analysis project Ga0315902, IMG submission 203523) | Freshwater fungal communities from buoy surface, Lake Erie, Ohio, United States - Buoy 12 MA117 | ecosystem: Environmental > Aquatic > Freshwater > Lake > Lake biofilm | place: USA... | reverse complement strand
TGGCTCGCTGGCGGCCGCTCCGACCTCGGCGCGAAGCCGATGGTCGTGGACGTGCGAACCGCGGCCGAATATGGCGGCGGTCACGTCGCGGGCAGCGTCAACATCCCGCTCACGCACCTCGAGGAGCGGTTGGCCGAGATCCCCGCAGGCCGGCCCGTGGTGGTTCACTGCGAGGGCGGCTACCGGTCGGCCATCGCCGCGAGCCTGCTGCAGCACCTCGGCCGCGCCGAAACACGCGACCTCGTGGGCGGCTTCAAGGCCTGGCTGGCCGCCAAGTTGCCACCATCCTCCTCGGCCATCTCGGGAAGCCCAATCGCGTAGGCGATAGGGACTGCGGCCACCTCCCGCGTCATTCCCCCGTACGGCTCACGCCGTTACGCTTCCTGCAGCTCAGGAAGCCCAATCGCGTAAGCGATGGGGACCGCGCGGCCACCTCCCGCGTCATTCTGCCGTACGGCTCACGCCGTCGCGCTCCCTGCAGCTCAGGAAGCCCAATCGCGTACGTAAGCGATGCGGACCGCGGCCACCTCCCGCGTCATTCCGCCGTACGGCTCACGCCGTTACGCTTCCTGCCGCCCAGGAAGCCCAATCGCGTAAGCGATAGGGACTGCGGCCACCTCCCGCGTCATTCCGCCGTACGGCTCACGCCGTTACGCTTCCTGCAGCTCAGAAAGCCCAATCGCGTAAGCGATGGGGACCGACCTCAGCACCTTGCAAACGTTGCAAAATGCAACACCCGTGTTGCAGGGTGAAACACCTTCTGACAGCCCGACCGGTAGCCCTGCCGTCACCTTGGGTCGCTTTTAGGCCGATTTACGCGGTTTTGTGGATTCCGCGCATTTTCTCAAAGTTTGGCACGGATCGTGCACTTGGGGAAAGGTGCCTTCGGGACGTCCGGCGCCGCCGCGACACCCTGCGGGCTCCACAAGTTCCGCAGGAGGGCCGGGCCATGACGTGCTCCGCATTCCAAACCGAGGCCGTGACCGACGAGGACCTGATCCGGAGGGTTCAGCGTCACGACGACGACACCGCCTTCGAGACGCTCGTGCATCGCTACGAGAACGAACTCTTTGGCTATCTCCGCCGCTATCTCGGCGACGCCCAACTGGCCGAAGACGTGTTCCAGGCGACGTTTCTCCGCGTCCACCAGAAAAGCGGGCAGTTCGTCGACGGCAGCCTGTTTCGGCCCTGGCTCTACGCGATCGCGACCAACCAGGCGATCGACGCCCGCAGGCGAAACCACCGTCATCGGATGGTGAGCCTGGACCGCCGGACGGATACCCAGGCCGAGTCGGGCTCGCTGGCCGAGACGATCGCGTCCAAGGGTCAGAGTTCCGTTGAGATGATGCAGGACGCGGAGACGGTGGCGTGGGTGCTGCAGGCGGTGGCGGCGCTGCCGGAGCCGCTCCGCAGCACGCTCGACCTCGTCTATCGGCAGGGCATGAAGCATCGCGAGGCCGCCTGCCGCCTCGGCATCCCCGTGGGCACCGTGAAGAGCCGGATCAACACCGCCCTCCATCGGCTCCACGCGTTGGCCCCCCGACCCTGCTGATCCGCCCTGCGTCTGCAACGCACCATCCCCATCGCTCACGCGATTGGGCTTCATGAGGCGCCCGAACGGCACAGCCTCGGAACAGGGTCACGTGATCGACGGCGGCTCGGTCTCGAGGTCGTCCTCCGCCCCTCCCGCCGTGGCCAGCGACTTGGGCGGCCAGAAGGCGATCGCGAGCACCACGGCCGCGACGAGCGCCATGAAGGTGGGCCAGAGGAAGAGCTGGCGGTAGTCGACCCCGTCCGGCCCCTTGAGCTTGTCCTGGAGCGGGATGAAGAACCACTTGGCGGCCAGGTCGCCGAGGCCGAGGACGAGCAGATTGAAGAGGCTCTGGGCGCTGCTCCGCACGTCCTTTGGGAAGGCCGCGTCGATGAAGATGTAGAGCGTGGCGAAGAAGAAGGCGTAGCAGATGCCGTGGAGCACCTGCACCGCGATGATCACCGCCTGGTTCTGAGGCATCAGCGCGAACACCGCGAACCGGGCGGCGTGGCCGAGGATGCCGAGGATCATGGTCGTCTTCCAGCCGAGCTTCGCGAGCACGGCCCCGAGGACCGCCATCGTGGCGATCTCCGCCACCTGGCCGATGCTCATCACCGGCATGATCCACTTGGGTGCGAGCCCCACCGCCTTGCTGCCCAGGAAGTCGCCCGCCATCACGAAGTAGCCGTTGTGGATCATGGCGTCGATGAAGGTCACGAGAAACAGCACGGCGAGGTAGGGCTTGGCGAGGTACTTCGCCGCCTTCATCCAGGCGAAGCCCCCCTCCCCCGCCTTGGCCGGCTTCGGCGGCGTGTGCGGCAGGAACAGGCTGTAGACGGCGAGTGCCAGCGACAGGCCGCCGGCGATCAGGAAGATCGTGCGACTCGCCGACATCGCCTCCGCACCCGACTTGCCCTCGAGGATGAAGTACAGCGGCCAGGCCACGAGGATCCAGCCGATCGTGCCGCCCATGCGGACGATGCCAAACTCCTTCTGGGCGTCCTTCATGTGGGCGAACGCGAGCGAGTTGGAGACGGAGATCGTCGGCACGTAGAAGAGCGCGTGCAGGAGCATGAGGCCGAAGAACGTCGGAAAGTCCTTGGCCCAGTACATGCCGAGCATCGCGAGGCCGCCGATCAGGTGGCTCGCGGCCATGAACTTCTCGGCGGCGAACGTGCGGTCGGCGAACTGGCTGGAGAAAAAGATGCCGACGATCGACGCGATCGCGAACGCACTGCCCACCCAGGCGATCTGCGAACCGCTGAAGCCGAGGCCACCATCCTCGACCGAGGCACCCATGTAGCCCCAGATCAGGGGCAGCCATGCACCCCAAATGGCAAACTCGAGCACCATCATCAGCCAGAGGCGGAACGTGGGGGCCGGCGCTGCTGCGGACGTGGAGCGGTTCATGCATGACCTTTGGGAAAAGGGGGGGTCGTTCAGTTCGTCGTGTTCGAAAGGTCGCGGAGCCGGATGCGGCGGAAGTGGACCTCGTCGCCGTGGCCGAGGAAGCCGATGTGCCCCTTCGTGCGAGACAGGCCCGGATGGGCCTTGCCGTCGGGCGTGGGCCCGCCGTCGCGAAACGGAGCGGTGTCGGCATCGACGATCGTCTTGCCGTTCACCCGCACGGTGACGTGGCTGCCGCGAACGCTGACCGTTTCCTCGTTCCACTCACCGGCAGGCTTCAGGCAGCCTTGCTCGGCTGCCACGACCCCGTAGATCGAGCCGTGCACCTGCCAGTCCTTGAGGTTCGCATACTTCGGATGGCCGTCGTCGAGGATCTGGATCTCCATGCCCTCGAAGGCCGCGTCGCCCGTGGCGGGCGCCCGGATGCCGAGGCCGTTGTTGGCCCCCGGCGTGAGCCGAAACTCGAACCGCAGTTCGAAGTCGCCGTACTCCCCAACCGTCAGCAGGTTGCCGCCGACGCCGGGCTTCGAGCGGAGTTCGCCGTCGACAACGTGATGGCCGTCCACCGCCCCCTGCCAGCCGTCGAGCGTCTTGCCGTCGAACAGCGGCACGAAGCCATCCTCGCCGTCAGCGGCAGTCGATGCGGAGGCGTCACTGGCAGCGATCTCCCTGATCTTCATGCGGCGAAACTCCACCGGGGCTCCTTCCGACTCGAGGCAAAGATACCCGCTCGCCGGGCTGCAGTCGGCGCCCCCCGAGACCTCGTGACCGTTCACCCAGAGCCGGACCTCCCCCTTCACCGCCCGGATGAAGTAGTGATTCCAGGCCGGCGTGCCGAGGGAGTGCCGCTCCTTCGGGAAGCTGCGGACGCCCCGCGGGGCCGTGGGCGGGAAGGGCTTCATCGTGGACGAGCCCACCGGAAACACGTCGCCGTCGGTGGTGAACCAGTCGGCGGGCTTGCCGCTCGAGGCCAGATACTTCGCCGTGAAGCCGTGGTCGAGCACCTGCACCTCGATCCCGCCCGGGGGCAACTGGCCGGGCTTGATCGACTCGAGCGCCGCTGGCGGCGCCCAGAGAAACACCCCCGAGTTGCCGCCATCGGAGAGATGCCGCCATTCGACCGACATCTCGAAGTCGGTGACCGGCTCCTTCGTGCGGATCACGCCCACGGGCTGCCCGGTGCACTTCACGCCGTCGGCCGTCCATGCCCAGGTGTCGGCGGCACAGTTCACGTTCGTGAAGTCGGCCTCACCGAGATCCCGCCACCCCGGCGCCGCGAGATCGAACGTGCCGAGATCGCGGACGAAGACGTTTCGCACGTGCATCGGCGCGCCGTGGGTCTGGATCTGGATGGGGCCGCGAGCCGGCAGGGGCTGCCCCTTCTGGAAGTAGTTGGCCAGCGGGCAGTCGTTCACGACGACCTGGCCGTTGAGCACCACGGTCACGCGGTCGCCCTTCATCGTGATCCGCGTCGCATTCCACTCGCCAATCGGCCTGTCGGCCTTCACCAACGGCCACTTGCCCGGCGAGTCGGCGGGGTTGTTCCAGAGGCCGCCCGACCCCTTCTCGCAGCCATGCTTGAAATCCCGCTCACAGGCCGGGTCCCAGATCTGCACCTGCGGGTTGCCGCGGAGATAGATCCCGCTGTCGGCACACGAGGCCGGCAGCATCCATTCGAGCACGAGTTCGAAGTCGCCAAACTCGCGGTCGGTGGTCAGAAACACCCCGTGGCCGTCGCTGACGATCACACCGTTCTCCACCGTCCAGTGCTGCCGCATGTCGGCATCCCAGTCGGCCTGCCGTTTCGCCCGTTCCTCGGCGGTTCCCTCGGCCTCCTTGGCGGGGTCGAAGTGCGGCCGCCCACGCCAGCCAGCGAGATCACGGCCGTTGAACAGGGCCGTCCAGCCTGCGGCCACGACCGGTGGCGGCGGCGCGAGGAGCGTGGTGTCTGGTGGCACCTCCGGCTGGGCGACGGCCACGGACGCAGCCATGGCTATGAGAAAAGCGGCGAACGCCGACAAAGGCCACGAAGTCATGAGGCTGCTCCCAAAGAGTGCGGGGCGCTTCCGAACCGCCACGCAGCCGGTCGGAGACATGCTCGTCGCCGGCGGGACTGAGGTCTCCGACCCACCTGCGGTGTGTGAGTTCTCCGCCCAAACGGTATCGAGTGGGCACCGTGTGGCACAAATCGCACCGGCTCCTGCGCGTGGCTCCGACCGGCTGCTCGACCTGCATCAGCCAAAACATACCGATTGGAACCCAGCGAGGGGCTGCCCATGCCCCGGGAGCCGGCGTTGCTGGTCGAGCGCAGCCAGGATGGCGAAGCGAGAGCAGCATCGAGTGAGCGGAGCCCAGGATGGGCGCAGCGAACGTCCGGCGACGGGGCGTGGGCAGCCCTGAGCGGCGCGGTCGACGTCATGTCCCCATCGCTCACGCGATTGGGCTTCCTGATCGAGGAGCGAACGTCCGGCGACGGGGCGTGGGCAGCCCTGAGCGGCGCGGTCGACGTCATGTCCCCATCGCTCACGCGATTGGGCTTCCTGATCGAGGAGCGATCGACCGGCGATGGGGCGTGGGCGGCCCTGAGCGGCGCGAGAGCCGGCGTCATGGCAGCCGCACCGGCTGGCCGCCTTGCGCGGCGCTCTGGTCGGCCGCGAAGATCACATCGAAGGTCTTTTTCGCCTCCCTGAAGCTCGTCAGCGGCATGTCTTCACCCCGATCGAGCGCGTCGAAGAAGGCCTGGAACTGCGCCTGGTAGGGGTGGTCGCTGACGTCGCCCGAGTCGAGCATCTTCATCGACAGCCCGCTCCAGTGGCCTTTGTCGGCCTTGAGCTTCATGGAGTGGAACTTGTTGTCGAGCAGGCTCCCCTCGCTGCCCACCAGGTGCGTGTGAAAGTAGTAGGGCTGGAGACAGTCGACGATCGCCGCCGTCTTGCCGACCGCCCCGTTCTTGAACTGGAGGATCGTCACGCTCGACGTGTCGTATTCGTAGGGCTTGAAGATGTCGCTTGCCGACTTCGTGCTCAGGCTCGTCACGCTGGCGACGTCGTTGCCCATGAGCATGAGGAGCGCGTCGAGGGCGTGGCAGCCAGCCGTGAGCAGGGCGCTGCCGCCGTCCTTCTTGCCGGTGTTCCAGCGGTACTGGCCGTACCACGGTCCGATGCCGTGGTAGTAGTCCACCTCGCCGTAGTGCAGCCTGCCGAGCAGGCCCTCGTCGATGAGCGCCTTCGTCACCTGAAACTGGTTCGAGTAACGGCACTCGAAGCAGACGCAGCCCTTCACGCCGTTGGCTTCGGCGGCGGCCACGATGTCGCGGACCTCCTCCGGGGTGTTGGCCATCGGCTTTTCAAGGATCACGTGCTTCTTCGCCTGCGCCGCCGCCACCGCCTGATCGCGATGCTGACTCGGGTAGCTCGTGATGTCGACGACGTGGATGTCGGGATCGGCGAGCATCGCCGCCAGGTCGCAGTAGACCTTGATCTCACCGCCGTGCTTCGCCGAGAGTTCGGCGGAGTCGAGCGGCCGCGACGACCAGACGGCCGCCACGCGGCCCTGCGTGGTCGCGTTGATCGCCGCGATGTGGGCGGTGGCCGCCCAGCCGTAGCCGATGATCCCGACGTTGTAGTTCTTGGTCATGCTGCCTTTGCCTGTCGTGCCTGGGTGTCAGAACGTGTGGCGGACGAAGCCCTCGATGGCCTCGTACTCCGGAAGCCCGAGCTTGTCGTAGAGCTTGGCGGTGTCGCGGTTGCGATCCTCGGCCCGCTGCCAGAACTCCCGTGGGTCGGTCGCCCCGGGAAACAGCGCGCGGTCCTTCTGGCTCTCGTGCTTGAAGATCGCCATCCGCTTTCGCTCGACCTCGTCGGGCGACAGCGGCACGGCCATCTCGATCTCGTGCGGCTCCCACTCCTGCCAGGCGCCGCGATAGAGCCAGAGTTGGCAGTCCTTAGCCCATGGCCGCCCCTTCACCTCCACGAGCGCCGCGAGGATCGCGCCGAGGCAGACGCGGTGCGTGCCGTGAGGATCGGAGAGGTCACCGGCGGCGTAGATCTGATGGGGCTGCACCTGCTCGAGAAGCTTGACCGTGATCGCCACGTCTTCGGGGCCGATCGGCTTCTTGCGGACGCGGCCGGTCTCGTAGAACGGCAGGTCGAGGAAGTGGACGTTGTCGGGCTTCACGCCGGAATACTTCGCGCCGGCGCGGGCCTCGGTCCGCCGGATCAGCCCCTTCACCGTCTGCAGTTCGGGGATGTCGACGGCGCCCGCCGACTTCGTCTTGAGAAACTGCCGGATCTGGTCGGCGATCCCGCTCGTCTTCGTGCCGACGCCAAACGCCTTGCAAAACTCCTCCACGAAATCGACGTGCCGGTCGGCCGACTCGTCCCAGACGGCGATGTTGCCGCTCGTCTGGTAGGCGACGTGCACGTCGTGCCCCTGCTCGCAGAGCCGAATGAACGTGCCGCCCATGCTGATCACGTCGTCGTCCGGGTGCGGGCTGAAGATGACAACTCGCTTGGGGAACACGTCGGCTCCGCCGGGCACGCCACGGCTGCCGCCCGCCTTGCCGCCCGGCCAGCCGGTGATCGTGCCCTGCATCGCCTTGAAGACCTCGATGTTGGTGTCGTACGCCCGCCCGCGGCAGGAGAGCAGGTCCTGAAGGCCGTGCTCGTTGTAGTCCTCGTCGGTGAGCTTGAGGATCGGCTTGCCAAGTTGCAGCGACAGCCAGATCACCGCCTTCTTGGTGAGCTGCGGCGTCCACTCGAGCCCCATCGACTCCAGCGGCCCGACCACCCAGGGCGCCTGGAACCGGGAGAGCCGGGCCGCCGCGGCCCGGTCGAGGACGAACCTCGCATCGGGATGCCCCTGCAGCGCGCTGGCCGAGACGTGGCTGCACGGCGGCTCCTCCACCGCCTTGCGGACGATCGGCGACTTGTGCTCGCCGAACGCGAGCAGGACGACGCGGCGGGCGTCGAGGATCGTCCCCACGCCCATCGTGATCGCCTGCCGCGGCACGTTCCATTCGCCGAAGAAGTCGCTGGCGGCGTCGCCGCGGGTGACGCTGTCGAGCGTGATCAGGCGGGTGCGGCTCTCGACCGTGCTGCCCGGCTCGTTGAAGCCGATGTGGCCCGTGCGGCCGATGCCCAGCACCTGCAGGTCGATGCCGCCCGCCGCGCGGATCTTCTCCTCGTAGGCCGCACAGGCGGCGGCGATCCGCTCGCGGCTGAGGGTGCCGTCGGGGATGTTGATCGCGTCGGCCGGGATGTCGACGTGGTCGAAGAGGTGCTCCTGCATGAAGCGGCGGTAGCTCTGCAGCGCGTCGGGCTGCATCGGCCAGTATTCATCGAGGTTGAAGGTGACGACCGTCTTGAACGACACCCCCTCCTCGCGGTGCAGGCGGATGAGTTCGTCGTAGACGCCCACGGGCGTGCTGCCGGTGGCCAGGCCGAGCACCGTCTTCTTGCCGGCCGCGGCCCGCTGCTGCACGAGGTCGGCGATCTCGCGGGCCACTGCGCGGCTGGCATCGGCCGGCTGGTCGTAGACCGTCACGGGAAGCCGTTCGACCGTGGTGACATGGGGCAGCGGCCCCCGGTAGATCGGACCGGAGGCGGAGGAGGTGCGGGGCGCGGCGGCGGACATGGCGATGACTCCTGCGAACGTGGATGCGACTGGCGGTGATTCCGATTCAGACGAGCTTGGTTTTCCCGGGAACCGCGAACTGCGGTGCGGGCAGCGACGACTCCCAGGTGAGGTCCTTGGGGAACAGATCGAGTTTCGATTCCTCGGCGGCAAACTTCCAGGTGACCTCCCGCCCCGTGTAGGCGGCCATCCGGCCCATCACCGCCACGAGGGAGCTGTTTGCCATCTGCCGCAACTCGACGATCGGCCTGCCGGCCCGGATCGAGTCGACGAGATCCTTGTGCTCCTGCTTGTAGGCGTCGGCGATGCTGCCGGCCATCTCCCAGATCGTCTCACCGGCCCGGTCGAAGATCCGCGAGCCGGCGTTCGCGCCGCCGATATGGCACTGCCCCGTGGTGCCGTAGATCACGTTGCCGACGTCGACGCCGGCCCCGGGAATCTGCCGGCACATGAAACTCACGATGCGGTTGCCTGGATACTCGTAGTTGATGCTGAAGCTGTCCCAGAGTTCGCTGTCGTCGGGACGCGTGAACCGGCCACCCGCGCCGAAGGCCGAAACGGGATTGGCGTCCATCACCCAGTTCATGGTGTCGATATTGTGGACGGCCTGCTCGACGATGTGGTCGCCGCTGAGCCAGATGAAGTGGTACCAGTTGTTCGCCTGAAACTCCGCGTCGCTCATCCCCTCCGTCCGCGGCCGGTACCAGATACCACCGGCACAGTAGCGGGCGGCGGCGCCGATGACGTCACCGATCGCGCCCTGGCGGATCTGCTCGACGGCGGCCACGTAGTTGGTCTGCCGACGATACTGCGTGCCGGCCACGATCGCGGTGCCCCGCGCCACGGCCGCGTCATGCGCCTCGAGACAGACCCGGTAGCCGGCCGGATCGACACACGCCGGCTTCTCGGTGAACACGTGCTTGCCCGCCTCCACGGCCTCCCGCAGATAACCGGGCCGAAACCCTGGCGAGGTGGTCATCAGCACGAGGTCGACGTTCGGGTCGTCGAGGATGCGCCGATAGCCGTCGAGGCCGGCGGTGATCGTGTCGGTGGCCGCCACCTTGTTGGGATGGGCCTCCCGCATCGCCTTCCAGAGCGACGCGCACTTGGGGGCATAGAGATCGGCCGTGGCGACGAGCCGCACCCCCTCGTTGATCGAGAGCGAATCGTTGATGGCACCGCTGCCCCGCCCGCCGCAGCCGATCACGCCGAGCCGGAGTTCCCGGGTCTCTTCGGCCGCCGCCCGCGAGGAGTGAACCATCGTGACCGCGGCGCCTCCCGCCGCCGCGGCGACGAACGCCCTCCGCGACACCGTTTCGCAACCGGGCGCGGCTGCCCCAGAGGTGACTCCTGAGATCGCGTCCGGCATGTGCTTCTGGCTTTCGATGGCTGTGGTGACGGTGCCCGGGACCGGCCGCGGGACCGTACCTTCGCCATGATGCGCGAAGCAGGGCCCGGAACAGAATGCCCAAAAGTGCGGAATACTATCTATTCGTACCGTCTCTGTGCCCGCCAATCCCTGTTGCTCGGGCCGGGCGTCCGGCCATCACGTTCCCCACAAACTGCGTCATATTCGGGATCGAGCCGCCTGGCCCGGCTTCCTGGCCTGAAATAGAATCTTCCGGCCATGGCCAAAAGTTCCACCAGCGGCGGGCGGGAGTACTACCGGTACCTGCCGGTGAATCCAGGCGACCGCTGCTGGGGCGTGAGCGTCACGGGCGCGGGCTACCAGCCAGCCGCACCGGGCTTTGATCTGCTGCCCCCCCGCCGCCATCCGCCGGGCCACTTCTACGAATGGGACGCCGGTCGCGTGCTCAGCGAATACGGCATCGTCTACGTCACGCACGGCGAGGGGGAGTTTGACTCGCATGCCACGGGCCTCGTCGACCTGCGGGCCGGTGACGCGGTGATTCTCTTTCCGGGCATCTGGCATCGCTACCGACCCCGTAAGCAGACCGGATGGGGCATCCACTGGGTGCACCTTCAGGGAGACGCCCCGGACCGCCTTCTCGTCCAGGGCGTGATTCGCCCCGACCGGGCCGTCCTCCGCGCCGGCCTCGACCCCTCGACCGTGCGAGCGTTTCGCGACGTGCTCGACGCCCTGCAGGCCGAGCCGGCAGGGTTCGTGCAGATCGCCGGCGCGAAGACGATGGAGATCCTCGCCCGACTGGCGGGCGCCGCGTCGGCCGTGCGGGCGATGCCGCGACTTCAGGAGGTGGTGAGCCGGGCCCGCCTCAGGCTCGAGGAGAACCCGGGCCGGCTTCCGGTCGTCGAGGAACTGATCGACGAGTTCGACGTCAGCCGGACGCATTTCTTCCGGCTGTTCAAGGAGCAGACGGGCCAGAGCCCCTACAAGTACCATCTCGAACTGAAAATCCGGCGGGCTGGAGAGATGCTGCGAGACTCGAGCCTGACGGTGAAACAGATCTCGATCGCTCTCGGATTCCGAAACCCGTACCACTTCTCACGGCTGTTTCGCGACAAAACCGGCGCATCGCCTCGCGACTATCGGCAGCACTGGCGGGCCATCTCCAGCGGTGAAAGCCCCGTCGCCATGCACCATCCCGACGCCCGCGTGAGCCCGTCATGACCACTCCCGTGCGCCCCGGCTGCCAGTTCGCCAGCGACAATACCGCGCCGATGTGCCCGGAGGCCTGGTCGGCCGTGGCGCGGGCCAACGCGGGCTGCGAGGCCAGCTACGGCAACGATCCGTGGACCGCACGAGCCTGCGACCTGATCCGCCAGATGGTCGACGGGCCGGCAGAGGTGTTTTTCGTGTTCAACGGGACCGCCGCCAACTCGTTGGCACTCGCGGCGATGTGCCAGTCGTACCACGCCATCCTGTGCCACGAGGTGGCCCACGTCGAAACCGACGAGTGCGGGGCCCCAGAGTTTTTTTCCAACGGCACGAAACTCCTCCTGCTGCCGGGTGCGGGGGGCAAACTGACGCCGGAGGGAATCAGGCACGCCGTCGAGCGGCGGCGGGACATCCATTACCCCAAACCTCGCGTCGTGAGCGTGACGCAGGCGACCGAACTCTCGACCGTTTACTCGATCGAAGAACTGGCGGCGATCGGCGCCGCCTGCCGCCGGCACGGCCTGCGGTTCCACATGGATGGCGCACGATTCGCCAATGCCGTCGCGGCGCTCGGCATGCCTCCCCGCGCCATCACCCGCGACGTCGGCGTCGACGTCCTTTGCCTCGGCGGGACCAAGAACGGAATGGGCATAGGCGAGGCGGTGGTGTTCTTCGACCCGACGCTGGCCGAGGAGTTCGCCTACCGCTGCAAGCAGGCGGGCCAACTCGCCTCGAAGATGCGATACCTGACGGCCCCGTGGGTCGGCCTGCTCGAACACGACGTCTGGCTGAACAACGCCCGCCGCGCCAACGCCGCCGCAGCCCGGCTGGAACTCGGTCTCCGCGGCATCCCGGGCATCGAGGTGCTCGGCGAACGCCAGGCCAACGCAGTCTTCGCCAGGCTTCCCGCCCCGATCGCCGAGTCCCTCAAGGCCAAGGGCTGGCAGTTCTACAACTTCATCGGGGCCGGGGGCTGGCGGTTCATGTGCTCGTGGGCAACGACCGACGCCGACATCGACGCCTTCCTCGCAGACGTTCGCTCTGCCTCAGGAAACCCAATCGCGTGAGCGATGGGGGCCTCCGCGTGGTACGCCGCTCGGGGCAGCCCATGCCCTTCGCCGGGCGTTCGCTCCGTCAGGAAGCCCAATCGCGTAAGCGATGGGGGCCTCCGCGTGGTACGCCGCTCGGGGCCGCCCATGCCCCATCGCCGGACGTTCGCTTCGGCATCCTGCCTCCGCTCTCTCGATGCTGCCTGCGCTTCGCCATCCTGGCTCCGCTGGTCAGCAACGCCGGCTCCCGGGCACGGGCAGCCCCTCGCTCGCCACGGTGATACATCGATCCGGTGACACCTCCCATCCACGTGACACCTCCCATCCAAAAAGCCCCGAGCGCGAGCGAGGGGATGGGCGTCGTCCGAGAAACGGGCGTGGTGGTTCGCAGCGGTGGATCCACTCGCTGGCGCTCGTGGC
>Ga0315902_10009958_pt1 | contig 12621 bp, 8 predicted proteins | sample LakEriMetagenome_9_FD_203523 | JGI IMG/M metagenome (GOLD analysis project Ga0315902, IMG submission 203523) | Freshwater fungal communities from buoy surface, Lake Erie, Ohio, United States - Buoy 12 MA117 | ecosystem: Environmental > Aquatic > Freshwater > Lake > Lake biofilm | place: USA... | reverse complement strand
ACCCGGCAGCTTGAACAGCGGGCCGGAAACCGCCGCATTCAAACTCTGCAGGGTGCCTTCGCCGTCCTGGACCTTGCCCAGAACCGAGTTCTGCTGAAGGTAGGCCAGACCCGCAGCGGTCTGGGCGCCGAATGGGTTCAGCGGGGTCGGCGTGAAGTCGATCGACGGCGGCTGGCCGGCGACGTTGTTGCGGGGATCATCGCCGTCGCCACGAACACCGGCGATCAGTGCCGTCGTGGTGGGGTAACCCTGAAGGAAGTAGTTCTCGACCACCGAGTTCGACCACAGGGCATGGGCCTGGTAGAACCAGTCGCCGAAGCTGCCCTCGGCACCGAGAACGGCACGCTGGGTGACGTTTTCCTGCTTGCCCTGGCGTGCGCCCAGCGGCACCGTGCGCCAGTTCACGTTGACCGGCAGGTCGGCCCGCAGGCCTGCGGGCGGGTTGGGCAGCTTGGACGGATGGAACGGAGACGCCGGCAGCACCTGCAAACCACCTTCAGGCGACGGCGCGATCTGGGTCTGAACCGTGTTCACCGACCGGATGTACTCGGCGTACAGGGTGTGGTTGCCCAGAGAGAGGCTGCCCTTCAGCAGCCCACCGACCTGCTCCTGGATGGGCACGACCTGCGTGAACACCTGCGTGTCGGCAAAGCAGCGGGAGAACGTTCCGTTGGCTTCCGGAGCCGCAATCGACCCCAGCGGCAAGCAACCGGAAGCCGTCTGGTTAGGGGCAACGCCACTGACAACCAGCGTCGGGTTGAAGTTGCCGGCCGGGCCGCCGGGCTGGGTGTAGTTGGCCGGGAAGCTGGTCGGGCTCAGACCGTTGAAGCCGAGTTCCGGCTGGTACGACGTGCGCATGAAGTCGCGCGCGATGCCGCTCATCGGCTTCTGGTCGCGGTAGTTGAACGCGCCATAGACGTTCCAGCCGCTGCGCGTCAGGTCACCCAGTCCGAAGGACGCGTTGGCGGTGGTGACATCGCCCCCGCCAGCCTCGGTCTTGAAGTAGGCCGCATCCACCGAGCCGCCGCGGAAGGCGTTCTTCATCACGAAGTTGATCACGCCCGCCGTCGCATCGGTACCGTAGGTCGCCGAGGCGCCATCAGTCAGGACCTCGATGCGGTCGATCGCCGCCAAAGGGATCGAGTTCAGGTCGACGGCAACGCTGGAGAACGGGTTGCTGACCATGCGCTTGCCGTTGATCAGCACCAGCGTGGCACCGGCGCCAAGCGAACGCAGGTTGGCGTAGGCGGCCGCGCCGTTGGTGCCGCTGACCGAGCCGGAGGTGACCGTGCCGCTGGTGTTCTGGGTGATGAACTTGACGGCTTGCTCGGCGTTGGTGACACCGGCCTTGACGAGCTCGTCGGTGCGCAGGGTCGTGACCGGCAGCGCGGTCTCGCCTTCGATGCGCTTGATCAGCGAACCGGTGACTTCGATGCGCTGGGCCTCCTGGGCAAAGCTGGGCGTTGCCACGGCAAACGCGCCCAACGTGCCGATCGCGGCCAAAACGCCGGTGCAGACCTGGGTTCTCTTGAACATGAGGAACGATCTCCTGAGAAAAGTGAGGGCTCGGAACTTCAATTGCCCAGCAGGAAAAGCCGGCGCTCACAAGCGGCGCCACCCTTCGGGGCATGGGACATGGTTGCGGATTGTCACGTTGCCCGTTTTCGGTCTCGCCCTCGGGTCATCCCTGATGACCGGGAACTTGTGACGCCAAACCTGCAATGCGCCTTTCCTGGAACCAGGAAAGTTGTTCATAGTCAACAACTTGGCCGACACCTACCCACTTCGCAACACCGCGAAACATGGCACTGGCACGGGTTTGCGATGAGCGAAGGCTCGCGATGTCGTTGGCACCATGCAACAGTGCGTCACCGATACCCGCCACCGCAGGCAGGCTATGCCCTTAAGCGCGGGACCGCCGCGAGCAGTTCACGGGTGTAGGCCTGCTGCGGCTGGCCGAAGACGGCGTCGGCTGGACCCTGCTCGACGATCAGGCCGCGCTGCATCACCGCGACCCGATCAGCCAGGTGTTCGACGACCGCCATGTTGTGGGTGATGAACAAGTAGGACAGCCCGAATTCCGCTTGCAGCTCGCGCAGCAGGTTCAGGATCTGCGCCTGGACCGAAACGTCGAGCGCCGACGTCGGCTCGTCGCAGACGATCAGATCGGGCTGCACCGCCAATGCACGCGCGATGGCGATGCGTTGACGCTGGCCGCCGCTGAACTCATGCGGCCAGCGCTCCAGCGCGTCGCGGCGCAGGCCGACCTGATCCGCCAGCGCTTGCAGCCGGCTCAGGCGGGCCGATGCATCAAGCTCGGGGCGCAGCGCGATCAGGCCCTCTTCGAGAAGCTCCTGCACCCGCATGCGGGGGTTCAGCGACGCAAACGGGTCCTGGAAGATGATCTGCACCCGGCGGCGGGCCTCGCGCAGGGCATCGCCTTGCAGCGCAAACAGGTCCTGCCCGGCCAGCACGGCCTTGCCCTCGATCGTGGCCGTGGCGCGCAGCAGTTGCACGATGGCCTTGCCGGTGGTCGTCTTGCCGCAACCCGATTCGCCGACCAGCGCCAGCGTCTCGCCCTTCGCGACGCTGAAGCTGACGCCACCCACGGCGTCGAAGAAGGTCTTCGCACCCCCGAGCCAGGACCGGCTGAGCGGGTATCGGACCTTGAGATCATGAACAGCGAGCAGCGGCCCCCTTCCGGCCGTCGACCGAGGCATCGGCCTGGCCCCCTCTCCCGCGAGCGGGAGAGGGCTGGGGTGAGGGTGGTCTCCTGCACCATCCTCGTACAACCAGCACCGCACCGAATGCCCCGCCGCCACCGCGCGCAACTCGGGCACACGATCCCCGCACGACGGCATCGCCTGTGCGCAACGCGGCGCGAACCGGCAGCCCGCGAAGTCCTGGTGCAACGGCGGCACCGTGCCGGCGATCGCCCGCAATGGCTGCCCGCGATTGCCACCCCCGGGCAGCGCCTGCAGCAGGGCTTGCGCGTACGGGTGCTTCGGGGCGCGGAAGAACGACGCGGCGTCGGCAACTTCGACGATCTGCCCGGCATACATCAGCGCCACGCGGTGCGCCATGCCGGAGACGACGGCCAGGTCGTGCGTGATGAGCAGCAGCCCCATGCGGCGCTCGCGCTGCAGGTCCTTGAGCAACTCAAGGATCTGGGCCTGGATGGTGACGTCAAGTGCCGTCGTCGGCTCGTCGGCAACCAGGAAGTCCGGCTCGGTGGCGAGCGTCATCGCGATCATCACACGCTGCTTCTGGCCGCCGCTCATGCGGAACGGGTACTCGTCGATCCGGCGGTCGGGTTCCGGGATGCCGACCCTGCGCAGCCAGTCGATGGCCTTGGCGCGTGCGGCCGCGCCGCGCAGCGCGGTGTGCGTCTCGATGGCCTCGACGATCTGGTCACCGACCCGCATCACCGGGTTCAGGCTGGTGGCCGGCTCCTGGAAGATCATGCCGATCCGTCCGCCCCGCACGCGGCGCATCGCGGCTTCAGGCAGGTCGAGCCAGTCCACGCCGGGTTCACGCCCTTCATCGACCGCGATGCGGCCGGCGGTGACGCGGCCGTTGTCGGGCAGCAGGCGCATCAGCGCCAGCGCCGTCATGCTCTTGCCGCAACCGCTCTCGCCGACCAGGGCAAAGGTCTCGCCGCGTTCAACGGCCAGGTCGAGCCCGGCGATCGCGCGCACAAGGCCGGCCTCGGCATCGAGCGCGACGTGCAGGTCCTGGATGTTCAGCATCGTGGGGCCTTCACGCGTGCATCAGGCCGAAAGTGTCGGCTGCGCCGGCTTGCGTCGCGACAGCCGCGGCCGGAACGAGCGTGAGCGCGGGTCGAAGGCGTCGCGCACGCCGTCGGCAAACAGGTTGGCGGCCAGCACCAGCGTGACCATGAAGCCGAAGGCCGCCGCAAAACTCCACCACACGACCGGGTCGCGGCTCATCTCGACGCGGGCGTAGTTGATCATGCCGCCGAAGCTGTTCATGGACGGGTCGACCCCGACACCGACGTAGCTCAGCACCGCCTCGTACAGGATCAGCGCCGAAAACTCGAGCACGGTGACGATCAACATCAGATGGGCGACGTTGGGGAAGATGTGCCGCAGCATCGTGCGGCCGTGTCCGACACCGAAGGCGTGTGCAGCCTGGACGTACTCCAGCTCGCGCAGCTTCAACGTCTCGGCGCGTAGCAAGCGGCACAGCCCGGCCCAGCCGGTCAGGCCGAGCACGGCGCACAGCAGGAAGAGCTTGACATCGGCCCGCTCCGTGCCGGTCTCGAAGAGCTCGGGGTTCTTGTCCAGGTAGACCTGCACCATCAGCACGCAGGCCGCGATCAGCAGCACGTTGGGCACCGAGCTGAGCACGGTGTAGACGTACTGCACGAGCTCGTCGACCCAACCCTTGAAGTAGCCGGCCACGATGCCCAGCACCACGGCCAAGGGCAACGTCGCGATGGTCGCCAGCGTGCCAATGACAAAGGCCGTGCGGATGCTCTTGAGCGCCTGGTACAGCACGTCGTTGCCGGTGAGGTCGGTGCCCATCAGGTGGTAGGGGCCGGACAGCGCCGTCGCCGGACCGGCCACCGCGCCCAGCACCCACAGCACGGCCAGCGCCGCGCGCCACGGGATCGCGCCTTCGCCGTGCAGCACCTGCAGGGCCGCCTCGCGCCAGGACGCGCGCCGCGTTCGGGCGACGGCGGCAACGGCCAGCGCCGACAGCAGCGCGGCCACCAGCAGCCCGCCGAGCAGGCCGATGAATGCGCGGCCCAGCACGTCACCAGCCCAGTCGGCTTGCGGGTCCTTCAGGTGCGAGCCCCCGAACTGCAGGCGCGGGGCGGTACGGGTGACGGTACCGTCCGCGCTTTCCGCCGTTTCCTTCGTGAACCCGAGGTAGGCCAGCGGCCGTGAGTAGGTGGTCTCGCGCGCTGCGACCAGATCGGCCATCAGCGCATCGAGCAGCGACATCGTGCGGGTGTCGTACTGCGGCCCAGCGCCCACCGCCGTGCCGGGCGCCGGCGGCAGCAGCGGCCGGTAGTGCACGCTGTCGAGCAGGGTCACGCCCAGGCACAGCGCGAGCACGACGCTGGAGGCCAGCGCCGACGGGCTCTGGAAGACCCGCCTCCAGTTGCCACTGCGGGCCGGGCTCCTGAGCACCCACGCGGCGTAGGCGACGAGGGCGATCATCAACAGCCACATCGCGGCGTCGGTCCACAGGATCACGATCTTGGGCATGGCGGCGGTGTCCTCGTCGTCAGCCCAGGCGCACGCGGGGGTCGGCCCACGAGTACGCGATGTCGATCAGCACGAAGGTCGCGATGTACAGCAGCGAGCCCAGGAAGACCATGGTCCGCACGATCGCGAAGTCCTGCTTGCCGATGGCCTCGATGACGTAGGCGCCCAGCCCTGGCAGGCCGAAGAAGCTCTCGAACACCAGGCTGCCCAGAAAGACGTACGGCAGGTAACTGCCCGCACTGGTGATGATCGGGATCAGCGCATTGCGCAGCACATGGCGACCCAGCACGATGTGCTCGGCCAGCCCCTTGGCACGCGCGGTCCGCACGTAGTCCTTGGACATCTCCTCCAGGAACATCGCGCGGTACAGCCGCGCTTCGCTCCCCAGCCGCGACAGCAGCGACAGCAGCACCGGCAGCACCAGGAACTTCACCACGTCCCAGCCCGGCGCGTAGCCCGAGATCGGCGCCAGCATCAGCACGCGCGAGAACAGGAACTGGCCGACGATGATATAGAACAGGCTCGAGATCGACAGCATCAGCACGCAGGCGACGATGCCCCAGAAGTCCAGCGCGGTGTGCCGGAACATCACCAGCAGCAGTGCAAAGGCGGTCGACGCGAACACCTGCAGGACGAACAGCGGCAGCGCCAGTTGCAGGCTGACCCACATGCGGCTGGCGACCTCCTGGCCGATGCTGCCGGCGGACTCGCCGTCGGCACGGCCGAAGTTCAACGTGAACAGCGAGACCGAGCGTTCCCAGAAGATGGTGTCGGTGACGCGCGCGCTGCCGTCGCGCGCAGCGTTCAGGTACAGCGGCTTGTCGTAGCCGCGCTCGGTCTTCCACTTCTCGATGGCCTCTTGCGAAACCCGCTTGCCGCCCAGGTTCAGGCGCGCCATGTCGTCGGGTGTGTTCAGCGTGAAGAAGAGGAAGAACGTCGCCAGGTTGACGCCCAGCAGGATCAGGAAACCGTAGAAGACGCGGCGTGCGATGTAGCGCAGCATGGTGTCAGTCGGCCCCCTGCCCGGCCGCTGTCCCGGTGCTGTCGGCCCCGGCCACGAACTGGCCGCGTCCGCTCAGCCGCTCGCGGCGCTTGAAACTGCGCCAGGCACCGACCCCACCTGCCACGCCCAGCAGCAGCAAGGCCAGCATCGGCCACCACACCTGGCGGTTCCAGTCCGCGACCTTTGCCGCGCGGGAGGCACTGTCGAGTCGCAAGTAGCGGGCGTGGTCGCGGATCAGCACCGCAGGCTTGTAGTTGTGGATCCAGCCCTGCGTTGCCGCCGAGGCGAACGGGAAGAAGCCCATCGTCCAGGGCGCGTCCTCTTGCGCCAGCCGCACCATGCGGTCGACCAGGGCCTGTTTTTCGGGGCCGTCGTCGAGCGACTTCATCCTGGCGAAGAGGGAGTCGTACTCCGGGCTGGCGTAGTTGGAGGTGTTCTCGCCGTCGAACTTGGTCTTGCCCGCGGGGCCGTAGAGCAGGAACAGGAAGTTCTCGGCGTCGGGGTAGTCGGCGTTCCAGCCCAGCCAGAACACCTGGTACTTGCCCTTGCGCACCTTGTCCTGGAACTGGTTGTTGTCGGTGGCGCGCACCTCGAGCTGGATGTCGATCTTGGCGAACTGGCGCACGACCCAGTCGATCTCAGGCTTGCGATCCGGCGTGTTGGGGTAGTAGACGTCGTAGTTCAGCACCAGCGGCCGGCCGGTGGTGGCGTCGCGGCCTTTCGGGTAGCCGGCATCGGCGAGCAGCTTCTTGGCCTCGGCAATGCTGCGACGCACGGCCACGCCGTCCTTCCAGACGTGGGTCACCGGGTTGGTGCCCTCTGCCGTGCCCTCGCGCGAGCCGAAAATGCCTGGCGGCAGCGGGCCTTGCGCGGCGTCGCCGCCCTTCTTCGGGAAGACCTTGCTGTACTCCTCCCAGTCGATGGCGATCGAGATCGCCTGGCGCAGCTTGCGGTTGCGCGCGGCTTCGGCCGGCGTGCCGCCGTGGCCGAGCACCGGATCGAGCATGTTGAAGCCGATGAAGTAGCTGTTGACGTCGGAGAACTTGTCGAGCCTGAAGCCACGCGCTTCGTACTCGGCCCGGACGTCGTCGCTGTCCTGCATCTCGACGCGCATCTCCATGCCGGTGTCGGTGCGCTCGAAGACGTCGAGGTCGTAGTAGCCCTGGCGGAACTTGCCGCGCCGCGACACGGCCTCACGCTCGACGGTGATGACGATGCGATCGACAAACGGCGTCTTCTTGCCGCAGTCGGCCAACAGGCCTTTGGCCACGTCGTCGGGCATGCCCTCGCAGGGGAAAGGCTCGCCGCGGTAATGGGGGTTGCGCACCATCTCGTGGGTGCGGTCCTGGATCCACTCGGTGACCATGTAGGGCCCTGTGCCCACCGGCCAGCGGTCGAGACTCAGCCCCGCCTGGGCCATGCCGGGCTGGGCGTAGAAGGCATCGGCCTCCCAGGGCACCGGGGCCAGGAAGGTCATCTGCATCCAGTAGCTCCACTGAGGGTACTTGCCCTTGATGCGGATGCGCAGCAGGTGCTTCTCAGGCGCGCTGGCGCCCTCCATCGGCCAGCGGCGGAAGTCGAGCATGGGCTTGTCCAGGCTCGCCGGGTCCAGGCCCTGGCGCAGCTTGGCGTCTTCTTTCTTGACCGTCTCGCCGAGCTCGCGCAGGCCGACCACGTACTCGGCAAAGACCGAGAAGATCGGTGCCGTGATGCGGGTCGTGGCGTGGCGCTTGAGCGCGTAGACGAAGTCCTCGGCCACCAGCTCGCGCGTGCCCTGGTGTTCGAAGTCGCCTGGCCGGAGTCGCCGGCCGAGCTCGCCCGGCCGCATCGCGTGGTAGCGGTATTGGCCGCGCTCGTCCTTCGCAAACGCCGGGTGCGGTGCAAACAGGATGCCGGGCTTGATCGGCACGTCGTAGACGCTCTGCGCGATCTGCTCGGCCGGCGCGTCGTCCGGCAGGCGCTGGCCGTTCTTGTCCAGGTAGTAGGGCTTGGCGACTGCCGCCGCCGACTTGGGCTCGAGCTGGAACGGCCGCTTGAAGAAGTGGTAGCCGTAAGGCGGCTCGTAGACCTGGTACGTGAACGCGGTGTCGTTGGACCAGTACGAGGCGGTGGGGTCCAGGTGACGGGGCGAGTTCTCGATCGCCGCGGAGAAGATCGTGTTGCTCGAAGCCGAGCCTTCGGGCCAGGGGTTGTTGTTGCAACCGACGAGCAGCCCCAGCGCAACGCCCGCCGCTGCCCCATTGCGAAACCAGCCACCGAACCGCATGAAAACCCTCAAGAAGCTGGGGCGATTCTAGGCAGCCGGCCGCCCGCAACGGGCGCGGGTGTTCCCCGGGGCTGCTACCAGCCCAGAAGGGCCTGCCGGCCGTCGACCAGCAGCCGCCCGGGCCGGCCGAACGGCAAGGTCACGATCAGCGGCACGTGGCCCATCGGCAGACCGGTCAGGACCGGCACACGGGTTGCCGCACGAAGGTGGTTGATGGCGTCGGTCAAGCGGTAGCCGCGATCAGCCGGACTGGGCTTGAAGTTCGTGAAGTGGCCCAGCAGCACCGCACGCTGCTGGCCCAGCACACCGGCGTGCAACAGCTGCAGCAGCATTCGCTCGATCCGGAACGGACGCTCGTTGACGTCTTCCAGGTACAACAAGCCGCCCTTGACCTGCTCCCCCCGCGGGAACCACGGGGTGCCGAGCAAGGAGCACAGCATCGCGAGGTTGCCGCCCCAGATCAGGCCGCGTCGGTCCAGCCCGTCTTGGCCGGGATCGGTGTGAAAACCAACCGCCTCGAGCTCACCCCGCATGGCCTCGGCAAAGCAGTCGGCCGTGACCTCGTCGAGCCCGCCTTCGTCGTCGGGGCAGCCGAACTGGTCGGTGCCCATGGGCCCGGACCAGCTGGCGGCGCCGGTGGTGGCGAACAGTCCGCACTGCAGTGCCGTGAAGTCGCTGTGGCCGACCCAGCGCGTGCCGCGGTCGACACTGCTGGCGATTCGCTTCCAGGGCAGACGCGGCAACAGCCGGCTCAGTCCGTACCCGCCGCGCACCGCCAGCGCCACGTCAGGCGCGGCCTTGGCGACACGATCCACGGCGGCCAGCCGGGTGTCGTCGTCACCGGCAAACCGCTTGGCGCGGGCCAATGCACTGTCGTCCACGGAAACGTCAAATCCCAGGCCCTGCAGGCGACGCGTGGCCAGGCGAAGGCGCGGCGCTTGCAGCACCACGCCCGAAGGGTTGAACAGGGTCAGGGACGGCATGGCGGCTCACGTGGGGGGCAGGCGATCGGCATCCAGGACCTGGACATCGCCGACCGGGATGGGAGGCTCGGCGGGCGTCTCCCGTTCGGCTTTCTGCTGGCGCCTGCGTTCGGCAAAGAATTCGCGCAGCAGCTGACCGCAGGGTTCGGCGAGCACACCACCCACCAGTTCGGTCTGGTGGTTCAGCTGGGGCATGGCAAACAGGTTCAGCAGCGAACCGGCAGCGCCGGTCTTGGGATCCGGCGCCCCGAAGACGACCCGCTTGAAGCGGGCGTGAAGCAGCGCCATCGAGCACATCGCACAAGGCTCCAGCGTCACGAACAGCGTGCACTCGGGAAGGCGGTAGTTCTCCAGCAGCGTGGCGGCATGACGCAGGGCCACGATCTCGGCGTGCGCGGTCGGGTCGTGCGTGGTGATCGGCCGGTTGTAGCCGGTCGCGACCACCTCGAACGTCCCGTCGGCGCGCTCGCGTGCGATCACCGCGCCCACCGGGACCTCACCGACCAGCAGGGCGTTGTGGGCCTGGTCGAGCGCGAGCTTCATGCCGCCAGCCAGGCGGTCCAGTTGCTCGGTCGAGGGTGCCGACGGCGTCATCGCCCGGTGCACGAGCCGGTGTCCAGGCGCTGGATCTCGTACATCTCGACCAGCGGCCCGCCGGACTCTCCACGCAGCACCTTGCCGGTGCGAAAGTCCAGCCGCAGCGTGACGTTGCGGCTGCGGTCGAACAGCACCATCGAGCCAGAGTCGCGGCCGGCCTCCTCGAAGTGGCGCGGCACGGCCCCGGCGGTGCCGTTCTCCAACCATTCGCGCGGGCCGGCGCGGCGGAGTTCGCCAACCGGCTGACCGGTCTGGGCCAGGCCGACGACGGCGATGCAGACAGGCTCCTTGCTGGCCTCGACCACGGGTGTCACGACGGGCACAGGCACGGACACGGGGATGGGTGCCTGTGCGGGTGACGGTGCGGGAGCCGGCGTCGCCGCGGGCGCCGGTGTGAAGGTCCACCCGGGAGCCGGTGTCGTTGCGGGTGTCGTTGCGGGTGTCGTTGCGGGTGTCGTTGCGGGTGTCGTTGCGGGTGTCGTTGCGGGTGTCGTTGCGGGTGAAGGCCCCGGCGTGAAAGTCCAACCGGGAGTCGATGTCGCGGCGACGGCCGGAGGCGGCGCGGCGTCGATCCCCGGCGATCCCGCAGGCGCCGGTTTCCGTATGTCGTACAGCGGCACAAAAGGCGCGCCAGCAGCGCTGTAGAACACCTTGCCGACCCGCAGGTCCAGCCGCAGCGTCACGTTGCGGCTGCGATCCACGAGCACGATGGTCCAGGCATCGGCCTGCACTTCGTCGAAGCTGAAGGCCACCGAGCCATTGGTCGTCAGCTCGAACCACCGGCCCGGTCCTGCGCGCCGCATCTCGCCGACCAAGCGCCCGCCCTGCACCAGGCCCAGCGCCGCGATGTTGGCTGTGGGCGAGCCCACCTGGGCGGCACAGGCCGTGAGGCCGCGGTTCCAGTCGTCGTGGGCCCTGATCTCGGCCTGGAAACACACCACCGTGGTCTCGAAGCTGGCCGCAATGCGGCACAGCCGTTGCAGGTTGCCCGGTGCCCACTGGTTGCTGCCCGCGCGGTTCCAGGCCACACGACCCTGGACCGATTGCGCGCAGCGACGTTCGGTCTCGTTGGCCGGGAACCCGCCAGCCACCACCGGCGTCGGGTTCGGTGTCGGCACCGGCACCAGCACCGGGGAGACTGCCGGGGTCGCCGGGGCTGCACAAGCGGCGATGCCGCGGCTCCAGTTGTCGTGGTTGCGGATCTCGGCCTGGAAGCAGGCGATGGTCGTTTCGGGGCTCGTGCTGCCGCGGCACAGACGCTGCACGTTGTCGGCCGCCCAGGCCGTGGTGCCGGCCCGGTTCCAGGCCACCTTGCCCTGCACCGCATCGACGCATCGACGCTCGATTTCGCTGCCGGTCTGCGCCCAGGCCGGCAGAGCCAGAGCCAGCAGCATGCCGGTAAAGGTGGCGAAGGCGTGACACGTCAAGAGGCGCAAGGGGCTGGCTCCGCCAGCATCCCGAAGCCGGCTACTGGCGAAGTCTAGGCCCGCATGCAGCGAAGAAAATCGTCCCATGCAGTTCGATCTCTTTGGCGACAGCACCACGACAGCACTGCGCAACGAAGTCGCCGATGCTGCACAGGCCCTCGATGCGGCGGCTCTGGAACGCGCGGTGGCAGGCCTGGCGGCGCAGACCCCGGATGACGATGTGGCGCTGGCTGGCCAGCGACTGTTGCTCTGGCTGCACGAGCGCAGCCGCTGGGCCTTGCCCGAAGCCGTTGTGGCGTTGGACAGCGACATTGAACGCGCCGCGTCGTGCGTGCTCGCTGGGGCCGCTACCGCCTGGCTGGCAGACGAGTGGGCCGGTCTGGCGGCACGCGCCGAGGCGGCGACACCTGACCGTGCGGCCACTGACGGACATCCTGCGGCACTGTGGCTGCGTGGCCGACGCTGGCCAGAGGCACTGGCAGCGGCGCAGTCTGTCGAATCCTGGCATCGCAAACCGCAAGCACTGGCCTGGGCGACCGAAGCGCGGCTGTCCCAGGACGGCGCCCGCGCCGCCCTGCCCTGGCTGGCCGAACTGGCCTGGCTGGCTCCGACGCGCCTGCACGGCATCGCCGTTCGCAGTGTCGACCCCATACTGAACCGGTGGTGGTCCGCGTTCGAACAAGGCTTCGACCCCGAACCCGGCGCCGTTGACGCCGAAACGGAATCGGAGCCCGAGGCGGTTTGCCGATGGTGGCCGGCATGGCTGGTGCTGGAACAGCCCAATCTGGCGCCGGCCTTGGCGCTGGCGCGGCCAGGGATGGACGATGCCGCCGAACGCGCCGCGCGATGCGCCCTGGCCTTGCTGCGGCTCGAAGGCCTGGGCCGCAGCCCCGAGTTGCTGTCCGAGCGCCGCCGGCTGCAGAGCCTGCATGCCGGCCTGTTTGCCGCCTACTTGCGACGACGCTGACCCGGCCCTCGTTTGCCGGCCCGCGCGTTGGGCATGGGTGACGCCATCATCACGCTCGCCACGAAGTCGTCGAAGCTGCCGCCAAAGGCGTCGACCAGAGCGTCGTCTTCGCCCTCGGTCTGCGCCTGCCACTCGCGCACC
>Ga0315902_10009957_pt1 | contig 12621 bp, 6 predicted proteins | sample LakEriMetagenome_9_FD_203523 | JGI IMG/M metagenome (GOLD analysis project Ga0315902, IMG submission 203523) | Freshwater fungal communities from buoy surface, Lake Erie, Ohio, United States - Buoy 12 MA117 | ecosystem: Environmental > Aquatic > Freshwater > Lake > Lake biofilm | place: USA... | reverse complement strand
AGAACACGATTTTGTCGGAGAACGGACAGCCGACCGGAAAGGTGTCGCCGACCACTGCCCACTGTGGTTCCCCAAACAGGCAGAGAATCTTGCCCAAGTCATGAATCAGGCCAGTCAGGATAAACCACCGGGGATGGCCGTCCCGCCGGATGGCCTCGGCCGTCTGCACCAGGTGTTCAATCTGACTGAAATCGGCATCCGGATCACTGTCGTCGACCAGCGTATTGAGAAACTCCATGGCTTCCCAGATCCCCATCTCAAGACGTCGGGGCGGGAGATACTGCTGCTTCTTCTGCAGCACGAAGTCCAGGGTCTGATGGTGATGATTGAGTCGGTAGAAATCCCGTACAGTTTCCCGGGCGGGGGCCGCGTAATTGCGGAATTCCTCCCGGGGGCGATGGCTGGCTTCCAGCACAGTGGCGGAATCGATCGGCGCGGCCAGAGGGAGGCTGACCGTCGTCGGTGCAGTCTTCTGTCCGGAAGGATATCGGGCGTGCAGAGACTGTTCCCAGTCATCGATGTGGGCCAGAGGCCGGTTCTCGTTCATCGTGCTTCCGGGGGAAGGTGCGGTTCAGGCATTGGCCAGCTGTTCCAGCACCGACTCGTCGACAAAAATCGGGAGGGCCGGCTTCGCATGGACCGCCAGGGCAATCGCATCACTGGGACGGGCATCCACCTCGATCAATTCACCCTCTTTGCGAATTCGCAGTGAGGCGTAGTAGGTATGGTCCTCGAGATTGTTGATGACCACATCCTCCAGCGTTCCACCGAGGGCGTCGATCACATTGCACAGCAGGTCATGCGTCAGCGGACGGGGCGATTCCTCCCCCTTCACATGGCGGTTGATGCTGGTGGCCTCGAAAATTCCAATGACAATTGGAAAGGCCCGGGGGCCCTCGCATTCGCGCAACCAGACAATATGCTGATCCAACAGCTCGCTGATAATGATCCGCGAGAGTTCCATCTGCACCAGCACGATTCACGCTCTCCTCGAATGCGTTTCTCGGCAAAGTGCCCCGCACCACACAGGTCCGGGAATCAGCGACTCCGCCACGCTCTCTCAAGATTATACGGAATGGCAAAAACCACCAACAAGCCGAAGCCCAGCGATGGACGACTGCATTTCGGAATCCATCGGCCTCAGGCCAGGATCTGGCGGATCACCTCGCCGTGATCCAGATCGAGCCGTTTTCTGCCAGGAAGTTCCAGTCTTCGGGAATCAAGCCCCAGCAAATGCATGATGGTGGCGTGGATGTCGGTCACGTAATGCCGGTCTTCAACGGCATGAAAACCGATCTCGTCCGTGGCGCCATGGACCATGCCCCCCCGAATTCCTGACCCAGCCATCCAGACACTGAATCCGAAGATGTGGTGGTCGCGACCATCGGTCCCCTGAGATCCAGGAGTCCGGCCGAATTCACTGGCAAACAGGACCAGAGTGTCATCAAGCAGCCCCCGGCGGCGCAGATCCTCCAGCAATCCGGCCACCGGTTGATCGACGGCGAGGGCGTTGCGTTCGTGATTTCCCTTGAGGCCACCATGGGCGTCCCAACTTCCCGCCCCGCCCGCGCCATGTTGCACCTGCACGAACCGTACGCCGCGCTCAATCAGACGCCGAGTCGCGAGCAACTGCATGCCAAAATCCCGGCAGTGGGGCCTGTCGAGTCCGTAAAGAGCCTGGGTCTCGGCTGTTTCGGTGGAAAAATCGACCGCTTCCGGGACCGACCTTTGCATCCGGAAGGCCAATTCGTAGGAGGCGACCCGAGCGGCGATGGCCGCGTCTTCGGGAGCGCGTCGGGCGCGCCCGGAATTCAGCTGCTGTAGAAGATCGACCGCCGATTTGCGGGCTCGGGACGACAATTCACGTTCCGGACGGGAGAAGTCAAGGGGATTGGCCGGATCGACTCTCAGGGGAGTCGCGTCATGCGCCGGGCCGAGGTAGTGTCCGTCCTTCTTGTTCCAGTATTCCCGGGCCCCCAGGGAAATGTATTGCGGCAGGTCTTCGTTCAGAGATCCCAATCCATAATGCACCCAGGCCCCCAAATTGGGAAAGTCGCCGTCGTTCTGGTGTCGTCCCGAGTGGAACTGGGTCTGGGCGCCATGATTGCTGTCTGTCGTCCACATGGAACGGATGACGGCCAGTTGGTCCACCTGCCCTCCAATGTGGGGAAACCAGTCACTGACTTCAATGCCGCTATCACCCCGCTTCTGGAAGCCCACCTGCAGGGGATACAGGGTGTTGCGCTGATTGCCATTTCCATCCGGAACCACCAGTCGTTCAATCGCCAGCCGTTTGGGATTCTGGACGTCGGCGTAGGGGGTTTCCGCGATGGTCTTGCCGGCGTATTGATTGAGCGCTGGTTTGGGATCAAAACTCTCCATGTGGCTCATTCCGCCATTCATGAAGAGCCAGATCACGCTCTTGGCTCTCGGGGGAGAATGCGGCTTTCCCGTGGGAGGCGTCCATTCGCTATCACGCCCCCAACCATCACGGCAAAGCAGGGAACAGAGGGCGATTCCCGCCAGGCCGCCACACCAGTCACGACGGGTCGAAAGAAGGTTGGCCAGCGACATCGTCAAGGGTCTCACAGGGTGGAAGGGGACGGGAGGAGACCATAAATCGGGCATCCCGCTCGTTGGCTGCTTTGCGGGGGGGGCCTCCGGACTCAGGGTGAACTCTCATTGAATGGTCACAAAATCGGTATGGTTCAGCAGCACCCAGACCAGATTGGCATCGGCCCCCCCGGGGACACCAGCAAACTCAGGCCATTCTCTCCAGTCACGCAGTGCCTTCACGCATAAGCCAAGTTCCGTGGGGTGTGGATCTGTCCCGAGGATGACCCGAAAAGCGCGTGTGACAAAGGTCTCGTCATCCTTCGCCAGTGGATCGCTCCCCGGTTCCGGGTGACGCAGACGCTTCGCGATGGGAATCGTGGCATCAAGCACCAGGCCGCTGTTCGACAGGGCCAGAGCCTGCTGTGGGACGACACTTTGCTCGCGTCGATAGCACTCCTTGACCAGCGCCTCGTCGAAGGTGGTGAGGAACAGGTTCCGCTCATTGTTCGAATGGAAGAAATACAGGCTGCGGCGGCGAGATGTTCCCTGTTCGGCGGCAGGTACGGGGGGACCTCCCGAACGGAACTCCAGGTCACCGGCCAGCGAGAGGAGGGCATCTCTCACCACCTGTGATTCGAGACGCACCCCCGGCCGTCGCCACAGCCACCGATTGTCGGGATCGCGGGCCAGGTTGTGCTCGCTATTGTCCAAGGACGACTGCAGGCGATAGGTTTGAGACAACACGATCCGACGGTGCAGGTGCTTGAGGCTCCAACCGTGGGACATGAAATCCGCCGCAAGCCAATCGAGCAGGTCCCGCTGGACCGGCGGGGCGTTCTTGAGCCCCAGATCAAATACGCTCGCCACCAGCGGCTCTCCGATGTGCCTCGACCAGACCTGATTGACCAGCACTCGGGCTGTCAGGGGATTACCCGGATCGGTCACCCATTCCGCCAGGGCGGTCCGTCGCCCGGTGCTCTGGCTGGGGAAGGAGACGGTGGGATCATCCTGGGTGGAACTGAAGAATCGGGTGGGAGTCCAGGCCGCACCCGCGAGGGGAGTGAACTGTATGCCGGGAGCCGCCAATTGCTCGCGAGCTTTGTCCAGCGCCGCCCGAGCCTCGTTGAGGTTCTTCTCGGATCCCTCACGTTTGTCTTTGGGGGAACGGCGCAGCTGTAGCTCCCGTTCAGCAACGGCCAGCTCCGCCTGACAAACGCGGGCCTCGCGTTCCGCCCGGGAGGCCGACTGCGCGATTTCCGGAGACTCACCAGAGTTCGCGGGAGCCCGCTGGGCGGCCGCCCGCCGCTCGAGGCTCAGAACCTCGGCTTCGGCGAGTGAAACCGCCAGCTCCGCGATCTGCTCTTCAAATTGAGCGGACGTCACCGCCTCCGCGGGGCTCTCATAGGGCGTGCCCGGTTCTGCCAAGGGCTGCTGCGGCGGCAGGGGAGAGAGTGTCACTTCGTGCAGCGTGGCGAGGCAGTCGAATGTGATGATCTGGAAGGCGCCCTCACGACGTTCCATGGGTGCCCGATAGGCGACCGCGAGCTCGCCGTCGAGAAAGGCGTTGATCAATCGGTCCCGGACCACCACTTTGAAGACATGCGCCTTGTCAGGATCGACGGGCCGTTGCGAGGCTCCTTCCGCCGGAAACTGCCAGGCTCCCCCCTGGTGCCACGCGACCTGCACCTTGGGCCCCTGGGCATAGGCACTCGCATAGACGTTGTACTCACTGTCCTGAGCCCTCTCCGGTTGGGTTGGATCGGGGTTCGAGACATCAAACGAGAATCCAATGCTGCGCCACTGGCTGCCCCCGTGGATAGTGAATTTCAGGATGGCCTCGAAGTCGCGGGGAGCCTTCGGCAACAGTCTCAGCGCGGCCCGCTGGGCCCCGTCTTTCGACTGACGCAATCCCTGTTCGGTCAACTTCCAGTCTCCCCCGAACAGTTTCCAGCTCTCTCCGAGCGGGGCTTCGAAATGTTCGCGAATCTGCGGGGCCATCGACGTGTCTTTTTTGTCGGCCGGCCCAGCCGGGGGTTGCGTCAGACTGGCTGCCAATCGTTCTTCGGCCATGGCCCGCGATTTTCTGGAGGATTCCCGCCGGAGTTTCGATTTGGCGACCTGCTCGCGGGCCGTTTGCAGCAGGCCCTCGGCCACCCAGGGACGCAATCCGGGGTCGAATGCTTCCCGGGGCAGATCTACTGTCTGGATCTGCAGATCGCGGAACTGCAGAAATCCCGGCACTCCCGGGGTCAAGGCCTGGTTTTTGTCGGGAGCGTTTTCGTTTCCTCTCACAAACAGGTAGGTCGGCAGATCGGGCAGACCATCAAACACCCGGGGCAGTCCATTCCGGTTCAAGTCCGTTTCCCCGGGCAGCATGTCGAGCCGGACATGATACGGCTCAAAGAAGGCCCGCATACGATAGTAATCTGCCTGTGAAATCGGATCGTACTTGTGGTCGTGGCATTTCGAGCAATTCATGGTCAGCCCCAGGAAAGCCTTGCCGACATGTTCCACCACCTCGTCCATCCACTGGTTGCGATTGAAGAGGAAGTAATTGCGGGCCAGGAAACCAGTGGCCCGCAGTCGACCCAAGTCGGTCGGATACCGCTCGTCCGCGGAGAGCATCAGTTGGATCATCTCGTCATAGGGGAGGTCCCCATTGACGGATTCGATGATCCAGTCCCGCCAATGCCAGATGTGTTTCTGGCTGTTGCGCAACTGATCACCCAGCCCCCACCAATCGCTGTAGCGCCAGACATCCATGAAATGCCGTCCCCAGCGTTCGCCGTGACGAGGATCGGCCAGCAGCCGCTCGACCGTGCGCTCATACCACGAGTCATCGTCTGCCCGCAGTAATTCGTTGATTTCCTCGAGTGTGGGGGGCAATCCAATCAGGTCGAGGGAGATTCTGCGGAGCAGCAGCAGGCGGTCTGCCGGAGCCTGCGGGACGAGTCCATTCCGCCGATGTCCGCCCGACACAAATGTATCGACTGGGGACAACACCCAATCCTGTGCTGTCACCCCGGGAAGACTGGGAGCGGCCACTTTCCGGAAGGCCCAATGGTCACGAGGATCCAGCTCAGGTTGATCTTGCTCAGGTCGGGGAGCCCCCATCTCAATCCAGCGGCGGATCAGCAAAATTTGATCTGCCGTCAAAGGTTCCCCCTCGGGGGGCATGCGAACCGTCAGATCCTCCGCTGTAATGCGCGTCAGCACCTCACTGTCGGTCGCGCTACCGGCTTTGACGGCAGCGCCAGAGTCGCCCCCCCGAATCAGATACCCCGCAGTATCCAGCCGCAAACCGCCCGATTGTTTGAGCGGACCATGGCAGGCCACGCAGCGGGACTTGAGGACCGGGCGAATCTGACTGGCAAAATCCACAGACGTCTGTGACTCATCAGCCAGAACAGCGGACAGCCCAGTCAGCAACCACAAACTGGTGAGCAAACCGGTCACCACCGGTTTTCCCAATCGCCTGCACCGTGGCCACACCATCGAATGGTCCTCAATTCGAATCAGCGCGAACGCGAGACAGCCAGCTCAACTGCCTGTCAAATGCCGCTGGATCAAAGACCGTTTATACCAATCGTCGCAAAAGCAGATCAACTCCCCAGTTGTGTGTTCTGGGAGAGGTCGGCTGCAGCCCACACACGGTTTTGGAGCACCTCACAATCCCAGAACTCCAGGAAGAGTTGGAGTTGGCCGCGATTTATTTTCCCTGATTCTTCATGACACAAGTCTGCCTCGTCCAAATCCCGATGACAAGCCTATCGCAGCGCGGAACGGAGGGAAGTTTCCACTGTGGGATCCCGGAACTGATAGCCCGCAGCCAACAATCGATCGGGAACGACGCGGGCACTGCTCAACAGCAGTGCGTCGGCCATTTCGCCGAATGCCAATCGGGCGGCGAATCCTGGCACGGGAAAAATCGTGGGGCGGTGCAACACCCTGCCCAGCGACTTGGTGTAATCGTAGTTCGTGACCGGTTGCGGGCAAACCACATTGATCGGGCCCTCAACGGCAGGATTCCCCAAGACAAATTCAATGACGCCCACCGCGTCATTCAAAGAAACGCAGCTCATATACTGTTTGCCGTTGCCGAGGATCCCGCCAGCCCCCATTTGAAAAGGTAGCAGCATCTGCTTCAGAGCTCCCCCCTGACGGCTGAGAACCACGCCAAACCTGAGATTGACAACCCGGGTGCCGACCCGCTTGAGAGGATCACAGGCAATTTCCCAATCCCGGCAGACATCAGCCAGAAAACCTGTGCCGGGAGTACTGGATTCCGATAGAACTTCGTCACCCCGATCACCATAAAAACCAATGGCGGAAGCACAGGCGAAAACCTTTGGAGGAGTGCGAAGCTTCGCCAAAGTTTCGGCCAGCAATCGGGTGCCAATGCTCCGACTGTCACGGATTCGGGCTTTGCGTTCGGCATTCCACCGCCCGGAAGCGATGCTTTCTCCCGCGAGGTGCACGACAGCGTCGATCCCCTCGAGGCCCGCTGCGTCGATCTGCCCCCGGGAGGGATCCCAGGAGATCAGTTCTTTCGAAGGATTCGCCGATCGGGAGCGCACCAGTCGCACAACATCATGCCCGGCGGCCGCCAGAGAGGGAATCAGTGCCGATCCAACCAGTCCTGAAGAACCGCTCACCAAAATCCGCATGCTCTTCTCCCGCAAAAAGACCGGCCGTGCTTCGGAAAGTGCTCGAGGCCATCATCATTCCAGTCACGCCGAATTATAGGTGTCCGGGCAACACGACTGGATCGGGGAGACTCTGGTGCTGACCGCCTGGGGCGAGTGTGCCCCAGGAAAGTCGACAGCCGTCCGTCAAGCACGTGGCACAGGCTTCAGGGGAAAGATCTCGACATCCACTCCCGGACTGCCGGCGAGGTGGTCGGGAGGGCGGGAAACCGACAGCCCGTGAGAACCGAGGAGTGTGTCCTCGCACTGCAGAAGTTCGATCTGATGCACCGGGTAGGGAGAGTGATGGACCTGACCGCAGAAGAGCTCCCGCCGCCTTCCCTGCGTGTAGAGCAGGTAACGCTCGACCAGAAAATGCTCGAGAGTACCCGGGATCGCCTGACCGGCAGGCCGGTCCCGATCCGGATCACCGGCTCCCAGCAGGGGACCGAAGCGAGCCGTCACCCGGCATCCCACATCACGTGGGCCTGGCCAAAGCCGGCGGCATTCATACTTGTGAAGCCTCCCCTCGATCGAGAGATCCATCACCGATCGGAAGTAGGGAAGATGCCAGCCCAGTCTGGCTGCCAGGACCGCGATCGAATTGGACGCCTCCAGCGAAAGGAACCAGACGCCGGGATTCCTGCCGCGATGATGCACGTAGGTCCGGACATTGGTTTCACAGAAATGACTCAGACCGGGCACCGCACAGAACCAGCGCGGCCGGACATTCGCCATGAAAAACGGCACCAGTCCGACCCAGGCATCTCCATCAAACGTGTCGAGAGACAGCCCGGGGGGCAACAGGGGGGCGATCAGTTCGGGGGGAAACCGCCAATGGAGAAACGTCAAATCCCGCCAGGTATGATAACCCCCCGCAGGTCCCGCGGGCCGTCTCGTGGGGGAAATCCGATCGATGTCCACGGGAGGAGTCATCATCGAAATCCTATCGAGTGAGTGGACGGCCGGGTCAACCGGAAAGCGGGGTTTTCACAGCGGTGCAGGCCTGGCCAGGTCATTCCGGCAGCGGTTGTCCCTTGGTCTCTGGTGCGAAGGGAAGAACCGCAAGGCCCAGCAGAAAGACAGAGCACATGGTTACTCCCGCCCAACGCATCGGTTCGGGCTTGTCGCCAAAAGCAACGGTCAAATAGCCCAGCAGCGAAGGGCCAATGGCTGCGACAAACCGACCGACGTTGTAGCAAAACGAAGTCCCGGTGCTTCGCAGCCGAGTCGGGAACAGTTCCGGGAAGTAGATCGCATAACCGCCGAACAGGGCCAGTTGGCAGAATCCCATCAGGGGAATCATCCAGAAAATCTGGGTGAAACTGTCGAGATACGCGAACACGGCCGCCGTCGAGAACATGGCCGCCAGAAAGGCCATTGCGAAGGCCGGTTTGCGCCCCAGCCAATGGGTCAGGTAACTGAAGCCATAGATTCCGAAAAACGCCCCCAGGTTGAGGAACATCGAAGTGATCCCGGCCCAGCGAGTGAGGCTGCCGGCATTCGCCTTCCCGATGGCTCCCGTGAGGGTTTTACTCGGCAGGGTTGGGGCCTGTTCGCGATCGAAAATGGGCTGCAGTCTGTCCTTCAGCGAGGCTGGAAGCGCTGACAGGCTAACCATCTCGGGATTGTTCTCATCCCCCAGCAAACGAATGAATTCGCCGGCGTAGCCCCCGCCATTTGGCGCATTCAAACGAACCAGGCCATTCGCGAAATCGCGGATTGGCGCTTCCTGTTGATTGATCGAGTCGAGCACTCGCTTGACGTTGGACTGCCAGGCTGTTGGAACGTCGGTGATCGAAATCCGCTGATCGCCATTGCTGTCGAGCAAAGCCACATCGGCGGCGGCTAATCGTTTGTTTAGAACAAGGCGGATCAGGTCGACACTGAAGAAACCAATTCCCCACAGGCCAACCACACCGGCAAACGCCATCAGCATCCCGACAATTGCCCGGCGGCGCCAGCGCGGGTCTCCAAACAATTCGCCGTAAGAACCCGTTTTCTTGGCCTGAGAGCGATCTGCAGCCGTCTGCTGCCAGCGCTCGGGTTCCTTAAGGCGGCGACGGATCAGGATCGCCAGCAGGGCGGGAAGTGTGCCGATCACAAACATCCATCGCCAGGCACTGCCGACTGCACCGGTCTCCTCCATTCGCCCCAGGACGATGCTGATCAGGGCCGCCGTGATGTTGCCCACAGCGGATAGCGCCTGCAGCAGTCCCAACGCGAACGGGCGGGCCCGATCGGGCATGACTTCCGCCACGAGGCTCACCCCCACGGCGAATTCGCCACCCACACCCAGCCCGGTGATGAATCGATAGAAGGCAAAATCCCAGAACCCCTTCGACAGGGCACTGAGGCCGGTGCACAGGGAATAGATCAGGATGGTCAGGAGCATGGTTTTGGCCCGACCGATCCGATCACCGAGCACCCCAAACGCCAGGCCGCCAGTCGCCCAGCCGATGAGGAAGATCGAGGTGGCATACCCACCATAGAGTGCAATGGTTTTGTCATCCGCCGGTGAGCCGTCGGCATTGGTCACCAGAGCCTTCATGGCAGGCACCCGCGCCAGATTGAAGAGCTGCTGGTCCATCGTGTCGAACAGCCAACCCAGGGCAGCTACGACCAGCACGAACCAGTGGTAGCGATTCAGCTCGCGATGCCAGGGGCCCGACCGGCCGGGTTGGGGTTGGGAGTCGGAAGGAGCGAGTTCCTCGAATCCATGCATGCGACTGGACCTGCGGGCGGGGGAAGCTGGGTGGGGTAGGTCGGTTAGTACAGTCGATGACCCTGCGAAAAACAAGCAGGACTCGTCCGTCGTTCCCCATTTCGGGTCGACTGCCTCGGCAGATACCTCGCCGGGGGTTCGCGTGGTATACTCACTTTTCTTCTGCGAGAGTGGCGGAATTGGCATACGCGCCAGACTTAGGATCTGGTCCCGCAAGGGTTGAGGGTTCAAGTCCCTCCTCTCGCACTGGCTGAAGGCAGGTGGTTTTCGACGCCAGTCGCGGTTTCCCGGGCGCTCGCTCGGGCTCCGTTCAGACAGTCTGACGCCACATCGGTCGATTGAAGCCCCCATCCCTTCCAGATTTTGCGAGAATTCGCGTCGGAGGTGGCTCCATCGCGACGTTCTCGCCGTATTGCAGCCGGCGTCAGCCGCAACGGGAGCAGCGCGATTCCCCCAGTGGCTGTTGGCTTGATGGTGGCTTTTCGGTCTGACTTTGGAGTCTGTGCTCTCTCTTCTCTCCTGTGACGGGTTTCTCCATGAGACATCGCTGTGTCGCTGCGGTCCACTGGTCTGTGCTGGCCTTGGTCCTGGGTTGCGGATGGCATTCGGGATTGGTAGCCCAGGAAGTGCCTCTCGTGGCTCCCGGGGAAGCGCTTTCTCCCCAGGAACAGCAGAAACTTTTCCGGTTGCCTCCCGGTTTCGAGATCCAGCTCATCGCCAGTGAGCCCGAGATCCAAAAGCCAATGAACATGGCGTTTGACGCCGCAGGTCGGCTGTATGTGACCCAGTCGATTGAGTATCCGTTTCCGGCTCAGGAGGGAACCCCCCGCGACACCATTCGGGTGTTGACCGACACCAACAACGATGGGGTCCCGGACGCAGTCTCGAGGTTTGCTGAGGGGCTAAACATTCCGATTGGCGTGTTGCCGCTGACTGGCTCGCGCGTGCTCGCCTACAGCATCCCCCGCATCGAATTGTTTGAAGACACCAACCTCGACGGGAAGTCCGACGAGCGGCGTCCTTTCTTCGGGACCTTTGGGTTCGATGACACGCACGGCATGGCCAGCTCGTTCAACTGGTGGCTGGACGGTTGGGTCTACGCCTGCCACGGATTTCGCAACAACTCGAATGTGGCGGGGAGTGATTCTGAGAAGATCACCATGAATTCGGGAAACACCTATCGGTTTCGTCCGGATGGGTCTCACATCGAATATTACACCCATGGGCAGGTCAATCCGTTCGGTATGGCGTTCGACCCGTTGGGCAACGTCTACACCGCCGATTGCCATTCCCGTCCGATTTACATGCTGCTCCGTGGTGCCTACTACCCCAGTTTCGGCAAGCCCCACGATGGCCTGGGGTATGGCCCCGAGATGATCAAACACAGCCACGGCTCAACGGGAATTTGCGGCCTGGTCTTTTACGACGCTGCTCAGTTTCCTGAAGCCTATCGGAACACAGTCTTCATCGGCAATCCCGTCACGGGTCGGATCAATCACGATCAGCTGAAGGCGACGGGCTCGTCCTACGAAGCGGTGGAGCAGCCCGACTTCCTGTCGTGTGATGATCAGTGGTTCCGCCCGGTCGATATCAAGCTGGCCCCGGATGGGTCGATCTATGTTGCCGACTTTTATAACTGCATCATCGGACACTACGAGGTCGATCTATACCACCCTCGTCGCGATCGCTCGAAGGGAAGAATCTGGCGAATTGTGTACACAGGGGAGAAGTCACGGACTCCCAAGCCCCAGGCCAATCTCTCGCAGGTCGACGCGAAAGGTCTCTTGTCGGCCCTGGGAAGCGACAACATCGTGACCCGCACGCTGGCAACTCATCAGGCAGTCGACAGGCTTGATGCCGCGGATCTCGATCAGCTGCGATTGGCGCTGCCAACCGTCAATCCGAATGCCCGAGCGCACCTTCTCTGGGTGCTCGGTCGGCGGGGGGAACTCAAATTGCCCCTCATCGAGCGTCTGTCGCACGACCCGGATCGCATGGTGCGGGTGCACCTCGCGAAGGCGATCGCCTCTCTGGAATGGGATCAGAACGCCGACAAGCTGCGAGCGACGCTGGTCCGGTTTCTGGAGGACAATGACCCGTTTGTTCAGCGGGCAGCTGCCGATGGACTGGGACAGCATCCCGATGAAGTCAACATCGCCCCGTTGTTGCGTCTGTGGGAAAGCAGCGATCCGGCCGACACCCATCTGGTGCACACGGTGCGCATCGCGCTCCGCGACAGTCTGCAATCGCAAGCCTCCCTCGAGACCCTGACGGAGCGAGTGTCTCGCGATGAGGCGACCTGGCGGAAGCTGGCTGATGTGGCGGTGGGAGTTCCCACCGCCGCTGGGGGAGACTTCCTCGCAAGGTTCCTCGCGGGCTCTGCCGCCCAGCCGGGACGGGCGGCGGAATTCCTGGCCCATGTGGCCCGGAATCTTCCCGCGGACCGTTTGCCGAACCTCTATCAGACCGCTCTGGCGTGGAAAGATCGCCTCGACGACGGGCAGCAAGTGGCGGCCCTGCGGGGGGTGCAGCAGGGTCTGCAGTCGCGGCAGATTCCGTTGCCGGAATCGCTGTCCGAATGGAGTACCGACCTCGCGAAACGCCTGTTGTCTGACGCGAATGACGATCGGTTGCGTGTGGCTGCCGATCTGGCAC
>Ga0315902_10009954_pt1 | contig 12622 bp, 13 predicted proteins | sample LakEriMetagenome_9_FD_203523 | JGI IMG/M metagenome (GOLD analysis project Ga0315902, IMG submission 203523) | Freshwater fungal communities from buoy surface, Lake Erie, Ohio, United States - Buoy 12 MA117 | ecosystem: Environmental > Aquatic > Freshwater > Lake > Lake biofilm | place: USA... | reverse complement strand
GTGACGCCCGTGGTATCCGGCAGGCCATGCACCACCATGCCGAGTGAATCGCCCACCAGCAGCAGATCGATGCCCGCTTCGTCGAGCATGCGCGCGGTGGGGTAATCGTAAGCGGTGAGCACCGCGAGGGGCGGGCCATGTTGCTTGCGCGCGGGCAGTTCAGACAAGGAGGTGAGCATTTCCAGAAGACAGGAGGGCATGGTGTCGGGCGCATGCCTCGTGGCAACGAAAATGGCTGAGTGGAAATGAACTTCGCGGCGGAACGCGGGAAGTTGAGGGTTGAACACGCGTTAGGCGTGGGGAATGGCGAGGCTGCGCACGTCTCGCCGCTTTTTTGTCCCTTTCACCGCCTCATGACCGCCTATCTCATCGCTGAATCCGGCCACGGAGTGCCGTTGACCGCCGATGCCATCGTGGTGGGCAGCGATCCGACGGTGCAGGTGCCGATGCGGCCGGAGACGCGGCTCGCCCCGCGACACTTTGAGCTGCGCCCCGCGTTTCATGGCGGGCATGAGGTCGTTTCGCTCGCGGATGGCGATCCGGTGCAGGTGAATGGCACGCCGGTGCATCGTGGTTTTTTGCGCGATGGCGATCTGCTCACCGCTGGGCGCACGATTTTGCAATACCGGCTCATCGCGGGCGAGCCTGCGCTACCGCAGATGCCGCGTTCTTCGGCTTCACGGGTGCCTCACGTGCCGCATGTGCCCCACGCGCCGGAGGAAACCTCCGCGGGTGAGCGTCTGGCCGCTGCGGATGAGGTGGAGAATGTGTCGCGCAAACGGCGGATGGAGGAGTTGATGCACGACAGCCAAGTGCGCACGCTCCAGCATCTGCAATCGCTCCGCGGTGAGCAGCGGCTGTTTTTGGGCCTCGGCGGCGTCTTGATAGCGATCGCGGTCGGGGCAGCGTTGTGGTGTCAGGCGGCGTGGTGGACCTGGTATGTCCAAATCGCCGCCGCTCTGCCGATCGGGCTGCTCGCGGGCTGGATCGTGCGAAAAACGGGCAGGGGAGTGACGCTGCTTTATCGTGCCTTTGGCGCGCTGGCCGGATTCGGCGCGGTTTTCACCGGATTCGCCGCGCATGCGTCGCTTCAATTTGGCTGGCAGACCGATGTGTGGATCGCGGAATGGCGCGAGCGCCTTCCCTCGCTCGCGGTTCTGTCGATGATCGCCGCAGCAGTCGCGGGCTGGCGCAGCGCGCTGCGCACCCTCACCGATGACGAAGCCTCCGCGCTGCATGCGGCTGCGGAGGCGCAGCGGCAGGTGTGACGAGTCACTTCGCCGGTGCTGGCGCGGTCGCGGGAGCGATGGCTGGTGCGGCGGCTCCGAGGCCGAAGAGTGGCATCGATTTGTTCACGGACTGATACACGCCCCAGCCCAGCGGCACGGCGACCCAGATCCAGGCGATGAAAAGACGAAGAGGTGACATGGCGGACAGGATTTAGTTTTTCACGTGATACTTCGCGTCCACCGGACGCACGAGAAGGTTCGCGATGAGGCCGACGACGAGAAGGCCCACCATGATGTAGAAGATGGAGTTGTAGGCCTGCGCGGCGGGCAGAGTCTTTTTGTTCTCCACTGAGAGACGGTCCACGAGTGTCGGGCCGATGATCGCGGCGAGCGACCACGCGGTGATCAGCCGCCCGTGGATCGCGCCGACTTGATAACTGCCGAACAAATCGCGCAGATACGCCGGGATCGTCGCGAAACCGCCGCCGTACATCGTCAGGATGAGCCCGGTCACGATCACAAACAGCGTCACATTTCCCTGACCCTGCGTCCACGGCACGCTGAGGTAAAGCGCCGCGCCGAGGATGAAATACACGCAGTAGGTGACCTTCCGCCCGAGGAAATCGGAGCAGGATGACCAGAAAAAGCGGCCGCCGAGATTGCAGAGTGACAGCAGGCCGACATAGCCCGCGCCTGCCGCTGCGCTCACGCCAAACATGTCCTGAATCATCGGCGAGGCCTGGCCGAGGATGCCGATGCCCGCGCTCACATTCATGCACAGCACCACCCACAGCAGCCAGAACTGCGGCGTGCGCCACGCCACATCCACCGCCACGTTCGCATTCGTCACCAGCGGCTTCACGTGCTCCTTCGGCTCCCATCCGGCCGGTTTCCAGCCCTCGGCCGGCACGCGCACGATCCACGCACCAAACAGCATCGAGATCGCATACAGCCCCGCCATCACGAGCAGTGCTTCTTGAGCGCCCACAGAGGTCGCGGAGGCAAATCGACGCATCAATTCCTCTGCCAGCGGTCCGCCGATCAGTGCCCCGCCACCGAACCCCATGATCGCCATGCCCGTGGCCATTCCGGGGCGGTCGGGGAACCATTTCATGAGCGTGGACACCGGCGCGATATAGCCCAGACCGAGCCCGACACCACCGATCAGGCCATAGCCCGCGTAAAGCAGCCAGAGCTGGTGCCACTTCACCGCGCAGGAGGCCAGTACGAGGCCGCTGCAAAAGCACAGCAGGCTCGCCAGCATCGTTTTGCGCGGTCCGCTGCGCTCCACCCATTTTCCGAAGACCGCCGCCGAGATGCCGAGCAGCGCCAGCGCGATGCTGTAGGCCACGCCCACGTCCGCCTGGCTCCAGTCTCCCGCCGCCGGGGCCGTGACGCCGAGCGCCTGCGCGAGCGGCTTTTTAAAGACGCTGAAGCCATACACCTGGCCGATGCACATGTGCACCGCGATCGCGGCAGGTGGAACGAGCCAGCGATTGAATCCTGGCGGGGCGATGGTGGCTTCGCGAGAGAGAACGGACATGGTTGGGAAAGGAAAGTAGTCGTTTTAGAACGCCGCCCGCTCCTCTGGCAATCACGAAAGCATAACCGGGCTGAATTCGATCGATGTCAGGGCTCAACCACCAAGGGCACTGAGTTTCACAGAGGCTCGGAATGCAAACGCTGTTCCCCTCTGTGAACTCGGTGGTGAATCTCTCGGATCTGACACCGCCCCGTTCTCCTTATGCCCCCACCACGATTTTGGACGCAGGCGACCATTCGCCGAAGGGTTTGCCTTCCCAGAAACGCATCCGGTAGTGGCGATACTCCGGCTGCTGCGGCTGTAGGAGCGGACGCGCATCGCGAAAGGTGCTGCAATCCTCGCCGCTCCTCCAATCGCCGCAATCCGCCAAATCTCATTCACCCGCCCGCATCAGGCGCTGCCACTCCGGCACAAACCGGCCCCCAGTTGGGCGAAGCATTCATGAGACGTGATTGTAGCAACCCGCTGCGCTTTTGGGAAGAGCGTTGTTTGAGCAGAGTTCTGCCCGCCATCGAGCTGAGGTCTAGCTTTGGCGGGCGTCCACTCTTCAGCCAACGGTTTGGACAACTTTCCCGTTCGCATCGCGAATCTGATTTTGCACGACGTGAATGGTCAAGCCTCCAATGCTGGCGAACGTGTAGTCACCTTTTTCACCTCGAAGCACCGCCAGCAGCTCCTTGAGACTGTTTTCCGAGAGCGCGATCTGGAGTTGTTTCTCCTCGCACCTGATTTCGTTCGCATCGGATGACTCAAACTTCGCCGAACAATCTTTGCCGAGAACCGCAAAGGAACGGCCAAATCCAAGCCGGAGAGGTAGCAAGGTGAGCAGTTTGCGGACCTGTAGCACCCCCAGCGTCATTTCATGCCTCTGCTTCCCCCAAAAAGACTTGTCTGAGCTCCATGAAATCTGGTCCGTGTAGATCGAGTCCGTGTTGGAGCCATCTTTGGCAGTTCCTTGTCGTAGCGCTGCCGCAATCTGGTCGATTAGGGTGAGGCAACTCCTGTCCACATCTGTCACAAACAAGGGTAAACGACTGCGAAGGACTTCAAGCACCTCCATGGCCTTCCACGACTGGACAGCCATTTCCTCAGCTTCAGTAATCCCGACCACCTGAAGAAAATCCATCGAGCCGTGCTGAGTTTGAATCCCCGGCAACTCGGGGTCGGGAATAAAGCAGATTGCACGGATCAGCGTGTCAGATTCCAGGCAGATCGGGCCGTTCAGATTCATGTGGTGGCCTTCGCTGAACACATTGCCGGTGTTGAACACGTAGCGGGCGAGGTTTTGGAGAAAGTTCAAAGCCCACGTGGGCGGCTCTGTCTCACTAGGCTTCTGTGCCAGCCGGAAGGTGAGCTCAAATCCCCAGCCGCTCACCGCCGGATTGTCGCTCTCCTTCTCATAAAGCTCGGACAGGCCGAAAGTGACGAAGTGCCAATGCGGAGTTGGGGAAACGCGGCTGTAAGCACTAATTCCCTGAAGTGGATCACGACCTCCAAGACGGTAGGACACGATCGTGCCGTAGTGTTTGGGCTTTTGATCCGCGTACAAAGGGGCAAGAGCGCGGTCGATCGCTTCCCAGCCCGGGGCTGAGTGGCTTTGGCTTGTTTCCATGGGACTATTAACCACAAACGCAGCGTCGAACGCAACCAACAAGTGGTTATCCGATGCCAGTAACGACTGCTAAATTCATGAGCTGGTCGTGTTAAAGAATGGCTTTGAAAGCCGCATGCTAAGGGGAGCAGGAGTGGACAGGAAGACGCTTGAACTTTGAACTCTTCGCCCTCTATGTCCGCCCATGAGGCTTTCGGAACAACTGCGGGAATCCCGCTCCAAGCACATGTTGAAGAGCTACGACGCCGCTGTGAAGCAACTGCGCGCTTTCAAGGCTGTGCTACCCATTACCTCGAAGAGATCCGGATCTTCCGGGCCTATGCAGAAGAAAGAGGACTCTGCTGTTTACCAGGCTCCTTCCCCGAGCTGAGCCGCGAACCCGACGACGAGGGAACGAACACATGACGCTGGGCGTGGCGAACAATTACACAAAGTTCACCGCAGAGGGCGCAGAGTTCCGCAGAGGAGCGGAATTCAATCTCTGCGCTCCTCTGCGGACGCTGCGGTGAATCCGAATGGGCTTACACCGCGCGATTCACCGCGCTGAGCACGGCTTTGATGGAGGCGAGTTCGATGTTCGTGTCGGTGCCCGCGCCCCAGATGAGTTTGCCGGTGGCGGTTTTGATCTGGATGAAGGCCAGCGCAGCGGCTTCGGTGCCGCTGGAGAGGCTTTGCTCGCGGTAGGTGGTGACTTCGAAGCTCGGGGCACCGGCATCGGTGATGAGGGCATCGGCGAAGGCGGCGATGGGGCCGTTGCCTTTGCCGGTGACGCCGCGTTCCTTGCCATTCACGACCAAACTGCTGCGGCAGGTGAAGACGCCATCCACACCATCGGCATGGAAGTGGTGGAGCGCGAAGGGCGTGTCGCGCTCGATGTATTCTTTCCAGAACATCTGCTTCAATTCCGCGCCGCTGACCTCGCGACCGAGAGAATCGACGATGTCGTTGGCGATGGGGCCGAACTCACGCTGCATGTCCTTCGGCAGTTCGATGCCGAATTCGCTTTCGAGAAGATACGCGACGCCGCCTTTGCCGCTTTGGGAGTTCACACGGATGACTTCGCGGTATTCGCGGCCGATGTCGGCCGGGTCGATGGTGAGGTAAGGCACATCCCAGATCGTTTTGTGCTGCTCGTAGCCGCTGAGGCCCTTCTTGATGGCATCCTGATGGCTGCCGCTGAAGGCGGTGAAGACGAGTTCGCCGCTGTAGGGGTGACGCGGAGCCACGGTCATGCCGGTGGTGCGCTCATACATGTGGATGAGGCTGCTCATGTCGCTGAAGTCGAGCTGGGGGGCGATGCCGTGCATGTACAAATTCATGGCGACCTGCACGATGTCGAGATTGCCGGTGCGCTCGCCGTTTCCAAACAGCGTGCCTTCGACGCGATCCGCGCCTGCGAGCAATCCCAGCTCCGTGGCGGCGGTGCCGGTGCCGCGATCGTTGTGCGTGTGCAGGCTGATGATGAGGCTCTCGCGGTTTTTGATATTCGTGCAGATCCACTCGATCTGGTCGGCATACACATTCGGCATGCAGACCTCGACGGTGTCCGGCAGGTTGAGGATCATCTTGTGTTGCGGCGTGGGCTGCCACACGTCCATGACGGCCTCGCTGATCTCCTTGGCGAACTCGACCTCCGTGGCGCTGAAGCTCTCCGGCGAGTATTGCAGCGTGACGTGCGTGCCACCGGCGGTGAGGCGGTGCAGGCGATCTTTGATCATCTGCGCGCCTTTGATGGCCACGGCGATGATTTCCTCCTTCGACTTCCCAAACACATACTTCCGCTGCGCAGGCGAAGTGGAGTTGTACATGTGGATGACGACCTTTTTGGCCCCGATGAGGCTTTGGACAGTCTTTTCGATCAAATCCTCGCGGGCCTGCACGAGGCACTGGATCGTCACATCGTCAGGAATGCGCTTTTCCTCGATCAAGCGGCGGTTGAAGGCGAATTCGGTGTTCGAGGCGGAGGGAAAGCCGACCTCGATCTCCTTGAAGCCGCATTTCACCAGCGCATCGAACATGTCGAGCTTCTGGGAGACATTCATCGGCACCGCGAGGGCTTGATTGCCATCGCGCAGATCGACGCTGCACCAGATGGGCGCTTTCGTGATGGTTTGAGAGGGCCAGCGGCGGTTCGGCAACGAGACGGGATCGAAGCGCTGGTATTTAACGGAAGGATTCTTGAACATGAGATGACGGAGGAAACGAAGTGAATGACCCGAAGGGTCGAACTAACCAAAGAAGCCGTGTCGTGACGGCGAGGGATGCATGACGAGGAAACGCGGGCCGCCTACCCTTGCGTAAGTCGCAGGGAGAGGAGAAGCAGAGCCGTGGCTGGCGGGGTCATGGTGGCGCGAATGGTAGGGCGCTCGGCGCGGTCGTCAAGGCTGCGCCGGAGGCGTGGCTTGACGGATGTGCGCTCCGCCGTGACCTTTCCCCCACGCTCCCCATGAACTACCCGCTGAACTTCCGCTTCAAACTGCTCGCTTTGGCCCCGCAAATCTTTGTGGAGGACAGCGGCCGGCAGACGGTCTGCTACGTGAAGCAAAAGCTCTTCAAGCTGAAGGAAAAGGTCAGTGTCTTCCGCAATGACGCGATGAACGACCTGGTGGCCACCATCGAGGCGGACCGCATCATCGACTGGTCGGCAAAATACACCTTCACGGATGCGCAGGGCCGCGTTCTCGGTGCGGTGGGCCGCCAGGGCATGCGTTCGCTTTGGAGCGCGCATTACGATGTCTTCGCGCCGGGTGGCGGTGACGTGGCCTTCTCGATCCGCGAGGAGAATCCGATGGCGAAGGTGGTGGATAGCCTGCTGGGCGATGTGCCGGTCGTGGGCATGCTCACGGGCTATTTTTGCCACCCGAAATACATCGCCTGCCGCGCCGATGGCACGCCGGTGATGCGGATGACGAAGATGCCGTCCTTTTTGGAGCGCAGCTTTCAGCTCGATCTCATCGGCACGGCGGATGAGGGCGAGCAGGCGGCGATCATGATGTCCTTTCTCATGATGGTGCTGCTGGAGCGCGAGCGCGGTTGATTCGTGCTGCGAATCAAGGCTTTGGCAGCCGCTCCAGGGCCTCCGCGGGCAGTTCGAGCGCCTTTTGACGGCTGCTGGTGCCGCGAATGACGCTGATCTGCTTTTTCGTGCAGCCGAGCTCTTCCGCGAGGAAACGCACGAGCTCCGTGTTCGCCTTGCCATCGACGGGCGGGGCTGCGAGGCGGATCAGCAGCACGGCGCGGCCTTTTTCATCGCTGCCCCAGCCGGCAAAGGCGGACTGGCGTGCATTCGGCGTGACGCGGACGGTGAGCTGGGCAGTGGCGGACATGCTCAGGCTCGTAAATGGAAGGTGATGCGCACGAGGCCGGAGATTTCCTCCATCTCGCGCGAGACGGAGCAGTCGAGCAGGCGCTCGATCATCTCGCATTCGAGTTCGTCGATGATCTCGTGGGCCTCATAAATCTCGCGCAGCGGCTGGTGATGCTCGACGAGGGTGACAGCGCCGGTGATTTCATCGCGATGCGCGGCGGAGAGGCAGCCCTCGGCACTGCGCAGGCGGGCGAGCACGCGGGCACGCTCCAGCAGCGGTGCAGAGCGGTCGATGCGCGCGGCAAAGGCCTCCGTTTTGGCCTGAAACCAGGTGTAGAGCAGCTTCGCGGCGGCGGTTTCGCCATACACGCGTTGCGCGGCGGCGAGGAGGTCCAGCGCCATGCGCATGCCGCCGTCGTTGAAGACCGGATCGAGCTTGTGGGTGATGCGGTAGAGCTTTTCCGGCCGCCCGGACTTTTTCGGGCGGCGAAACGTGTCCAGCATGCCTTTTTCCACGAGGTCATCGCAGTGCTGCTTCACGCCCATGTAGCTCATCTTCATCGGCGTGCTGAGCTCTCCCACCGTCATGCCGGTGGATCGCTTCAAAAGATGCAGGATGTCCAGCACGGGCGTGTGGAGCATCTCACGCAGGAGCGGGAGGAGCATGCGGTGACGCATAGACCGTGATCCCGCCGCTGCAAGGGCGCGGGCGCTTTATCAGCCTCCGCAGGCGAAAAAAAGACCGCGTCAGGCACCGGCGGCGGGATGATCCGCGGGCAAAAACGACTCCGTGAGCACGCGGCGGAGTTCGTGCAGGCCTTGGGCCAGTTGCTGGCGTGCGGCGGCGGCCTCCGGCTCCAGCGCGGGATCGAGGCGGAGCGCGAGCGCGCGTTCGCACTGGTCCTGCAGCGCGCTGCCATCGTCCGGCTGTCCGCAGGCCTGCAGCAGGCCGCGCAGATGCTGCGCGAGGCCGTGCGTGCTGTGAATGAGTGACAGCGCATCACCCTCTGCGAGCAATCCTGCCTGCACCTCAGCAAGCTGACGGCAGGTGAAGGCCCGGCAGCGTGTGGGCCGGTCCGCGTAGGCGGTGCAGCAGCGATCCCGCAGCGCGGAGCAGGGCTGCTCAAAGTAAGGCGCGCCGTTTTTCCGCCGCAGCTTCAATCCGAGCGCGAGCAGGCGCGCGGGATTGTCCTCCGGCAGCACGCGCACGATTTGAAACAAGGTCCCGTCGCAGCACAGCCCGCAGGCGGTGCACAGGCGCGTGGAGACATCGGCATCAGGAGCGCTCATTCGGTGGTGAAACGGAGCCGCGCAGGCAGCGCGCGGGCCGCCGCATCAAAGCACGGGCACGCTGATCGTGAAAGTGGTCTCGATGCCCGGTTTGCTGCTGGCGGTGATGGTGCCGCCATGCGCCTCCACGGCGCGGCGGACGATGCTGAGGCCCAAACCGGTGCCCTTCACGGCGGAGGAGTGATGTTTGTCCCCGCGGAAGAAGCGCTTGAAGATGAAGGGCAGGTCATGCGCGGGGATGCCGGTGCCATTGTCGCGCACCTGGATCACGCAGCGGCCTTCGGTGTCCCATTTGCCGCTCACGGTGATGACCAGTCCGGGCTGCGGATTCTCTTTGAGCGCGTTTTCGATGAGGTTCGTGAAAATCTGGTCCCAGTAAAAGCGATCGCCGGTGATCTGGCCGCCTTCGTGGGGAAAAACGAGATTGAAGGTGACATCGCGGCCCTCCGTCATCGGCGCGAGGTGGTCGATGGCGTCCTGCACGCACTGGCGGATCTCAAACGCCTCGCGATTCAGCGGGATGGAGGCGTCTTCGAGGCGGGAGATGGACAGCATGTCCTCCGTGAGGCGCGCGAGGCGGCGGCCGTGTTTCTCCATCGTGTCGATGCAGCGCGGGAGCAGGGCAGGGGCATCCCGCAGCGTCTCGATGTAGCCATTGATGATGGTCAGCGGCGTGCGCAGCTCGTGCGAGGCATTCGCGATGAAATCGCGGCGGATCTGCTCGGTGAGCGCGGTTTCGGTCACATCCTGCACCATCAGCCACGCGGCACCGACGCGGCTGTCGGAAAGCGGCGCGGCCTCGATCATGAAATGGCGGCCGCTGAGATTCGCGGCCTCCGCGGCCGCGAGCATCTGCACCTGGCGCACGACGCGTTTTTTTTGCCGCAGCGCCTGCTGGACCAGTTCGGTGAGCTGGTGATCGCGCAGCTCCTCGATGAGCGTGCGGCCGGTCTGCACCGCGGGACGCTGCAAAATGGCCGCAAGCGGCCTGTTGGCGAAACGGATGCGCATTTCATCATCCACGATCACCACGCCCTGCCGGATTTCGTTGAGGATGGCCTCAAAAAACTCATGCAGGCCCTTTTCGCGCGGGAGTTGGTCTGCCGCTGCCTTGGCAGCCTCAGCAGCCTCTGCGATGCGATGGGATTCGACGTGTTTCAAACCGAGTGCGGTGGTGAGTTGCTCGACCCAGGCCTCATGCCGTGTTTTTTGACGCCACCAAGCGGCGAACGCGATGGTGAGGAGGATGCAGAGAAAGGAAATCATGCGGCGGCAGGAGCTTCGTCGGCGGGCGGCTGGAATTGGTAGCCCGTCCCCCGCACGGTGACGATGCATGAGCCATCGTCGCCGAGTTTTTCACGCAGGCGCTTCACATGCGTGTCGAGCGTGCGGGTGGCGGTGTCCGCGCTGTAGCCCCAGACATCGCGCAGCAAATCCGCGCGGGTGTGCACGGCGTCCGGGCTCTCCATCAGCACGGCGAGGAATTTGAACTCCGTGGTCGTCAGATCGAGCTGCTGGCCGCGCAGGAAGAGCTTCAAATTCACGCGGTCGAGCATGAAGGAGCCGCGGCGCAGCTCCGAGGTGGCGGTGACCTTCTTCGTGCGGCGCAGGATCGCATTGATGCGCAGGATGAGCTCGCGCGGGGAAAAGGGCTTCGTCAGATAATCATCCACGCCGAGCTCCAGGCCGGCGATTTTGTCCGTGAGCTGCGATTTGGCCGTCAAAATGATCACCGGGATGCCGGCGGTGCGGGTGTCCGCGCGGAGACGTTTCAGCACGCTCAGGCCGTCGAGTCCGGGCAGCATCAGATCGAGCACGACGATGTCCGGCTGCTTTTCGATCGCCGCTGGGACCGCCTGCAGGCCGTTGGAAACCGTGAAGCTGTCATGCCCCTCACGCCCGAGGTGCAGGGCCACCATCTCGGAGATATCCGACTCATCTTCCACAATCATGATTTTGCTCATGGTGGTGGCAAGTGCGGTGGAATGACTCATGCGGCAAAGTGGGAAATGTGACGAAGTTGTTTCACGGATTGGAGCCGACAGTGGCGGAGACGTCAAGGAGCGGGCAGCAGCTGGACCGAGCTGTAGTTGCCATTTTCGTCACACAAGGCGCTTGGCACGGCTCGTTCTCCGCCCTTTGCTGTTTTATGCGTATTTTGATCGTGACAGACACTTACCCGCCGGACATCAACGGCGTGTCGAGATCGTTGCAGACGCTCTCGGAGGGCCTCGCGGCTCGTGGACATGTCGTGGAGGTCGTGACGACGCTGGAGGCCCCTGCGGGTGAGCGGTCGCTGCCGCGTCATGTGATGCCCTCCATGCCGGTGCCGGGCTATCCGGCGCTCCGCATCGGTTTTGGCAGCGCGCGGCAGATGGTCGAGATTTGTGACCGCTTTCGCGCGGAGGTTTTGTATGTCGCCACGGAGACTCCGCTCGGCATCGCGGCCATCCGTGGGGCCGGACGGCGCGGAATCCCGGTCGTGAGCGGCTTTCACACGAATTTTCAAAGCTACATTAAAGACTACCGCCTGCCGGGCATGGAGACGATCGCCTCCGGCATCCTGCGCACGATTCACAACCACACCGCCCGCACGCTCACGCCTTCCGAGGACACCGCGCAGATGCTCCGCCGCTGGGGCATTAAAAACGTCGGTGTGCTCGGCCGCGGCGTGGACACGGAGCTGTTCGATCCGGCGAAACGCTCCTCTGAACTGCGGCGGAGCTGGGGCGCGGACGAATCCACGCCCGTCGCGATCTACGTCGGCCGCATCGCCGCGGAGAAAAACTTGCCGCTGGCCCTGCTCGCCTACGATGAACTGCGCCGCGTGCATCCTGGCGCGAAAATGGTCTTCGTCGGCGATGGCCCGCGTCTGGAGGAGCTGCGTGCGGAGCGTCCGGACTGCCACTTCGCCGGTGCGAAGCGCGGGGACGATCTCGCGGCGCATTACGCCAGTGGTGATTTGTTTCTCTTTCCGAGTGTGACGGAGACTTTTGGCAATGTGGTGCTGGAGGGCATGGCGAGCGGTCTTGGCGTCGTCGCGTATGATTATGCCGCACCGCGCCTGGTCATCCGTGGCGGCGAAAATGGCTGGCTGGCCGCTTTTGGCGATGAAGCCGCCTTTTTGGAGCAAACCCGCGCCGCGGCTACGCGCTGGAACGATGCCGCGCTGCGTGCCGCCGCACGCCAGAGTGCCTTTGACTACGGCTGGGGCCGCGTGATCGCCCAATTCGAGTCCGAACTCGCCAACGCACGTCCCGCATGAACGAATCCGCGCCCATTCGCGAAAAAACCAAGCTCCGCTGCAAAACGGTGATCATCAGCGATGTGCATCTCGGCATGCCGGACAGCAAAGCCGCGCAGGCCGCCCATTTCATTCGGAACACGCTTTGTGAGAAGCTCATCCTCAATGGCGACATCATCGATGCGTGGCACTTGCAGCGGCTCGGCGGTTGGAATCACGCCCACACCGGCTTTGTGCGCACCGTCCTGCGCAAGATGGAGAAGGAGAACACGCAGGTCATCTACCTGCGCGGCAATCACGATGACATCCTCGAGCGCTTCATTCCCCTGCAGCTCGACAACCTCACGCTGGCTGAGGAGCACGTGCACCGCACGCCACAGGGCGACTACCTCGTGGT